>JGI26341J46601_10000172_pt1 | contig 19856 bp, 12 predicted proteins | sample BogFormECP12_OM3_FD_46601 | JGI IMG/M metagenome (IMG submission 46601) | reverse complement strand
GCTGCCGACGCGCGGCCACTCCGAAGTCCGGCGACCCGCCTGCTCGATCACNCCGCGATTTTGGCATNGCCCGACCGCCCCCGGGCTGGAATTATCCGGCGTGCAATGCCTCGGCCAGTGCCGCGATGTGGGAGGTGGCGACGTCGTAGCCGGGGAAATACACGCAGACCCGCTCGGCGACGTCGCCGAACCGGTTCACGATCTCGCGGGCGCATTCCTCTGGTGTGCCGCGGACGGCCAGGACGGTGACCATCGCGTCGTCGATCAGGTCGGTCATCGCCGTCACGTCCATCCGCTTGGACAGCGCGTTGAGCTCGGGCTGAAGCTCACCGCGTCCCTCGACCTCGAGCACCGGCGCGTAGGCGGGCGTCGATCCGTAGAACGCCAGCAGCTGGCGCACCCCGGCGGTGGCGGCGGCCAGCTCGTCGTCCGTGCCGCCCATCGCGGCGATCACCTGCGGGAAGATGTCGAACTCGGCTCGGCTGCGGCCGGCCCTCTCCAGTCCTGCGTCGACGGCGGGCAGCGTTCGTTCCCGGAAATGTCGAACCGAATGAAACGGCATCACCAGCAGGCCGTCGGCCACCTCGGCCGCCGTGCGGGTCATCACCGGACCGAGCGCGCCGAGATAGATGGGCGGCATGCCGAACGGGTTCGGCCCCGGGTTGAAGGCCGGCGGCATCAAGGTGTGCTTGGTGAACTCGCCCCGGAACTCCAGCCGGCGCCGGTGCTGCCAGGCGTCGAAGATCGCCCGCACGGCCAGCACGGTTTCGCGCATCCGCGCCGCCGGCCGGCTCCACGTGCTGCCGTAGCGGCTCTCGACGTGCGGCCGGATCTGCGATCCCAGGCCGAGGCGGAACTTGCCGCCCGACAGCAACTGCAGGTCATAGGCGGCGTGCGCCAGGTGCAGCGGGCTGCGCGGCAGCGCGATCGCGACGTTGGTCATCAGCTCGACGTCGGTCACCGCCGCGGCGGCCGCCAGCGGCAGGAAGACGTCGTGTTGGCCCTCGAACGTGAACAGGCCGTCGACGCCTGCCGCGGCGAGTTCGGTCGCCCGCNCAGCCGACCGGTCGGGTCGGGCGTCGAGCTGGATATGCAGGAACATCGCCGTCCTATACCTGTTGGGCCGCAGCCGATGTCAGCGACACGATTCGACCGGTTCTCCTGAGCGGACAGTATCGGACGCGGGGCCGCGGCTGACCAGCCGCACAGATGAAAGCGGCTAGGCCACAGCAGACCCCGCGCACCGGGAAAAGTGATGCCGTAGTTACCAATGGCGTTGATGTGAAACTTGAGGTTCCTGTCGTACCCTGTGGCTCGTGCCCGTGTCCCGACGCGACCTGCTGAAGTTGGCGGCTGCCGCGCCGGCCGTCCTCGCCATCCCCGGCGCGCTGGGAGCCGCTACCGCGTCCGCGGCGCCGCTGGGCATCCTGCTCGACTATGCGGCCGGGGTGATCAGCGCTAACGCACTCAAGGCAGCGGGAGCGGCCGGGGCCATCCGTTACGTCTCCGACCGCCGGCCGGGCGGTGAGTGGATGCTGGGCAAGCCGATCCAGGTGGCCGAGGCACGCGACCTCTATCAGAACGGGTTGAAGATCGTCTCCTGCTACCAGTACGGAAAGCAGGCCTCCGCCGACTGGCTCGGTGGCCAGCCGGCGGGCGTCCAGCACGCGCAGCGGGGCTGGCAGCTGCACGTCGCCGCCGGCGGGTCCGTCGGCGCCCCGATCTACGCCTCGATCGACGACGATCCGACTCCCGACCAGTACAAACAGCAGGTGGCGCCATACCTGCGGGGCTGGGAGCAGGTGCTGGGCCACCAGCGGGTCGGCGTGTACGCCAACTCCAAGACGATTGACTGGGCGCTGCACGACGGCCTGGGCTCCTACTTCTGGCAGCACAATTGGGGGTCGCCGCCGGGCTTCACGCACCCGGCGGCCCATCTGCACCAGGTCGAGATCGACAAGCGCAGCGTCGGCGGTGTCGGGGTGGACGTCAACTACATCCTCAAGCCCCAATTCGGGCAGTGGGACTGAGCCCGAAGGGGCCGAACCTTACCGCCAGGTAAGGTGATCCAGCAAACTTCCAGAGGCGATTTCAGTGAACAGATGTGGACTCACAGACCGGGCAGGTGCTTGGCCGAGCGCCGTGACGTGCGGCGGACGATCAAAGATTTTTACATAACGATTCGATAACAATCACGCTGTGATCTGCACTGTTGTAGCTACTCGACCGTAACCACCTGCATGCAGGACGTTTGTCCCGGATCCCGGAGGCGCGCGTCAGACCGGGCGTTACCTCGCCGACTGTTACCCGTCCGTAGTACTAGCCAGTAACCATGTCAGGCGCTCAGACGGGGCCGATCCTTATGCCACTCTTAGTGCAGCGGGTGGCGTCACCGCCGCCGGCGGGACACCGTGCAGTCGAGATGACTGGGATTCGACGGGGAATCGCAACACCTTCGCAGGGCAGCGCAGGTCAGCACGCCGAGATACGAAACGCGATGAAGAAGCACATAGGAGAGACGTGACGATCTACGAATACGACAGGGTGTCGGCAGGCCGCGACGGCGATTCCCCGGAGCCGTCGCATGGCGCTCACGCCCTGGTCGATCGTCTGAATGCCGGCGAGCCGTACGCGGTCGCCTTCGGCGGCCAGGGCAGCGCCTGGCTGGAAACCCTCGAAGAGCTGGTGTCCTCGGCGGGCATCGAGTCCGAGATTGCCACGCTGGCCGGTGAGGCCGATCTGCTGCTCGCGCCGGTGGCGCGGGATCTGGTCGTCGTTCGGCCGATCGGCTTCGAGCCGCTGCGCTGGATGCGCGCGCTGGCCGCCGAGGAGTCGGTNCCCNGCGCCAAGCAGCTGACCTCGGCGGCCACGTCGGTTCCCGGCGTGCTGCTGACCCAGATCGCCGCGATCCGTGCGCTGGGGCGCCAGGGCATGGACCTCGTCGGCACCCCGCCGGTGGCCGTGGCCGGGCATTCGCAGGGCGTGCTGGCCCTCGAAGCGCTCGGGGCCGCCGGCGCCAAGGACGTGGAGCTGCTGGGCATGGCGCAGCTCATCGGCGCCGCGGCGACGTTGGTGGCGCGTCGGCGCGGCATCGCGGCGCTGGGCGACCGNCCGCCGATGGTGTCGGTGACCAACGCCGACCCGGACCGGATCGCCGAGCTGCTCGACGAGTTCGCGCAGGACGTGCGCACCGTGCTGCCGCCCGTGCTGTCGATCCGCAACGGCCGCCGCTCGGTGGTCATCACCGGTACCCCCGAGCAGCTGGCGCGTTTCGAGCTGTACTGCCGGCAGATTGCCGACGCCGAGGCCGCCGACCGCAAGAACAAGGTGCGCGGCGGTGCGGTGTTCTCGCCGGTGTTCGACCCGGTGCAGGTCGAAGTGGGTTTCCACAGCCATCGGCTGTCCGGCGGCGTCGAGATGGTGGGTGCGTGGGCCGACAAGGTCGGCCTCGACGTCGCGCTGGCNCGCGAGATGACCGAGGCGATCCTGGTGCGCCAGGTCGACTGGGTCGACGAGATCACCGAGCTGCACGAGGCCGGCGCCCGCTGGATCCTCGACCTGGGGCCCGGTGACATCCTGACGCGGCTCACCGCGCCGGTCATCCGGGGTCTCGGTGTGGGCATCGTCCCGGCCGCGACCCGCGGCGGCCAGCGCAACCTGTTCACCGTCGGCGCGGTGCCCGACGTCGCCCGGCCGTGGTCGACCTACGCACCGACGCTCGTCAGCCTGCCCGACGGCTCGGTCAAGCTGTCGACCAAGTTCACCCGGCTCACCGGCCGTTCGCCGATCCTGCTGGCGGGGATGACGCCGACCACCGTCGACGCCAAGATCGTCGCCGCCGCGGCCAACGCCGGCCACTGGGCCGAGCTGGCCGGTGGCGGCCAGGTCACCGAGCAGATCTTCGACGATCGGATCGCCGAGCTGACCACGCTGCTCGAGCCGGGCCGTGCCGTGCAGTTCAACGCGCTGTTCCTCGACCCGTATCTGTGGAAGCTGCAGGTCGGCGGCAAGCGGCTGGTGCAGAAGGCACGTCAGTCCGGCGCGCCGATCGACGGCGTCGTGGTCAGCGCCGGCATCCCCGACCTCGAGGAAGCCGTCGGGCTGATCGGGGAGCTCAACGGCGTCGGCATCAGCCACGTGGTGTTCAAGCCCGGCACGGTCGAGCAGATCCGCTCGGTCATCCGCATCGCCGCCGAGGTGCCCACCAAACCGGTGATCGTGCACATCGAGGGCGGCCGCGCCGGCGGCCACCACTCCTGGGAGGACCTCGACGACCTGCTGCTGGCCACCTACTCCGAACTGCGGTCGCGTTCCAACATCACCGTCTGCGTCGGCGGCGGCATCGGCACCCCCGAACGCGCGGCCGAGTATCTGTCGGGCCGCTGGGCGCAGCGCTTCGGTTACCCACTGATGCCGGTGGACGGCATCCTCGTGGGCACCGCGGCGATGGCCACCAGGGAATCGACCACCTCGCCGTCCGTGAAGCGGATGCTGGTCGACACCAGGGGCACCGACCGGTGGATCGGTGCCGGAAAAGCCCAGGGCGGCATGGCTTCCAGCCGCAGCCAGCTCGGCGCCGACATTCACGAGATCGACAACACGGCGTCGCGCTGCGGACGGCTCCTCGACGAGGTGGCCGGTGACGCGGAGGCGGTGGCGGCCCGCCGTGACGAGCTGATCGCCGCGATGGCCGACACCGCCAAGCCCTACTTCGGCGACGTCGGCGAGATGACCTATCTGCGGTGGCTGCAGCGCTACGTCGAGCTGACGATCGGCGACGGCGACAGCACCGCCGACACCGCGTCCAGGCACAGCCCCTGGCTGGCCGACACGTGGCGCGACCGGTTCGCGGAGATGCTGAAGCGGGCCGAGGCCCGGCTGCATCCGAAGGACTTCGGCCCGATCGAGACGCTGTTCGCGGATGAGGAGCTGCTGGAGCGGCCCGGCGACGCGATCGCCGCGCTGCTGGCCCGCTACCCCGATGCCGGGACCGTGCAGCTGCACCCGGCCGACGTGCCGTTCTTCGTCCAGCTCTGCAAGACCCTCGGCAAGCCGGTCAACTTCGTGCCGGTGATCGACAAGGACGTCCGCCGCTGGTGGCGCAGCGACTCGCTGTGGCAGGCCCACGATGCGCGTTATGACGCCGATCAGGTCTGCATCATCCCCGGGACCGCCTCGGTGGCCGGCATCACCCGCGTCGACGAGCCGGTCGGCGAATTGCTGGACCGCTTCGAGCAGGCCGCCGTCGACGATGTGCTGGCATCGTCGGGTGCCGGGCCCGCGCCCGTCGCCGCGCGCCGGCGGGGCCGCACCGACGTCACCGGTCCGCTGGCCGTGGTGCTCGACGCGCCGGACGTGCTGTGGGCCGGGCGCACCGCGACCAACCCGGTTCACCGGATCGCCGACCCCGCCGAGTGGCAGGTCCACGAAAACCGTCCGGCGGCCNGGGGATATCCCAGCGCCACACATCCGTCCACCGGCGCCCGACTCGAGGTGGCCGGCGACGGGGCCGTGGTGCTGAGCGTGCCGCTGGCGGGCACCTGGATCGAGATCCGGCTCACGCTGCCCGAAACGATCCGCGACGGCGGCGCGCCCGTCGTGTCCATCGATGACGCGGCGACCGCGATGCGTTCGGTGCTGGCGATCGCCGCCGGCGTCGACGGTCCCGAGTCGTTGCCCGCCGTGCACGACGGCGCCGCGAAGGTCAGTGTCATCTGGAATCCCGAAGAGGTCGCCGATCACACCGGTGTCACCGCAACGTTCGGCGCGCCGCTGGCGCCGGGCCTGTCGGTCGTGCCCGACGCGCTGGTCGGGCGCTGCTGGCCGGCTGTGTTCGCCGCGATCGGCGCGGCCGTCACCGCCACCGGCTTCCCGGTCGTCGAGGGCCTGCTGAGCCTGGTGCACCTCGACCACGCGGCGCACATGCTGGCACCGCTGCCCACCACGACCGCCGAATTGCTGGTCACCGCAACGTCTTCGGAAGCGACCGACACCGAGGTCGGCCGCGTCGTCCCGGTTTCGGTGACGGTCGCCGACACCGACGGCGCCGTGCTCGCCACGCTCGAGGAGCGCTTCGCGATCCGCGGACGCACGGGTGCGGTGGAGCTGACGGATCCGGTCCGGGCCGGGGGAGCGTTATCGGACAACGCCACCGACACGCCGCGTCGCCGCCGTCGTGACGTCACCCTCGCCGCGCCGATCGACATGCGGCCGTTCGCGGTGGTCTCCGGCGACCACAACCCGATCCACACCGACCGGTCCGCGGCGCTGCTTGCGGGCCTGAAATCTCCCATCGTGCACGGGATGTGGCTCTCGGCTGCGGCCCAGCACGCCGTCACCGCCACCGACGGAGAGGCCCGCCCGCCGGCCCGGCTGCTCGGCTGGACCGCCCGTTTCCTCGGCATGGTTGAGCCGGGCGACGAGGTCGACATCCGCGTCGACCGCGTCGGAATCGACCAGGGCGCAGAGGTTCTGGACGTCGCCGCCCGCATCGGATCCGAGCTGGTGATGTCGGCGACGGCGCGGCTGGCCGCACCCAGGACCGTGTACGCGTTCCCGGGCCAGGGCATTCAGCACAAAGGCATGGGCATGGAGGTGCGTGCCCGGTCGAAGGCCGCCCGCAGGGTGTGGGATTCCGCGGACAAGTTCACCCGCGAGACGCTGGGGTTCTCGGTGCTGCACGTGGTCCGCGACAACCCGACCAGCCTGATCGCGTCCGGCGTGCACTACCAGCACCCCGAGGGTGTGCTTTACCTGACGCAGTTCACCCAGGTCGCGATGGCCACCGTCGCCGCCGCCCAGGTCGCCGAGATGCGCGAGCAGGGCGCGTTCGTCGAGGGTGCGATCGCGTGCGGCCACTCCGTGGGCGAGTACACGGCGCTGGCCTGCGTCAGCGGGGTCTACGAGCTGGAAGCACTGCTGGAGGTGGTGTTCCACCGCGGCTCGAAGATGCACGACATCGTGCCCCGCGACGAGCGGGGCCGCTCCAATTACCGGCTGGCCGCGATCCGGCCGTCGCAGATCGACCTCGCTGACGCCGACGTTCCGGCTTTCATCGATGAGATCTGCCGGCGCACAGGCGAATTCCTGCAGATCGTGAACTACAACCTGCGCGGCTCGCAGTACGCCGTCGCCGGCACCGTACGCGGTCTGGAGGCGCTGGAGGCCGAGGTGGAGCGCCGCCGCGAGATCACCGGTGGCCGCCGCTCGTTCATCCTCGTGCCCGGCATCGACGTGCCGTTCCACTCGAGTGTGCTGCGGGTCGGTGTCGCCGACTTCCGCCGCTCGCTGGAGCGCGTGATGCCCCGCGACCAGGATCCCGACCTGATCATCGGGCGCTACATCCCGAACCTGGTGCCGCGGCCGTTCTCGCTGGACCGCGACTTCATCCAGGAGATCCGGGATCTGGTGCCCGCCGAGCCGCTCGACGAGATCCTCGCCGACTACGACACCTGGCGTGACGAGAACCCGCGCGAGCTGTGCCGCAAGGTGGTCATCGAGCTGCTGGCCTGGCAGTTCGCCAGCCCGGTGCGCTGGATCGAAACCCAGGACCTGCTGTTCATCGAGGAGGCCGCCGGCGGCCTGGGCGTGGAGCGCTTCGTCGAGATCGGCGTGAAGTCCGCGCCGACCGTCGCCGGGCTGGCCACCAACACGCTGAACCTGCCCGAATACGCCCACAGCACGGTGGAGGTGCTCAACTCCGAGCGCGACGCCGCGGTGCTGTTCGCGACCGACACCGATCCGGAGCCCGAAGAGGACGCGCCGGCCCCGGAGGTCCAGGCCGCCGCCCCTCAGGCCGCCGCCCCCGAGGCCGCCGCCCCCGCCCCGACCGCGGCGCCCACCGCGGCCCCGGGTACCCCGCGCCCCGACGACGTTTCGTTCGACGCGGCCGACGCGACGCTGGCGTTGATCGCGCTGTCGGCCAAGATGCGGATGGACCAGATCGAACCCCTGGATTCGATCGAGTCGATCACCGACGGTGCGTCGTCGCGGCGCAACCAGCTGCTGGTCGACCTCGGCTCCGAGCTGAACCTCGGCGCGATCGACGGCGCCGCCGAGGCCGACCTTGCTGCGCTGAAGGCGCAGGTGAGCAAGCTGGCACGCACGTACAAGCCGTTCGGCCCGGTGCTCGGTGATGCGATCAACGACCAGCTGCGCACGGTGCTCGGCCCGTCGGGCAAGCGGCCCGCGGCCGTCGCCGAGCGTGTCAAGAAGGCGTGGGAGCTCGGCGACGGCTGGGCCAGGCACGTGACCGTCGAGGTCGCGCTGGGCACGCGGGAGGGCAGCAGTGTCCGCGGCGGCAGCCTCGCCAGCCTGCACGACGGTGCGCCGGCCGACGCCGCGACCGTCGACAAGGTCATCGACGCCGCGGTGGGCGCGGTGGCCGCGCGGCGCGGAATCGCGGTCGCGCTGCCCGCTGCGGGCGGCGGCGGCGGTGGCACCGTCGACACCGCCGCGCTGGGCGAGTTCACCGAGCAGATCACCGGCCGCGACGGTGTGCTCGCCTCGGCCGCCCGCCTCGTGCTGAGCCAGCTCGGACTGGACCCGAAGGTCGCCACCCCCGAGGCGGCGTCCGATGCCGAGCTGATCGACCTGGTCACCACCGAACTCGGTTCGGACTGGCCGCGCCTGGTGGCGCCGGTCTTCGACGCCAGGAAGGCGGTTGTGTTCGACGACCGCTGGGCCAGCGCCCGGGAGGACCTGGTCAAGATCTGGCTCGCCGACGACGACGAGATCGACGCCGAGTGGCCGCGGCTGTCCGAGCGGTTCGAGGGGGCCGGCCACGTCGTCGCCACCCAGGCCAACTGGTGGCAGGGCAGGGCACTGGCCGCCGGGCGCAACATCCACGCGTCGCTGTTCGGCCGGATCGCCGCGGGTGCGGAGAACCCGGGCAAGGGCCGCTACAGCGACGAGATCGCNGTNGTGACCGGGGCGTCGAAGGGTTCGATCGCCGCGTCGGTGGCGGCCCNGCTGTTGGCGGGCGGGGCCACCGTCATCGCCACCACGTCGAAGCTCGATGACGACCGGCTGGCGTTCTACCGCGCCCTGTACCGCGACAGCGCCCGCTTCGGCGCGACGCTGTGGGTGGTGCCCGCCAACATGGCGTCCTACTCCGACATCGACGCACTCGTCGGGTGGATCGGCGGTGCGCAGACCGAAAGTCTTGGACCGCAGTCGATTCACATCAAGGACGCGCAGAACCCGACGCTGCTGTTCCCGTTCGCGGCTCCGCGTGTCGCCGGCGATCTGTCCGAGGCCGGCGCGCGCTCCGAGATGGAGATGAAGGTGTTGCTGTGGGCCGTGCAGCGGCTCATCGGCGGGCTGTCGGCGATCGGGGCCGACCACGACATCGCGTCTCGGCTGCACGTCGTGCTGCCCGGCTCCCCGAACCGCGGCATGTTCGGCGGGGACGGCGCCTACGGCGAAGCCAAGTCCGCGCTGGATGCGGTGGTGTCGCGGTGGAAGGCCGAATCGTCCTGGGCGCAGCGGGTTTCGTTGGCCCATGCGCTGATCGGCTGGACGCGCGGCACCGGGCTGATGGGCCACAACGACGCGATCGTCGGCGCGGTCGAAGAGGCGGGCGTGACCACCTATTCGACGGAGCAGATGGCGTCGATGCTGTTGGCCCTGTGCGACGTCGAGTCCAAGGTGGCCGCGGCGCGCGAGCCGCTGCAGGTTGACCTCACCGGCGGGCTCGGCGACGCCGGGATCGACCTGGCCGACCTGGCCGCCAGGGCCCGTGAGCAGGCCACCGGCGAGCCTGCCCCCGACGCCGCCGATGATGCGGCCACGATCGCCGCGCTGCCGTCGCCGCCGCGCGGGTTCACGCCGGCGCCCCCGCCNGCGTGGGAGGACCTCGACATCGACCCCGCGGACCTGGTGGTGATCGTCGGCGGCGCGGAGCTGGGCCCGTACGGCTCGTCGCGAACCCGCTACGAGATGGAGGTCGACAACGAGCTGTCAGCCGCCGGTGTGCTGGAGCTGGCCTGGACCACAGGGCTGATCAAGTGGGAGGACGACCCGCAGCCCGGCTGGTACGACTCCCGGACCGGTGAGCTGGTCGACGAATCCGAGCTGGTCGAGCGCTACCACGACACCGTCGTACAGCGTTGCGGCATCCGCGAGTTCGTCGACGACGGGGCGATCGACCCCGATCACGCGTCGCCGCTGCTGGTGTCGGTGTTCCTCGACAAGGACTTCAGCTTCGTGGTGTCGTCGGAGGCCGACGCGCGGGCGTTCGTTCGGTTCGATCCCGAGCACACGATCGCCACGCCGGTGCCCGACGGCACCGACTGGCAGGTCACCCGCAAGGCCGGCACCGAGATCCGGGTGCCCCGCAAGACCACGCTGTCGCGCACCGTCGGCGCGCAGATCCCGACCGGGTTCGACCCGACCGTCTGGGGCATCAGCGCCGACATGGCCACCTCGATCGACCGGGTGGCGCTGTGGAACATCGTCGCCACCGTCGACGCGTTCCTCTCCGCCGGGTTCAGCCCCGCCGAGCTGATGCGCTGGGTGCACCCCAGCCTGGTGGCCAGCACGCAGGGCACCGGCATGGGCGGCATGACCTCGATGCAGACCATGTACCACGGCAACCTGCTGGGCCGCAACAAGCCGAACGACATCCTGCAGGAAGTGCTGCCGAATGTCGTTGCGGCGCATGTGGTTCAGAGCTACATCGGCAGCTACGGCGCGATGATCCACCCGGTCGGCGCGTGTGCGACCGCGGCGGTGTCGGTCGAGGAGGGCGTCGACAAGATCCGGCTGGGCAAGGCCGAGCTGGTGGTCGCCGGCGGCTTCGACGACCTGACGCTGGAGGCGATCATCGGGTTCGGTGACATGGCGGCGACCGCCGACACCGAGATGATGCGCGCCAAGGGCATCAGCGACTCGAAGTTCTCGCGTGCCAACGACCGGCGGCGGCTGGGCTTCGTCGAGTCCCAGGGCGGCGGAACGATCCTGCTCGCCCGCGGCGACCTGGCGCTGAAGATGGGGCTGCCGGTGCTCGCGGTGGTCGCCTACGCGCAGAGCTTCGCCGACGGCGTGCACACGTCGATCCCGGCGCCGGGCATCGGCGCGCTCGGCGCCGGCCGCGGCGGCAGGGATTCGGTGCTGGCCCGCTCACTGGCGAGGCTGGGGGTGGGCGCCGACGACATCGCGGTGATCTCCAAGCACGACACCTCGACGCTGGCCAACGACCCGAACGAGACCGAGCTGCACGAGCGGCTCGCGGACTCGATGGGCCGCTCCGACGGCGCGCCGCTGTTCGTGGTGTCGCAGAAGAGCCTGACCGGCCACGCCAAGGGCGGCGCCGCGGTGTTCCAGATGATGGGGCTGTGCCAGATCCTGCGCGACGGCGTGATCCCGCCGAACCGCAGCCTGGACTGCGTCGACGGCGAGATGGCCTCGTCGGCGCACTTCGTGTGGCCGCGGGAGACCCTGCGCCTGGGCGACAAATTCCCGCTCAAGGCGGGCCTGGTGACCAGCCTCGGCTTCGGGCACGTCTCGGGGCTGATCGCGCTGGTGCACCCGCAGGCGTTCCTGGCCACGCTGGATGACGGGCAGCGTGGGGCGTACCGCGAGCGCGCCGCCGGCCGGGTGCTGGCCGGCCAGCGCCGGCTCGCGTCGGCGATCGCCGGTGGGCGACCGCTCTACGAGCGGCCCGCCGACCGTCGGTTCGACCACGACGCGTCGGAGAAGCGCCGGGAGGCCGAGATGCTGCTCGACCCGGCGTCTCGGCTCGGCGAAGACGGCCTCTACGCGCGGTAGCGTGCGGTGCTATGGCGATAGTCGGGCTGGGGATCGATCTGGTCTCCATCCCCGACTTCGCCGAACAGGTCGACCGCCCGGGCACGGTGTTCGCGGAGACCTTCACGCCGGGTGAGCGCCGCGACGCCGCCGACAAGAGCTCCTCGGCGGCCAGGCATCTGGCCGCCCGCTGGGCCGCCAAGGAGGCCGTGATCAAGGCGTGGTCGGGGTCGCGGTTCGCCCAGCGGCCGGTGCTGCCGGAGGGTATTCACCGCGACATCGAGGTCGTCACCGATATGTGGGGGCGGCCCCGGGTCCGGCTCACCGGGGCGATCGCCGAACACCTCGCCGAAGTGACCATCCACGTGTCGCTGACCCACGACGGGGACATGGCCGCGGCGGTGGCGGTGCTCGAGTCGCACTAGCCTCGACTGCATGACCGATCTCGTCGAGCGAGTGCGTGGCGTGCTGCCGTCGGTGCGGCGCGAACTGGAAGACCTGGTGCGGATCGAGTCGGTGTGGGCCGACCCCGGCCGGCGCAACGAGGTGCACCGCAGCGCGCAGGCGACGGCCGCACTGCTGCGGGCGGCCGGGTTCGACGACGTTCAGATCGTCGCCGAAGGGGGCGCGCCGGCCGTCATCGCGCGCCATCCGGCGCCGCCCGGCGCGCCGACCGTGCTGCTCTACGCCCACCACGACGTGCAACCCGAGGGCGACCACGCGCAGTGGGCGTCGCCGCCGTTCGAGCCGACGGAGCGCAACGGCAGGCTGTACGGGCGCGGTGCCGCCGACGACAAAGCCGGTATCGCAACGCATCTGGCGGCGTTCCGCGCGCACGGCGGCCGGCCGCCGGTCGGGGTGACGGTGTTCGTCGAAGGCGAGGAGGAGTCCGGCTCGCCGTCGCTGAGCCGGCTGCTCGCCGCGCACCGCGACAGGCTGGCAGCCGACGTGATCGTCATCGCGGACTCCGACAATTGGAGCACCGACGTGCCCGCTCTGACGGTGTCGCTGCGCGGGCTGGCCGACTGCGTGGTGGAGGTGGCCACCCTCGACCACGGCCTGCACTCGGGCATGTGGGGTGGCGTGGTTCCCGATGCGCTCAGCGTGCTGGTGCGGCTGCTGGCCGGCCTTCACGACGACGACGGCAACGTCGCGGTCGAGGGCCTTTCTGAGGCGACCGCCGCCGACGTCGACCGCACACCCGAATGGGTCCGCGCCGAGTCGGGCATGCTCGAGGGCGTCCGCGAGATCGGCAGTGGCACGGTCGCGCAACGTCTTTGGGCCAAGCCGGCGATCACGGTCATCGGCATCGACGCGACGCCGATCGCATCGTCGTCGAACACGCTGCTGCCCAGAGCGCGCGCCAAGGTCAGCTTGCGGGTGGCGCCGGGCGGCGACGCCAAGGCTCACCTCGACGCGTTGACGCGCCACCTCGAGCGGCACGTGCCGTGGGGCGCGCACGTCACCGTCACGCCGGGCGATGTCGGTCAGCCGTATGCGATCGACCCCACCGGCCCCGTCTACGACGCGGCCCGCGCGGCGTTCCGCCAGGCCTGGGGCAACGATCCCGTCGAGATGGGCCAGGGCGGATCGATCCCGTTCATCGCCGCGTTCGCCGAGGCGTTCCCCGACGCGAAAATTCTGGTGACCGGCGTGGAAGATCCTGCAACGCAAGCCCACAGCGTTGACGAGAGCGTGCACCTCGGGGTGCTCGAACGCGCGGCGACGGCTGAGGCGCTGCTGCTCACCGACCTCGCCGACCTCACCGACCTCGCCGGGCGCGGCTCACACTGACAGGTCGCGGCGCAGTTTTTCGACGTGCCCGGTGGCCTTGACGTTGTACTGCGCGACCTCGATCCGGCCCCGCTCGTCGACGACGAAGGTGGAGCGGATGACGCCCTGCACGATCTTGCCGTACATCTTCTTCTCGCCGAAGGCGCCCCACGCCGTCAGCACCTTGCGGTCCGGGTCGGACAGCAGCGGAAAACTCAGATGCTGGGCATCGCGGAACTTCGCCAGTTTTGCGGGGGTGTCGGGTGAGATGCCGACGACGTCGAGGCCCGCGTCGTTGAGATCGGCCAGATTGTCGCGGAAATCGCATGCTTCCTTCGTGCAGCCGGGGGTGGCGGCCGCCGGGTAGAAGTAGACGATCAGTTTGCGGCCCCGGTAGTCGGCGAGCGACACCTTGTTGCCGTCGGCGTCGGACAGGCTGAATGACGGGGCTTTGTCGCCGACCTCGAGTCGCGCGGGGGTGGTCATCCGTGGGATTCCCTTTCTTCCTCTACCGGCACGTGGGTTTGTGCGCAGGCTGATCTAGGGTAGTTCGGCAAGCAACCCCGAAAACGCGGAGGACACCGTGGCGGACCGAGACCCCGAGGCCATCAAGCAGGAGATCGACACGGCCCGCGACCAACTGGCTGCCACCGTGGACCAGCTCACCGAGCGCGCCAACCCCCGCAGAATCGCCGAGGACATCAAGGCCGGGCTAATCAATTTCGTCAGGAAACCGGCGGTGACTTTCGCGCTGGTCGGTGTCGGCGCGGTGACCGTCGTGCTGGTGATCCGGAGGGTCCGCAACCGCTGACGGCGCCCGCGTCAGGGCCCGGCGGACCGCCGCGTCGCGCGGCGCCACCAGTCCGCCAGCGCCAGGCCGCAGCTGGGCAGCGCGGCCTGGCGGCCGAGCCGATTGCAGGTGTAGACACGCAGGACCGCCTGTTGCTCGACACGGCCCGTCGCCAGGCGGGGGCGGACAGTCGACATGCTGGCTAAGACCTCGATTCGCGTCTTGAGCGGCTATCCCACCGCATCGCGGGGGACTTAGCTAACGGAACCTTAGCAGAACGAAAGGTAAAGACCAAGCCCGACCTGCGGATCGTCAAGAAAAGCTGGCTAGCCGGTTACCGCGACGTAACCTCGGTCACAATCGGCGGGAGGCGGGTGCCAGGACCTCGAGCAACGAAACGAGCGTGGTGCGCCGTCAGGGTTTCGAACCCCGGACCCGCTGATTAAGAGTCAGCTGCTCTACCAACTGAGCTAACGGCGCGTCGACACGCGACAATAACAGTCTATCGATCGGTGACAAAAGCTGACCCCGCGCGCGACGGGCCGATCGGCGACGGTGCGGTGGCGCGCCGCATGCCGGCCCTGCCCTTAGACTGTTTCCGGTTGACGCCAGCGAACGAGGCCGGGTTACGAGGTGGAGCAAAGCATGTGGCAGGTCCGTTCGGTGACCCGTCCGCGGCGTTCGGCCTTGCTGGCGGTGGTCGCGCTGATCCCGGCGCTGGTCGTGGTCCTCGCCGCGTGCGGCAGCGATTCCGCCCCGCCGCAGGCGAAGGTGATCGCGGACAAAGCCACCCCGTACGCCGACCTGATGGTTCCGAAGCTGCAGGCGTCGGTGACCGACGGTACGGTCGGCGTTGCGGTCGACCAGCCGGTCACGGTCAGCGTCGGCGACGGGGTGCTGGGGGCGGTCACGATGGTGACCGCCGACGGCAAGCCGGTTGCGGGCCGGCTCAGCCCGGACGGCCTGACGTGGTCCACCGCGGAACCGCTGGGCTACGACAAGCAGTACACGCTGACGGCGGAAGCCCTTGGGCTCAGCGGCATCACGCGCAAGGCCATGACGTTCCAGACCCACGCGCCGGACAACCTGACGACGGCGTACGTCCTGCCCGGCGACGGCGAAGTCGTCGGCGTGGGTCAGCCGGTGGCGATCCGGTTCGACGAGAACATCCCGAACCGGCTCGCAGCGCAGCGCGCGATCAAGATCACCACCAATCCGCCGGTGGACGGTGCGTTCTACTGGCTCAACGACCGCGAAGTGCGGTGGCGCCCCGAGCATTTCTGGAAACCCGGCACCGCCGTCGATGTCGCGGTCGGCATCTACGGCGCCGACCTGGGCGGCGGGTTGTTCGGCCAGGACGACATCACCAGGCACTTCACCATCGGCGACGAGGTGATCGCGACCGCCGACGACAACACCAAGTCGGTCACGGTGCGGGTCAACGGCCAGGTCGTCAAGACGATGCCGACCTCGATGGGCAGGAACAGCACGCCGACGAACAACGGCACCTACATCGTGGGCCAGCGCTATACGCACATCATCATGGATTCGTCGACCTACGGCGTTCCGGTCAACTCGCCCAGCGGATATCGCACCGACGTCGACTGGGCCACCCAGATCTCCTACAGCGGCATCTTCATCCACGCCGCGCCGTGGTCGGTGGGCGCGCAGGGTTACACCAACACCAGCCACGGCTGCCTGAACGTCAACACCGCCAACGCGATCTGGTTCTATAACAACACCAAGCGCGGTGACGTCGTGCAGGTCGTCAACACGCTCGGCGCCACTCTGCCGGGCACCGACGGCCTGGGCGACTGGAACATTCCGTGGGACCAGTGGCGCGCCGGCAACGCCGGCGCCGCGACACCGCACGCTTCGGGGTGAGTGACGGGACTCGAACCCGCGACATCCAGGATCACAACCTGGTGCTCTACCAGCTGAACTACACTCACCATCGCCGCGGGCGCCCGAGGCGGCAGCGGCGACGTCGATACTAGCCGCTGGTGGCCTCCCCGGCCGAATCCATTTCCCCCGAGGCGGCGGACGGCGCCGCGATTTCGCCGGCGATCGCCTCGATATCGCTGGTCGACGGCCCGGGCGGGGGGACGAACGCGGTACGCCGGTAGTAACGCAACTCGCGGATCGACTCCTCGATGTCGGCGAGCGCCCGATGGGCCAGCCCCTTTTCCGGCTGCCCGTAGTAGATCCGCGGGTACCAGCGCCGGCACAGTTCCTTGATCGAGCTGACGTCGACCATCCGGTAGTGCAGGTATCGTCGAGGGCGGGCATGTCGCGGGCGATGAAACCGCGGTCGGTGGCGATCGAATTACCGGCCAGCGGCGCGGTTTTGGCCTGCGACACGTGGGCGCGGATGTAGTCGAGCACCATGGCCTCGGCCCCGGCGGCGTCGATGGTCGACGCCCTGACCTCGTCGATCAGCCCGGAGCGGGTGTGCATCTCGGTGACCACGGGGATCATCTGCGCCAGCGCGTCGTCGTCGGCGTGGATCACGACGTCGATCCCGTCGCCGAGGACGTTGAGGTCACCGTCGGTGACCAGCGCCGCGATCTCGATCAGTCGGTCCTTGCCCAGTCGAGGCCCGTCATCTCGCAGTCGATCCAGACCAGTTCTCCGCGCACAGCGCTCCACAGTAGGCCCAGCACGGCAGAGTTCCCTCCGTCGGCCGCGGTTTTCAGTAGTGTCATGGTGCGAGGATGGTGCGATGAGCACAGAAAGTGTCATGGTGCGATGAGTACAGAATCGGCAGCCTCCCCGGCTCAGCAGATCGCCGCCGGCTACGCCGTCGAGGGGCAGGCCCTCGACCTCGGGAGTGTGGTCGTCGACGGCACCGCAGATCCCACCGCGCAGGTTCGCATCCCGCTGGCCATGGTCAACCGGCACGGGCTGGTGGCCGGCGCGACCGGCACCGGGAAGACGAAATCCCTGCAGGTGATCGCCGAGCAGCTGTCGGCGGCGGGTGTGTCGGTGATGATGGCCGACGTCAAGGGCGACCTGTCGGGCCTGTCGCGGCCGGGGGTTCCGAACGACAAGATCGCTGCGAGGGCCTCCGACACCGGTGACGACTGGACGCCGACGGCCTTTCCGGTGGAGTTCCTGTCGCTGGGCACCGGCGGGCTGGGGGTGCCGGTGCGTGCCACGATCTCCAGCTTCGGGCCGATTCTGCTGTCGAAAGTGTTGGGGCTCAACGCGACCCAGGAGTCGACCCTCGGACTCATCTTTCACTGGGCCGACCAGAAGGGCTTGGCGCTGCTGGACCTGAAGGACCTGCGGTCGGTTATCACCTACCTGACCGGCGACGAGGGCAAGGCCGAACTGAAAACGCTCGGCGCGGTCTCGCCGACCACCGCCGGGGTGATCCTGCGGGCGCTGATCAACCTCCAGGCCGAGGGGGCCGACACGTTCTTCGGCGAGCCCGAGCTCAGCCCGAGGGACCTGTTGCGTGTCGACGCACAGGGACGCGGGATCATCTCGCTGCTCGAGCTGGGCGACCAGGCCGCGCGCCCGGTCATGTTCTCGACGTTTTTGATGTGGGTGCTGGCCGACCTGTTCACGTTCCTGCCGGAGGTCGGCGATCTGGACAAACCCAAGCTGGTGTTCTTCTTCGACGAGGCGCACCTGCTGTTCACCGACGCGTCCAAGGCGTTCCTGGACCAGGTCGAGCAGACCGTCAAGCTGATCCGGTCCAAGGGTGTCGGGGTGTTCTTCTGCACGCAGCTGCCGACCGACGTGCCCAACAACGTGCTCTCCCAGCTCGGCGCGCGGATCCAGCATGCGCTGCGGGCATTCACGCCCGACGACCAGAAGGCGCTGACGAGGACGGTCCGCACGTACCCGAGGACAGACGTCTACGACCTGGAGTCGGCGCTGACGTCGCTGGGAATCGGCGANGCCGTGGTNACCGTGCTCTCCGAGAAGGGGGCACCCACGCCNGTCGCGTGGACGGACATGCGCTCGCCGCGCTCGCTGATGGACAGCATCGGCCCCGACGCGATCGCCGCCGCGGCGAAGGCCAGCCCGCTGCAGGCCGCATACGGCCAGACCATCGACCGCGAATCGGCCTACGAGATGCTGAACGCCAAGCTGGCGCCCCCCGCGCCGCCCGCCCCGGCCGACCTGCCGCCGGCGCCCCCGATGCCCGCCCCGGCCCAACCCCAGGGCCCGGGATTCTTGGATCAGATGATGGAAAACCCGGCATTCAAGAACGCGATGCGCTCGGCCGGCACCGTCCTCGGCCGCGAGATCACCCGCAGCATCTTCGGCACCGGCCGCCGCAAGCGTTAGTCGCCGCCCAGGCGCTTGTAGAACGCGCCGACGATCGGGGCGACGATCGCGCGCGGCGCGTAGCCGCTGGCCACCGACATNGCCTTCGACGTGATTCCCGGCACGATGCGCATCTTGTTGCGCTCCAGCGCGTCCAGCGACACCTTCGCGGTGTGCTCGGTGGAGATCCACAGGAAGTCCGGCACCAGCCTGTCGACGAGCGACGCAGCGGCGGGGTCGGGCAGGTCGGTGCGCACCGGCCCGGGCGCCAGCAGGGTCACGTGCACGCCGCTGGCCTTGAGCTCACCGCGCAGCGATTCGCTGAACGTGTTGACGAACGCCTTGCTGGCCGCGTACGTCGCGTTGTTCGGGATCGGCGAATTGCCCGCCGCCGAACCGGAGATCAGGATNCCGCCGGCCCCGCGNTCCACCATGCCGGGCAGCACCGCGAGCGCAAGGTCGTGCACGCCAAGGACGTTCAGCGCGACCTGTGCCTTCTCGGCGGCCGGGTCGAGCTTCGCCACCGGCCCGAAGGTCGCGGTGCCGGCGTTGGCGCACAGGATCGAGATGTTGCGTGCCGCCAGCTCGTCGGCCAGCTTCGCGCGCTCGGTCTCCTCGGTGAGGTCCACCGGCCGCACCTCGACCGTCACCCCGTAGCGCTCGGTCAGCCGCGACGCCAGCTCGTTCAGCACGTCTTCCCGCCGGGCGGTGACGATCAGGCTGTGTCCGCGGGCGGCGAGTTCGGTGGCCAGTGCCGCGCCGATGTTCTGCGAGGCTCCGGTGACGACAGCGCGGGCGTCGGGACGTGGTGGGGGTACCGGCATGCGGCAATGGTAGACATGGCGATCATGAGCAGCCCCGCGACGGGTTCGCCCACCGCCACGCGGTCGCGGGTCCTGGCGTGGGCGCTGTGGGATTGCGGCTCGACCGCGACGAACGCGATCGTTGTCACGTTTGTGTTCTCGGTGTATCTGACCGGCACCGTCGGCGCCGCCGGCGGGACTTCGCCGACCAGCTGGCTCGGCCGGGCGCTGACCGTGGCGGGCGTGACCGTCGCGCTGCTGGCCCCGGTGACCGGGGTGTGGGTGGCGGTGCCGCGGCGGCGCCGCGCCGCCCTGGCCGGGCTCACCGCGGCCGCGGTGCTGCTCACCGCGGCGATGAGCCAGGTCCGCGACGACCCCCGCTACCTGTGGCTGGGGTTGGCGCTGCTGGCGGCGACGGCCGCGTGCAGCGACCTGGCCAGCGTCCCGTACAACGCGATGCT
>JGI26341J46601_10000155_pt1 | contig 20948 bp, 21 predicted proteins | sample BogFormECP12_OM3_FD_46601 | JGI IMG/M metagenome (IMG submission 46601) | reverse complement strand
ACGACCAAGCACGCCGTCGTCGGGCTCTCGCTGGCGCTGCGCACCGAGGCCGCCGGCCGCGGCGTCGGCGTGCTTGCGGTCTGCCCCGCGGCGGTCGAGACGCCGATCCTCGACAAGGGGGCGGTCGGCGGGTTCGTCGGGCGCGACTACTACCTGAAGGGCCAGGGCGTCCGCACCGCGTACGACCCCGACCGGCTCGCGCGCGACACGCTGCGCGCGATCGAACGCAACAAGGCACTGCTCGTGGTGCCGCGGCAGGCGCGGGCGGCGTGGTTGTTCGCCCGACTCGCGCCCGGCCTCATGCAGCGCATGGCAATCCGGTTTGTCGAGGGGCAGCGGGCCATGCAGCGGGCTGGATAACGTTTCGCACGAGCACCGACACCGCGACGCCGCGAACCTGACGGCGTGCCCGCGCTGGCGTCGACGCCGCCCAGCGTGAGGCGCAGCGCGCTAACCAGCAGCCAGCCGCTCCCTGAGGAACTCCACCACCCGTTTGCGCGCCTCGTAGGCGGGATGGCCGTCCTTCTCGCGGACCTGGTCGGTGATCACCGAGTGGGCCATCCGGCCGAAGCCGTGCTCGTTGCCGGGCGACGAGTCGATCTCGATCACCTCGAACGCGTCGCCGAGCCGCCGGCGCAGCGTCGCGAACCGCTCGCCCGGCACAGCGGGGTCGCGGGTGAACCGCAGTCCCATCGCGCACAGCCCCTCGTTCTTGGTGCGGTCGACGACGACCTGAAGCTCCTGCTCCGACAGCCCCGGATCGCGCCGGTGGGCAGGCGTGATCGGCGGCGGCAGCGACGGCTGACTCAGCACCGGGGCCAGCACGCTGTCGTCGACCGCGGCGGCCAGCGCGAAGCCGCCGGTGAAGCACATGCCGATCACGCCGACGCCGCGGCCGGGTGTCTTCTCGTTGAGGTCCCGCGCCAGCTCGCGCAGGTAGCGGGCGACCGGCCGTTGCGCGTTGGTCGCGAACGCCACGAATTCCCTCGCCACACATGCCCGCGCCATGGTCGGCACCAGGTAGCCGATCGACAGCGGCCTGCCCGGCTCACCGAACAACGAGGGCGATGCAACGCTGAAACCGTTGTCCACCAGGTAATTTCCGAGGGCCAGAACACCAGGGTGGATGCCCGGTATCTCAGGGATCAGCACGACGCCCGGTCCTTCGCCCTTGCGGTAGACGTCGTGAGTGATGCCCGCTCCGGTAAACGGCGAGCCGGCCCAGCCGGTGAGGTCCGCTTCGGGTGCTGCGTCCATGCGTCTCCTATCCCGCGGGGAGGGGTGGCTGGGATTGCGTGGCCGCCGCAAGCGTACGGAACTCCGCGGGGCTACCGGCACCGGTTATCGCGATTTGCGTGGCGCCGGTGCGACCGCCGAGCCGCGTGGTCCACACCGGCTCGGTCTTGTCGCCGCCCTCGTAGACGACCCACCGGATACCGTCCACATCGTCCGCACCGGTCGGGTACATGTCCGGGTGGACGGACGCCACGAGCCGGGGCTCGTCCGCGTTGCTCTGCGTGATGCTCAGGTACATGCCGCTGGGCGCGAGGTATCCGACGGTCGCCGTGCGGGCGTCGTCAATGCGGCCGCGGCTGCCCGAGTTGGGCCGCCAGCCAGGCGGCAGCCGGGGCAGACGCACCGGGAACCCGATATCGGCGGCGTCGGCGCGCAGCGCGGCGGCCGCGTCGTAGGTGGGCACGTGGCCGCGGCCCGGCCCCAACGGCTGAACGGAGCACATGCCGACGAGCCCGGCCAGCACGATGCAGGCCACCACCAGCGGCGCCAGCGACCAGAACATGTCGCGGCCGTCCTGGAACAACCGGGACTTGGCCGGTTTGGGGGCCGGGTGGGGCTGGGTGGTCACGCCGCCAGTATCCCAGCTCTGGACGACGGTGCCGCTTCTGGGAGAATCGCGGCATGGCTGATGCCCGCAGGAGAGAGGCCCCCGACCGCAACCTCGCGTTGGAACTCGTCCGCGTCACAGAGGCGGGTGCGATGGCGGCGGGCCGCTGGGTAGGCCGCGGTGACAAGGAGAGCGGCGACGGTGCCGCGGTCGACGCGATGCGCGAGCTGGTCAACTCCGTGTCGATGCGCGGTGTCGTGGTCATCGGAGAGGGCGAAAAAGACAACGCGCCAATGCTTTACAATGGCGAGGAGGTGGGCAACGGGGACGGCCCGGAGTGCGACTTCGCCGTCGACCCGATCGACGGCACCACCCTGATGAGCAAGGGGCTGCCGAACGCGATCTCGGTGCTGGCAGTGGCCGAGCGCGGTTCGATGTTCGACCCGTCGGCGGTGTTCTACATGAACAAGATCGCCGTCGGTCCGGATGCCGTCGAGGCGCTCGACATCAACGCTCCGATCGGCGAGAACATCCGGCGGGTGGCCAAGCTCAAGCACGCGTCGCCGTCGGACATCACGGTCTGCATCCTCGATCGGCCCCGGCACGCCCGGCTGATCGAGGACGTCCGCACGGCGGGTGCCCGGATCCGGCTGATCACCGACGGCGACGTCGCAGGCGCGATCTCCGCATGCCGGCCGAACTCCGGCACCGACATGCTCGCCGGCATCGGCGGCACGCCGGAAGGCATCATCACCGCGGCCGCGATCCGCTGCATGGGCGGCGCAATCCAGGCGCAGCTGGCCCCGAAGGACGACGCCGAGCGGCAGCGGGCCGTCGCCGCCGGCTACGACCTGGACCAGGTGCTGACGACCGAGGACCTGGTGTCGAGCGAGAACGTGTTCTTCTGCGCCACCGGTGTCACCGACGGCGACCTGCTCAAGGGCGTCCGCTACTACGGCGGCGGCTGCACCACACAGTCGATCGTGATGCGCTCGAAATCCGGCACGGTCCGGATGATCGAGGCCTATCACCGGCTGTCGAAGCTCAACGAGTACTCCGCCATCGACTTCACCGGCGACAGTTCGGCGGCACACCCGCTGCCGTGATCCAGTTCAACGAACGAGGGACAACCAGATGAGCGTCGACAGCGCTGCCGACACCGAGTACCGCATCGAACACGACACCATGGGCGAGGTCCGGGTGCCCAAGACCGCGCTCTGGCGGGCGCAGACCCAGCGTGCGGTGGAGAACTTCCCGATCTCGGGCCGCGGGCTGGAGCGCACCCAGATCCGGGCGCTGGGCCTGCTGAAAGGCGCGTGCGCGCAGGTGAACAAGGACCTGGGACTGCTCGACGCGGAGAAGACCGACGCCATCATCGCCGCCGCGGCCGAGATCGCCGACGGCAAGCACGACGACCAGTTCCCGATCGATGTGTTCCAAACCGGCTCGGGCACCAGCTCGAACATGAACGCCAACGAGGTGATCGCCAGCATCGCGGCCGGCTACGGCGTCACGTTGCATCCGAACGACGATGTGAACCGGTCGCAATCGTCGAACGACACGTTTCCCACGGCCACCCACATCGCGGCGACGGAAGCGGCGGTGCGCCAACTGATTCCAGCCCTGGAGGTGCTGCGTGATGCGCTGGAGTCCAAGTCCCGGCAGTGGCGGACCGTCGTGAAGTCCGGACGCACCCACCTGATGGATGCGGTCCCGGTGACGCTGGGCCAGGAGTTCTCGGGCTACGCCCGCCAGATCGAGGCCGGCATCGAGCGGGTGCGGGCCACGCTGCCGAGGTTGGGCGAGCTGGCGATCGGCGGCACCGCGGTCGGCACCGGGCTCAACGCGCCCGACGGCTTCGGCGAGAAGGTCGTCGATGTTCTNAAAGAGCAGACCGGTCTTGCGGAACTGCGCTCCGCCGTCAACCATTTCGAGGCTCAGGCGGCCCGCGACGGGCTGGTGGAGGCGTCGGGCGCGCTGCGGACGATCGCCGTGTCGCTGACGAAGATAGCAAACGACATCCGCTGGATGGGCTCGGGCCCGCTGACCGGGCTGGCCGAGATCGGCCTGCCGGATCTGCAGCCGGGCAGCTCGATCATGCCGGGCAAAGTCAATCCGGTCATTCCCGAGGCGGTTACTCAGGTCGCCGCACAGGTGATCGGCAACGACGCCGCGGTCGCGTGGGGCGGTGCGAACGGCGCGTTCGAGCTCAACGTCTACATCCCGATGATGGCGCGCAACGTCCTCGAGTCGTTCAAGCTGTTGACCAACGTCTCGCGGTTGTTCGCCGAACGCTGCATCGACGGGCTGGTGGCACACGAGGACCGTCTGCGGGAGTTGGCGGAGTCGTCGCCGTCGATCGTGACGCCGCTGAACTCGATCATCGGCTACGAAGAGGCCGCCGCGGTCGCCAAGGAGGCGCTGAAGGAGCGGAAGACCATCCGGCAGACGGTGATCGACCGCGGGTTGATCGGCGACAAGCTGTCGCTCGAAGAGCTGGACAAGCGGCTGGATGTGCTGGCGATGGCCAAGGTGGAGGACGGGCGCTAGAGGCGCCGTTGTTCGCGCCGAGCGNCGTTGTTCGCGCGCTAAGCGCCGTTGTTCACGCCGCCCGAGTTGGCGCCGGGGATGTCGGTGATCGGGACGTTCGGCATCGGCTTCGGCGACGGGGTTTGCGGCAGCGTGGGAATCTCGGCCGCGGGGATGTCCGTGATGTCGTTGGCCGGAGGGCCGTTTTCGCGGCTGCCGTAGCTGCTGCCGGGCGAACGTGGCCCGAGCAGCTGGGTGACGGTGACCATGTGATAGCCGTTCGCCTTGAGCACCGGGATGAATTGGTACACCAAATCCACTGTGCTGGAGTAGGTATCGTGGAACAACACCACTGACCCCGGCTTGGTCTGGGTCATCAGCATGTATCTGGTCGCCCCGGTGTTGGCGTCGTTGATCCAGTCGAAAGGGATGACGTCCCAATTGATGTCGGCCAGGCCCTGCTGTCTGGCCGCCGAAAGCACGTTGTCGTTGATCAGGCCGCCTGCGGTGCGGAAGAGCGTCGGCGTCTGACCCGTCGCCGCCCTGATCGCGTCGCTGGCCTTGGACAGCTCACCGGGGATGTCCTCCGGCGGGATCGCGGTCATGTTGGGGTGTTCCCACGTGTGGTTGCCGATCTCCATGCCAGCGTCGGCCACCTGCCTGGCACCGGCCGGATCAGCGGCCACCTTGTTGCCGATCATGAAGAACGTCGCCTTGGCGTCATTGTCCTTGAGGATCTGCAGCAGCCGGCCGGTGTACGGGCTCGGCCCGTCGTCGAACGTCAGCGCCACGCACTTGACCTGGCCGCAGTCGACCTCGCCGGCGCTGGCCAGCCGCACGTGGCCGGTCAGGCCGCCGATCACCAGCACGGCGGCCGCGGCAACCACGCCCGCGACGGTCCGCCAATACCGCCAGCGCTGGTTGTCGGGTCGTTTGGGCACGCGGGCAGCTTACCGGCCCGGGCTGGTGGCGATCAGGGCAGCGCGCCCGGGCTGATCTGCTCGAGCATCTCGGTGACCAGCGCCGCGACCGGCGAGCGCTCGCTTCGGACCAGGGTGACGTGGGCGAACAGCGGGTGGCCCTTGAGCTTCTCGATCACCGCGGCGACGCCGTCGTAGCGGCCGACCCGGAGGTTGTCACGCTGCGCCACGTCGTGGGTCAGCACCACCCGCGATCCGGTCCCCAGCCGCGACAGCACGGTCAGCAGCACATTGCGCTCCAGCGACTGCGCCTCGTCGACGATCACGAACGAATCGTGCAGTGAGCGGCCGCGGATGTGGGTGAGCGGCAGCACCTCGAGCATGCCGCGGGCCAGCACCTCGTCGAGCACCGCCGGGCTGGCCAGCCCTTCCAGCGTGTCGAAGACGGCCTGCGCCCACGGGCCCATCTTCTCGCTCTCGCTGCCGGGCAGATAGCCGAGATCCTGCCCGCCGACCGCGTACAGCGGCCGGAACACGACGACCTTGCGCTGCGTCCGCCGTTCCAGCACGGCCTCCAGGCCCGCGCACAGCGCGAGCGCAGACTTGCCGGTGCCGGCCTTGCCGCCCAGCGACACGATGCCCACCGACTCGTCGAGCAAGAGATCCAGCGCGACCCGCTGCTCGGCCGAGCGGCCGCGCAACCCGAACACCTCGCGGTCGCCGCGCACCAGTTGCACGCGCTTGTCGGGGTTCACCCGGCCCAGCGCGTGGGAGTTGCCGCCGAGCAGCCGCACGCCGGTGTGGCACGGCATATCGCGCGCCGCCTCGTGGTCGATCCCCCCTTCGGCGTACAGCGCGTCGATGTCGTCGGCCGAGATGTCGAGCTCGGCCATCCCGGTCCAGCCGGACGTGATGACGTCCTGGGCGTGGTACTCGTCGGCGGCCAGTCCAACCGCGCCGGCCTTGACCCGCAGCGGAATGTCCTTGCTCACCAACGTGACTCGTTTGCCCTCAGCGGCGAGGTTGGCCGCGCACGTCAAAATCCGCGCGTCGTTGGTGTCGGTGCGGAAGCCCGCGGGCAGCACCGCCGGGTCGCTGTGGTTGAGCTCAACATGAAGCGTTCCGCCTTGTGTGCCAACCGGAATCGGCTGGTCCAGTCGCCCGTGCTCCAACCGCAGGTCATCGAACAAGCGCAGCGCCTGCCGGGCGAACCAGCCCAGTTCGTGATGGTGGCGCTTGGCCTCCAGTTCGCTGATCACCACCAGCGGCACGACCACCTCGTGCTCGGCGAAGCGGGTGCAAGCCCACGGATCGGACAGCAGGACGGAGGTGTCGAGCACATAGGTCCGAACGGGCGAATCTGTCACGTATCGCTCCTTGGGCCCGCGCGGCCCCGCGGAGGCGTCTCAGCGGTCACAGCGGTACCAGGACCGGGGCCGGTCCCGTTCCAGTCACAACGATCGGTACCGCCCGGATAGCAGAGCATGTCGCTAGCCATCGACAAACGACGCTACTCCGCTCGCGCCGCCGGCGCCGTCTGGCGCGCCGCTACCTCAGCGAACGACGAACCTGCTCGTCTCGTCGCGGTCCGCCAGGCCCCACGAGGTGATCATGTCGGAAACGCACCGGCGCAGCACGTTCTCGTCAAAGATGCCGGCCTCGGCCACGTTGGCCACTTTGTCCTGATAGGCGTCGATGTCCGCGCCGACGACGTACATCTGCGCGGCCCGGGACGCGACCGCGGCGACGGATTCCTCCGGCTCGATGCGCAGGCACGCGCGCACCAGGTTCGAGAAGTACTCCTCGTGGCGTTCCTCGTCGTTGGCAATGGTCTCGATCATCGCGCGCAACGTCGGATCCTCGATCTGCCCGGCCAGCCGCCGGCAGAACACCGCGTGGGTGCGCTCCCGCAGCGCCATGAACACCAGCGTCTCGATGCGGCTCAGCTGATCGCCGCGGTAGCCCTTCATCACGTGCTCGACGCGGACCGCCTCGTTGGCCGACGGGTCGACCTCGCGGGTGACGACGAGATACTCGCGGATCACGATCGCGTGCAGGTTCTCCTCGGCGGTCCACCGCCCGATCCACAATCCCCACGCGTCCTCGAGGATGAAGTGCTCGACGAACTCGCGGTGGTAGGCGGACAGGTTGTCCTTGGTGATCAGGAAGATCTCCAGCGCGTCGGTGATGTGGCGGGGCANCTTCACCTGCGAGGCGTCCCAGTCGCGCCCGCCGAGCATCTTGAAGTTCTCGCCCCGTTCGAATGGCACGAAGTCATGCGCGCACCAGAATCCGGCGGTGGCCAGATGCCGGTCCCAGTTCTCCTTGACGGCCGGTTCCAACTCGGCCATCAGCGGTGTCATAACAGGTTTCTGTGCCATGCGGTTACAGTAACCCAAGTCTAAGGGTTTCGTAAAATCCGGCGCGGCGTGCCGGGCTTCTGAAGCGCTTCTCAAGCGCTTCTCAAGCGTTTCTAAAGCGTCAGCCCCGGGTAGAGCGGGTTGGCGGCAACCAGCTCGGCCGCCGCGGAGTGCACCCGCGCGGCGGTGCCATCGGCCAGCGTGTACTTCGCCTTCGAGCTACCCTGCGGCGACGTGTTGGTCAGCACGTCGACCACGAGCTCGGCCACCCGGTCGAACTCGGCTTCGCCGAAGCCCCGCGTCGTCAGCGCCGGGGTGCCGAACCGGATGCCGCTGGTGTACCAGGCGCCGTTCGGGTCGGCGGGGATGGCGTTCCGGTTGGTGACGACCCCGGATTCCAGCAGCGCCGACTCGGCCTGCCGCCCGGTCAGGCCGAGCGACGTCACGTCCAGCAGCACGATGTGGTTGTCGGTGCCACCGGTGACCAGCCGCGCGCCGCGCCGAAGCAGGCCGTCCGCGAAGGCCCTGGCGTTGTCGGCGACCCGCTGGGCGTAGGCCCGGAAGGCGGGCTGACGGGCCTCCGCGAGCGCGACGGCCTTGGCGGCCATGACGTGAGCCAGCGGCCCACCGAGCACCATCGGGCAGCCCCTGTCGACGGCCTCGGCGTACTCGGGAGTGGCCAGCACCAGCCCGCCACGCGGCCCACGCAGCGACTTGTGCGTCGTGGTGGTGGTGACATGGGCGTGCGGCACCGGGTCCTCGTCGCCGGTGAACACCCTGCCGGCCACCAGCCCGGCGAAGTGCGCCATGTCGACCATGAGGGTGGCGCCCACCTCGTCGGCGATCTCGCGCATCCTGGCGAAGTTGATCCGGCGCGGGTAGGCCGAGTATCCCGCGACCAGGATCAGCGGCCTGAACTCGCGCGCAACGGCGGCGACGGCGTCGTAGTCCAGCAGCCCGGTGGCCGGGTCGGTGCCGTAGCTGCGCTGGTGGAACATCTTGCCGGAGATGTTGGGCCGGAAGCCGTGGGTCAGATGGCCGCCCGCGTCCAGCGACATGCCAAGCAGCCGCTGGTGGCCGAGCTTGGCGCGCAGCTGTTCCCAGTCGGCTTCCGACAGGTCGTTGACGTGCTTGACGCCCGCCTCGGCCAGGCCGGGCGCCTCGATCCGGGTGGCCAGGATGGCCCAGTACGCAACGAGGTTCGCATCGATGCCGGAGTGCGGTTGGACGTAGGCGTGCGGCGAGCCGAACAGCTTCTCGGCGTGTTCGGCGGCCACGGCCTCGACGGTGTCGACGTTCTGACAACCGGCGTAGAACCGGTGGCCGATCGTGCCCTCGGCGTACTTGTCCGACAGCCAGGTCCCCATGGTGAGCAGCACCGCCGGCGAGGCATAGTTCTCGCTGGCGATCAGCTTCAGCGAATCCCGTTGATCAGCAAGCTCTTTGCGCGTAGCCGCCGCGATCCGGGGTTCCACGGACTCGATGACATCCAGTGCCGCACGGTAGGCCGCGCCGGCGGTGGCGGCGTACTCGGCGCCAGGTGCGGGCGCGGGAGTTGTCGCGGTCGAGTCTGTGCGTGGTGGGGGGCCTGCCCCCTCTTCGCGCAAGCGCTCATCGGTAGTCACGCCCGCCAGTCTAGGGCCGACGGGATCAGCGGCTCGTCCAGCAGGCGCGTGAACCGCTCGGTGACGGGCGTGCCCGGGGGCCTGGCGTCGAGCCAGCGGCCAAGCAGGCGGTATCCCTCGACGTAGGTGCTGGTGTAGGCCCGCCACAGCGGCGACGACAGGAACCGCAGCATCTGACCGGGCCCGGGCATCGTCGACCAGCAGCCACCGCGACAGGTAAGCGGCCACCTCGTCGGCGTCCCGGTGCTCGTCGTGCAGCATCAGCGCCGCGTCCTGGCGCACGTCGGCCAGCGCCGCGGATGCCTCACCGATCGCCTCGGCCCGCTCGCCGTCAAACCGCAGCCCGAGGTCGGCGTAGATGTCGGCGGCCCAGCTTCCCCAGCCCGCACCGATCGCCGCGTACAGCGCCAGGTCGGCCAGGCCCTCCGCCATCAGGCACTGCGGGGTGGGTGTTCACCAGAAATATCGTCTGCTCGGCGTGACCGTCGCGCTCGACCAGGCCGGCCGCCTTGCGGCAGTGCTCGGTGTGGTGGCCCGGATACGACTCGTGCGCGACCAGCCGCGGCAGGTTGGACACATGGGGTCGATGTCGGTGTGCCCAGGGCGCTGGCCAAGCTGTTCACCGCCTACGTCATGGAGGTCACCGACACCCGCCCTCGTCGGGTGGCCGAGGCGGAGTTCCAGCGGCTCACCGAGGGTGCTGCCTTGCTCATCGCCGGAACCCCTCCCAGCGACCCCTGGACTGCTCTGCGCATGCAGCTGCCTATAGAGAGCGGCACCAGCGTCCCCGACGATGACACAGGAGCGCCGCAGAATGAGCCGTCGTGGGGGCGCGTGGAGCTCACCGATCTGCTCCAGGGCAACCGGGAGTTGTTGGTCCCGACGCTGTTCGAGCGGACCGACGGGGTGTGCCTGCTGTATCCGGGCATGGTCCACAGCATCCACGGTGAACCCGAGTCGGGGAAGTCGTTGATCGTGCAGGCCGAGTGTGTCCGACTGCTCAACAGGGGCGAGGACGTGCTGTATGTGGACTTCGACTCGGATGCGATGTCGGTCGTGGAGCGCCTCGTCGAACTCGGCGGANCCCCGCAGTCAATAGACAAGCACTTCGATTACCGCCATCCGGAGATGAGCCCGGACTCGCCGGAGGAACGAGAGGCGTGGGCCGACATGCTCTCGGGCCGGTACGCATTGGCCGTGATTGACGGGGTCACCGACGCCCTGGGAACCAGACGGAACGACTGGGAACCACATCCAAGAAAAGAACCCCCGCCGCGCTTCGTCCGTCCGTCATCCCTCCTGCCCCTGGCCGCCGGCGGGGGGCAAAAACGCCAGTCCGTCGACGACTGTCTGTGTGTGGGAGAATGAGGGGACAACTGAATCGGCATCCGGCGCACCCTCAGCGGAATCTGCGATGAGCGTGCACACGCGAAGCGGGCGGAGTTTCAGCCCTAACCGGCGTGCCGGAGTGTGCCAGAGGAACGGTGCAGCAGCGGATCGTCATGCGCTGGCCGTGAAGAACAGCCGCTTGGTGTCAGGCAGGCGTTCTGGGCGCTGAGGATGGCCAGGCCTCATCGGATCGTTGCGATGGGCCAGAGCCACGGGCGGTCTCAGCAGCGCGGACAACGGGCGGTTGCCGCTAGCCCCCAACGGATGTCACGACGAGGGCCGTCGGAGCCGAAGACGGCTCAGTGATCACCAGATGGGAGGGAGTGACGGCTTGACCGTGCCTCTACCGGACGCTGTAGAGCATTTCGTGCACGGATGTGCCGCGAAGTGCCGCGGAAACACTGTGGATTCGGGCACTGCGTAGAAGGTTCTGCTCCTGCCAGACTGGAAGCGATACATACGCGGCCCCGATGCCGGATTGAGGGAAAGAGTTATGACGCTGTCCCAGGCGGTACCCAACGTTGTCGGTGAGATCGTGGAGTCGATCGAGTTGGCCCCACGCAACGGCTTCCACCTCGAGCCCCGCTGCCGGATCTGCCGAACGACCACGTACGCAAGAAGGTCAACGACATGTTGGCCGCTGGCCTCAGCTATGCCATGATCCTACGGGCTCTGAGGGAAGACAACGCCAAGCTCGATAAGCGTGATCGGGTCACGATCGACTCGATCCGCAACCACACCTCACGGCATTTCCCCGTGCAGAATGTCGCCAAGGCAACCTACCGGCGGATTCTTGAGCGGCGGGCGCAGGAGAACAGCGTCGACTTCGTCACCGCCGTGGCCACGGCGATCACCCCGATGGCGTTCTTCGAGACGGTCATGGCCAAGGGCTATGAAACCCTGGTCGATCCGGACACCAAGGTCGACGTGAACACGGGCATGATCGCCGCCGGTCGGCTACAAGCGCTGATGCAGTCCCAGGCCAGCAGTACCAAGATGGCGGACATGTGGGCGCAGATGAGTCGCATCATTGAGGTGGTCCATCACTTCGTGCCAGAGGAGCGGCACGAAGAGCTGCTGCGGCAGCTCGAGTGGCAGGGGCCTGTCGCGGCTGATTCACCGGCCGACGAGTTTGAAGATGCGGAGGACGAGTACGACCCCGTGGAACCCGCGCACGCAGACCACGACTGCTGGACTCAGTGCGCGGGGAGAGACTGACCACCAGCCCACGGGAGCGCGCCTGCTCAGAGGAGCCCCGTTTTCCAGTCGGCCTGCACGGCTGCCTTGGCCGCGCGATGGGTCTTGCGCGGGTCACCAAGCGTCGTGGTGAACCGACTGCGTGAGGGGGCGTTAGACCGAGGGTAGACCGCCGAGGCGCTCCCGCTCCACACCGTTGGATCAGCAGGTGACGTGAAGGACCGCGCGGACCTCCCGTGGCTTGAGGCCCGAGATCAGTCCGCAGGCCTGTTCCGTCGGGACAGCGACAAGGTCAATGTGTCGGCGCGCAGCCTCCTCCACCACCTCAGGCATGATCGGCAGCGAGCCGTGGGCCCCGGTGCCAATGATCAAGCGGGGTCCGCCCCAGGGGATCTCCTCGTCCGCCGAGAGCGGAGTGTGTCCGAACTTGTCGCGGTAGGGCTTCGAGGGCTTCTTGCTCCGCTTGCGCACCACACCTCGGTCGATGACGATGTCGTGCTCATACGCTCGTCCCTCGACCTCGATCGATCCGAATCCGAGAAATCGCACATCCATCACGTGCCACCGTAGCGCTCAACGGCGCGCGCCAAGGGCAAGCCGCAACTCCTACCTGACAATCTGGCCACCGAGGACCGCCCGTCGGCGGTGGCCCGGATGCGGGTGTCGCCTCGGACGCGGACGAAGCGGCCCACAGTGGCTTGGGCTGCCTCGATGGTGGTGCCGTCGGGCGGCTGGTCCGAGACGACAACGCCGCCCGCGTCGCTGACCTTCTGGTCCGGATGACATCAGGCCAGCCCTGACCCCATCTTGCATGGACAGCCGCCTCGTCTGGAATCTGCAATCGTGCCTTCAGGACCGAGTAGGCACTTAAGGTCGAAAGGCCCGGCCCAGCAGGCTGCATCGATAACTAATCAGTCGTCTCGGCTGATTTGTCTCGCGCCCCGCTGGGGCGCCGCGGCCGCCTGGCTGCGGGCCAGCGCCACCACCGCCACGATCGCCACCGCGACCGACACGGCTGTTGCGACCCGGCCGGCATGGTTGGTGGTGACCGTTTCGCCCAGCATGGTCGTGCCGAGCACCGACGCGACAAGGGGCTCGGAGACGGTCACCACGGGCAATGACCAGGACAGCGGGCCGGCCCGGAACGCCGACTGTTCCCAGGCCGTGGCGGAGGTTCCCACCACCGCCAAAGCGTACAGCTCAGGTGTGCGTAGCAACGCCGCGATACCGCGGCCAATCCGGGTGACCACGCCCTTGGTCAGCACCGAGAACACGCCCCACAGCGAGCCGGACATCAGCCCCCACAACATTGCGCTGACCGAACCCGAGAAGATCCGAGCGCCAATCGCACACAGGACCAGCGCCGGAACCATGATCGCGGCCACGACAGCCCAGGCGTGAAGCGACGCTCGTGCCTGCCCTTCATGGGGGTTGCCGACCGTGACGATGACCGCAACCGCGGCGGCGAGCAGCACAGCCCAAGTGCCTTCCCAACGGGTGATCCGGCGGTGGTCCACCATCGCGCTGATGACCAGCGCGAACAGCAAGGAGGTCACCGACAGCGCCTGCACGAGCATCACTGAACCGAAATCCAGCGCCGCGGCCTGCAGCGCGAAACCGGCCGCGGCTGTTAGGGTGCCCGCCCACCACTGGCGGTCGCGCAGCAGGTGGCCGAACAGTTCGAACGTGCCGACCTTCTCGTCGGTGACGTCTTGGGCCGATCGCTGCTGGATGACGTCTCCGATGCCGATCATCAGGGCAGCTGCTAGGGCGAGCAGCGTCGCGAGTTCTGTTTTGGCCACGTCGACCTCCTGTGCGGCTACAGAGAGTGTCGCTAGAGCCCAAATTAGGCCTGTAATACCCCCGGGCCCAATACCGCCGCGTCTGTCATGTGCGAATCGAGGGTGCAATCTGGCCGTTATCCGAACCGGGTTTGCTTGCCCGTGGGATCGCGACGCTGTGCACGCCGAGCTGGGTGTAGGTCGTCTTCGACCGAGGCGTAGCCGTAGCCGCGGTCAGCGGTCACCGCTCGTGGAGGGCATCCGGCGCGGCCGGTGATCCGTTCGATCGCCGGCGCCAATTGAGGTGCGTCGACGGGGTTTCCGCCTTCGACGATGTGGTCGAGGATGACGCCGTCGGCATTGTCGATGATTTGGGCCTTGTAGCCGAATTCGACGGGCTTGCCCAGCCGTCCTTTGCGGATCGGGCGGGCATCGACATCGTGCAGGCTGACCACCCGGTGCGCCGACTCGGGCATCACCCCGGCCAAGCGGAGGCGGGTCTGCGTAACCACCCACTGTGTGCGGCCCACCATGGTGTCGAGGTGGTTGGTCGCCTGCAGTAGCCGGCCTCTACGCACCCCCGTGGCAGTGCCCAGCGCGCGGGGCATTGTGCAGCACCATGGCAGCCTCGCGCAGCGCGGCTTCGGCGATGTCGGCGAGTTCCGCGGTGATGCGCCGCACCGCGGCCTGGGCCTGATCGCGTTGCTGCTGGCCCCGCAGCTTTGACGCGATCGCGCGGGCGCGTCGACCCGCCGATGGCGGTGATCGGGTTCGTGGAGCGCTGCGTGCGCGGATGTCTGCTGTCGTGGTCGGTCGGCGGCGACGCGGTTATCATGCACCGGCTGGTCGGCCGGGTGTTGCGCGAACGCGACCGGGCCAGCGGTAGGTGGACGACCACGTTGGCCGGCGCATTAGACATGCTGGAGCCGCAGCTGTTCGACGAGTCGCGAGCCTGGGCCCAGCGTGACCTCGGATCCGATTTGGTCTCCCAGATCGAGGCGCTGTGGGAGGCCACCATCGTGGCGCCGCCGGATGGCGACATCATGGCCCGAGAGCTGCGCGCCCGGAGGTGGGGGGTGCGACAACTGCGGGCCGCAGCGGACCTCACCCGCGCCATAGACCTCGGGCTGCGCGTCGTGGCCGACTGCGAAAGCATCCTGGGCGCCGACCACCCCGACACCCTGGGCTCGCGCCACGGCCTCGCCTCCGCCTACCAGGCGGCGGGGCGCCTCGAGGAGGCGATCCCCCTATACGAGCGCAACATCACCGCTTACGAGCAGGTGCTGGGCGCCGACCACCCCAACACCCTGCGCTCGCGCAACAACCTCGCCGTCGCCTATCAGGCGGTGGGGCGCCTCGAGGAGGCGATCCCGGTGTTGGAGCGCGCCGTCGCCGGCATCGCCGACTCCGAGCGGGTGCTGGGCGCCGACCACCGCAACGGCCTGACCGCGCGCAACAACCTCGCCGTCGCCTACCAAGCTGCGGGGCGCCTCGCGGAGGCGATCCTGCTATTCGAGGGCACCCTCGCCGACTGCGAACGCCTCCTGGGCGCCGACCACCGCGACACCCTGCGCTCGCGCCACAGCCTCGCCGACGCTTACCTCTCGGCGGGGCGCCTCGATCAGGCGATCCCGCTGTTGGAGCGCACCCTCACCGACAGCGAACGCGTCCTGGGCGCCGACCACCCCGCCACCCTGACCTCGCGCAACAAGCTCGCCGAAGCGCACCGCTCGGCGGGGCGGGGTGCGTGACCTGCCGACAGGTCTGCCGCGCGACACACCAGACGTGCCTTAATGATGTTCGAAACCCGGGGGACGCAGAGACGGAAACCGGTCGCGCTGTTAAGTTGCAGCGGCCCCGGGCTGATCACGCGAATTGGCTCAGGCTGTTGCTCGGTGGTTGCGTGGCTCTGGTTGTGCTTCGGCCGTCAGCGCGTAAATCTGCGCGATCAGGGGTCGTGGATATGCGCATGTGACAGCTGCAATCTGCGCGGTTGCGCTGATGTTTTGCCGCGTGTGGTGGCCGCATGCTGGCTAGCATGAGCGAGATCGATCCCCGCGCGGACCTGCCGATGGTGGACTGGAGCGATCTTGGCGTGAGCGGGCTTTTGCCGACGGGCACGGTGACGCTGCTTTTGGCTGACGTCGAGGGCTCCACGCCGCTGTGGGAGAGCCAACCGCAGGAGATGGCCGCCGCCGTCGCACGCCTCAACCAAACCGTCTCTGAATTCATCGCCGCCTATGGCGGCGTGCGTCCGGTGGAGCAGGGCGAGGGTGACAGTTTTGTGGCGGCGTTCGTCCGCGCGTCCGACGCGGTGGCGTGTGCGCTGCAGTTGCAGTTAGCACCGTTGGCGCCGATCCGGCTGCGCATCGGGGTGCATACCGGTGAGGATCGCCTACGCCCAGCGCGGCCGCGGCGAACGCAAACGACCCACCAGTGGCTGGGCCTCGCTCACCCCCACAGAGCGCGACATCGTCCGCCTCGTCAGCGACGGGCTGGCCAACAAAGACATCGCCACAAGGCTTTTCGTCTCACCACGCACCGTGCAAACCCACCTGACCCACGTCTACACCAAACTTGGGCTGACCTCGCGTGTGCAGCTCGCCCAGGAGGCAGCCCGCCACGCCTGACCGCCGCCGCGACAACGGCCGGGAGGCCACACCGGCGGTATGGGTGCTAGTTCAGAGCCGCGTCGAAATGCCGCAGTAGGGGTGAAGCCCGTCTCCTTAAAAACAGGCGAATAATTCGCCCGACAACCTGCCGCACAACGCTCGTGGTCGACCTGCATATCCGCGGGTCGGCATGGCGTTCAACTGGTGGGCACCCCGAAGATGCCGGGCGAGCCGAAGCGGGTCCAGCCGTCCCGGGATACGGATCTGAACAGGAGAAATAAGCGGGCTTGAGGTTGCGGGTCCGCGAGCATGGCGCTCACTGACCGATAACTGAGCAACCGATAGAAGCTGCTGCCTTTCGGTGCGGCTCCTAGAAACGGTACTGACCGGTCGCGTACTGATCGCGAGTTATCCCAGCTCGCGTCCGCTTTGTGGGCGGCCGTCGGTGGACAGCCAAACGTGTGGTTGGTTTGCAGCGCCTTCCGAACCGCAGCCTTGGTGGTCGACGCCACGGTGTCCCGCGGTGCCGACCACCCCGGCATCAACTAACGTGGACGCTGGTTCGGGGATTTGATAGCTGAATAGTCTTATGTCTCTAGGGGTTCCGCAATGAAAAGCCTGAAGACCATCGCAACTGCCGCCTCGTTCGCCAGCGTAATCGGCCTCGCCACCTTTGGACTGGCGCCCTCAGTGGCCAACGCCGCTCCCGCTTTGCCGGGCATACCGTGGCAACAGGATGACGGCCACGGGCATGGGCACGGACACGGTGACTGGGGCGGCGACGACGACTGGGGTCCTGGGCCGTGGTGGGGGCCGCCGGGGCCTGCCTACTGGGGGCCGTCTGCGTGCATTAATGCCAGCGGTCCGTGGGGATACGTCAGCGGCAGCGCCTGCATCTGATGGGCGTCGCGCGGCTTACACCGGCCGCGCGAGCCGGCTGCGGGGGACAGCCGTCATCCGGCTAAGCGAGCGCTAGCTACTTCGACCTGAAAAAGTCGGCGCGTTGATCCTCGGGCTGGCGACAGTGGAGCCGGAGGATGGCCTCGAACCCTGGCTGAACCACCACGCCAACATCTCGAGAGTGATGCCCGTCAGCACCTCGTCGATTCAATATCTGGCGCGGCCGCGGCTTGGCGGCACGGGCGATTCGTTGGTGCCTGCGAAATCCGTTGGCTTGGCCTAATCAGTCTGCTTTCTTTGCGGCGCCCTTTGCGGCTTTCTTTCCGGCGCCCGTTGCAGCTGGCTTTGCGTCGTCTTGCTCGCTCACCGTCTCGCTCGCGCTGCGCACGAAGCTGCGCAGGAACTTGTACAAGTCCTTCGCGGCGTCGCCCGGCTTGGTCACCATCCCGCTCTCGAAACGCACAACCCTGCGCAGGAACTCGTTCGTCGTCGTGGCGAGCTGCTCGTAGTAATCCCCGATGGCGTCGACGACCTCCTTGCGCACCGACGGGTCGTCGACGAGGTTGGGCATCGCGTCGTCGAGGCGGTCAACGAAGTTGCGCATAGCCTTGATCGCGGCGCGCTGTCTGGCTTCGACCCGTTCCAGCACCTCGTCGGGCAGGTCCGACGCTCGCTCCGCCACGGTCTTCTCCTCAAAGTTTCGCTGGACTGCACCGGGGGGTGAAGGCCGCCGAGTGCGCTCTGCCATGATCGTGCTCCTTAAGGGGTTGAATGCAGAAACGAGTCTTGAATGGCTCGACATCAGAATGCGCTCCGACCCCGGCGTTCTATAGGGCCGATGGTCCCTGCTCCGCCTGATGAGCTAATTCCGTAGATCAGCAGCATGCGAGATTTTGGCGCACACATACGCGAACCGATTTCTTGGCGGCGGAGAGCGCACACTAGAGGCTGATGAGCAAAGAAACGGCCGCCGCCTGGTCTGAAGACCCGGGGGAGAAGTTATGACTTACAGGCACCTTGACACCAATATTGTTGAGTCTTTCGATGAACTGACCGCCGATCAGGTTGGGTTCGCCCGAAAGACCTTGGCTGCCAATGCCATTGATGCCGCTGACGCGGCCAACCTGATGATGGCGCTAGGTATCCATCCCTCTCAGGAGGACAAGAACTCACCGCTGTTGACCGGGGTGACACAGTTGGCCAATCAGCCACGTTCCTGGTAGATGATGAGAGACCCCTCTCTGCCAACCTGGGTTGAGGCACCTGCCCCCTGACAATTAGTGACCCGAGGGCGGGGATGGAGAACTTCCCCGAGATGACGAACAAGGTGACCACATTGGTCCGAGCGACCGGGATCGAAGATCCTGGTCGGATGAGCGGTGCTGGAACGAAACGTCCCGACCCTGAGGTGCCCGAGCGTGCCCGGCGCCGGACGTTCGTCGCGAAGTACAAGCTGGAGATCCTGGCCGCCTACGACGCCGCCCCCGATGGTGAGAAGGGTGCGTTGTTGCGTCGGGAGGGCCTGTACTCCAGCCACATCGTGCAGTGGCGGCGGGCCCGCGCCGCCGGCGCACTGGCTGGGCTGGCCGTTCCGCGCGGACGTAAGCGGCGCGACCCGCAAGCCGAGCGGATCGCCCGCCTTGAGCAGGAGAAACGGCAACTGGAGCAGGAGCTGGCCAAGACCCGCTTCGTGGTGGATGTGCAGGCAAAACTGCACGCGCTCTTGGAGACGCTCTCCGAGAGCGCGGACACCGAGCCGAGGTCGACGCCGTGACCGACACCGCGATCGCCGAGCTGGTCGGGTGTGTCGGGGTCCGGGACGCATGCCAGGCTGTTGGGGCCGCGCAGGCCAGCTACTACCGGCGCCACCGCACCAGCCCGCCACCCGCTCGGGTGCCGATCCCGCACCGGGACCGGCACCAGCCGCGGGCGCTGAGCCAGGCCGAACGCCACGCGATCCTCGACGTTTTGCACAGCGACCGGTTCGTCGACATGGCGCCGGCCGAGGTGTGGGCCACGCTGCTCGACGAAGGCGTCTACCTGGGCTCGATCTCCACGTTCTACCGGCTGCTACGCCAGGCCGGCGAAACCCGGGAACGGCGCCGGCAGGCCGCCCACCCGGCCACCGTGAAACCGGAACTGGTTGCCTACCAGCCGAATTCGGTGTGGTCGTGGGATATCACCAAGCTGCGCGGCCCCGCGAAGTGGACGTACTACTACCTATACGTGATCTTGGACATCTTTTCGCGGTACGTGGTCGGTTGGATGGTCGCTACCCGCGAATCCGCGGCTCTGGCCGAGGTGCTGATCCGCCAGACCTGCGCCAAGCAGGGCATCGGAGCCGATCAGCTGACCATCCACGCCGATCGCGGCTCCTCGATGACCTCCAAGCCGGTGGCGTTCCTGCTCGCCGACCTCGGCGTCACCCAGTCGCACAGCCGCCCGCACGTGTCCGACGACAACCCGTTCAGCGAATCCCAGTTCAAGACCCTGAAGTACCGGCCCGACTTCCCCGGCCACTTCGACTCCATCGAGGCCGCCCGCCGGCACTGCCAGACCTTCTTCGCCTGGTATAACGACGATCATCACCACGGCGGGCTGGGCCTGCACACTCCCGCCGACATCCACTACGGCACCGCCGAGGCCGTCCGTGACAAGCGCGCCGCCGTGCTCACCGACGCATACCGGGCGCACCCCGAACGGTTCATCCGCAAACCGCCAGAGCCGCCACACCTGCCCACCGGCTCGTGGATTAACCCACCCGACCAGCCAGAGGAGGCCACTCAGTAAATACCGCTCGACGGTGCCTCATTCAGGTTGACAGCTTCCGGAAGCGACGCTCTACTTTCACCCGCTGGTCACGATGGACGTCACCCGGCTGCAGGCGGCAACAGTGCGCCCGGGACCAATCCGGGAACCGGGCCACCCAACGAGTTTCATCACCTGAGGGCATTTCCGACCGCTGACTTTCGCACTGTGGTCCGGCCGAACTTCGATACGCTCTACTCCTCGGCGTGGCTCGATCTGACTGCGGGTCCGGTGATCCTGCACACACCGGATACCGATGACCGCTATTACATGCTCCCGCTGCTTGACATGTGGACCGACGTGTTCGCCAACCCCGGCAAGCGCACCACCGGCACCGATGCCCGGGACTTCGTCGTGACCGGCCCCGGATATGCCGGCGAACTACCCGAGGGCTTTCCTGTTATCAACGCACCCACGCCGTATGTCTGGGTCATCGGCCGCACACAGACCAACGGACCGGCCGACTATGACGCGGTCCACAAGGTCCAGGACGGTTACCACATCACCCCGGTTGCCAAGACGCTCCGCCATGTCCTCAACAGGGACTATGACACCAGCACCGAAGTGATGAACATCGTCAACGGCATGAGCGCGGTGGACTTCCTCGTCTACGCGGCGAGGCTGCTGGATGTAAATCCGCCACATTCAACGGATTTTTCGCAGCTGGCCCGCCTCGCCAACCTGGGGATCGAGGCTGGCAAACCGTTCAACCCCGGCCGGTTCAACACGGCGGAACGCACTGAGATCGACGCCGGGCGGGCCGCTGCGCTGCAGGACATGCTGGCGGGGCTCGGTACTCTGGGCACCCGCGTTAACGGCTGGACTATGGCCACCGAGACGATGGGTGTCTACGGCAACTACTACTTCAAACGGGCGGTCGTCGCGCTGATGGGCCTGGGTGCCAACCCGCCCGAAGACGCGGTCTATCCCGCCCTGACGGCCGACTCCGACGGGAACCCGGTCACCGGTGAGCACGACTACGTC
>JGI26341J46601_10000153_pt1 | contig 21020 bp, 14 predicted proteins | sample BogFormECP12_OM3_FD_46601 | JGI IMG/M metagenome (IMG submission 46601) | reverse complement strand
GTGCGGTCACGTTTTTGGAGGACTACGTGTTCCGCAGCAAGGTCACCAGGGCGTCGTATGAGCGGCGCGCCGAGACGGTGCTGCACGAGATGGCGCACATGTGGTTCGGCGACCTGGTCACGATGGCCTGGTGGGACGACCTGTGGCTCAACGAGTCGTTCGCGACGTTCGCGTCGGTGCTGTGCCAGGCCGAGGCCACCGAGTTCACCCAGGCGTGGACGACGTTCGCCAATTCCGAGAAGTCGTGGGCGTACCGGCAGGACCAGCTCCCGACCACGCACCCGGTGGCCGCCGACATCCCCGACCTGGCCGCCGTCGAGGTCAACTTCGACGGCATCACCTACGCCAAGGGCGCCAGCGTGCTCAAGCAACTGGTGGCATACGTCGGCCTGGAGAACTTCCTGGCGGGGCTGCGCGATTACTTCCACGCCCACGCGTTCGACAACGCGAGGTTCAGCGACCTGCTGAGCGCACTCGAGAAGGCGTCGGGCCGCGACCTGTCGGACTGGGGCAACCAGTGGCTGAAGACCACGGGCCTGAACACGCTGCGGGCGGACTTCGATCTCGACGGCGATGGCCGGTTCACCCGGTTCGCGATCCGGCAGGGCGGCGCCCAACCGGGTGCGGGCGAAACGCGGGTGCACCGGCTGGCCGTCGGCGTCTACGACGACGACGGGTCGGGCAAGCTGGTGCGGGTGCACCGCGAGGAGCTCGACGTCGACGGTGAACTCATCGAAGTACCCGCGCTGCAAGGTGTTTCACGGGGGAAGCTGATGCTGGTCAATGACGACGACCTGACGTACTGCTCGCTGCGTCTGGACGAGGAGTCGCTGGCCACCGCGCTGGGCCGCATCGCCGACATCGCCGAGCCGCTGCCCCGCACACTGGTGTGGTCGGCGGCCTGGGAGATGACTCGCGACGCGGAGCTGCGCGCCCGCGATTTCGTGGCGCTGGTCGGCTCCGGCGTGCAGGCCGAGACCGAGGTGGGGGTCGCGCAGCGGCTGCTCATGCAGGCACAGACCGCGCTGGGCGCCTACGCGGAGCCGGGCTGGGCAGGCGAACATGGCTGGCCGGAGTTCGCCGACCGCCTGCTGGAGCTGGCCCGCGGCGCCGAGCCGGGCTCGGACCACCAGCTCGCGTTCGTCAACGCGCTGTGCTCGTCGGTGCTGCAACTGCGGCACATCGAGGTGCTCTCGGCGCTGCTCGACACCGATCCCGCCGAGCGCGGGCTGCCCGGGCTGGTGATCGACACCGACCTGCGCTGGCGCATCGTGACCGCCCTGGCGAGGTCCGGCGTGATCGACGCCGGCGGCCCCGCCACTCCGCTCATCGACGCCGAGGCGCAGCGCGACCCGACCGCAGCCGGCAAGCGGCACGCGCGGCAGGCGTCGGCGGCGCGGCCGCGGGAGGAGGTCAAGGAGAAGGCGTGGACCGAGGTGATCGAGGACGACACGCTGCCCAACATCATCGGGCGGGCAATCATCGCGGGCATCGCCGCGCCGGGCCAGGCCGAGCTCCTCAAGCCGTTCACGGCGCGTTACTTCGAGGCGATCCCCGGCGTGTGGGAGCGACGCTCCAGCGAGGTCGCCCAGACCGTGGTGGTCGGNNTGTACCCGTCGTGGGACATCAGCNNNGANGNNATCGCNNCGGCCGACGANTTCCTGGCCGGCGANNTCGCNCCGGCCCTGCGCCGACTGGTGGTGGAGGGTCGCGCAGGGGTGGAGCGGTCCCTGCGGGCACGCACGTTCGACGCCGGCTAGCGGTATGACGATCTGTTCCCATCGGTCGCCGGAGCGGCCACGAACGCCTTGCGGACACCGTACCGTGACCCCACGCTAGGCGGGTGTGGTCGGCGCGAAAGTCCGTTCGTCGATGTCGTCGCCGATGACAAGCGCGGTTCCCGCGGGGACTTCCCGCCACAGGCCGGGCAGATCGGCCAGCGGCTCGGACACCACCACGCGGGCGGCGGCGCCGAAGTGGGCCAGCCGCTCGTTCTCCGGATACAGCATGCGCACCGACGCGGCGTCCTCGCTCACAAACAACGTGTTGACCTCCGAGCCGGAGGCGTAGCGTGCCGCGTACAACCGCACTCCGTCGCTGACACCGACTGTCATCTGCAGGGCGGGGCCGGTCATGCCCGCCTTTTCAGCGGTGGCCTCAACGAAGCCGGCCATGCGCTGCAGGCCACCGATCGGGTCTTCCTCCAGGCCGAAGGTCAGGGCGAGGTGAAACATCAACTCCGAGTCGGTGGATCCGGCAATGTTGGTGAACAAGTCCGGACGCACGGCGAACAACAGGTCGCGGCGCAGTATGTCGTAGCCCGCTACGTACCCGTTGTGGACGAACAGCCAGTTGCGGTAGCGAAACGGGTGACAGTTGGTCTGCTGCACCGGTGTTCCCGTTCCGGCCCGAACATGGGCGAGAAACAGCGGAGAGCGGATTTCGGCGGCCAACTCCATCAGGTTCTCGTCGCCCCACGCCGGGGTGATGCTGCGGAACAGCGCCGGTTGGTCGCGATGTTCGTACCAGCCGAGCCCGGTCCCGTCCCCGTTGGGAATGGCCATGTTCGGCGCGTGCCGGCGGCTTTGCTCTATCAGAGACCGCTGAGGATCGTGCAACAGTTCCCGGGGCGCGATCGGCGCGCCGAGGTAGGCGACCCAGCGGCACACGCGACTCCCTTCCAGATCCTAGGGCGGCGAGATACCCGCGCCGAGCACGCGCACGCCGCTGATCAGCCCGTCCATCAGGTTGCCCTCCTTGAACGCCGACGCCGCCGCGGCCACGCCCAGCGGCGCGACCGATTCGGCACCGCGGCCCTTCACCCCCGCGCCGTAGACGACCTCGATGGCGTGCTGGTCCGGCGACACCGCCAGCAGCACCGCGTCGTTGGGCGTCGGCACCAGGGCCAGGATCTCGCGGGCCCGGGCGGCGGTGTCCGCGCCGAGATCGCCGAGGTAGACGGCCAGCCGGGCCCTGGAGTCCCGGGTGCCGTACGCCAGCGCGTCGTCGAGCCTGACGAGATCCATGATCGGGAACGGGTACTCAAGCGACAGGTCGCCCGGCTGGGTGACTCCCGAGATGCGTCCGCTGGAGGTGACGACGAAGCCCGGCGGCAGTTCCGGTTCGGGGATGGTTGCCAGTTCACCACTTACCACTGGCGCCACCTCCAACCGTCAGATCCTCGGGGTGCCCGTGCGGATCGCCGACACGTTCGTCGACCGCCGCCCACAGGATCGGCGCGTGGGTCCAGGGCTCGGACAGTTTGTAGGTCGGCGGGCGCGGTTCTTTGCGGGACCAGATCAGCGCCACAAGTATCAGCACCAGCAACAGCGGGATGCCCACGAAGAACGCGTGGACCTGGAGAATGCTCACGCCGCAAACCGTATCGCAGACGCCGGTTACGCCGCGCCCTCACCCAGGTATCGCACCCAGGCGGGATCGAGTTCCTTGACCGTCGACAGCAGTCGCCAGTGCTGCCCTCTGGGCGGCGTCGGGACGGACCGCAATGCCCAGCCCAGCTCCGACAGCAGCCGGTCGGCCTTGCGGTGGTTGCAGGTGGAGCAGCTTGCGACGCAGTTCTCCCAGGAGTGGTCGCCGCCGCGGCTGCGCGGAACGACGTGGTCGACCGTGTCGGCCTTCGTGCCGCAATACGCGCAGCGGAACCGGTCACGGTGCATCAGGGCGGCGCGCGTCAGCGGAACGCGGGCCCGGTAGGGGACCCGTACGTACGACCGCAGCCGGATCACCGACGGCACCACGATCGTGCGAGTGGCCGAGTGGATGACCGGACCCGACGGGTCGTCGTGCACAACGTCGGCCTTGCCGCACAGCAGCATCACGATCGCGCGGCGCATCGTCAGCGCGGTCAGCGGTTCGTAGGTGGAGTTCAGCAGCAGCACCCGGCGACGGCCCCAGATGGACGCGCTCTCGGCGGCCGGGTGCTGGGTGTCGACGCTGTGCAGAGCGCGCTCGGTCACGGGGCCGGTGTAACCCGCCGGGGCACCGTGATGGCGGTGGCCACGGCTCCTCTTGCGCTGCGGCATGTGTCCTCCGCCGACCAGTTCACCATGGATCCGGGCACAGCGCACGACAATTCTGTTCGTGTTCGCAGGTCAACTGGTGAACATCGGGTGACGGCAAAGACGGTTGCCCGCGCGGCGGCCNCCGCACCGGATGGACCACAATGGGCGTAATGGACCAGGTCGAGCAGCAGTCTTTCTATGACGCCGTGGGTGGGGCGCAGACGTTCCGGGCCATCGTCTCGCGGTTCTACGCGCTGGTGCGCGAGGACGAGATATTGCGTCCGCTGTATCCGGAAAACGAGCTCGACGCCGCCGAGCAACGGCTGCGGATGTTCCTGGAGCAGTACTGGGGCGGCCCCCGCAGCTATTCCGAGCAGCGCGGCCACCCCCGGCTGCGGATGCGGCACGCGCCGTTCCGCATCGGCCCGTTCGAGCGGGACGCCTGGTTGCGCAACATGCACATCGCGGTCGCCGAGATCGACGCGGAGACCCTCGACGACGAGCACCGCAAGGAGCTGCTGGCCTATCTTGAGATGGCCGCTCACTCAATGGTTAACTCTGCCTGGTGATTTACTCGGCATCTCAAAGATAGTCCCTCGCGCTACGCGTAAACGGGCCGTCAGGGCCAAAACGCCTCGGGCATACGATCCTGAGCCACAGCGGCACTCCGGTATCGACTGCGCGGTTCTCCCACTCGATTTGGTAGTGCTTCGCCCAGGTCTTCTGAACACCCATTTAGGTCTTGTTCCCCCGTTGCTCTCCAGATCGGACGAATGGTCAGGCAGCGATACCGGTACGGGCGGCGCTTTTGGGTTGTCGAGCGGCCAGACAGGTCAGGCAGACGCGGTTCCCGGTGCCCCAGATAGCGGTGTTCTGGTCGGGCTCTCCTGTCATAGACAGGGGATGATCCCTCCGAGTCTTCGCGACGGCACGTTTTGGTTTCTGCTCGCACCCCCGCCGGGGCTGGCCCACGCTGCACGCTATTGCACGATAGTTGCACGACAAGTGTTTTGGTGAGCTAGATAACTACTCTCACCTGCTCAAACACTGGTGAGCGATACTGGGATTGAACCCAATTTCATTGGCAGTCGGAACGACTACGCGCTTGCGGCCAGATCGTGGCCGCTCGGCCTCGCGCCAGGCCGTACTGCGCCTTACCCTACCGAGCCCGACAGCGCGACCCTGCGCAGCCGCGGCGCCTTCAAAGGCCTGTGCTGGCCGGACGCACGCCAGGCCGCCAACGCGATCGCCACCGAATATCTTCTTCTACGGCGGCGCCGACCCGCGCACCGCGGCCGCAGTTAACCAACCCGACGAGACCACGCCCCGATAACCACCCCGATCAAAAATGCGCTCGCACTGGATCGGAACCAGCGCGGCTGCGGCGTCGCCGAAAACAGTTGTTGAACTGCGGCGTCGGCCTAGCCTTGAGAGCATGGCGATCATCCTTACCGGGGTGGAGGCTCACCATGGTTGACGTAAACCCGCATGCCTATAACAGCGCCTGGCAGTTCCGGGCGGACACTTGGTGCCGGCTCGAAGAGGCGAGCTTGCGGCTGTCGCACGCCGCCGCGCAGGGGCGTGATACCGCGCCGCTTGTCGAGACGGTGGAGGGCCTGCTCGCTAAGCTGCGGCCATTCGAACGCTACTGGGCATTTCCCGGTATCCAGGTGTTCGCGCACATGCAACGTCAGTTCGCCACCGGCGGTTATGACACGTTCGGCCGGACGGTCGCCAAAATCAATCGTGCGTTGGTCACCGAGTCCTACCGCGCCGGCACGGCGGCATCACCCCTGGAGGGCGAGAGCGAGGCCCTGAGCGTGGGCGGCGCCGCCACCGCCGAGGACCTCGCCCATCCCCGCCGGTCCGCGCGCCCGTACTTCGAGCTGCTACTCGTCGCGGTCATGACCGAGGCCCAGGAGCGGGCGCTGGCCAGCGAGATCCGCAGCTGGCGCCGCCCCGATGACGCGTTTATCTACGAGCTCGTGGTGGTCGGCAGCGGTGACGAGGCGGTGGTCGCCGCCCGGCTGAACCCGAATCTGCAGGCGTGCGTGATAACGCGGCGATTCTCGCATCGCTCGCGGCGGGATCTGTCGGCGCTGGCGCACTTCGTCGACGCCCACGTGTCCGAAGACCTCGCGGATCATACTGCCGAGGAGCGGGCGGAGATCCTGGCCCGAGCGATCACCGAGTCTCGCCCCGAGATCGACCTGTATTTAACAACCGAGCTCGAGGTGGAGGACGTCGCTGCCCGGCTGGGCCCGCACTTTCGCCGGGTGTTCCACGCCGGGGAAGGCACGCTTGATATGCACCTGTCCGTGCTGGAGGGTGTCGCGGCCCGGTACCGGACCCCGTTCTTCTCCGCCTTGCGGGAATACAGCCACCGGCCGACCGGGGTTTTTCATGCGCTGCCCATTTCGCAGGGCAAATCCATCNTGAAGTCGCACTGGATTGCCGACATGCTGGATTTCTACGGGCTGGAACTGTTTTTGGCGGAGACCTCGGCCACCTGCGGGGGGCTGGACTCGCTGCTGGAGCCGACCGGGCCACTGCGGGACGCGCAGCGGCTCGCGGCCAAGACGTTCGGATCGCGACAGACCTACTTCGTGACCAACGGCACCTCGACGGCCAACAAGATTGTCGAACAGGCGTTGGTCGCGCCGGGTGACATCGTGCTGGTCGACCGGAACTGCCACCAGTCCCATCATTACGGGCTCCTGATGTCCGGCGCCCAGGTCACGTATCTGGACGCCTACCCCCTCAATCAGTACTCGATGTATGGGGCGGTGCCGCTGCGCGAGATCAAATCTCGGCTACTGGCCCTGCGCGCGGCCGGCAAGCTAGACCGAGTCAAGCTGCTGACGCTNACCAACTGCACCTTCGACGGGATTGTGTACGACGTCGAGCGGGTGATGGAGGAATGCCTGGCGATTAAGCCCGACCTCGTCTTCCTGTGGGACGAAGCCTGGTTCGCCTTCGCNCGGTTCCACCACATCTACTGCAAACGCACGGCGATGCACGCGGCGCGGGCGATCCGGGAGCGGCTGCGATCGCCCGAGTATCGGTTGGCCTACCTCGAGTACGCCGAACAGGTCGCCGACGCCGATGACGAGACGCTGCTGGAGCAGCGCCTCATGCCCGATCCCGCGGGTGCCCGCGTCCGGGTCTACGCCACTCAGTCCACCCACAAGACGTTGACCTCGCTGCGGCAAGGCTCGATGATCCATGTCTTTGACCAGGACTTCGATCAGAAGGTGCTGGAGCCCTTCCACGAGGCGTACATGGCGCACACCTCGACCTCGCCGAACTATCAGATTCTGGCTTCCCTCGACATAGGCCGCCGGCAAGCCGATCTGGAGGGCGCGGAGCTNGTCCAAAAGCAGGTCGAAAACGCGATGCAACTGCGCGACGCGATCGACAAGCACCCATTGCTGAGCAAGTACATGCATTGCCTGTCGACGGCGGAGATGATCCCGGCGCGGTTCCGCCCCTCCGGCCTTGACCAGCCGCTGCGCACCGGTCTGCGCAACATGACCACGGCATGGGCGCAGGACGAGTTCGTTCTCGACCCGAGCCGCACCACCCTATACATCGGTGCCACCGGAATCGACGGCGACACCTTCAAGCGCACCGAGTTGATGGAGCGCTATGGGGTGCAGATCAACAAGACGACCCGCAACACGGTGCTGTTCATGACGAACATCGGCACCACCCGCAGCTCGGTGGCCTACCTGGTGGAGATCCTGGTCAAGATTGCCCAAGAACTCGACGATCGGATCGGTGAGATGTGCTTGACCGATCAGGCGCATCACGAGCGAGCAGTACAGCGGCTGACCACCCCGTCGGCGCCGCTACCCGACTTCAGCGGATTCCACACCTGCTTCCTCGAACGCAACGGCCAGGAAAACCAAGGAAGCCCATCCACGCCCGACGGCGACCTGCGCCGGGCTTTCTACCTCGGCTACGACGACAGCCTGTGCGAATACCTGACTAGCGATGAGGTGGAAGAGAAAATGGAGTCCGGCCAACAGGTGGTCTCCGCCACCTTTGTGACCCCGTATCCGCCGGGCTTTCCCGTCCTGGTCCCCGGCCAGGTCTTCAGTCGGCAGATCCTGTCCTTCATGCGCAGCCTGGACACCACCGAAATCCACGGATACCGGCCACATCTCGGCTTTCGCGTCTTCACCGCAAAGGCCCTGGAAATGGCCGAGACGAGTGCGCGTCCCTGGAGTCGACTGGGTGATGCTCGCCAGATTCCCAGTGGCGCACGACTCCATCTCGACGCGGAAAGCCCGGCAGCTCAACCCAAGCCGCAACTTTCTCCTGTCGTTCAGCCAGAACGTCAATCAGCGGATCCGCCGTCTTCGGCCGGTCCGACGGCCCCGGAGCCTACCGGTCCGGCAGAGCCGCGTGGACGATGAGCAAGCCCTCCACTGTCGCCAAGCGCCATCAGGTCGTCATCACCGGGTCCGGATTCGCTGACCTGACCGCGGCCAAGGCAACGTAGCGGGCCGACGTCAATGCCACCGTCATCTCGAAGATGACCAGCCACTCTATTCCAGCCACTGCCCTAGCAGCGGATGGCGGCGTCGACGCGGCACGACGCCGGGTGACGTTTAGGTCTGTTCGTGTCGGTGGTGACGGGCAGAATCGCGACGCGCTAGCCTGTGCGTTGGACGGATACAACTACACAGACGTGAGAGCGGGGCGGCTGCCCTGAGACGACCACCCCGCCTGCACTACCTCCAACCTTATGGAGACTCCCAACTGAGGGTCAGTGTGATCCTCAGCCGGAAACGGCGTCTGCTTCGCCGTTTCAAGGGAGACATCACCTCCTTTCTTGTCCAGAGGTGACCTACCGAAGCCCCCGTTCGCAGCGGGGGCTTCGGCGTATAACGCTAGGCGAAAAGGGTGACAGTTCTCAGGGGTACAAGGTCGCCCCGGCGTGTCGTGGTGGCGTGGATCACATTTTGCGCCGGGTAGCGCAACGGTCTGACCTTACGTCATACCGGCGAGTTGACGAGTAGCTGACTCCAAGATATTCAGCACTACAGCGCATGCTGCTGACCTTATTTCCGCTGGTCATGCACAGCGCTGACTGAGCCGTAGTGCTGGCCTATCTGGAGATGGCCGCGCACTCGATGGTCAACTCGCCGTTCTGATGTCGGGCACAATGGGCGCTCGTGACTGACTCCAGCACGGCGCCGTGGTGGTCGCGCGCGGTTTTCTACCAGGTGTATCCGCGGTCGTTCGCCGACAGCGACGCTGACGGAGTCGGTGATCTCGACGGCATCGCCGCCCACCTGGACTATCTCGGCGCGCTCGGCGTGGACGCCATCTGGCTCAACCCGGTCACCGTCTCCCCGATGGCCGACCACGGCTACGACGTGGCCGACCCCAGGGACGTCGACCCGCTGTTCGGCGGCATCGAGGCGCTGGACCGGCTGATCGCCGCGGCCCATCGGCGCAACATCAGGGTGACCATGGACCTGGTGCCCAACCACACCAGCTCACAGCATCCGTGGTTCGTCGCCGCGCTGGCGGCCGCGCCGGAAACCGATCTGCGCGCGCGTTACATCTTCCGGGACGGGACCGGCCCCAAAGGCGACCGTCCCCCCAACAACTGGGTGTCGGTGTTCGGCGGCCCCGCCTGGACGCGGGTGACCGAGCCCGACGGCACCCCGGGTCAGTGGTATCTGCACCTGTTCGACGCCGAGCAGCCGGACCTCAACTGGGAAAACCCGGAAGTGTTCGAGGACTTCGAGAAGACGCTGCGGTTCTGGCTGGATCGCGGCGTCGACGGCTTCCGCATCGACGTCGCCCACGGCATGGCCAAGCCGCCCGGCCTGCCGGACATGAAAAACCCGGACATCGAGATGCTCAAGCTCGACGACGACGACCCCCGGTTCAACCACGACGACGTTCACGACATCCACCGCGGCATCCGCTCGGTGCTCAACGACTATCCGCACGCGGTCGCGATCGGCGAGGTGTGGGTGTTCGACAACGAGCAGTTCGCCAAGTACCTGCGGCCCGACGAGCTGCACCTGGGCTTCAATTTCCGGCTGGTGCGCGCCGAGTTCGACGCGGCCGGGCTCAAGCACGCGATCGAGAACTCGCTGGCGGCCGCCGCCATCGAAGGCGCCACACCGACCTGGACGTTGTCCAACCACGACGTCGACCGCGAGGTCACCCGCTACGGCGGCGGGGCGACGGGCCTGGCGCGGGCGCGGGCGATGGCGTTGGTCATGCTCGCGCTGCCCGGCGCGGTGTTCGTCTACAACGGCGAGGAACTCGGCCTGGCCAACGTCGAGCTGCCCGACGAGGCGCTCCAGGACCCGGTGTGGGAGCGCTCCGGGCGTACCGAACGCGGCCGCGACGGCTGCCGGGTGCCGCTGCCGTGGAGCGGCGACGCTCCCCCGTTCGGGTTCTCGGCCAACCCGGACACGTGGCTGCCGATCCCGCCGCAGTGGGCGTCGCTGACCGTGGAGCGCCAGCTTGCCGACCCCGATTCGACGCTGGCGTTCTTCCGTGAGGCGCTGCGGCTGCGTGCGCGACGGCCGGAGTTCACCGGTTCGTCGATCGAATGGGTCGACAGCCCGGCCGACGCGCTGGTGTTCCGGCTGCGCGACCGGGGGCTGCTCTGCGCTCTCAACGCGGGCGACAGGCCCGTCCCGCTGCCCAGCGGTGAGGTGCTGCTCGCCAGCCGGCCGGTCGGCGACGGCGTACTGCCGCCCGACACCGCCGCGTGGCTGGCCTGCCGTTAGCCGCTACATCAGCAGCAGCGGGTCGCCGCGCCGCCGGTACACCGACCCGAACCGGGCGTCGATGCGCAGCCACGCCGGCAGCACCCGCACGCGGACGATCTCATCGGCCGCGCCGGGAGCCACCTCGGAGGACACAAAGCCCATCGCGGTCAACGCGAACACGCACCGCATCGGGACGCCCGCTCCGCCCTCGGCGGCGTCCGATGTCGCCGACCCAGCGGCTCCGGCCCCGACCCGGATGACCTCCTGGTCCAGCAGCGATACCGGCGGCCCCTGTGCGCCATGCTCTTTGGCCAACTCGACGCCGCGCGCCGCGAGGTCGAGCACCGCACGGGCGGGAACGTCGTCGAGGTGGACGAAACCCGATTCCGGCGGCAGGGCACCCCGCCACGCCGAGTCCATCGGGAAGCCGGGATCGACGACGCCCGACGGGTCCACTGCCGCCAGCCCGCGCAGCAGCGCGTCGGCGCCCGCCGAGATGTCGGGCGGGCGGACCCGCCCGCGCACCACCCGGCTGGCCAGCACGTCGAAGCCCGTGGCGGTCCACGCCNCCAGCAACCCGTCGGAGCGCTGACGCAGCCGGATCACCGCGGCGTCGTCAAGCCGCCGCGCCCGCTCGACGAACGTCGCCAAGTCGCCGTGGTGCGCGGCGTCCAGCCACAGCCCGCGCTCCCGGCCGCCGGTCATCGCGAGCAGCGCTTCAGGTAATCCCGCTGAGCCGGTGTCAGCCGCAGCAGCCGCTGCTCGTGGATGTGCACGGCGGCCAGCTGCGCCTCGGCGATCACCGACGGGCGAGAGTCGGGGCCGGCCGTCACCGACCGCACCTCGTAGCCGAGGGTGAAGTCGACGGCGCGCAGCCGGTTGACCCAGATGCTCACCTGCAGCGGCGAATCGGCCAGCCGCAGCTGTCCCTTGTAGCTCACCTTGACCTCGGCGATGAGCAGCCCCGTCGTGGTGATCTCGGCGCCGAACGGCTCGCGCAGGAACGGCACCCGCGCCTCTTCGAGGATCGTGACCATGGTCGCGTGGTTGATGTGCTGGTACATGTCGATGTCCGACCAGCGCACCGGCACCGGCGTGACGAACTTCTCGCCCACTAGCCCGTCGGACCCGTCCAGCTCGTGCGGGTCATCGCCCGGATCTGCCGGGCCGCAACCGACACGGTGGCCAAGTCACGTTCACCTTCCTCACGGATCTCCGCCAGCGTGCGGCGCGCCCGGTCCACCCGCGAGGTGTTGGTGTGCTCCCATTCGGCGATCTTCTCCTCACCGCTTTCGTCCGGTTCTCCCACCGCGAGCACATCGAAACACAGCGACCGCAGCGAACCGTAGATGTCGTCGCGAATCGCCAACCGCGCCAACGAATGCCAGCGGTCGTCGCGTGGCAGCTCGGACACCGCGGTGAGCAGCGCGTCGATGCCCAGGTGACCCATCAACGCGAAATAGGTGTCGGCGACCTCGGAGCTGTCACGTTCGATGATGTCGGAGATGTCGATGATGTCCAGCAAACTGTAGCTGTACAACGAGGCGGCCACGGTGCCGGCCAGATCCTCGGTGGCCCCGTGAGAAACGAACTCGGTGGCGACCTTCGCGACGATGTCGCGGTCCCCGCCGCGCAGCCATCCCGGGAGTTGGGGGGCCAGCGACCGCACCTCAGAACGGAATCGGTTGATCTCGGCGCCCACGGCCAGCGGCTGGGGGCGGTAGTTGAGCAGCCAGCGCGCCGCACGGTCGAGCAGCCTGCGCAGGTCCAGCGTCATCCGGTCTGACAACACCGCCGAAATGCTGCCGTCCTCGCCGGCCTCGCGGATGCGCCGCCAGATGTCGCCGATCCCGAAGATCGCGTCGGTCGCGACGAACGTGCGCACCGCGTCGACCGGGGTCACCCCGGCGTCCTCGGTGACCCGGTAGGCGAACGTGATTCCGCCGCAGTCGACCACGTCGTTGACCAGCATCGTGGTGACGATCTCCCGGCGCAGCTGGTGCGAGCGGATCTCGGCGGCGAAGTGGTCGCGCAGCTCGGCCGGGAAGTATCGCGGCAGCCGTGCGGCGAACACGTCCTGCTCGGGCAGCTCGCTGCGCAGCACCTGATCCTTCAGATCGAGCTTGACGTGCGCCATCAGCGCGGCCAGTTCCGGTGAGGTGAGCCCGAGCCCGAGATCCTGGCGCCGCCTGATCTCCTTCTCCGACGGCAGCGCCTCGAGCTCGCGGTTCAGCCCGCGCCGGGCCTCCAGGTCCTTGATCTGCCNGGCATGNACGTTGAGCAGGGTCGCCGCGTTGGTGCGGCTGGTGCCCATCAGGTCGTTCTGCGCGGCGTTGTCGGCCAGCACCAGNCTGCCCACCTCGTCGGTCATCGACTCCAGCAGCGCGCTGCGGTCCCCGGCCCGGACCCTGCCGGCGATGACCAGCGAATCGACGAGGATCTTGATGTTGACCTCGTGGTCGGAGCAGTCGACGCCGGCGGAGTTGTCCAGCGCGTCGGTGTTGATCCGGCCGCCGCACAGGTCGAACTCGATCCGGCCGCGCTGCGTGATGCCGAGATTGCCGCCTTCGCCGATCACCTTGGCGCGCAGCTGGTTTGCATTGACCCGGACGGGATCGTTGGTGCGGTCACCGACGTCGGCGGCCGACTCCGCCTCCGCCTTCACGTAGGTGCCGATCCCGCCGTTGAACAGCAGGTCGACCGGCGCGCACAGCACCGCCCGGATCAATTCGGGCGGCGTCATGTCGGTGACGCCGTCGCCGATCCGCAGAACGCGACGCACCTGCGGGCTCAGCGGGATCGACTTCTGCTCGCGGCTGAAAACGCCGCCGCCCGCACTAATCAGCGACGCGTCGTAGTCGGCCCAGCTCGACCGCGGCAGCTTGAACAGCCGCTCCCGTTCGGACCACGAGGTGGCGGCGTCGGGGTCGGGGTCGAGGAAGATGTGGCGGTGATCGAACGCGGCGAGCAGGCGGATGTGCCTGCTCAGCAGCATGCCGTTGCCGAAAACGTCGCCGCTCATGTCACCGATGCCGACGACGGTGAAATCCTCGGTCTGCGTGTCGACGCCCATCTCACGGAAGTGCCGCCGGACGCTTTCCCAGGCGCCCTTGGCGGTGATGCCCATGGCCTTGTGGTCGTAGCCGACCGAACCACCGGAGGCGAACGCGTCGCCGAGCCAGAACCCGTAGGACTTCGCGACGTCGTTGGCGATGTCGGAGAACGTGGCGGTGCCCTTGTCGGCCGCGACGACCAGGTAGGCGTCGTCGCCGTCGCGTCGCACCACCCGGTCGGGCGCGATGACTCTGCCGGTACGCCGGTCGACGTTGTCCGTGACGTCGAGCAACCCGGCGATGAAGCGCCGGTAACAGGCGACGCCCTCGAGGCGTTGCACGTCGCGGTCGGCGGCCGTGTCACCGGTCGGCAGCGGCGGCCTCTTGACGACGAAGCCACCCTTGGCGCCCAGCGGGACGATGACGGCGTTCTTGACCGCCTGGGCCTTGGCCAGACCGAGGATCTCGGTGCGGAAGTCCTCGCGCCGGTCCGACCAGCGCAGCCCACCACGCGCGACCCAGCCGAACCTCAGATGCACGCCCTCCACTTGCGGCGAGTAGACGAAGATCTCGAACTTCGGCCGCGGCAGCGGCAATTCGTCGATCAACTCCGAATTCAGCTTCACCGACAACACGCCCTGCCCGCGGGCCGAACCGTCGCGCGTCACGAAATAGTTGGTGCGCAACGTCGCCTGGACCATTGACGCGAACGCCCGCAGCACGCGGTCGGTGTCGAGGCTGACCAGCGCGTCGATGTCCCTGGCGACCGCCGCGGCGGCGGCCTGCTTGTCGCGCTTGTCGCGCTTGTCGTTGGGCCGCTTCGGGGCTTCCGGCTCGAACAACGCCTCGAACAGGTCGACCAGCGACTTCGCGGTGTGCGGGTTGTCGTTGAGCACGGACTCGATGTGCGTCTGGCTGTACGGGAAACCGGCCTGGCGCAAGTACTTCGCGTAGGCGCGCAGGATCACCACCTGCTGCCAGGTCAGCCCGGCCCGCAGCACGAGCTCGTTGAACCGGTCGATTTCGGCCTGGCGGTACCAGATCGCGGTGACGGCGTCGGAGAAGCGCACGGCGGTGTCGTCGCGCTCGGGGCCTTCCGGTGCCGTCGGGATCGTGGGAAGCAGCGAGATCCTGAACTGGTAGATCCACACCGGCAGGCCGTCGGGCCGCGTGACGGCGAACGGGCGCTCCTCCAGGACGATGACCCCCATGCACTGCAGCATGGGCAGCAGNCGGCTCAGCGACGCCGACCGCCCACCGAGGTACCACGTCAGNGAAGCGAGGTGCTCGTCGCCTTCGNTGAACACCAGCNTGACCGAGTCGTCTTGCAGCTCTTCGATGATCGCGATGTCGGCGATGGCGTCCCNCGGCGAGACGGCCTGCTTGTANACCTCGGGGAAGGCTTCGGCGTAGTGCTCGGCGAGTTCGGAGTCGATGGAGCCGGACTGCACCGCGCCGATCAGCCGGTCGGCCCAGGTGCGCGCGGCCTGCGTCAGCAGCGCCTGCACACGCAGCCGGTTGTCCTCGGACGTGTCTACTTTGGCGGGCCGGGAGTCGTCGGGCAGCCGGACCGTGAAATGCACTACCGCCCAAGGCGCTTCGCTGACCCGGGCGGTGTAGTCGATGCTGGCGCCGCCGAACTCGCGGACCAGGATGTCCTGTATCTCGAGCCGCACCGCCGTCGTGTAGCGGTCGCGCGGCAGGTACACCAGGGCGGACACGAAGTGGCCGAGCTGATCGGCCCTCAGGAACAGCAGGGTGCGACGCCGTGAGCCCAGGTCGATCACCGCGGTCGCCATCGCCAGCAGCTCGTCGACATCGAGCGCGAACAGCTCCGAGCGCGGGAACGTCTGGATCACGTCGAGCAGCAGCTGGCCGGGCAGCGAGCTCTGGTCGTGCCCGGACTTGGCCATCGCCTCCTTGACCCGGCGCGAGATGACCGGGATCTCCAGCACGTTGGCGTTCATCGCCGCGGCCGTGAACATGCCGACCAGGCGATGCTCCACCGCTTGCTCGCCGGAGTTCTGCCGGACGACGACGACGTAGGGGTAGGCGCCGTAGCGCAGGTAGCTGGCATTCGTCGCCTGCGCCAGCACCAGCAACTCATCGGACTCGGTGAGCTGCGGGAAGACGTCCTGGCGCAGGCTGAGCACACCGAGCCGGCTGGCATCCTCGACACGGGCCTCGCCGGCGCACACCGAGCAGCGCTGGTAGCCCACCAGCACGAAATGGCCGTCCACGAGCCAGCGCAGCAGCTCGGCGACCTCGTAGCGCTGCGCTGCCGGGAACCGGCCCGACGTGTCGGAGTCGAGCGCGTCGGCCAGCTTGCACACCGCATTGGTCATCGCGGCGGAGTCGCGCGCCACCTGCCGGGCGTCGGCCAGGACGGTCGGCAGCAGCCGCTCGGCCTCGGCGACCGCCCTGCGATCGACCGACGGCGCGAGTTGCACGTGTATCCACGCCTCGTCGACCCCGTCGCCGGCGGCGCCGGTGGCCGGCGTGATGTCGACCAACTCACCATCCGGCCCGCGGTGGACCCGGAAGGCCGGGCTCATGATCGCCAGATAAGCCACGCCGAGCCGGTGCAACAACACCGTCACCGACTCCAACAGCGTCGGCGCCTGGTCGGTCACCAGCTGCAGCGCCGGGCCGAAGCCGTCGGCGTCGTCGAGGTAGGCGGCGACGTTCGTGGTGTCGGGTTCGCGGCGCCGGCCCAGCTTGCGGTGGGCGGCGAGCATCGCGGCCGAAACCAGGTCCGCGGGGTTGGTGTACTCGCCCGCCGCGTCGCCCGCGACGGGTTGCGGCTCGGGAGCGTCACCGTGGGGTCCGCGGTAGGTGCCGGCGTAGACCCGGGTGATCGCCTCGACGGCGCCGGGGGACTTCTCCCACCCCGCTCCGTCGAGGCTGCTGCCCTCGGGCTTGACCGTCATGCGGATCGCTCCTGCTTCGGCGCTGCGGGCCGGCGCTGGCACGCAGCCCCGCCCACCCTAGTCGCGCGTCAGCCTGCGGTGCGTGACCCGATGGGGACGAGCGGCTTCCGGACCGAGCCTATCGACCTTGTTCTCCTCGTAGGCAGCAAAGTTGCCCTCGAACCAGAACCATCTCGCTTCGCTGTCGGCGTCGCCTTCCCACGCCAGGATGTGCGTGCAGGTGCGGTCCAGGAACCAGCGGTCGTGGGAGATCACCACCGCACAGCCGGGGAACTTCTCCAGCGCGTTCTCCAGCGACCCCAGCGTTTCGACGTCGAGGTCGTTGGTCGGCTCGTCGAGCAGCAGCAGGTTGCCGCCCTGCTTGAGCGTCAACGCGAGATTGAGCCGGTTGCGTTCGCCGCCGGAGAGCACACCGGCCGGCTTCTGCTGATCGGGTCCCTTGAAACCGAACGCCGACACGTAGGCCCGCGACGGGATCTCGTTCTGGCCGACCTCGATGTAGTCCAGGCCGTCGGAAACCACCTGCCACACGGTCTTGTTCGGGTCGATGCCCGCGCGGCTCTGGTCGACGTAGCTGATCTTGACGGTGTCCCCGACCTTGACGGTACCGCTGTCCGGCACCTGCCACACGGTCTTGTTCGGGTCGATGCCCGCGCGGCTCTGGTCGACGTAGCTGATCTTGACGGTGTCCCCGACCTTGACGGTGCCGCTGTCCGGCTTCTCCAGGCCGACGATGGTCTTGAACAGCGTGGTCTTGCCGACGCCGTTGGGCCCGATCACCCCGACGATGCCGTTGCGCGGCAGCGTGAAGGACAGATCCTTGATCAGCATCCTGCCGTCGTAGCCCTTGTCGAGGTGTTCGACCTCGACCACGAGACTGCCCAGCCGCGGCCCGGTGGGGATCTGAATCTCTTCGAAGTCGAGCTTGCGGGTCTTCTCCGCCTCGGCGGCCATCTCCTCGTAGCGCTGCAGCCGGGCCTTGCCCTTGGCCTGGCGCGCCTTGGCGCCGGAGCGGACCCAGGCGAGCTCCTCCTGCAGCCGTTTCTGCAGCTTGACGTCCTTGCGGCCCGACACGGCCAGCCGCTCGGCCTTCTTCTCCAGGTAGGTGGAGTAGTTGCCCTCATACGGGAAGGCGCGGCCGCGGTCCAGCTCGAGGATCCACTCGGCGACGTTGTCGAGGAAGTAGCGGTCGTGGGTCACCGCCAGCACCGCCCCCTTGTAGTTCGCCAGGTGCTGCTCAAGCCACTGCACGCTCTCGGCGTCGAGGTGGTTGGTGGGCTCGTCGAGCAGCAGCAGGTCCGGCTTGCTCAGCAGCAGCTTGCACAGCGCCACCCGGCGCCGCTCGCCGCCGGACAGGCGCGTGACCGGCTCGTCGGGCGGCGGGCAGCGCAGCGCGTCCATCGCCTGCTCGATCTGGGAATCCACGTCCCACGCGTCGGCGTGATCGAGTTCCTCCTGGAGCCGGCCCATCTCATCCATCAGCTCGTCTGAGTAGTCGGTCGCCATCAGTTCGGCGACCTCGTTGAACCGGTCGAGCTTCGTCTTGATGTCGCCGAGGCCCTCCTCGACGTTGCCGCGGACGGTCTTGTCCTCGTTCAGCGGCGGCTCCTGCAGCAGGATGCCGACGCTGGCTCCGGTGGCCAGGAACGCGTCGCCGTTGTTGGGTTTGTCCAACCCGGCCATGATCCGCAAGACGCTCGACTTACCCGCCCCGTTGGGGCCCACGACCCCGATCTTCGCCCCGGGAAAGAAGCTCAGCGTGACGTCGTCGAGGATGACTTTGTCGCCGTGCGCCTTGCGGACCTTCTTCATCGTGTAGATGAACTCAGCCATGATGCCTTTCTTGGTCCGTTCGTCATGCTCGCGGACCATGGTAGGCGTGGCCGTGCGGCGCTAAACCGACAGAGTCAGCCCCTTGCCGGTCAGCCCGTTGGTGCCGATCCCGGACTGGTCCGCGGGGGAGGCGTCCTCCCCGTCGTCGGTCAACTCACCACCGTCCTCCGCCGGCTCCGGGCCCGCGTCGGCGCCCGGCCGCTGCTCGGTGTCGGGCCCCGAGTAGACGGTCTTCTCGACACGCGCGACGCATCGCGACAGGTCGGGCCCCACCGCACTGGCCCGCATCTCCAACGGGGAGCGACGGTTGCCGTCGCGGTCCTCGTATTCGTTGGTGTGGATCGTGCCGACCACGATGACCGGTGAGCCCTTGCCCAGCGCCGCTCCGACACCGGTGACCAGGCGACCCCAGCAGTTGACCGTGATGTACAACGAGTTGCCCGCGGTCCATGTTCCGTCGGCGTCACGCCGACGCGAGTTGCTGGCGACCCGCAACCGGATGAGCTCCCGGCTGCCCACCGTGCGCCGTATCGGGTCGGCGACGATGGTGCCGACGACGGTAAGTGGTGTTTCGAACATGGTGATCCCTTTCTCTGGTTCGGACTTCCGGTTCGGCGGCAGGCGCCGCTGACACCAGCCATTAACCGGGAGACCGCCGACGGATGGGACGGCCGCGACCGTCTCGGGCCGGTGGGCTGTGGATGAACTGCGCGCTGGGGATGAGCGGGCCGTAGGTTGAAGCCCATGACGGTCTGGATCACCCGTCGCGACGACGACGACGTCAGCGCCGAGCTCGCCGCAGCCCCATCGGGTCCGCTCGCCGGCGTCCGGCTCGCGGTGAAGGACAACGTCGACGTCGCCGGGCTGCCCACCACCGCGGCCTGCCCCGAATTCGCCTACCTGCCCCAGCGCGACGCCGCCGCCGTCGCCGCGCTGCGCGCGGCCGGCGCGGTCGTCGTCGGCAAGACCAACCTCGACCAGTTCGCCACGGGGCTGGTCGGCACGCGCTCCCCTTACGGCGTGGTGCCCGACAGCCGCCGTCCCGAATACATCAGCGGCGGTTCGAGTTCCGGCTCGGCGGTGGCCGTCGCGCTGGGTGAGGCCGACATCGCGGTCGGCACCGACACCGCCGGATCGGGACGGGTGCCCGCAGGGTTGCAGGGAATCGCCGGCATCAAGCCGACGGTCGGGGTGATCAGCACCGACGGAGTCGTTCCGGCGTGCGAATCCTATGACTGTGTGACGATTTTCGCCGCCGGCCTGGCGGCGGCCAACCGCGCGATGGCGGTGCTGGCCGCGGGCGCCCCGAACCGCCGGTGGCCCGCCGACACCCGGCTGGCCGCACCCCCGCAACCCGTGATCGCGGTGCCGCGGGAGCTGCCCGAACTCGACCAGGGCTGGCGATCGGCATTCGACGCCGCCGTCACGGCGCTGTCGGAGGCAGGCGCGCGGATCGTCCCGATCGGCATCGGCCCCTTCCTGGACGCGGCGAAACTGCTCTACGGCGGGGCACTGGTCAGTGAACGGTACGCCGCGGTCGGCGGATTCATCGACGCGCATCCCGGGGCCGCGCTCGACCCGACCGTGCGCGGCATCATCGCCGCGGCGCGTGACATCGCAGCCCACGAGCTCGTCCGCGACCGACGGGAGGTCGAACGGCTGCGCCGCGTCGCGATGGTCGCCCTCGAGGGCGCCGACGCGCTGATGGTTCCCACCTCGCCGATGCACCCGCGCATCAGCGAGGTCGCCGCCGACCCGGTCGGCGTGAACGCCCGGCTGGGCACCTACACCAACTTCTGCAACCTGTTCGACATGTGCGCCGTCGCGGTGCCGGCAGGAACCGCAGGCCACGCACAGTTCGGGGTGACGGTGCTCGGCCGCGCATTCGACGACGCGGTGGTGCTCGATGTGGCGGCACTCATCGACGGGCACGCAGTGGCGGAGGTTTGGCCGCTGGGCGCCGCATCACACGCCGAGCTGGTGGTGTTCGGCGCACATCTGCGCGGCGGGCCGCTGGAGGACCAGCTCACCGGCCTCGGCGCCCGCTTCGCCGGCGAGCTGACCACCGCGCCGCGCTACCGGATGAGCGTGCTCGACACCACGCCAGCCAAGCCCGCCATCACCCGATGTCCCGACGGCGTCACCGGTGCCGCGCTGACCGGCCACCGATGGTTGCTCTCCCCCGCCGCGCTCGGCACCTTCCTGGCGGCACTTCCGCCGCCGATGCAGCTGGGCAAGGTCGAATTCGCCGACGGCAGCTGGCGAACGGCGTTCGGGTGCGACGGCGCCGCCGCGGCCGCCGGCACGGACATCAGCGGTTACGGAAGCTGGCCCGCGGCGGTGGCCGCCGGAGCCGTTGCGGCCGGCCCGGGAGCGGTTCGCGGCTAGGCCGGGAGCCGTTGCGGCGAGCCCGGGAGCGGTTGCGGCGAGCCC
>JGI26341J46601_10000150_pt1 | contig 21077 bp, 17 predicted proteins | sample BogFormECP12_OM3_FD_46601 | JGI IMG/M metagenome (IMG submission 46601) | reverse complement strand
GCGCCCGATGCCCCGTGCCAGCGCTTCGGTGGCCTCCGGCAACCCGACCGCCACGACGTTCTCGATTCCCGATTCGATCACCGACTCCAGCAGCACCGAGCCTTCCCAGTCGGCTTCGTCGCTCCAGGTGACCCCGATCGACGCCAAGCGGTGATCCCCCGCCGCCGCGATCGCCTCCGCGCGCAACATGGCAGTGGCGACATGCTCGGACACGGCCACAGCGGTGACGCCACCGGCTGCGCGGACATCGAAGGCATCGCGGTCCAGGGTGGCACCGTCTGCGCCTCGCCCCTCAACGAGGACGAACCCGACGGTGGTCGGCGTCACGGACAGGCCGAGCACCATGTCCACTTTTACACCCCCTTCGCCCCGCGGCGTTCGTTGCCGTGACCGCGCGATTTCTTGACGCGTGCGGGCAACGGGCCGGGGCGGGTTGGTCGTCGTTGGACGGTAACCCGGGTGAGCCTACCCAACCGCTCCCACACCGGCCCACCGAGTCCCGGTGGCCGCGGACAAGCCCGAGGTCGGCACGTGATTGGTCTTGTGCTCGATGGGCTTTTGGGGGAATTGTGGCTTAACAAGGAGGGACGTCATGGCAGACAAGACGAATACTTCCCAAGGCGCTGGAGCCGCTCCCGCAGCGGAAAGTCCTGCCGCCATCCGCAACGTGGCGCTGGTCGGACCGTCGTCTTCTGGCAAGACCACCCTCGTGGAGGCGCTTCTCGTCGCCTCCGGCGTGCTGTCCAGGGCCGGCTCGGTCGTCGACGGCACGACCGTGTGCGACAGCGACGAGGCGGAGATCCGGCAGCAGCGCTCGGTGGGCCTCGCGTTGGCGCCGTTCGCGCACGACGGCGTCAAGGTCAACCTGATCGACACGCCCGGGTACGCCGATTTCGTCGGGGAGCTCCGAGCCGGGCTGAGAGCCGCGGATTGCGCGCTGTTCGTGATCGCCGCGAACGAGGGCGTCGACGAGCCGACCAAGTCACTGTGGCACGAATGCGACGAGGTGGGCATGCCGCGCGCCGTGGTGATCACGAAACTCGACCACGCGCGGGCCAACTACGAGAACGCGCTCGCGGCCGCCCAGGACGCATTCGGCGACAAGGTTCTGCCGGTCTATCTGCCCGCGGGCAGCGGTCTGATCGGGCTGCTCTCCCAGACCCACTACGGGTACTCCGACGGCAGCCGCACGACGCGGCAACCCGACCCCACCTACGCCGGTCAGATCGAGGAACTGCGCGGCATGCTGATCGAGGGAATCATCGAGGAATCCGAGGACGAGACGCTCATGGAGCGCTATCTCGGTGGCGAGGAGATCGACCAGTCGGTGCTGATCGACGACCTGGAGAAGGCGGTGGCCCGCGGGTCGTTCTTCCCGGTGATCCCGGTTTGCAGCGGCACCGGCGTCGGCACGCAGGAGCTGCTCGAGATCGTCACCAGCGCCTTTCCGTCTCCCCTCGAGCATCAGCTGCCCGAGGTGTTCACGCCGCACGGCGCCGCCCGCAACAACCTCGCGTGCGACCCGAACGGTGCGCTGCTGGCCGAGGTGGTCAAGACGACGGCGGATCCCTACGTCGGCAGGGTGAGTCTGGTCCGGGTGTTCTCCGGGACNATCAGGCCCGACGCGACGGTGCACGTGTCGGGCCATTTTTCGTCGTTCTTCGGTTCGGGGAACAGCCACGCCGACCATGACGAGGANGAACGCATCGGGCCGNTGTCGTTTCCGCTCGGCAAGCAGCAGCGCCCCGCGTCTTCCGTGGTGGCCGGCGACATCTGCGCGATCGGACGGCTGACCCGCGCGGAAACAGGTGACACGCTGTCCGAGAAGGCCGAGCCGCTTGTGCTCAAGCCTTGGACGATGCCGGAGCCGCTGCTGCCCATCGCCGTGCAGGCGCGCGCCAAGACCGACGAGGACAAGCTGTCGGTCGGGTTGGCTCGGTTGGCGGCCGAAGACCCGACGCTTCGCATCGAGCAGAACCAGGAAACACACCAGATCGTGCTCTGGTGCATGGGTGAGGCGCACTCCGGTGTGGTGCTCGACGCGCTGGCCAACCGCTACGGCGTCAAGGTCGACACGGTCGATGTCCGTGTTCCGCTGCGCGAAACCTTTGCCGGCACCGCGAAGGGCCACGGCAGGCACGTCAAACAGTCCGGCGGGCATGGCCAGTACGCCGTCTGCGACATCGAAGTGGAGCCCCTGCCGGAGGGATCCGGGTTCGAGTTCGTCGACAAGGTGGTCGGCGGCGCAGTGCCCCGGCAGTTCATCCCCAGCGTGGAGAAAGGCGTGCGTGCGCAGATGGAGAAGGGTGTCGACACGGGGTACCCGATGGTCGACATCCGGGTCACGCTGTTCGACGGGAAGGCACACAGCGTCGATTCGTCGGACTTCGCGTTTCAGATGGCGGGCGGGCTGGCGCTGCGCGAGGCCGCGGCCGCGGCCAGGGTGAGCCTGCTCGAGCCGGTCGACGAGGTCTCGGTGGTGGTCCCCGACGACCTCGTCGGCGCGGTGATGAGCGACCTGTCCGGACGGCGCGGCCGCCTCCTGGGCAGCGAGAACGTCGGCGACGAACGCACTTTGGTGCGGGCCGAAGTCCCCCAGATCGAACTCACCCGCTACGCCATCGACCTGCGCTCGCTCTCCCACGGTGCCGGTTCCTTCACCCGCTCTTTCATCCGCTACGAGCCGATGCCCGACTCCGCCGCCGCGCGGGTGAGGGCCGGCGCCTGAACCTACCCCGGCTCCCGCCGCAACACCCTGGCCGTGCCGGCGCACCGGAGCCGACGTCTCCGCTCGTCGCTCGTCGGTGCAGGCTTGGGTGGTGACGTCTCGTGGCCGAAGTGGGGCACTGCGATGGGTGTGCTGAGAACTCCCGACGAGCGGTTCGCCGGCTTGCCGGGTTACCCGTTCGAACCGCACTACGTTCAGGTCGACACCAAAGGGGTCGCACCCGTCCGGATGCATTACGTCGACGCCGGTCCTGTAGACGGGCCGGTCGTCGTCCTCGTCCACGGCCAACCCACGTGGTCGTATCTGTATCGCAAGGTCATCGGGGTGCTCGCCGACGCGGGCCTGCGGGCCATCGCCCCGGACAACATCGGTTTCGGCCGCTCGGACAAGCTCACCGAGCCCACCGACTACACCTTCCGGCGCCACATCGACTGGCTGCACGGCTTCGTCAGCGCTCTGGATCTGCGCGCGGTGACCCTGGTCGTCCAGGACTGGGGCGGGCCGATCGGTTTGAGTGTGTTGGCCCGTGATCCTGACCGGTTCGCGCGGGTCGTGGCGACCAACACCATGTTGCATACCTGTGACCCCGGGTTGGCCGGCAAGCTGGCGTGGGCCGCCCACGGGGTGGGCGATGGCCGCGTGATGCTTCAGGAGCAACTCGTCGACTACGTGATGTTTTATCAGCGCGCCCCCGACATCGTCCCCAGCTTGTTCGTCAATGCCGTTTCGGGTCCGCTTCCCGCCGACGTGCTCGCCGCCTACGACGCGCCGTTCCCGGATCCGTCCTACAAGGCCGGCCTGCGCCGGCTGACGGCGCTTGTTCCCCTGACTCGCAACGACCCGGGCGCAGCGATAGGACGAGCCACGATGGCGGCGCTCGAACGGTGGCGGCGGCCGTTCCTCACCGCCTATTCCGACAGCGATCCCGCGACCCGTGGGTGGGACGCGGTGTTCCGGGAACGGATACCCGGTGCGGTCGGGCAGGACCACACGACCATCACCGGCGCCGGCCATTTCGTCCAGGAGCAGCAGGGCGAACACCTGGGCCGTCTCATCGTGAACTTCGTCAGCTCGCCGTGTACTGGACCACCGGCTCCGAATCGGCCCGACCATCGGGTTGGATGATGGCCACGGCGTTCGGCCGCACCTGATACCGGGTTCCGTCGACCGGGTTGGTGACGTCAAACCCGTCGGTTGAGCGCATCGCATTGGCGAGTTGGATGCTGGCACGCGTCGCTGAGTCGCACGCCCCGGTAATAGAAGTTTCCGGGTGCCGTTTGGCAGACCACCACCTGAGATTTGGTGGTCTGGGCCATCACCGCCGGAACACTTCCCGGGTCGCAGCGGGCGTAGGAGCCCACGAAGCCCTGCGCATCGGCGCCGGGCAGGCTGGCAAGGGGTTGCACGGAGGTCGGCGCCGGGCGGCTCGTTTCCGTGGTTGTCGGTTCGGTGGTGGCGGTCGTCGCCGTGGATTCGGTCGCGCTTGGGGTGGGCGGTGCGGCGAGGGTCGCGTCGGGCGGGTTGTCGTGGCCCAGAATCAGAAACGCCGCGATCAATGCCGCCACTGCGAGCGCCCCCGCCGCCGCCCCCGCCAGCAGCATCTGCCCCCGCCCGACTCCCCGCCTGGCGGCGATAGGTTTCGCCGGTATGTGCGGGTGTGCGGCGTACGGGGTGTGTCCCGTTCCGGACAGGTTCGGGTAGACCGCCGAGAACTGCCGCGTGGCCGGCGGCGGGCGGTGAGGATCGGCGCGACTCGCCGACGGGGGCGCCGCGGCCGCGGCAGTCGCGGCGCCGGCGAGGTCACCGGCCGACGGGAATCGCGCCGCGGGTTTCTTGGCCATCCCGCGGGCGATGACGTTGTCGAAACCGGGGTGCAGGCCATGTCGCGCGACGCTGGGCCGCGGCGGCGGGGACAGCATGTGGGCGCTCATCAGCTGGCCTAAGTCGCTCACCGGGAAGGGCGGCCTGCCGGTGAGGCATTCGTGCAGGAGGCACGCGAGCGCGTAGACGTCCACCCGCGGACCCACCTGCCCGCCGGTGAACCGTTCGGGGGCCATGTACGCGCAGGATCCGATCGCGGCCCCGGTCATCGTCAGTCCGCTGTCGCCGCCGGCGTGGGCGATGCCGAAGTCCACCAGGTAGGCGAAGTCATTGGACGTGAGCAGCACGTTCTCCGGCTTGATGTCCCGGTGCACCAGGCCATCGGCGTGCGCGGCGTCCAGCGCCGAGGCGACCTGGGTGATGATCGGGGCGGCCCGGCCAGGATCGAGCGGCCCATGTTGTCTCAGCACATCCTTGAGGTTGGTGCCTTCGACCAGGCGCATGTCGATGTAGAGGACGCCGCCGATGTCGCCCCAGTCATGCACCGGGATGATGTGCGGCTCCTGCAGCCGGGCCGCGACTCGGGACTCGCGCCGGAATCGCTCCTGAAAGCACGGGTCGGCTGCCATCTCGGCACGTAGCAGCTTGACCGCGACCATCCGATCTTTGACCGTGTCGTAGGCGCGGTAAACCTCACCCATCCCGCCGACGCCGATCAGCGACCGCAGTTCGTACGGCCCGAACATCGTCCCGACGCGCGATCCCTCATACGGTGACAACATCCACAACACCTCCCCACCCCTCACGACCATAGTGCGGAGCCCGCATCCGGTCGAATTTCGGCCCGGACAAAGGGTTTTGATTCCTGGCAACAGCCGTGGGTGTTTAAGTCGGCGCCGAACGGGCAATGCGAAACCGATGCCCCGTGGTCCGGGGACCGATCACTGCATGCGCCGGCCGTCGGTCGCGAAGAAGTGGACGTGGTCCGCCTCGGGTCGCAGCCGTACGCGGCTGCCGCGCGTCGGCGGGTCACGCCACCCTGCGCGGGCGACCACGCGTTGACCGACCGCACCGTCCGCGCCGGTGATTCGGCCGTACAGGTAGGTGTCGGCGCCGAGCTCTTCGACGACGTCGACCTCGATCTCCACCCCCAGGGCACCCACCTCGAAATGCTCGGGCCGAATGCCGACGACCACCTCCCCGGCGTTGTCGGAGACATCGCGCGGCACCGCGACCAGCCAGTCGCCGAGCGCCACCGAGTGGTCGCGGATGGGCAGGGTGAGCAGGTTCATCGCCGGTGAACCGATGAACCCGGCCACGAACACGTTGGCGGGATCGCGGTAGAGCTCCCGGGGCGGCGCGCACTGTTGGAGCACGCCGTAGTTCAGAACCGCAACCCGGCTGCCCATGGTCATGGCCTCAACCTGGTCGTGGGTGACGTAGACGGTCGTGGTGCCCAGCCGTCGCTGCAGCGCCGCGATCTCGTTGCGGGTCTCCACCCGCAGCTTGGCGTCGAGGTTGGACAGCGGCTCGTCCATCAGGAAGACCTGCGGATGGCGCACGATCGCCCGTCCCATCGCGACGCGCTGACGTTGGCCACCGGAGAGGTCTTTGGGTTTGCGGTCCAGGTACGGCTGCAGGTCCAGCAGCCGCGCGGCCTCCAGCACCCGGTCGCGCATCTGTGCCCTGGGCAGTCTGGCGATCTTCAACGCGAAGCCCATGTTCTGCGCGACGGTCATGTGCGGATAGAGCGCGTAGTTCTGGAAGACCATCGCGGTGTCGCGGTCCTTGGGGTCGGNATGCGTGACGTCGCGTCCACCGATGCGGATGCGCCCGGAATCCACCGGCTCCAGCCCGGCGACCATGCGCAGCGCCGTCGACTTGCCGCACCCCGACGGACCCACCAGCACGAGCAGCTCGCCGTCACCGACGGTCAGGTCCAGGCGATCCACCGCCGGCCGGTCGGTTGCCGGGTAACGCCGCGTCGCCTGCTCGAAGCTCACCGATGCCATGGTTACCGGCCGCCGAACCCGGTGACGGTGATGCCGCGCAGAAAGGCCCGCTGAGCGACCGCGTATACGGCCAGCAGCGGGAGCAGGATGAGGATCGATGCCGCCATCAGCACAGGCCACCTCGATACGTACTGTCCCTGCATCCATACCAGTCCCAGTGTCAGCGTGGCGATGCCTTTGCGCTGAATCATCACCAGCGGCCACAAGAAGTCATTCCACACGTTCACCCATGTCAGCACCGCGAGCACCACGACGGCAGGTTTGGTGTGGGGCAGCAGAATCCGCCAGTAGATCTGCCACGGCGAACAGCCGTCGAGGATCGCCGCCTCCTCGAGATCCGTTGGCAGCGTGAGGAAGAACTGGCGCATGAGGTAGGTGCCGAACGCGCTGCCGAACAGCCCGGGGATGATCATTGCCCACGGGGTGTCGGTCCATCCGAAAACACGCATCAGAACGAATTGCGGAATGACGGTCACGGTCAGCGGTACCATCAGCGTGGCCAGGTACAGAACGAAGATCGTGTCGCGCCCCCGGAACTTCAACCGCGCGAAGGCATATCCGGCCAGCGAGCAGAAGAACACCTGACCGACCGTGACGCATCCGGCGTACAGCACTGTGTTCAGTAACATCCGCCAGAACGGCATCAACGAGAACACCTCGCCGTAGTTGGACCAGTGCGGGCGTGCGGGGAGCAGCGAGGGCTCACTTACCTCGGCTTCGTTCTTCAACGACCCCGACAGTGCCCACAGGATCGGGAACAACGCGCACCACGCGATGACGATCATCGCCGCATACAGCGCGCACGCCCGCACGGCGTTGGCCTTGATCACCCGTTCGGTCAGTCCGGACATCAATCCTCCAGGGCGATGCGGCGCGCGAACCGCAGTTGCAGCACCGTTACCACGAGCAGGATCGCGAACATCACCCACGCCAACGCCGACGCGTAGCCGAAGTCAAGGAACGCGAACGCGTGCTGGAAGAGCATGATGCCCAGAACGTAGGTCCCGGTCTCGGGTCCGCCGTTCCCGCCGGTGAGGACATAGACCAGGTCGAAAGCCTGGAATGCGTTGATGATCGAGATGACCACCACGAACGACAAAGCCCCGCGGATCAGCGGCACCGTGATGAGGAAGAACCGTCGTATCTCTCCGGCCCCGTCGATCTTCGCCGCCTCGTAGAGCGTTTCCGGAACACCCTGCATCGCGGCCAGCAACACGACGGTGGCGAACGGCACGCTCTTGTACACACTGACCGTGCACAGCGACACCATCGCCCATCTCGGATCGATCAGCCACGGGACCGGACCTATCCCGATCCACCCGAGCAGGGTGTTGAGCAGGCCGTCGTTGACGTTGAACACGAACTGCCACACGACCGCCATCACAACCGACGACACGGCCAGCGGCAAGAAGATGACAGTACGAAATATGCTGATGCCCTTGAGCTTCCGGTTCAGAATGCCGGCCACGCCCAGGCTGATCAGCACCGTCGGCACGATTGTCCCGACCGTGAACACCACGCTGTTGCGCAGCGCGATCACAAACAGCGGATCCGCGGTGAGCAGGCGGTGGTAATTCGCCGCGCCGACGAATCTCGCGGGGGTGAACAAATCCCATTTCTGAACGCTCATGTACAGCGAGAAGCCGAGCGGGAAGAGCATGAACACGGCGAGCGCGGCAAGATTCGGGGCTACGAACAGGCGTCCCGCCCACGCGCGCCGTCTGCTTGACGTCATGGGTTGCGCAGCACCTTGTCGATGTCGCGGGCCAGTCCGGTCTCCAGCGACGTGGCCGGCCGACTACCCCGCAGAACCGGCCCGAAGGCGCGGTCGATCAGGGCGTTGATCTTCTCCCATGCCGGGGTGACCGGCAGGTAGCCCGAATGGTCGGGCCCGTCGGTGAGCACACTCAGATTGCGGATCCTGCTGTGGGCGTCGGTGAAACCGGCGGAGTGGATCGCGGAGCGCAGCACCGGCACGAAAAGCCCGGATGCCCCGATCATGGCCTGCCCGACCGGTCCTGTCGCGAACTTTACGAACTCCCACGCCTGCTCCTTGCGGGGGCTGCTCGCCGCAATGGCCAGACCGGTTGTGCCGATATCGGATTGCGCGCGCTGACCTTCCGGGCCGACCGGCAGGACGGTGATGTCGAAGTCCAGATCCTGGGCGCGCACGAAGGTTTGATATCGCCAGTGGCCGCCCATCGCCATCGCCGCCTTGCCGGCCGAGAACAGGTCCATGGTCGAGATGGACTGCGCATCGATCGCGGTGGGTGCGACGCGGTGCTTGACGGCCAGGTCCGCGTAGAACTGGATGCCGTCGATGAACGCGCCGTCATCGAAGTGCAAATGCGCGGGATTCATCCGCGGAGCGCACCACGCGACGCCGTTGTTCATCCCGAACAATCCGGCCGAGTAGGCGGGAACCCACGTGTCGACGAAGCCCCACTGGGTCACCTTGCCGGATCGGTCACGTTTGGTCAGCGCGCGGGCGGCGTCGAGGAACTGGGCGAAACTCCATGGCTGGTCCCACCGGCCGGGCGGCGGATCGACGGCGGCGTCGGCGAACAGCCGCTTGTTGTAGAACAGGAAGTTTCCGGACCACTGTTCCGGGAAGGCGTACTGGCCGCCGTTGAAGGTGAACGTCTCGTAAAGCGACGCGATGCTGTCGGCCTTCAGCTGCGCCGCGAAGCTTCGGTCCTGCGACAGCATGCTGTCCAGGTTCAGCAGTACGCCGCGATCCGCGAGCCCGGCGTAGGTCAATTCCCACGCCATCAGCACATCAGGACATCTGCCGCCCGCGCAGAANGTGGACATCTGCTGCATCGGGTCGGGCCCGGACAATACNGTCCGCANCCGGATGTCGGGATGCCTGCGGCTGAACTCGCCGATGATGCGCATCCGCGCGTCGGCCTCTTCGGGATTGGCCTGGAAGAAGAAGGTCAGCGCATCGCTGTCGGCGCCGGTGCAGGCCGACGCCCACGGGACGAACGACGCGGCGCCGAGCACACCGGCACCACGCAACAGCGTGCGGCGCCCGAACGGCTTATCGAACATCGCGCTCCTGATCCGGCCCTGCTCACAGGATTCCCGGCGAGCGCTCCGCGCGCTAGGGGCCGAGCCAAACGGGATTGGTCAGCGCAACCATCGAGCGGATGCCGCCGCGCGCCGGCCGCCGCACCTCCACGCGGGCGAACCGCGCGGCGGCGCCGGCGGTGGTCCACACGAGGCGGCCCGTGCCCGACCCGTCGACGTTGGCGGTGCCGACGCAGCCGGAGCCGGTGATGAGCGCGAGGCGGCTGCCCGGCGCGCCGCTCACCGCGGCGCAGACGGTGACTGCCCCGTCGGGCGGCGCCGCCAGGGTCTGCCCCGGGCCGGCGGTCGAAGTCTCGCCGCCGTCGGCACACGAGGCGGTCAGATCCACGGTCACAGCGCATGACTCGGCGATGTAGGAGCGGCCGCCGCGCAGCGCCTCGACAAGCGCGGACGTCGACAATTCGTCGGCGTGCACGACGGTCTGCGGCCTTCCGACCGGTTGGTGCGGGCCGTGGGAGTCGCTGCCGCCGACGGCGGCCACGCGTCGGCCCTGCCGCAGAAGCCGGTGCCAGATCCGCAGCGAGACTTCGTCGTCGACGTTCCACCTGCCGTTCCACACCTCGACGGCGTCGACGCCCTGATAACCGAACTCCCACGCGGAGCCCGGCATCGGCACCGCCGGATGCGCGGCGACCACGATGCCGCCGTCACTGCATACCTGCGAGGCGTAGCGGGAAAACACGTCATCCGTTGGCGCATAACGCCAGTCGACCCACCCCGCGGCCGGCAACCCGACGGCCAGCCAGTGCCCGTGCCGGGTGGTGACCTCTTCGCCCGCCACGACCAGAAGCCCGTCGGTATCCGAGGTCTGCCATTCGCGGTTGGCGGCGTTGGTGTTGTGGTCGGTGGACACGATGAAGTCCAGCCCGGCGGCGTGCGCGGCGGCGGCCAGGTCAGCGACTTCGTGGCGGCCATCGGAGTGGACGGTGTGCAGGTGCAGGTCGCCGCGGTACCAGCCCGGGCCACGTGGGGACACGCCGTGCGCAGGCCGCGCGGCTGGAGTCCAGCTCCGCGCTGCCGCGCCGTGTTCCAGCACGATTCGCGCCTGCCATCCCATGCCCAGCGGATTGAGCACCACCGGGCCGAGGGCAAGCGCCCACCGGCCCGGATCGATCGGGCCGGCGAGGTAGCCGGGCGTCGCGTCGCCTGCTGACACCGTGAAGCCGCTGCGGGCGCCACCGGACCAGCCCCGGAACCCGCTGGTGTTTCCGAGATCATGACCGGCAGGGCCGAAGATGCCCAGATCAAGGACATTTCGGGCAACACCGAAAAGTGAGAACCGATCGTGCGAGGTGCTTACCCGGATGCGTCGCACCCCGGGGGGTACGTCGAACGGAACGTATGCCCATTGGTCGATGCCGAATCGGAAGCGTCCGCCGAACTCCAGGGCGACGTCTGCGCCGGACGACGCGGCACCCGTGACGCCTGGTGTCGGTGTCAGTTCCGCGACGGTCATGACGGTCGTCCCCTCGTCGGCCTGCTCAGAGGTTGCCCGACCTGGGGCTGGCCGGCGGTTACGTCGACGCGAACAGGCGCCGACCGATTGCCGACAGCTAAGTGTTGCGCTCCCCGGTCAGCAGTGCGATCGAGCGGCGCAGTTGCTGCTCGTGTGGCGCCGGCGGCAGCGGCGCGTCCGGCTGTGCCCGGAAACTGTCCACCATCAGCGCCGCGAAGCGGCGCCACGCGTCGGGAGCGGCGTTGCCCGTGGCCTTCAGCACGCCCGCGTTGGCGAGCAGCATCACGACCAGGTCGGCCATGACCACGTCGGGCCGCAGGCTGCCGTCCTCCTGCGCCCGTGTGATCAGGACCTTGACCTTCTCGACGGCCGCTTTGGTGCGTTCCTCGATCTCCGAGCTGCTGGGAAATGCGGTGGTCAGCAGATCTCGCATGCCGGCGTCGTTGGCTTGCAGTTCGCAAAGGTCGAAGATCAACGCCCGGAACCCGTCCCAGGGTCGTGGATTGGCCAGTGCGCGGTCGACGGCCTCGGTGTAGCGGGAGATGCTGCGCTCGAATGCCGCCGCCGCCAGATCGGCGCGGGTCGGGAAGCGCCGATACAGCGTCGCCACACCCACCCCGGCGCAGTCTGCGATTTCCTCCAGCGGCACGGAGAGCCCCCGCTCGGCGAACAACTTGGCAGCGGCGGCCAGGATCCGGTCGCGGTTCAGTTTGGCGTCGGCGCGAAGTGGCCTGGCTCCCTTTTCGCGCGGCGCTGCGCTTGAAATCACAGCTCCAGACTACCTCCACAAGTGGAGGAGTGCATCCACATTTGCGTATGTTCGAGAGGAGTAAGTGGTAGTAATCCTCCACATATAGAATGGAGCAAACATGGCGCTCATCACGACAAGCCCGCCGACGTCGGCGAGCGGCCGGCACCGGCTCACCAGTCCGAGCGCGATCCGCGGCAACCCGTGGTGGACGTTGGCGGCCGTGTCGATCGGCGTGATCATGGTCGGCCTGGACGCATCCGTCGTCGCCATCGCCAACCCCCGCATCGGCGCCGATCTGCACGCATCGCTGGCCGATCTGCAGTGGATCACCGATGCCTACATGCTGGCGCTCGCGTCGCTGCTGATCTTCGGCGGGAAGCTGGGCGACCGGTTCGGCCGTCGACAGATGTTCTTCGTTGGTGTCGCCGGGTTCGCGGCGACCTCGGTGGGCATCGGCGTGATCGGGACGGTCGCCGGTGTCATCGCGTTGCGCACACTGCAGGGCGTTTTCGGGGCCCTGCTGATGCCGAGCACGCTGGCGATCGTGCGCAGCACGTTTCCGCCGGAAAAGCTGAACGCCGCCGTCGGTATCTGGGGCGCGGCGTCCGGCGTGTCGATCGCGGCCGGCCCGATCGTCGGTGGGCTGCTGGTCGAGCACGTCAGCTGGCAATCGGTCTTCTATATCAACGCGCCGATCGCGGCGGCCGCGCTGCTGATCGGCGGGCTCGCGATCGCGGAAAGCCGCAGCGGCGCCGACCCGCGCCTCGACATCCCCGGCATCGCGACACTCAGCGGTGGCCTGTTCCTGATCGTGTTCGGCTTGATCAAGGCGCAGAACTGGGGATGGCTGGCCGGGCGGACGCTCGGGTTCATCCTGGTCGGCCTCGCCGCGGTTGCGGCATTCGTGCTGATCGAGCTGCGCGCCACCGAACCGCTGCTGCCGATGCGCCTGTTCGCTGATCGATCGCTGTCGATCGGCACCGCGGTCGTCGTGATCAATTTCTTCGCCCTGTTCGGTGCGTTGTTCTTCATGACGCTCTACCTGCAGAACGTCCAGGGTTTCAGCCCGATCGAGGCCGGTGTGCGCACGTTGCCGCTGAGCTTGACGTTGATGGTGACGGCACCGCTCAGCGGGTTTCTCACCGAGAAGTTCGGGCCCCGTCCGTCGATGGTTGCCGGGCTCGCGGCCGTGGCCGCGGCGCTGTTCTCGATGACCTGCCTGCGGGCCGACTCCGGCTACCACGCGCTGTGGCCGGCGTTCGTCCTGCTCGGCGCCGGCATCGGCCTGGTTCTGACGGCGAGTTCGGACGCGATCGTGGGCAACGCCGGCGTCGACGACGCCGGGGTGGCCGGGGGCTTGCAAAGCACCGCGGTGCAGCTCGGCGGGGTGCTCGGCACAACGATCCTCGGCTCGGTGCTCAGCAGTCGCGTCGGCTCGGTGCTGGTCGGTGAGCTCACCAACGCGGGCACGCCCGCGCCGTTTGCCGCGAAGCTGTCCGCCGCCAAAGAGCTTGTGGCCCAGGGTGTGGCGCCGACCATCCCGGGAATGCCGACACCGCTGTCGACAGCGGTCGCCAACGGCAGCCACAGCGCCTTCATGTTCGGGCTGCACACGTCGATGGTCGTCGCCGCCGCAGCCGCCGCCCTCGGCACGGTCCTCGCGCTGTTCGTCAAACGAGTCAACCGAGGCGAGAACTCCGGGGGCGCCGGCCACTGACCGGTCACCGCCGCCGGGCAGACTGTAGGTTTGCGCCTTACCGCCCGATCCGCTCTTGGAGGACTCTCATCGATGGACGCAGACGTCATCGTGATCGGCGGCGGGCTGGCCGGCCTGGTCGCCACCCATGAGTTGACCAGCCGCGGCAAGAAGGTCGCGGTGGTCGACCAGGAGAACGCCGCCAAAACAACATGACTATTTCATCGGCCGACGTCGTCGCCCCCGCCACCGATCCGGCCGGACCCACCGGCGCGTTGGCCACCTGGGTCCACGGCCTCACCCTCGACGACGTCCCCACCAACGTCGTCGACCGCGCCAAGCACCTCATCCTCGACGGCCTGGGCTGCGCGCTGATCGGCTCACAGCTTCCGTGGTCACGGGTGGCCACCGAAGCCGTCCTAGACATTGACGGGGCCGGTGGCACCGCGGTCATCGGTACTGGACGCACCGCAGCCGCGCCCGCCGCGACGCTGCTCAACAGCACCTACATCCAGGGCTTCGAACTCGATGACTTCCATCCCCTTGCCCCACTCCACAGTTGCTCGCTGGTGCTGCCCGCACTGCTGTCGACGGCGCCGTCGGGCACCCCGGGCGCTGACCTCCTGCTCGCGGCAATCACCGGCTTCGAGGTCGGACCCCGCGTCGGCTACACGTTGCACGGCGCCCAAATGCTCGACCGCGGTTGGCATTCCGGGCCGGTGTTCGGCACGCACTCCGCCGCGATGGCGGCGGGCAAGCTGCGCGCTCTCCCCCCGGCCCAGCTGGAAGACGCGCTCGGACTCGCGGCCACACAGTCATCGGGACTGATGGCCGCCCAATACGAAGCGATGAGCAAGCGCATGCAGCACGGGTTCGCGGCCCGCAATGGCCTTTACGCCGCCGGGCTCGCCGCCCACGGCTACACCGGTATCAAGCGGGTCTTCGAACGCGATTACGGCGGATTCCTCAGCGTTTTCGGCGAGGGCCACGACCCCGACCCGGCCGCACTGACCGACGGGCTCGGCCGCCGATGGGAGACCTCGATCATCATGGTGAAGTCCTACGCCGCGATGGGCGGGCTGCACGGCGCGATAGATGCGGCCCGCCGGCTGCGTCCCACGCTGGATCCGCGACACATCCGCGCGATACGGCTGACCGTCGGCGATACCGTCTACAAGCACGGCTGGTGGCGGCCCGAACGCCCGCTCACACCGATCGGCGCGCAGATGAACATCGGATACGTCACCGCCGCGGCACTATTGGATGGCGATGTGCTGCCCGAGCAGTTCACCCCGGCACGGCTCGACGCCGACGACATCTGGAGACTGATCGACTGCACCGATGTCCGCCTCGACGGGTCGCGCACGCATGCGCCCGTCACCCAACGCTTCCGCACCGACCTGCAGGTCACGATGGAGGACGGCACCGTCGAGCACGCCCGTGTCGACCAGCCGCACGGCGCGCCGGCGGACCCCGTCGCCAACGGGGAGCTGGTCGCCAAGTTCCATGCGCTGGCCGACCGGGTCACCGGCCCCGACCGTGCCCGGGCAATCGAGCGCGCCGTTCTCGGCCTCGACGATCTCGACGATGTCGGTCGCCTCGTCGACCTACTCGCCGCGCCGGTCTCCGGCGCCCTGGATTGAGGGGACTCATGGTGACGACACCTGCGCGCCAGACCCTGCGCGATCTGCTCGACCGCGGCGAGCTGATCGTGGCAGCCGGTGTGTTCGACGGCATTTCGGCGCACCTGGCCCGACGTACCGGACAGGCGGCGGCCTACCTGACCGGCGCGGGTGTGGCGGCATCCGGATTCGGGCTGCCCGACATCGGGCTTGTCACCCAGACCGAGATGGCCGAGCGCGCCCGCGTGCTGGTCGGCGTGCTGGGCGACGTCCCACTGATCGCCGACGCCGATACCGGCTATGGCGCGCCGATCAACGTGGTCCGCACCGTTCGTCAATACGACGCCGCCGGTGTCGCGGCCATCCAGCTCGAAGACCAGGCATTCCCGAAACGATGTGGCCATCTCGAAGGCAAGGAGGTCGTCGGCGCCGCCGAGTTCGAGCAGACACTCGCCGCGGCCCTCGACGCCCGCTCCGACGAGGATCTTCTCGTGATCGCACGCACGGATGCGCGCGGCCCGCTCGGTCTGGACGAAGCGATTACGCGGGCGAATCGCTACGCACGGGCCGGCGCCGACGTCATCTTCGTCGAGGCCCCTCGGGGCGCCGACGAGATCGAGCGCATCGCCCGCGAGGTCGACGCGCCGTTGTTGATCAATCTTGTCGTCGGCGGCCTCACCCCCCTGCAGTCCGCTGCCCGGCTGCAGGAGTTGGGCTACGCCATCGCGATTCATCCTGGCGACGCGCTGGCGCGCGCCACTTTCGGGGCGCTGCAGGCCATGTGCGAGCTCGTCGGCAGCGATCCCGCCGAGCATCTCCCGGCCTCGCCGGAAGACTTCTTCAACCTCGTCGGAATGGCCGAGTGGGCCGCGATCGACCGACGCTATGCCGAGAAGGGTGCGCGCTCATGGGGATGACCATCATCGAGAAGATACTGGCCGCGAAGGCCGGGCAACCGACCGTCGCGGTTGGCGACACCGTGGTCGTCGAGGTCGACATGACTGTGCTGATCGATCTGCAATTCGCGACTATGTGGTTGCAGCCGAACCGCATCCATGATCCCGACAAGCTCGCGATCGTGATGGACCACGCCGTGCCGGCCCCGACTATCAAAGATGCGGCGGGCGGCACGAAGGCGCGCAAGTTCGCCGCGGACTTCGGCATCACCCGGTTCTACGACGTCGGCCGCCACGGCATCTGCCATCAAGTCATCGCCGAGAACGGGCTGGCGCGGCCGGGAGAAGTATTGGCCTGCACNGACTCCCACACCTGCGCGGCAGGTGCCTACAACAACGCGGCGCGCGGGCTGGGACCCGCGGAGGTGTACTCCATCATGTGCACCGGCAGCACCTGGTTTCAGGTCGCGCCGACGATCCGGTACGAACTCCAGGGTGTCAAACCCGGCGTGGTCAGCGGAAAGGACATCTTCCTTCATATCGCCAACGCGTACGGCGACGCGACGAACCACAACCTCGAGTATGGCGGACCCGGGCTCGGCGGGATCGCGATGCACGACCGGCGCACCATCGCGACACAGGGCGCCGAGGTGTCGGCCGACTTTTCCACCTTCGAGGTCGATGATGTGCTGCGCGATTACCTGCAGGGTGTCGGTGTCGCTGATTACGACGCGGCACAGCCTGATCCGGACGCTCACTATCGCGAGGTCCGCCGCGTGGACCTCAGTTCGCTGGAACCGTACGTGGCGCGCCCGGGTACGGTCAGCCGCAACGGGCTGCCGGTGTCGCAGCTTGAACGGCGCAAGGTGGATCAGGCCTTCATCGGTTCATGCGCCAACGGCCAGCTCGAAGACCTCGAGATCGCCGCGGGCGTGCTGCGCGGCCGGACCGTGGCCCCGGGTGTCCGGCTGCTGGTCACGCCCGCCTCCCAGGCCGTGTATCGCGAGGCGATGCGGCGGGGATACCTGCAGGACATCGCCGAGGCCGGGGCGGTCGTCACGAATGCCACCTGCGGCGCCTGCTTCGGCTACCACATGGGCGTCGTCGGCCCCGGCGAAGTGTGCGTCACCTCCAGCACTCGCAACTTCACTGGCCGGATGGGTAGCGCCGAGGCGGAGATCTTCATGGCGTCGACGGCCACCGTCGCGGCCTCGGCCGTCACCGGCTACATCACCGACCCGAGGAGCGTGACCGCATGAGCCTGCGCATCACCGGACGCGTCTGGGTGTTCGGCGACGACCTCGACACCGATGCGATGTACCCGGGGTTCGCGATCAAGATGGATCCGCCGGAGGCGGCCAGGCACATCTTCTACGAGGTGCGGCCGGGCTGGACGGATCAGGTGACACCGGGCGACATCGTGGTGGCNGGCAAGAACTTCGGCGTCGGCTCGTCGCGGCCGGTCGCCGCATTGTTCGCCGAGCTGGGCATNGCCGGGCTGGTGGCCGAGGAGTTCAACTCGCTGTTCTTCCGCAANGCGGTCAACGCGGGCCTTCCGGCGATGACCGTGCCNGGCGCGACATCACTGTTCAGCGACGGCGACACCGGCACGTTCGACCTCGGCGACGGAACCTGGCGCAACGAGACATCCGGCGCGTCGGGGACGGTGCCCATGCTGCCGGACCTCGTCCTCGACATCATCGCGAGCGGCGGCGTGCTGCCCCGGCTGGCCGCGCAGGGCTACCTGCCCGCCGAGCTGGCCGACGTGCTGCGATCCGGCGCGGTAGCCATCCGCGGCGCCGGCAGCGGCGCGTGATGGCGGTGCGGGCCACGCGGCACAGTTGGTTGTCGGCCAACCCACACCTACAAAACCAGGCGTGCCCGATGTGGTCGACACGATTCAGTGCCGGTTGGACCGCAGCCGCGCCTGCGCTTCCTTGACCCGTTCCACGGCGGCGCGGCGGGCCTTCTCGGCCTTTTCATGGGCGCCTTCGGCGGCATGTAGCTTGCGTTCGGCGTCGCGCAGTGCCCGGCGGGCTTCGCCGTGCCGCCGCCGGGCCTCGTCGAGTTCGGCCTTCCTCTCCGACAGTGCATCGTCGGCCTCGCCCCTGGCCTTCTCGGCCGCCGCCACCGCAGCCTTCTCGCGCGCGGTGTCCTTGACCTGCGCCTTGCGCGCCGGCGTGGGCTCCATTTCGGTCTCGGCACTGTTCGTGACGGTGAAAACCGATGCGGTGTCACCTAACTCGCCAAAACCGGAATAACGCTGCGCCTTGGCCAGCCGCCCGAGCCGGTCCGCGATGTCAGGGTCGGCGATCGCCGCCTGCAGGGTGTCGGTGACGTCGTCGCGCAGTGCGGCGGGCGGGTCCTTCAGCCCCGCTCTGTCGAATGCGGATCGGGCCAGATCGTGGATCAGCGTGCGTTGCTCGGCGGACAACTCCCGGATGTGGTCGCCGTCCATCGCGGCGTGCGCCGCACGCAACCGCTCGCCGAGGTCGGCGAGGCGCCGCTTGGCCTGTCTGTCTTCTAGCGCCAACCGGTTGACGACCCACGCGGCGGTCGTCGGCTTCCGGCTGGCGGAGATCGCCTTCGACGCGCCCACGTCGCCGCGCCCTTTGGCCTCCGCCGCAAGCCTGCTGCGCAGCGCGGTGAAGTCCTCCGGCTTGACCCCGTAGAGCTCGTCCAGCCCGTCGTCGCCCATTACGCCATGATCGCGCCGACGGGTGGCGCACCGCTGCCCTAACTGCTTCGCTGAAAGGACATTCCAAGGAGGCATCAGGTGGGGACGCTCGTCTCGGTCAACGTGGGACTGCCCGAAAACGTGGACTGGCAGGGTAGGACCGTCTATACGGGGATCTGGAAAACCCCCGTCGCCGGACGGGTCATGGTTCGCCGGCTCAACATCGACGGCGACGGCCAAGGCGACCTTGCCGGACACGGTGGGGAGCAACGGGCCGTCATGGTGTATCAGACCGAGTCGTATGACTTCTGGAAGACCCACCTGCGCCGAGACGACCTCCGGCCGGGCCACTTCGGTGAAAACTTCACCGTCAGCGGCCTCGGCGACGACGAGGTCTGCATCGGAGACCGGTATCGCATCGGAGAGGCCGAGTTCGAGGTGAGCCAGCCGCGCGTTACCTGTTTTCGGGTCGGGATGCGCCTGAACCAGCCTGACATGCCCAATCTGCTGGTCGCTCACCACCGCCCCGGCTTCTACTTCCGCGTCATCACACAAGGACACGTCGAAGCCGGTGACGCCGTGGTGCGGACCCGGCGCGGCCGCCATGAGCTCACTGTCGCCGACATCGACGCGCTGCTGTATCTGCCCGGCCGCAACATCCAGCGGCTCCGCAAGGCGGTGGACGTTCCGGCGCTGAGCCCGGGCTGGCAGCAGTCGTTTCGTGACATGCTCGCCGCCGTCGAGAGCTCGGTCGCGCCACCGACCCCGCCCGTCGGGGTAGAGCCCGGGTGGANCGGATTTCGTCCACTGCGGGTCCGCGCTACCTACCCAGAAAGTGCGAACGTGTTGTCGATCGAGCTCGAAGCCGACGACCACACCTCTCTGCCGGCACCGCGCCCCGGACAGTATCTGACCATCAAAATCCCCGATCCCGCCGGCCTGACAGCCCTGCGCAGCTACTCCCTCTCCGGAGACCCCGCCGCCGGCCGATACCGAATCAGCGTCAAACGTGAGGACCATGGCCGGGTCAGCGGTTGGCTCCACGCCAATGTCAGGTCGGGATCGGTGCTGGAAGCCGCCGCACCGCGGGGGGACTTCTATCTCACCCACGACAACAGTCCTGTCGTCCTGCTCTCGGCGGGCATCGGCGCCACACCGGTGCTGGCGATGCTGCACGCACTGGCGGCTGCCCACAGCGAACGCCCCATCTGGTGGCTGCACACGGCCCACGATCCCCAGACCCACTCCTTCGCTGCGGAGGTCACGACGCTGATCGAGTCCCTGCCGCACGCCCGGCAACGCGTCTTCTACACGGCCGACGCCGGCGACGGGGACATCGTCACCCATGGCCGCCTCGACCGGGCAGCAGTCGCCGCACTCGGCCTGCCTGCTGATGCCACCGTCTACCTCTGCGGCCCGACCGGCTTCATGGATGCCATGCGAGATGCCCTGACAGCTAACGGAATCAGCTCGGGCCGTATCCACACCGAGATGTTCGGCGCGTTGGCCGCGATCAACCCCGGCGTCGTCGCCGCACCGCACCCCACCCGTCCGCACCCGCCGTCCGGTGCGCCCGGGACCGGACCGGTGATCACCTTCTCCCGCAGCGGACTCACCGTCAGCTGGTCGTCGGATTACCACAGCCTTCTAGAACTTGCCGACGCGTGCGACGTTCCCACCCGGTACTCGTGCCGAAGCGGCGTCTGCCACACCTGTGTCACCGGAGTCGTAGCCGGCACCGCGTCCTACGTTCAGCCGCCGTTGGAGGAGCCGCCCGACGGAACGGTGCTGATCTGCTGTGCCACTCCGCGCGACGACCTCGTTCTGGACCTATGAGACTGGGTTCACCGGGTGTTGAGTAGTCGAGCGACTCCGCGCATCACCACCCGGCTTGCGGTGTGGCGCACCTCTTCGATGGGGGACCTAACGACGGCGGCGGCGCTGTGCCGAGTCGGGGGAACAACGCGAGAGCGTTGGTTCGGTCGATGGCGCCGCGTGTGTCTGTGTCCATGTTGGGATAGGTGTCCAGGCCGGCGGCGAAAGCCGTGCCGCCGCAAGAGGGGCGAAGGGCCAGTCGGAGCCGAACGTGACGTGCCCGGGCCGGGCGAACGCGAGGAGTGTCGGCAGCGCCGCGGCGCTGGAGGACAGCGCGGTGTCGAAGTAGAAGCTGGAGAAGTCGTCCAGGCTGTCGGCGAGGCTGCGACCGGTGACGCCCATGATCGAGACGGCCATCCGGTGCGAGGCGTAAGGGACGAACCCTCGGCGTGGCTGAGTAGAAACCGGATGTTTGGGATACCTGCGGCGAATGCCGTTGCGCACGAGCAG
>JGI26341J46601_10000148_pt1 | contig 21134 bp, 23 predicted proteins | sample BogFormECP12_OM3_FD_46601 | JGI IMG/M metagenome (IMG submission 46601) | reverse complement strand
CGGCCGGCCTGCTCAACAACAATGGAGTCTATGTTGGAGCCTGGCGGGATAAAGGCGGCAAGATCCACTATCTGCGCCACGGCGGGCCTGAGCATGTTCTTTGTTACGCTCCGACCAGGAGCGGCAAGGGAGTCGGTCTGATTCTCCCTACTCTGCTTTCGTGGAGAGAGAGCGCCTTCGTCACTGATCTCAAAGGTGAGCTTTACGAACTGACGGCCGGATGGCGTCGGACGTATGCGCACAACAAGATTCTGAGATTCGAACCCGCGGCGGCTTCCGGTTCCTGCTGTTTTAACCCGATGGCTGAGCTGCGGCTTGGGACGGAGTACGAAGTCGGCGACGTGCAGAATTTGGCTCTGTTGCTCGTCGATCCGAATGGCCGCGGTTTGCGCCCGGGAGATTTCTTCACGCCGGCCGCGTATTCGTTGCTGGTCGGATGCATCCTGCATCTTTGCTACAAGGCGAAAGTCCAAGGAACGCCGGCAAACTTCGGCGAGCTTGATCATATATTGGCCGATTCGAGCCGTGTGAATGCGAAGGAATCGTGGCAGGAGCTCTGGAAGGAGATGTTAGGCTACGCCCACATCAACGGCCGGAATCATCCCGTCGTTGCCGCGACTGCGCAAGATATGCTCAGCAGGGCTCCAAATGAAGCCAGCGGTGTAGTCGGAACTGCGAAGACTTTCCTGGATCTTTACCGTGATCCGATTGTGGCCAGGAACACGAGCCGATCTGATTTTCGGATCCGGGATCTGATGCACTACACGGATCCGGTCAGCCTCTACATCATCACTCAGCCTAACGACAAAGCCCGCTTGCGGCCGCTTGTCCGGATTGTTGTTAACATGATCGTCCGTCTCCTGGCCGACAAGATGGAGTTTCAAAACGGGCATCCGAAGCCTAGCTACAAACACAAGCTCCTGGCTATGATCGACGAGTTTCCGGCTCTGGGTAAGCTTGAAATTCTACAGGAAAGCCTAGCGTTTGTTGCCGGCTACGGAATCAAGGCCTATCTGGTTGCTCAGGACCTTAACCAATTAAAATCCAAGGAAACCGGCTACGGTCCAGATGAAGCAATTACTTCGAATTGCCACGTCCAGGTTGCTTTCCCGCCGAACCGACTGGAAACCGCGGAACACCTCTCGAGGCTGACCGGCCAAACGACAATTGTGAAGGAGGCGGTTACTCGATCGGGCCGCGGTTTAGGTGCTCAAGTCTCTACCACGATGCAGGAGGTGCAACGGCCTTTACTGACGCCGGATGAGTGTCTTCGAATGCCGGGGCCTAAAAAGGATGAGCAAGGCCGCATCGTGAGCGCGGGCGACATGGTGGTCTATTGCGCGGGCTTCCCGGCAGTTTACGGCCGGCAACCTCTCTATTTTGAAGACGAAACCTTTTTAGCGCGTGCGGCCGTCGCGCCGCCAAAGCGGAGCGATTCATTATGAAAAATTGGTGGCGGAAACAAGGTGTAGTGGCTGCTGCTGCGGCCGGAAACGGGGAAGCCGCTCGAGTGGTTAACCCCTATCTTAATGCCAGGCAGGAGTGGAACAGTCAGACGGAACGCGCATTTAGTCAGTTGCACGTGTGGCAGTTATTCGGGGTCGCGGGCCTCTTGGTTGGCCTAGCTGGCGTCGCTGGTATCGCCTACGTCGGAAGCAAGAGCAAATATGTCCCGTACGTCATCGAGGTCGACAAGCTCGGTGAGGTAGCAGCTGTGGGTCCCGCGCAATTAGCTGCACCAGCGGACCCTCGCGTAGTTCGGGCTTCGCTCGCGTCGTTTATCTCCTCGGCTCGGCTGGTGACTCCGGACGTTGAGTTGGAGCGGAAGGCAGTGTTTGTGGTCTACGGGATGGTTCAAACAAAAGATCCGGCAACCACAAAGCTAAACGAGTGGTTTAGCGGCAGTAAGGACTCAGACCCGTTTGAACGCGCCCGAAAAATAACGGTGTCGACCGACATCAATTCGGTTCAGCCGGTATCCGCAACCTCCTGGCAAGTGGATTGGATGGAGACAACCCGTGACCGTGACGGTGTGCTGGTTGGCAAACCAATGCATATGCGAGCGGTGTTGGAGGTCTACATCTTGCCGCCGAGCACTCATGCTAAGGAAAGCGATATTCAGCGCAATCCGCTGGGAATTTTCGTGCGCGATTTCACATGGCAGGAGCTATGAAAACACTTACATTTTTCGTTTTTGGAGTAACGTCGATCACGGCGTTCGCTCAACTGGTGCCGGCTCCTAGCGCGACTCCGTCCAGTAAATTCGATCCTTCTCTACTTGGAGGGAGCAAGCCAGTCCTGACAGAGCAAGAGAAGCTTGGAGTGAATGTCACGGAATCTTGGAGAGATAAGAGTTTGGGAACAGTTGTCAGCAAACCTGGAGTCAGTCCTTCAACCCAATTTCGTTTTGGCGAAAGCTATCCAAGCGTTGTGTGCTCGATTTTGCAACTCACCGACATTGAGTTGCAGCCCGGTGAAGTGGTTACCTCGATCAATGTCGGAGATACCGCGCGATGGTCCATTGAGTCTGCGAAATCAGGGTCTGGTGCAGACCAAGTGGAGCATTTAATTGTGAAACCGCGTGACATCGGGCTCTCAACATCGTTGGTGGTCACGACAGACCGGCGCACCTACCATTTGTTGCTTGTGAGCTCCGAGGGCGAGTTCATGCATGACGTTACGTTTCTGTACGGTTCTGCTCCGCCGAACCCAGCGGCTTCTCCCACACCGAGTCAATCCCCTGCCCCGAGCGATCCGCCTGTTGTAGAGACTAAGCCGCGCGAGAGAGGCCTTAACCACGGTGACGGTAAAACAGCAGTGAGCTTTGTCGCTCGGGAGCAGGTGGACGACGCAGACGAGTCCTACGTGGTGTCCGGAAAAGCGGATTGGAAGCCAGTAGAGGTGTACTCAAAGGACGGCAAGACTTACATCGAGATGCCTGCTTCGGTGCGCCATAAGGAAGCTCCAGTCCTCTTTGAAGAAAAGAAGGCTGGCTGGTTTCATCATGACAAGGTCCTCGTGAATTACCGCGTGCACGGGCAGTGGTACGTTGTCGATCGAGTGCTCGACAAGGCCACACTGGTCAGTGGGGTTGGTAGTGGCCAGCAAAAGGTGAGCATCGAGCACGTTAATTTAGTTAGAAAGGTGGAGGGAACAACAGATGGCAAATGAGAGTTTGCTAAGTTCGGACGGCTCGCCGGAAAGTATTCATCCGGTTGGTGTGCGCCGGCTCAACCACATCCCTTTGTATATTGTCGGAGCGATCCTGGTGGTCTTCGCGCTTTTAGTCTGGTGGGTGGCCGTAGAGAAAGGCCAAAAGCGAGAGACCAAGACTGAGGATCACGGTGGGAGCGCAACCGATTTTGCGAGCCAGGTGGTTGGTGATCGGGTTGGCTACGTGCAGGCCGAGCATGTCGCAATCCCGACGCCGGCCCCAACGCCGGTTGCAGTGATACAGGCCGCGCCTGACACGAATGAGCTAGCTGCGCGCCAGAAAGCTTTCTACGAGGCACTGTTTGCCAAGAGTTCGGTAGCCGATCCGGGCCTTGCACAGGTCAACACTCAGGAACACCAGGAGACAGTTTCACCCGATGAAGCGGCCCGGGCAATTCCGGAGGGAACACCAAGCGATATAGGCGTGGCCGCCGCGCCTCCGAGTTTCCGCGATCCGAATAGCCTAGCAACCTACAACGGGGCAGCGGATCGCTGGAAGCTGAACACGCATCTTGAGCCGCCGAGCACGCCTTATATTCTGCGGACAGGCTTTGTCATCCCAGCGCTTCTCATTTCAGCGATGGAATCCGAACTGCCTGGAACGATCATCGCGCAGGTGAGTGAGGATGTGTATGACACACCGACTGGCAAGTATCTGCTGATCCCGCAGGGTTCACGGCTCATCGGTGAGTACTCGAATGCGATCCAGTACGGCCAGGCGCGGATCTTTGTGGCATGGGAACGAATCATTTATCCGAACGGGTCAGCTCTTGATATTGGGGCGATGCCAGGGGCGGACGGCCAAGGCGAGGCGGGCTTCCGCGACCAAGTCGACAATCATTTTCTGCGACTGTTCGGCTCGGCTCTCCTGATGAGCGCAATTACCGGTGGGATTACCTACAGCCAGACACAGGGCCAAGGCTACAACAACGGATACGAGTCTCCGAACGCCGCGAATGTCTTAAGTGCAGCTGTTGGCCAACAGCTCGGCGCCGCGACTTCAGCGTTGCTGGAGCGTAATCTTTCAATCCCCCCTACCCTCAAAATCAGGCAAGGCTTCCGATTCAACATTGTTGTGACGAAGGACTTAACTTTTGCTCGGCCCTACGTGGTGCCGGACTACTAAGCAAAGGAGATACAAGATGGCACAGAACTTAGAAATCATCCCAGACCCAGCAAACGAAAGTCACTACGTGGTGCGAGGCGGTACGCCAATAGCGCGATTTAATACGCTTGATAAGGCCGAGAAATTTGTCGAAGGCGAACTGGCCGCTCTGATGGCAGAGCAAGAACTAGGTATGGAACCATGAGCGCTGAATCAGATCGTTTACTGGAAAATTATGACCACACCACAACTTACTAAAGAACAGGAAGCGGCTCTGGAGCGCTTTGCGCGTGAGAACGGACGACGATGGAAGGCCGAACTCAACTATATCTGGATGACCGGGCGCTACCAAGACAATCCTGATGCCTGTTACCTGCAGCAGGTCCGCAATCAGTTTGGTCCTGGCTGGCTAGTTAAATACCGCCTGCCGGAGGCCAATAGAACCGCTGAGGTCATGCGCGACAATCCGCCTCCAGTTCCGTCACTCGCCGAACAGGAGTCCGAGCAGAAACGCCTGGAAGAGGAACGACACTCCCGAACTGTTTTTCTACCCGATGGATACAATGGCGAGCTAATTGAGTGCGAGGCTGAGCCTCTGAAGTACGACGGCAACTTGGTGCAGCTTCGGGTTGCCGGATCGTCGCACCTCACAAGATGGGCGAGACAACAGGATTTGTGCAACGCGCAAGATAACCAACACCTGCACCAGGAGCCAGAACAAGGAATGGAACTATGAAAACAACGCTTGCGATTCTTTTTATTGCAGGCTTCGCGGTGTCGGGTCACTGCGGCGGGTTCACGCCGGAAGAGCGAGCGCTTCTACAGAAACACCTTGTTATGGAAGTCTATAGGCCAAACGAGCACAGCGGACATCGGATAGAGACCATTACGGGGTCAAAGGGCAGTGGCCCGGTGTTGACTTTCGTTTTTGGGCGAGAAGACGCGCAAATAGCTATAAGAGCGGGTCGAGAGGTGTCGACACTTCCGTCTGATGTGGCTCAGAGACGCCTGTTGGCAGCAGCGGCATCAAGATATCCTGGCCACGAGTTCTTTATCCACTGCTTCATGAACGTGGCGGCAGATGCATACAATTCCACAAAATGAGATAGGAGGTCAGAAATGGACGGATGGACACAATTTAAGCTTCAGGTGATCGGGGTTGTTATAATCTTCGGCCCTTTGTGGCTGATGGCTTTCTATCGTTGGCTGATGGAGCGCTTGAGAAACCGTCGACCTACGGCACCTAAGACTACGATTCCACGGTTAACCGACAAGGTGCCGAGCACTCAGGAGGAATGGGACCGTATATTCTCGAAATTCGGGCTGAACTAACCAAGTAATGAAAAAGCTTGTCCTAACAACCGTGGCGTTGGTGCTGGTGGCTTCGATTCCGGCGTATTGTGTCTACCCGGTGATCGATTCTGCCAACCTGACGCAAAACGTCACTACGGCACTTAAGAGCGTAGCGATCTATGCGCAACAGATTCAGCAGTACCAGACACAGCTCCTGCAGTGGAAAACGGAGTTGCTTCAAGCAACCGGCCTGGCGCCGGCGTTGCAAATCTGGCAGCAAGCTCAACGGACTATGAACGAGGTCACTGGTCTGACGTCCATTTTTAGCAATGGAGGCTCTGTCGGAGGAATGCTGAACCAGTTTCGGGACGTCAACTACTGGCTCAACACGCCAGTAAATTCCTACAACTATCCGATCTATGGCTCTACGCTGCAGAAGCAAGCCAATGACGCAATGTTTGAAGGGTTGGCGAGACAGACGCAGGAGATTCAGGCCGACGCGGCGAACCTCGAACGCCTACAATCACAGGCCGGCTCGGCGCAAGGGCAAATGCAGGCGTTGACTGCCGCTAATGAATTGGCCGCTCTCCAGGAGAAGCAGCTTCTTCAGATTCGAGCGTTGCTGGTTCAGGAACAGCAAGCGCTGGCGGCGAGGAATTCGACCGTTGCCAATGACGAGGCGATGCGTCAGGCGGCCACGACTCAGTTCTACAACGTGCAGATTGGACCACAGAATTCAACAGGGTGGAAACCATGATCAGGATCATAGTCATCGTGGTGGGCGTCTCCTTGTGCGGGTTCTGGGTGTGGTCATGTCACGAAGCGAGTGTGAAGGCGCCAACTAAGCAGTTTTACGTCGGTCCGCAGAATTCAACAGGGTGGAAGCCATGAGGAAAAGCCTCATAGTCGTCGGGATTGTTGTGCTCTGTGCGGTATCCAGTCACGCGCAAAAGATAACCGCTTACGGCTTTGGGAACGATTTAACAGGAGATTCGCTGAGCGCTGCCGGTATCGGGAACCACAACAATCAGCTTGTACCATTCGGAAGTGCTGCGTTCACAAGTGCTGCGCTAACGCCCGAAGCTGCGTTCCAGTACGGCGTAAGCCTGAGTCAACAATTCTCTGTGAGAGCAGCCAACGGCCAAACGTACAACCTAGTCTATGCGGACACAGTTCCGACCGGTGGGCCTGGTCAGCAGCCTGCGGGTTCCTTGGTAATCGATATCTACGATCCAAACAGCCTGGTGACTGGCGGCGGCAACGACAACAATTTCGAGACTTCGGTAAATGGTGTGCCAGTGGCGGGGGCAATGACCACTGGAGCGGGAGCCAATGGTGTTGGCGCGAGCAATGGCGCTGGAGGAATCAATGGTGTCGGATCCGCTGTACAGACTCTCAACGTTCAGATCATTGATCCGCTCCTGCAGAAGTTCAAAAGCGCCGGCGCAGCGTGGCAAGGAACCATCCAGAAGGCTGCGTTCAATTTATTTTGGATCTTGGCTCTGATCAATCTTGTGATTACGGGGGTGTGGCTTCTGCTAAAAGGGGGGGGATTGCTCGAGATATTGGCTGAGCTAACCCGCTACATTCTGTTCACGGGCTTCTTTTGGTGGGTCTTGCAGAACGGTGCGGGGTTCGCCAACGCCATCATTAACTCACTTGTCCAGATTGGCGGGAACGCCGCTGGCAACGGAGGTTTCATGGTTCCAGGTGATGTGATCACGTTGTCTTTGCAGGTCTTTAACCAGACGCTTCAGCACGTGAATTTTCTTCAGCCTGAAAGCATTCTCATCCCGGTCCTGATTGCGCTCATCATTTTGATTCTGTGCGCACTGATAGCGATCAACATGATCCTCCTTCTCTGTGCGGCCTGGGTCGTAGTTTACGCCGGTTTAATCTTTCTGGGATTCGGTGGCTGCAGGTGGACTAGTGATTGGGCAATTGGTTACTGGAGGACTATTGTGGGAATTGGCGTCAGCCTCCTCACGATGGAGTTGATCATCGGGATCGGGATCCAGTTTCTCAAAGACTTGATCACGCAAACGGCGCAAACTCTGAGCGCTGGACCTCTGGCGATTATCATGGTGGCGTGCATCATCCTGGTGGTCATCGCACACCAGCTGCCTCGGATGGTAGCCGGGATGGTTGTTGGCGGAGGGCATAACGGTGCGGTGGGAGGCATGGGAGTGATGGCCCTGATAGGGTCTGCCATAGCGGCCGCTAGCCTTGCTGGTCGTGTTTCCAATGCCGCGACGGGAGCAGTTTCGAATTCTCAGAGACTGTTAAGCGATCGCATCCAAGCGGCGGAGGCGACGATGTCGGCCGGCAGCGGCCGTAACGGCTCGAGCGGAAGCAACGGAGCAAGCGAGTCGAGCGCAGCGCCTAGGCCGAGCGGAGGCTACAGTGCGCCCGTGGCGGCGTCCAGTGCAGCGCCCGGCGCATCGTCGAGCGTTTACAACGTATCGACATCAGGAAACAACAAAAAGCCAGCCACTAGCCCTGCGAGCACGTCAAAGGTGACTGATGAACCGGCGTTGAGCCGCCCGCTTTCCCCTGATGAACAATGGGAGCTCGAAAACCCTGAATTTTTATGATCGCACTACTTCTTTCTATTTCTGCGACGGGTCTCGTCCTGGTCAGTCTTCTCTTTGCGCGACTGCGTGAAGTGAATCGAGCCCATTCGCTTAAACGCCATCGATCCAGGGAAGCGGGCCTGGCCGACCTCCTGAATTACGCGGCGGTGGTTGGTAATGGCGTAGTGATCGGAAAGAACGGCGCGTTGATTGCTGGCTGGGAGTATAGGGGCGAGGACTCCGCAAGCACGCCTGACGCGCAGCGTGACGCGGTGTCGGTGCGGGTTAACCAGGCGTTTGCAAGGCTTGGGCAGGGGTGGATGCTGCACGCGGATTGCGTACGAGTTCCCGTTGAGACGTATTCCGCTCGTGGGCTCTCGCACTTCCCTGATCCTGTAACGCAGGCGATCGATGAGGAGCGCAGAGCTTACTTTGCACGAGCCGGCACGGCGTATGAATCGCGTTTTATCCTCTGTGTTAGTTACCTCCCGCCCCGCGGCGCCGTTAAAAAGTTGAGCGAGGTGATCTATGACGATGACTCGCCAAAACGTGACGAGCAACTCGAGGCCGCGAATACATTGGTGCTCTTTGAACGTGCTCTGACATCGTTGGAAAGCCGGTTATCCGCGAGTTTCAAGCTGCGCCGGCTGGCCGCCCGTACAGAGGTAACCGAGGATGGCCGGGAAGTGGTTTACGACGAGCTTCTTAGTCACCTTCAGTATTGTGTGACGGGAATATCTCAACCCGTCCAATTGCCAAAAACGCCGATTCATTTGGATGCTGTCATTGGGGGACAGGAGGTATGGGGCGGGGTGACGCCGAGGATTGGCCGCAAATTTCTGCAGGTGGTGGCCATTGAGGGTTTCCCGTTCGAGAGTCACGCCGGGATCTTGAGTACTCTGGGTGAGTTGCCGCTCGATTACCGTTGGAGCAGTCGATTCATTTTCCTCGAGAGCTGGGAGGCGTTATCACACATCGAGAGATTTCGCGCGAAATGGAAGGGTCAAGTGGTCCCGTTCTTTGCGCAGGTGTTCAACATCCGAACGGACAACATCAACCATGACGCGGCGGCGATGGTTGAGGATGCGTCGAGCGCAAAACAAAACATCAGCGGCGGCGCGGTATCGGCCGGTTATTACACGGCGAATTTGTTGTTTTTCGGTGAGGATCGAGGGGAAGTCGAGCGTTGCGCACGAGAGGCCGAGAAAGCAATCAACAATCTGGGATTCACCGCGCGGATTGAGACTATCAATACGATGGATGCTTGGCTCGGGAGCCTGCCAGGGCACGGAGTCGAGAACGTTAGGCGGCCGCTCATAAACACAATGAACCTGGCGGATCTTCTGCCGGTGAGTTCGATCTGGACGGGCGAAAATAAAGCGCCCTGCCCGTTCTATCCGCCTCTCTCCCCGCCCCTACTGCACGCTGTGACCACGGGCGCTACACCATTTCGCCTGAATCTCCACGTGCGCGATCTCGGACACACGATGATTTGGGGACCGACGGCGACGGGCAAAAGCACGCTACTTGGGATGTTCGCGGCGTCCTTTCGGCGTTACCCGGGAATGACGCTGTACTGCTTCGACAAAGGGATGTCGATGTACACGCTTTGCAAGGCGACTGGTGGCACGCACTACAACGTCGCCGGCGATGATGAAGCCTTGAGCTTTTGTCCGCTGCAGTATCTCGAGAAGCGGACTGACCGGGCCTGGGCGCGCGAATGGATCGAGCAGATATGCGCTTTAAACGGCTTGCAGGTCAATCCAGGGCAACGCAACGAAATTGCCGGCGCGATCGAGAGTATGCATGCCAGCGGTCATACGACCTTGAGCGATTTCGTCACCAGCGTTCAGGATGAAGAGATCCGCCAGGTGCTCAAAGAGTACACAATCGCGGGCTCCATGGGTCATCTATTCGACGCCAAAGAGGACACGCTCGGGTTAGATGCGTTCACGGTGTTCGAAATCGAGGAATTGATGAATCTCGGGGAGAAATACGGATTGCCGATTCTGCTGTATTTGTTCCGGCGCATTGAACGCTCATTGCACGGTCAGCCGGCCGCGATCTTTCTGGATGAGGCCTGGATCATGCTAGGTCATCCGGTATTCAGGGAAAAGATCCGGGAATGGTTAAAGGTCATGCGCAAGGCTAATTGCCTGGTGCTGATGGCGACACAGAGCCTCTCAGACAGCATCAACAGCGGAATTCTCGACGTAATCATTGAGTCGACGGCAACGAAGATTTTCTTGCCGAACGCCTACGCCCGGGAGGAAGAGACCGCGGCGGTCTATCGCCGGTTTGGGTTGAACGAGCGCCAGATTGAAATCATTGGCGGGGCAGTACCGAAGCGTGATTATTACTACGTTTCGGAACGCGGCCGGCGCCTGTACGAGCTCGCCCTGGGGCCGGTCGCCTTGGCCTTTGTGGGCGTGAGCGATAAAGACACCGTGGCTGAGGTCAAGAAGTGTGAGGAGCGTTTTGGAGATCAGTGGGTAAACGAGTGGCTCGCTCGGCGCGGTCTCAAACTTGATGAGCAGGAAGGAGGGCGAAATGGCGATCGATTCAACGCAAGAGAGGCAACTGGAGAAGTTGAGGCGGGATCTTGGACCGGAGTTCCTGAAAGCACTGACTGACCCTGAGACTGTGGAAATCGTCCTAAATGCCGACGGCTTCCTTTGGCAGGAGCGCCTTGGCGAGCCTATGCGCCTGATCGGCAACATGACGGCTAGTCACGCGGAAGCAGCCATTCGGACGATAGCAGCCTGCCTGCAAACGACGATTACGCGCGATAAGCCGACCATTGAGTGCGAGTTCCCGATCGATGGCAGTCGGTTCGCCGGCCAGATTCCGCCTGTCGTAACAGCGCCGACCTTTTCGGTTCGGAAACGAGCAAGCCGCGTGTTCACACTCCAGCAGTACGTGGATTCCGGGATCATGACGCCAGAACAAAAACAGCAGCTTTGTGATGCCATTGCTAACCATCGCAACATTCTGGTGATCGGCGGTACAGGGTCTGGAAAAACGACTTTGGTGAATGCCTTGATCCATGAGCTGACCGATCAATTTCCTGATGAGCGCATAGTAATCATCGAAGACACAGGAGAATTGAGGTGTGTGGCGAAGAACTACCTGCAGTTCCATACCACGCCGGACAGAACTCTGACGGACCTGGTGAAGCATTCGCTGCGCTGCCGGCCGGATCGCATTCTTGTCGGGGAAGTCAGGGGTCCAGAGGCGCTGGATTTGCTCATGAGCTGGAACACGGGGCATCCGGGAGGCGTCGCGACTCTGCACGCGAATAGTGCCGAGGCCGGGCTGACCAGGCTCTCTACACTCGTGAGCATGAATCCGTTCGCTCCGCGAGAGATCGGACCGCTGATTGCGGAGGCGGTCGACATCGTTGTGCACATTGCGCGGACGGATAAAGGACGTGTCGTGAGAGAAGTTTTGGAGGTTAAACAACAGAGAAAGGAAAAATAAAATGCGGTGTAAAAACGTAATATTGTTGGCGTTGGTATTTCTTGGAGTTGGCTTGGTTCCAACAGATCTATGGGCAGCAGGAGCGGGCGGAGGCGGGTTGCCCTGGGAAGCTCCGCTCACTACGCTGGCAAATAGTGTCAGTGGACCGGTGGCTTACGGCTTGTCGATTCTGGGAATCGTCGGAGTAGGCGGATTCCTGATCTTCGCGGGAGGCATGTTGGGGGACCTTTTGAGGGGCGTGCTTTTTGTGGTGCTCGTGATCGCTTTCGTAATCGCATCGAAGAACACCCTGACCGCATTCGGTTTTACAGCAGCCGCTGAAGTCGGTGGCAAACCGGAGATCGCATGGCATTACGCCGAGTAACCATTCATCGTGCCGGTGTGCGTCCACATCTAGTCCTTGGCGGTGATCGGGAGCTCGTTCTTTTCACGGGACTCCTCACAGCAGCGCTGACGGTTACCTCCTTCCAATGGGCATCGGTCCTGACCGGGATAGTACTCTGGATGGTCGCGCTCTTCCTGTTGCGGCGAATGGCCAAAGCCGATCCGCTGATGCGGTTTGTCTATCAACGTCAGCTGCTTTACCGACGCTATTATCCTGCTCGCAGCCGGCCGTATCGGAAGAACCGTCGCAAATGGTAAGACGATTAGCCATTGCGCTCGTGGCCGCATTCTTGTTGCTCTGCAGCGCGATCGCGGCGGGCTTGCGGTTTAATGTATCGCATAGCTTTCCAGTGGGCTTGTATTTAACTTCCGCGCAACTCTCTGCTAAGCTTTCTTTTGTCGGAAAGAGCCATGAAAAAGGTGACCTGGTGATTGTTGATCTCCCTCCTCTTCCTGTTTTCGCGATGGCAGTGGACCGCGGCTATATCGGCAAAGGCTATACGCCGGCTGGCTGCGTACCGTTAATCAAGCGCCTGGTGGGCGTCGCCGGCGATCGGGTCACAATCGATTCTGCCGGCGTCGAGGTCAACGATGTTCGGCTGATCAACAGCGCGCCACTAACAAAGGATGCAGCCGGCCGGCCTCTGCACTTCTATCCCCTCCAGAATTATGTTTTAGGTCCAAACGAGGTCTTACTAATGTCGGAGTATAGTCCAGCATCTTTTGACGCTCGCTACTTCGGGCCGCTGCAGAGAACAACAATCAAAGGTGTGATTACGCCCTTACTAACCTGGAATTAACAACATGAGCTCATCGATTTTTAAAGACTTGGAAGCGCAGCGTTTAAAGGAAGCTAACGAGCGCGAGACTGAACGCTATTTCGAGCGGCACCCTGAAGGTACTCGAGATGACAGTCCAGAGATCATCTATGAGAGCGAGTGGCATCAAGGATTTGGTTCCGAATGTAAGGAGTATCTTGGAATAGATTTCGACCGGCTCTTTTATTACGGGCTCGAAATAGGTGAACAAGATCTGGTTTGGCATGGTCCGTATGAGACAAGGGAGGAAGCCGAAGAGCACTTGGCAGCGGCCTATGATCGCTGGGATCAACGCGTAAGTAAACGGGAAGAAGCGTGGGAAGCCCAGCAGATTGCCGAGTTGGAGCAAGAACAGGGAATGGAAAGGTGACAGTATGAAAATAGAAGTGACATCGGAAGAGTTGCAATTGATCTTAGATTCGCTCGATTATCGAGAGAATTTCTACGCTCACAGTGGCGCGGAAGTGTTGCCTGAGTTAAATGCAGTAAATGACCTCTACAACCGGCTTAGCGAGCTTCAGGAGAGTCAGGATCCGGTCCAAGAACTTAGGCAAAGGATCAAATGTTTGGATGAGGATATTTTAGTTCAGGCGGCCGAACGGCGTGCGGAACTGCGCAATGACCCTACCGTGGACCAATCGAGGGTTGGTGATTTAATTCGCATGGAGCTGGCAGGCCTACGAGCGGAGCGGGAGCGCCTGCACAATGAACTTCACCAGGAGCAGGGTCTAGCTGCGGGGTTGGGGCTGGAACAGGAAATCGGACTCGAGCGGTAAAGTCCCCTCCCCTCCTTCGTGCAACTTATGAGCCACACCGGACCATGGGGGAGCGTGTTGTGGGATCACTTGAATGAGATCCGCGTACTTCGCATAAAGCGCAAAAGTTGGAAGGATATAGCGAGCCAGCTTAAGATCGAGCATGGAATTGAAGTCCAGCCAAGGACCGTGAGAAACTTCTTCGTTCGGAGCCGCAGTCCAAAACTGAAAATTCCCGCTGGGTTGGACGCCTTGAAATCCATCGTCAAGCCTTCTACCAACCTGGTTCAATCTTCTAGTTCCACACTACCAATAACACCATCCACCTTCGAGCCTGACCTATCAGTCGAGCCCGATCACAAAACGCTATTCGGAAGGAAAAAGTTCGATGAGTAAAGAAATCCCTGAAACACCAACCATCGCGCGACGCTTTCTTGCCTGCACACAAAGCAGGGGAGGCATCGGGAAGACCACCTTTGCCGAGGCTCTGATCAGTTGGCTTAACTTCGCTCGCGTTCCGTATGGCGCCATGGACGCGGATCCCCAGAACCAAACATTATCCAGGCGCTATCCCAACGAGGTCCATCTCTTTGATGCGACCAAGACCAAGGCGGATTTCTTGCGCCTTATGATGGCGTTGCCGGATGATCCAGTCATCCTGGTCGATTTCCCGGCGCAAGCCACCGATACACTGCTCGAGTACGCCGAACACTACGGCCTGTCTGATTTCTTTGAAAAAAGGGGCATCCGGCCTACCCTGATTATTTTTGGAGCCGATGATCCAGCAGTGAAGTTGTCCGGCTCTGACACGGTAAAATTCTTCCTTGACCGGGCCGATTATGTGCTGGTCGAAAATCCAGGAAAATTCGACAGCAATGTGTTCAAGAGCACGCCGCTTTTTAAATGGCTCATAGACCACGGGACGCCCACGGTTCGCTTGCCGGCGATCGCGGCACCCACGATCGATGCCTGGGAAGCGTTAGAACGCAAGGAGAGCTGCTATCTCTCGCTTGATAAAGCCTCTAAACACGAGGGCATGCATGAATTGAGCCGGTACGAGTTGCAATTTTTCCGGGATCGTATGCTGACCCAGCTCGAAGATATCGCCGATCGCCTCTTGCCTGACGTTTCGCTGATCAAAAACAAGGTAGCGAGATTGCCAACCACCAAGCGGCGCGAAAAATCTGATCTGCTCAAAGACTCATGGCTACAGACCAAATAAGGAACACCTCCGACGGTTCGGAGCTCGATATGCTGCTTTCCGGCATTACTGACCCGTCCGAACACAAGGCGGTAACAGAGGCATTCTACGACTTTGCCAAGGGTGATCCGTGCGGCTTCTCGGTCCGGTTCGCCGTGCTTATCAAAGCTCACACGCTAGCCATACAAAACGCCAACAAACTCAATGGCAACCGCCAGGCGCCGGATCTCAAGCTCGAGCAACTGGCGAAACTGAGCAAGCTAATGGCCGAGCTCCGTGCGGGGCAAGAGCACACTGAGCGTCGGACCGAAGTCTTATTCGCAGATCTCAAAAATCGATTTGAGGATTCGGAAAGAAAGATCACGCCAGAAAATGGAAACAGCCTTTCGCGTTGGCCAATCTGGCTTCAAAAGACCTGGGCTTTCATGACCGATCGTTCGTTTATCGCACTGGTATGTCTCGTCCTCGGTGCGCTGCCGGGCCTAATCCTCTACGTCCAATCGGAAAAACAACGTGCCGACGATGGGAAGAGTCGGATCGTTGCAATGATAAACAAGCTGCCTGATAGCGTGCGGCTCAATATGGCGGGAAACATCCAGTTTTCTCCAGCGGCTGGCGGCAACCCGGCCAAAGTCGTGCTTAACTTCGGCCAGAAGCTCAAACCGGTGACCGCCGACGTAAACCCGCGATCAAAGGAAGTGTTAGTGGTGTTTGCGCCATGACGATGCGTGGCATTTTCGAGGGGAACGAAAGCATTATGGTACACTGTGGGCCACTAGGACTGTACCGAAGTGTACCATAGTAGGTCATTGGACGCTCTATGGTACGCTCGTTCCATTCTTACGCATAAGCGTAAGACGACCTGCCTGTCGTTTTCAGAGGGGTAAATAAAGGGTGAAAAACAGCCATGAGGTGAAATCGCCAAAAACGTATGTTGCGACCAACGGTTCTGATGAATGCGGCTGAGGCGCTGAAGTATTACTGGAAGGAGATTGAGCGCAGTCGGGACATCGCGCAGGAGGTAGAGCGTGCTCGAGAAAAAGCCGCGGTGGAACTTGGCCAAGTCAAGTATTACACGCGGGAAGGTGCTGGGATCTGGTACGGGAAAGCCGTGGAGCTGGCCGGGTTACCACGTGAGGTCACCGAGGAACATCTGCGGCTGATGCTGGAGGGCAAGACGTTGGATGGCGAACGGATGGGCGCCCGGTTGAATACGACCAGGGAAGCGATCGTTCGGGATAAGGACGGAAGGGTGCTGCTCGATCCAGACACCGGGGAGCCGGCCACAAAAGATGTAGCAAACCGGCGCTGTGGTACGGATTGGACGTTCAGCTTGGATAAAGCGTCCAGTTGCTATCTGGCGCGAACTGGCGACCCGGTATATCGGGCGATTGTTCAGGAATCGTTAGAAGAGCAATTGGGCAAAATGGAGACTGAAGTGCAAACCCAAGTCAATGAGGACGGGAAACACTTCATGCGGACAACCGGAAATTGGTTTGTGATGGTAACGATCCATTTCACTGGTCGGCCAGTTGACGGAAAAGAAGACCCTCATTGGCACGCTCATTGTGTCGTGCCGAACCAGACTTGGGACGCCGTAGAAGGGCGTTGGAAGGCGATGGAGCAAGGGGTTCTATACGCGCAGAAAGCACGGCACCAAGCGGAGTTTCACGCCCGGGTGCATGCAAAAGCGTTGGCGGCCGGGTATGGTCTCCGACGGACCGACAAGGGCGTGGAACTGAGCGTATGGCAGCCAGAGGAGACTCGAATTTTTTGTAAGCGCACCGATCAAATCGAGAAGGAACTCAAGAAACAGGAACTTGAACTTCGTGAACGGACTGCGGCCATAGTAAATGAGGCCGCGAAACGAGGTTTTTATATCGACTACGATCTGGAATATGCGCGGCAAAAAGATCAATTGGGGGAGAGGACTCGGGAAGGGAAAGCCGATAGGAAGAAAACCGCTCAAGAGCTGGACAAAGAGTGGCGTGAACAGCTGCCTCCAGGCCGTTGGGNTGAGATAACAGTTGAATCCGCGAAAGCTGCCAAGTGTGAAAACTTCCTCGATGCGGAGACTGCAAAAAAGCTGACGCTCGAGCACTGCTTTGACAAACAGAGCTTGGCTCGTGGGGTCGATGTGATTGCCACCATTCTCCAGCTCGGGGTCGGCTCCGTAAGTGTGGCTGAGGCGGCGGCCTGGCTCAATGACGAGACAGTCTTTCGGCGAAAACAGCAGTGTCCCGGGAAAGTTACGACACTGGAAATTGTCAGGGAAGAAGAGCGCATCAAAGGGATGGTCGTCTTAGGGCAGGGGAAGTATGAACCGATCTCTCGGGGAAAAGAATGGAAACTGTCTAATAACCGATTAGACGACTATCAGCGGGGATCGGTCAGACTCGTCGTTGAGACCGGAGACTTAGCGATTGGCGTCCTGGGCAAACCAGGTGCCGGGAAAACCTCGGCCATTGGCGAGGCGTCCCTTCAGATTGAACGGTTGACGGGCAAGCGCCCTTTTNCAGTTGCGCAATCGGCAAAGGCAGTGCAAGCCATGAAGCGCGCAGCGGGTACTCACGATGCGTGCACGCTGGACTTACTCCGGACCGATCCGCGATTACAGAAAGCCGCGGCTGGGAGAGCTATCTTCTGCGATGAGGCGTCGCTTCTGAGCAATGATCACGTGCAATGGCTGATAGAATTCGCGCGTGATAACAATTGCCGGCTATCATTGTGGGGAGATCCCAAGCAATTTCACGGTGTCAAGCGAGGCGATTCCTTCCGCGACTTGACCGAGAATGAGATTCTCCGAACCGTCTTTCTCGAAAAAATCCATCGGCAAAGCGGCGTACTCAAAGAGATCACAGATAGCCTGCACGCGGGCCAGTTGGAGAAGGGGTTCGATTTAATCCAAAACAATGGCATGACCTACGAGGGCCAAACTTACAACCAGGCTTTAAGTAAGGTGACCGATAACGTTGTAGCGGAAAGGAAAGAGCGCAAGACATCCATGGTCATTGCGCTGCTGCACCGGCACGGAGAGGAGATCACNAGGGAGATCCGAGCCAAACTTAAGGCAGAGGATTTAATCGGTCTGGAGGACCGCCANGTGAAACGCTTACAGGCTGTCGACATGTCCGATGCTGAACGTTGCGATCACGTGAATTTCCGGAAAGGGCAAGTCATCCAGCCGCACGCTATTCTCCCCGGAGGCCTACGCCCCGGTCAGCAATGGTCTGTGTCCCGGGTAGAGAACGAACAGGTGTTTGTGGAGCGAGGTGCCCGCGAGTTACTTCTACCTCTTTCGCACGCCAAGCATTTCCAGGTTTACACGGTCGAAACCATGGCGCTAGCGATCGGTGATCCGGTTAGGATGACGCGCAATAATCGCAAGTACGACATCACCACTGGCCAGCTCCGCACTGTCAAAGCGATGGACCAGTCCTATGTCACCTTGGACGATGGTAAGAAACTCGATTTGAGCGAACCTCTTCACATCGCGCAAGGCTACACTTTGACAGGGGAAACGTGCCAGGGATCCGAAGAGAGGAGAGTTCATCTCTTTGCGCCGGCAGAAGCGTCACCAAAGATCGACGGGACGACGATGCTAGTTGCTGAGTCCCGCGCTACAGAGAGTTTCACGGCGTATACGGATTGCATGCCGGTCTTAAGGGCATGCGCTACACGGTCACAAGAGCGCGAATCGGCTACGTATGACCGTCCGATGGAGCAATCACCGCAGACCGTGAATGGGCGCAAGATCGACCGAAGCAAGCAAGGTAAGGCAGTCAAGGGCGCCAGTAAGAAGGTGCCGGGCGTTGATTTACAGGTGGGAGCCAGGAACCGTTCAATCGGGCGAGGGGTGATGCATGAAGCAGAAGGGGCGAACGAACAGGCCCGCATAAGTGCAGCGATGGAGCAAAGCCTTGGAGCGCGACATGTGCCAGCGCAAGAGGAGAGGGAAATTTCGACGTGATCCCAGAAATGAAAAAGGGCCAGGATTCGANTTAAGCCACGTTTCTGGAGGGTGTCGCTAGATGAAAAACCCTCNGNAATCGCTCAAACGCTGTGTCGTAAGCTCCGATGTGCGGCCTGAAGGCCTAAAGATAAGGAGCGCGCTTCGAAAAGGAGCATTTTCTCTTGATTCACGAAATCGTAGCCGGCCACGTAGAAAGCGAACCGTTTTTGGGACGCAATACTGACCATTGCAACCGCGATCCATGGCCCGCGCGGATTATTATCGGTCAGGACCTTTCTCGTTCGTCAATAGAGACATTTCAGCCGAGAGCGCAGAAGCTAATGAAGGCGTTTTCTGTTCAGATGACCGAATTCTATTTAGGTCTTCCGCTGCAGCCGCTTGTCAGCTGGCCCAAAGGCGGCCTGACGTCACTTCATCTCTTCCATGTCACCCGGCCGCCAGGTCTGGTTCAAGAGGGGCTCGGTCGGGCCGTAGAGGCGCAGGATGACAAAGTAGCCCTTACCCGGAACTGTCCTCAGCCAGTTCTTTTCCTTGCCCGGGGGGCGCCGTTGGACCGAGATAAAGGTCGAACGAACCATCCGCGTTCGCTGCCGGGCCGGCCAGGCAGTCCAACTAGTCGTCTCCGGCTATGGGACACAGCTTTGCTTTATAAAGCTGACGCCGGCGCACGGTAGGATTTAGCCGGATTTCGCCAGTCTTTCACCGCTCAAGATCCGGGAGATATAGCTTTCATCGACCCCGAAGCGCTGAGCAATCGAGATCATTGTCTGGCCTTCCTCTCGCGACCGGCGAATCTCCGCAACAGTCTCTGCCGAAAGCTTCGTACGCTTACGGTAGAGCGGCGCGTCTGTTATCGTCGGATAGGTCGCAAGGAACGTTTCAAGCGCTTTGGCGGCGAGGTTGCTCGGCCTATACCGCCCCTGTTCCCATTGTTGCAGCGTAGCGATATCGACCGGACAGTCTCGGCTCTCCATGGCGAAGACGGCCTGTCGTTGTGAAAGATTGTTACGGGTGCGCCACGCTTTCAACTGCCTAATAACCTCATCGACACGTTTCGTCTCGGCTAGATCCTTCGCAGTGGCAAGGTCCTTGGATCTTTTCAGCTTTTCAAAGCGCTCCCGCTTTTCCTTGGCTGTCATTGTTGTCAAACGGTACGCGAAGAACAGATGCATCGTCAATATGCTGCTTTCCGTTTAGCGGCTCCATCCTAATTGATGCTCTGCAAAACGAACGATGCCTTCGACATACTGCGAACGAGCTTCTTCATCTTTGAATGGCCCGAGCCTGTCAATGTGGTCTGAGTTCACAACGTCCACACATGCTGCTTGGAAATCGGTTCTTTTGGCTTGATTGTGAGGTACTTACGCAAACTGGTTACGAATGGGTTACCTTACAAAATGAAAAACTCCAGCAATCAGTAAACGGTCAATCTTCGCCAAGGGACGGTAAGCGCTCTTGTCCTTCAGTGGTTACGCTGCCCATCAGAGGCGGCGGGTGTGGTCCAGCGCAAATCGCTGGCGACTCCTTCGCACAACTTCATGGACGTTCTCAACCTTTTCGAACTCGAACAGCTTGCCAAAGAAAGTTTGTCGCAGACGGCTTACGATTTTTATCGCAGCGGCGCTTGGGACGAAGTCACGCTGTCGATTTCAGTTAAAACGTAGACTAAGTCATTTCCGAGCCAGATTTTTTCAATTAAATCGTGGACTGAAGCGGCTTTTTTCAGAGAAATCGTAGACCATTTGAACTCTCCTCTGCAAAGAGCCACACACAGTCTGAAAGGCGAGAATTCGTCGGACAGCAGCCTGAACAGAGCGTCCGGCCGACAATCTCATTCCCATTCGGCGTGGTTAGCGCGGTGCCAAGAACGATGATTTTTCACTTAAATCTGCGACCAAATTCGGGCCACAAATGGTCTACAAATTAAATGAAAAGTCTATGATTTAACTGAAAAAACCCTTTTCAATTAAATCGTAGACTCCGAGGGAAACTCGTCGGTTTTCAGTCTGCGTTTTAACTGAAATCGACACACGCCGTCGGTCATCGTCGCGACGCGGATGCTGAAAAGAATATTCGCGAAGGCCTTCCGCTCGTGCCATTGCGACTGGTCGACGGCTGTGATCCGGTCAAGTCGCGCGCAGCGGGCGGTGGCCCCAGGCCTCTACCACNCGCGGCCCACCGATAACTGTGTCTGGATCGCGCGCAAACTCATACAATTCATGAACGAGCCGGTCGAGTTCAGCGCGCGAAGCGAGGCCTGCCGCCAGAACAGCATCGGCAATGTTTTCCATTGTGAGCGGAGCCATAAGTTTCACATCACCCGACATAGCCGCGTTCTG
>JGI26341J46601_10000147_pt1 | contig 21141 bp, 22 predicted proteins | sample BogFormECP12_OM3_FD_46601 | JGI IMG/M metagenome (IMG submission 46601) | reverse complement strand
ATGCTCGGCAGCCCGCACCTGTGCAGCCGCGCGTTCATCACCGAGCAGTACGACCGCTACGTGCGCGGCAACACCGTGCTGGCCGAACACGCCGACGGCGGCGTGCTGCGCATCGACGAGCGGACCGGCCGCGGGATCGCGGTGTCGACCGACGCGTCGGGGCGCTACACGCAGCTGGACCCCTACGTCGGCGCGCAGCTGGCGCTGGCCGAGGCGTACCGCAACGTCGCGGTCACCGGCGCGACGCCGATCGCGGTGACCAACTGCCTGAATTTCGGCTCACCGGAAGATCCCGCTGTCATGTGGCAGTTCGCCCAGGCGGTGCACGGGCTCGCCGATGGCTGTGCGGCACTTGGTATTCCGGTCACGGGCGGCAACGTGAGCTTCTACAACCAGACCGGCTCCACCGCGATCCTGCCGACCCCGGTGGTCGGGGTGCTCGGCGTGATCGACGACGTGACCCGCCGGATCCCGACCGACTTCGGCACCGAGCCCGGCGAGACGCTGATTCTTCTCGGCGACACCCGCGACGAGTTCGACGGCTCGATCTGGGCCCAGGTCACCGCGGGCCACCTGGGGGGCCGGCCCCCGGCCGTCGACCTGCGGCGAGAGCGGCTGCTGGCCGACGTGCTGACCGCGGCATCCGGCGACGGGCTCGTCACAGCGGCTCACGACCTGAGCGAGGGCGGCCTGATCCAGGCCGTCGTCGAGTCGGCCCTGCATGGCGAAACGGGTTGTCGCATCGTGATTCCCAAAGCCGCCGATCCGTTCGTCACGCTGTTCTCCGAGTCGACCGGACGGGTGCTGGTCGCGGTGCCGCGCACGGAGGAGAGCAGGTTCCGCGCGATGTGCGAGGCGCGCGGATTGCCTGCCACCCGGATCGGGGTCGTCGACCAGGGCTCCGACGCGATCGAAGTTCAAGGCCTGTTCACGGTGTCGTTGGACGACCTGCGCGCGACCTACGAGGGCGTGCTGCCCGGTCTCTTCGGATGACCACCGCCGTCAGCACCGACACGGGCGAACCCCCTGCCGAGACCGCCGAACGCCGGCGCCACCCGCTGCTGGTCTGGGCGTGGGGCCTGGTCCGGCTCGACTTCGTCGGAGTCGGGTTCGGCGCGCTGTTCTTCTGCCTGTCGCTGACGCCGTCGCTGCTGCCGCGCCAGTGGCTGTTCCAGGGATTGATCGGGGGCATCAACGCGGCGATCGGTTACGGCATCGGGGTTGTGGTCGGCAAGGTGGTCCGGCGCCTTGTGTTGCACGGCCGCACGTGGTGGCCGCCGAGTCCGCGGGTGCTGTACTGGGCCAAGGCGCTGACGGTGGGCGTGTCGATCGGGGCCGGCGTGCTGCTGATGATCCCGGCGGCCGCATGGCAGCGGCAGGTGTCGGGCCTGATGGGTATGGAAGGCCCGTCGACCCTGGGTTACCTGCGGACCGTGGTGATCGCCCTCGCCGTCGGCGGTGTGGTGGTGGGTGTGTCGCGGGTGCTGCTCGATGCGGTCAAGGTCCTGGCCCGCTACCTGATCAGGCGGTGGGGCGTCAACGACGAGGTGGCGCAGTTCATCGGCACCGCGATCGTCGCGATCTTGGCCATCACCCTGGTCAACGGCGTGTTGGTCCGCGGGTTCTTCGTTGCCGCCAGTGCGGTCTTTCAGCCGCAGAACTCCAGCACACGGCCCGGGATCACCCAGCCCGCTCAGCCCGAGAGGTCAGGCAGCCCGGCGTCTTTCGCGCCATGGACCACCCTGGGATATCAGGGCCGCAACTTCGTGGCCACCGGGCCGCACGCCGACGAGCTGACCGCGCTGAACGGCCGTCCGGCCAAAGAGCCGATCCGCCTGTATGTCGGTCTGCAGACGGCGGACACCGCCGAGGGCCGGCTCAGCGTGCTGCGCAGCGAACTCGACCGCACCGGCGCCTTCGAGCGCAGGNTTCTGGTGATCATCCCGACCACCGGCACCGGCTGGGTGGACCCGGTGGCGGCGCGTTCGATCGAGTCGATNTACAACGGCGACACCGCGCTGGTTGCGATGCAGTACTCGTATCTGCCCAGCTGGATCTCGTTTCTCGCCGACCAGCAGAAGTCGCTGGAGGCGGGCAGGGAGTTGGTCGACACGGTGCACGATCGGTGGGCGCTCTGGCCGCCCGATCACCGGCCGAAGCTGATGCTCTACGGCGAAAGCCTCGGCTCCATGGCCGGGCAGGGCGCATTCGGCTACCTCCCCGACATCATTCAGATGGGCTTCTCCGCGGTGTTGTGGGAAGGCCCGCCCTACGCGAGCCCGCTGTGGCGGGCACTGGTCATCCGCCGGGATCCCGGCACCCCGGAGGCGGAGCCGCGCTACGACGACGGGCGCACGGTGCGGTTCTCCCAGGGCGATGACACCCCCGTCGTCGCGGCACCGCCGTGGGACGGCACCCGGGTGCTGTTCATCCAGCACGCGTCCGATCCCGTGGTCTGGTGGTCGCCGAGTATGCTGTTCGAGCGCCCCGATTGGCTGCGTGAGCCGCCCGGGCCCGACCGCACCGCCTCGATGCGCTGGTATCCGATCGTCACGTCGTGGCAGGTCGGTGCGGACCTGACGAACGCGTACAGCGTGCCCGTCGGGCACGGCCACCACTACGGCGATCAGGCGCTGGACGGCTGGGTCGCGGTGGCGCCGCCCGACGGGTGGACCGCGGCCGACACCGACCGCGTCCGGCGTGCGCTGGAAAAGGTCGAGGCATCCGGCGGGCCCGAATATTGATGCGGCGCGAAGTCTTCCGTGCCGTTGTCTTGGCTGCCGGTCTCCTGCGCTGGAGCGTGACCGGACCCGGGCGGCGGCATCCGTTGGTGCAGGCCGGGTTGGCGGCGGGGCTGGTCGCGTTGACCGGCGCACGTCTCGGGCTGCGGCCCCCGGCCCTGTGGGCCGGTCTGCGGACCGGCCTGGCGGCCGCTGCGCTGGTGGCGGCGGGAGTTGCTGCAGCCACCGCGTCGCCGCGGGTGCGGGCCGCGATGGCGGGACGGGACCTGCCCGGCCCGGTGGCGGCCTGGCTGGCGGTCGGGATTCCGCTGGGGACCGTGTGGTCGGAGGAGGCGGCCTACCGGGCGGCGCTGGGAACCGTGGCCGCCGACGCGTTCGGTCGCGGTGCCGGGCGGCTGCTGCAGNGCGCGGCGTTCGGGCTGTCGCACGTCTACGACGCGCGCGCCACCGGCGAGCCGGTGGTTGCGACCGTGCTCGCGACCGGTGTCGCCGGATGGCTGTTCGCGCGGCTCTTCGAGCGCTCCGGCAGCCTCGCCGCGCCGATGCTGGCGCACCTGGCGATCAACGAGGCCGGCGCCGTGGCCGCGCTCGCCGTGCAATCCCGTCGCCGTGTGTCGGCGGGTTAGTACAGCACCTTGCGCAGGCTCTCGTCGCTGTAGTACTCGTCGAGCCGGGCCTGGCTCCAGTCGGGTTTGGTGGCCTTGGCGATCCGCGCGACGCTGGGCACCGCCGTCGGGTTCCAGCTCTGCGGGTTCCATGTGTCCGAGCGCAGAAATGCCTTGGGGCAGTGGAAGAACACCTCTTCGATGTCGATCTCGAGCGCAAGTACCGGGCGTTTGCCCCGCACCGCCATCGCATCGAAGTAGTCGGCGTCGGCCAATATCCGCGCGGCGCCGTTGATGCGGAGGGTGTCGCCGCGTCCGGGGATGACGAACAGCGTGCCTACGTGTGGGCGCGCCAGCACATTGACGTATCCGTCGGCGCGCTTGTTGCCGGGTCGCTCCGGGATCGCGATCGTGGTGTCGTCGATGACGTGCACGAAGCCGGCCGGATCGCCCTTGGGCGAGACGTCGACGCGGCCCTGCGCGTCGGTGGTCGCCACGAAGCAGAGCGGCGAGTGCGCCAGCCAGTCCCGCTGAGTCGGCGAAAGCCGGTTGCCGACCTTGTTGGCGACGTAGGTGTTCGGATGGCCGACGATCGCGCGCAACTCGTCGATCGTCGTGACTTGACGGCGCATTGCTCCATCATGGCAACTCGGTGTGGGTGTCGTCGATGCCGAAGCTGACGACCTGTTGTTGGTGGCGATGGTTAGGATCGCCGGGCTATGCCCGCTCGCCGCGCCGTCGACCCCGCGCAGACACGCGCCGCGGTGCTCGCCGTCGGGCCGTGGCTGCGCGACGAAACCCGCCCCGGGCCGTCCCGCGACGAGCTTGCGGCGGCGGTCCGGCTCACCGCCCGCACGCTCGCCGGGCGGGCGCCCGGCGCCAGCGTCGAGGTCAGGATCCCACCTTTCGTTGCGGTGCAATGCATTTCAGGTCCTCAACATCGGCGCGGCACACCGCCGAACGTGGTGGAAACCGATGCCCGGACGTGGCTGCTGCTGGTTACCGGCCTGCTGTCGGTGCCGGACGCGGCGGCGACGGGCGTGCTGCAGTTGTCCGGCGCGCGCGCCCCGGAGATCGCGTCCTGGTTGCCGCTGGTCCCGGTGGACGGCTGAGCATGGAATGCCCGGGTGGCGGCGACCGTTGAACAAACCGCGGCGACACTGCCGCGCTGATTCCGTTATCCGCCCGTGATCACCGTAGACTCGGTGACGTCACCCCGATCGCGCCCCTGGGAGCAGCCACACCGTGACCGGCCAGCAGACCGAGCCCGAGAATCCGCCGCGCGAAGAGTGCGGTGTCTTCGGCGTCTGGGCTCCCGGCGAGGAAGTCGCCAAGCTCACCTACTACGGCCTCTACGCGCTGCAGCACCGCGGGCAGGAGGCCGCGGGCATCGCGGTTGCCGACGGCTCGCAGGTTCTGGTGTTCAAGGACCTCGGCCTGGTCAGCCAGGTGTTCGAGGAGCAGACGCTGGCCGCGATGGAGGGCCACGTCGCGATCGGACACTGCCGGTACTCGACGACCGGCTCCACCACCTGGGAGAACGCCCAGCCGGTGTTCCGCAACACCGCCGCGGGTACCGGGGTGGCCCTCGGCCACAACGGCAACCTCGTCAACACCACCGAGCTCGCGAGCCGCGCTCGGGAACTCGGGCTGATCAACACCCGCGGGGCCGCGCCCGCGACCACCGACTCCGATATCCTCGGCGCGCTGCTGGCCCACGGCGCCGCCGACGCGACGCTGGAGCAGGCGGCCCTGGAGCTGCTGCCGACCGTGCGCGGCGCGTTCTGCCTCACGTTCATGGACGAGAACACCCTGTACGCCGCGCGCGACCCCTACGGCGTGCGGCCGCTGTCGCTGGGCCGGCTTGACCGCGGCTGGGTGGTGGCCTCCGAAACGGCCGCGCTCGACATCGTCGGTGCCTCCTTCGTCCGCGACATCGAGCCCGGTGAGCTGCTGGCCATCGACGCCGACGGCGTCCGCTCCACTCGTTTCGCCAACCCGACCCCCAAGGGCTGTGTCTTCGAATACGTCTACCTGGCCCGGCCGGACAGCACGATCGCGGGCCGGTCCGTGCACGGCACCCGCGTGGAGATCGGCCGGCGGCTCGCCCGCGAGCGGCCGATCGACGCCGACCTGGTGATCGGTGTGCCCGAATCCGGCATCCCCGCGGCGGTCGGCTACGCCCAGGAGTCGGGCATCCCGTACGGCCAGGGCCTGACGAAGAACGCATACGTCGGCCGCACGTTCATCCAGCCGTCGCAGACCATCCGTCAGCTCGGTATCCGGCTCAAGCTCAACCCGCTGCGCGAGGTGATCCGGGGCAAGCGGCTGATCGTCGTCGACGACTCGATCGTCCGCGGCAACACCCAGCGTGCGCTCGTCCGGATGCTGCGGGAGGCAGGCGCGGTCGAGGTGCACGTGCGGATCGCGTCGCCGCCGGTGAAGTGGCCGTGCTTCTACGGCATCGACTTCGCCACCCCGGCCGAACTGATCGCCAATGCCGTCGAGAACGAAGACGAGATGCTCGAGGCGGTGCGGCACGCGATCGGCGCGGACACCCTGGGCTACATCTCGTTGCAGGGCATGATCGCGGCCAGCGAGCAGCCGGCGTCGCGGCTGTGCTGCGCCTGCTTCGACGGCAAGTATCCGATCGAGTTGCCGGGCGAGACGGCGTTGGGCAAGAACGTCGTCGAGCAGATGCTTGCCACCGCGGCCCGCACCGGCATCGGGGTTCAGGCCGAGAACGACAACGTCTCGGCGCTGCGGCGCCCCTAACGCCCGCTGCTGCCGGCGACCACGTCGGCGAACGTTGCGCGAAACCTGCGGCGGTGCAACGGAAGACCCCCGTACCAGTACAGCCGCCCGGCGATGCCGCGCGGGTAGAAGATCGCCCGCTGGTCATAGCGGCTGCCACGACCGTCCACCCGCCTCACCCGCATCTCCAGCCACTCCCGCCCCGGGGCGCGGGTCTGGCGGAGCAGCAGCAACAGCTGACCGGGCTCGCGGGTCTCCACCCGGGACCGCGCCTGAACCGGGCTGGCGTCGATCACCTTCCACAGCTCCTCGGGTGTCGCCGGCGTCCACGCGGACCGGTTGATCGTGTAGGCGATCTCACCGGCCCACTCGGGATCGCTGGGCAGCGGCCCCGACGGCGCGCCCTGCGGCGACGCGTTCGCCCACGACGTCTCGACCTGGCCGCGGGCGATGCGCTCCAGCGCCAGCCCGACCGCCTCCCGGTAGCCCGTCAGGCCGCCCGCCGGTGGCGGGATCACCGAGTCGATGTCGTGGTCGCCCATCACGGCGTCGCAGTGCAGCGACTCCACCAGCGGCCGGGCCAGCCCGGAGGGGATCGGCGTCACCAGGCCCACCCACCAACTCGCGATGGTCGGCGTCAGGAACGGCAGCACGACGATGAGCCGCCGCCTCAGCCCGGCTTCCTCGGCGTAGATCTGCATCATCTCGCCGTACTCGAGTACGTCGGGCCCGCCGATGTCCCAGGTTCGCGACCACGGCACCTCCGCCGACGCGGCCTCGACCAGGTAGTGCAACACGTCGCGGATCGCGATCGGCTGGATCCTGTTGTGCACCCACTTCGGTGTCGTCATCGCGGGCAGCCGATCGGTGAGATGGCGGATCATCTCGAACGACGCGGAGCCCGAGCCGATGATCACACCCGCCTGCAGCACGACGGTTTCGATGCCGGAGCTGAGCAGGATGTCGCCGACCGCGGTGCGCGACTGCAGGTGCGGCGAGAGCCGGGCGCCCGAGGGATGCAGCCCGCCGAGATACACCAACCTGCCAACCCCGGCACGGCGGGCGGCGGCGACGACGTTCATCGCCGACCGGCGTTCCTCGGCGGCGAAGTCCTCCGACGTGCCCATCGAGTGCACGAGGTAATAGACCACGTCGACCCCGTCGAACGCGGCGGTCAGCGACTCCGGATCGCCCAGATCCCCGCGAACCACCTCGACCGCGTCCCGCCACGGCACGCCGGCCAGCTTGTCGGGCGTCCGCGCCATCGCGCGCACGTCATAGCCGCGCGCCAGCAGGCGCGGCACCAGCCGTCCACCGACGTAACCGGTCGCCCCCGTCACCAAGCAGCGCATCTCGACCATCGCCTCCCGTCGCGCTCTAAGAACCATTCGAAGCCATGTCGGCGGTGGATTGCCCGGTGCGCCGTCAGGAGAAACCGCCGGGGGCGATCGTGATCTGACGGAACACGTAATCGGTGCCGCCACAATTCCGTCCCCTGGACTCCCGTCGCCGAGGTGGCCGACGCGGTGCCCGGGAAAAGAATCGCCCCGACCACAACTGCGGCTGTGAGGATGACACCGCGGGTTGGCCACATACCGGTAGCCTTACACGCGATGACGGAACGAGCCGACGAACTCGGCATCTCATACGCTTCGTCCGGGGTGGATATCGAGGCCGGCGACCGGGCAGTGGCACTGCTGAAGCCGCTGGCGGAAAGGGCCAGCCGACCCGAAGTCGTCGGCGGACTGGGTGGTTTCGCCGGGCTGTTCGCCCTCAAAGGCGGCTATCGCGAGCCGCTGCTGGCCGCTTCCACCGACGGTGTCGGCACCAAGGTCGCGATCGCCCAGGCGATGGACAAGCACGACACCGTCGGGCTCGATCTCGTCGCGATGGTCGTCGACGATCTCGTGGTGTGCGGCGCCGAGCCGCTGCTGCTTCAGGACTACATCGCGGTCGGCCGCATCGTCCCGGAACGGATCGCCGCCATCGCCGCGGGCATCGCCGAAGGCTGCGTGCGGGCCGGCTGCGCGCTGCTCGGTGGCGAGACCGCCGAGCATCCCGGCTTGATGGCGCCCGACGCCTACGACATCTCGGCGACCGGCGTCGGGGTCGTCGAGGCCGACGACGTGCTTGGTCCCGACCGGGTGCGTCCGGGCGACGTGGTGATCGCGATGGGTTCGACGGGCCTGCATTCCAACGGCTACTCACTGGCCAGGCACGTGTTGCTCGAGATCGACCGGATGAATCTGGCCGGACACGTCGAGGAGTTCGGCCGCACGCTGGGCGAGGAGCTGCTCGAGCCGACCCGCATCTACGCCAAGGACTGCCTCGCGTTGGCCGCCGAGACGCAGGTCCGCACGTTCTGCCACGTCACGGGTGGCGGGCTGGCCGCCAACCTGGCGCGGGTGATACCCAACGGCCTCGTCGCCGAGCTGGACCGCGGGACGTGGACGCCGGCACCGGTGTTTTCGATGATTGCGCAGCGCGGGCGGATCGACCGCGCCGAGATGGAGAAGACGTTCAACATGGGCGTCGGCATGGCGGCGGTGGTCAGCCCCGTGGACACCGACCGCGCGCTGGCGATCCTGACGGCCCGTCACCTGAACTGCTGGGCGCTGGGCACCGTCAAGAAAGCCGGCAAGAGCAGCACCCGGGTGGAACTCGTCGGGCTACATCCCCGATTCTGACCATCGGGGCGTGCGTCACGTAAGGCCTAGCGGCGCCAGTCGTCCTCGTCGTCCCATCCGCCGTTGTCGTCGGTGTCTACGCGGTCGCCCCCGGACAGCTCTCGCTGGAGACGTTCGAAATCGGTCTGCGGGGAGCTGTACTTCAGCTCCCGGGCAACCTTCGTCTGCTTCGCCTTCGCCCGGCCGCGGCCCATGGGGGAACCCCCTCACGCAATAACGGAGCGGCCCGATGAGAAGGCGGCTCCGATCTGAGTCTGTCTTTGTAAGTCCTGACAACACTTTACCGTGCNCGAGCGCGCTGCGCTGGCAGCCCTTCCCGCAGATGCGGCGCGGGTCACCGGGGAACGCCACGCAGCCGGTCGACCGCGGCACGGCCGGGGCCGGCGACGTCGGCGGCGGGCATGCTGTCGGGGTCGATCGCCAGCGGAACGGGCTCGTCGCCACCGGTGACCAACTCGGTGTCGGCGGGCAGGCCGCGTTTGACCAGTGCCAGCGCCACCGGGCCGAGGTCGACGTGGTCGACGACGGTGCCGACACGGCCTACCGTGCGGCCCCCGGCTGTGATCGCTGACCCGGTGGCCGGCCGCGACACCGAGCCGTCGAGGTGGGTCAGCACCAGCATCCGTGGCGGTCGGCCCAGGTTGTGCACCCGCGCGACGGTCTCCTGGCCGCGGTAGCAGCCCTTGTCCAGGTGCACGGCGGTGCCGATCCAGCCCACCTCGTGCGGGATCGTGCGCTCGTCGGTGTCCACCCCGAGCCTGGGTCGCAGCCCGGCGACGCGGTGCGCCTCGTAGGCCCACACGCCGGCGGGACGAAGCCCGGCCGCCGGGAGCCGCTGTCGCCAGTCGGCCAGCTGGTCGCGGGGCACCACGACCTCCAGCGCGATGGGCGGGCCGTCGCGGTCGCCCGGCATTCGCCGGACGAAGCCGCCGCCGGCGAGCGGCACCGCGACCAGTTCGCCCGGCAGCGCGTCGACGCCCAGCGCGTCGAGCACCCGACGCTCGGCCAGTGCGGGCCCCAGCAGTGACAGCACGCCGTAGTCGCCGGCGTCGGGCACGACGTCGGCCCAGAACACCATCCGCTTGAGGTAGGCCAGCAACGGCTCGCCGCGCCACGGCTCGGTGTCCAGATAGCTGACCCCGCCGAGCTCGGTCTGGATCCAGTGGTCTTCCACGCGGCCCTGGCCGTCGAGGCTGAGGTTCTGCACGGTGGCGCCGTCGGGCAGTTCGGCGACCTGCTGGGAGGAGATGTTGTTCAGCCAGCTCAGTCGTTGGGCGCCGGTCAGGGTCAGCACCGCGCGATGTGAACGGTCGACGAGGACCGCGTCGGCCAGCGCGGCGCGTTGTTCGCCGAGCGGGTCGCCGTAGTGCCATACGGCCCCGGCGTCGGGGCCCGAGTCGGGTGCTGGCACGGCGGACACTCTTTCAACTCTACGGCCGCCGGTTACCCTTCTGCCCATGTCCGTAGTCGTCACGCTCGACGGGGAATTTCACGATCCGGCCGCGCCGCTGCTGTTCGCCGACGACCTGGCCGCCGTGCGCGGCGACGGCGTCTTCGAAACCCTGCTGGCCCGCGACGGGCGTCCCTGCCTGCTCGACGCTCACCTGCAGCGGTTCGCGCAGTCGGCCGAGATGATGGACCTGCCCGCGCCCGACGCGGACGCCTGGCGCAGGATCGCCGACGCCGCGGCGTTGCGCTGGGGGCAGGGGCGCGGCGACGAGGGGGTGATGCGGCTGGTCTACAGCCGCGGCCGGGAAAGCGGCGGCCCGCCGACGGCGTACCTGACCGTGAACCCGCTGCCCGGGCGGGTCGCGGCGGTGCGCCGCGACGGGTTAGCGGCGCTGACGCTGGCCCGGGGGCTGTCCACGACAGCGTCGGCGGCGCCGTGGCTGCTCGCGGGCGCGAAGACCCTGTCGTATGCGGTGAACATGGCCGCGCTGCGCTACGCCGCCGCGCGCGGCGCCGGTGACGTGATCTTCGTCAGCTCCGACGGCTACCTGCTGGAGGGCCCGCGCTCGACGGTCGTCATCGCCGCCGGCGGCGCGCTGCTCAGCCCGCCGCCGTCGCTGCCGATCCTGCACGGCACCACCCAGCAGGCGCTGTTCACCGTCGCCGCGGCCAAGGGCTACCGCTGCGAGTACCGGCCGCTGCGGCCCGCGGACCTGCTGAGCGCGCAGGGCATTTGGCTCGTGTCGAGCATCACACTGGCCGCGCGGGTGCACACCCTCGACGGTCGCGCGCTGCCGCCGTCGCCGATCGCCGCCGAGTTCAGCGAGCTGGTCGACCTCGCGATCGTCAGCGACCGCTGATCTGCTTGCGGCGAACACAATTCGGTTGTCGCCGCGCCGCCACGCGGGTACGGTCGCCGGTACACGAGGAAGGAGGTGGTCCGAGAAATTGATTCACTTATGGACACGTGAGGTGACTGCCGGCTAGCAGCCGCGGCGAGGACTTCACCGCCTGGGCGCTGGCGAATTCCCCGCAGTCACCCGGCCCCCGAGCCCCTCGGTCGGTCCAACCAGGAACGCACGGCTCGGGGGCCGCTCCATATCCGTTCCACATCCGCCCCCCGAAGCCGACGACGCCAAGAAGCAGTCAGCCCGCGTAGCGCGACAGCCGCGCCGACAGGTGGGGCACCAGACCGCCGTCGGCGTCGACCCTCTCCTCGACATACGCCAGGTCGCCGCCCTCGACGATGCCGTAGAGCCGTTTCGCGCCGCCGACCAGCACACCCGAGCGGCTGCGGGCGAGCGCATCGGTGACGAGCTCCCACGACGACTGGGTGCGCGGCCGGCCGTAGAACAGCTCGACGTAGCCGGCGGAGTGGGCGAGCAGCAACTCGATCGCGTTCGACTCACCCGGGTCGGCGGGGTCGTCGACGAACCGCCAGAACCCGGTCTCGCGCAGCGTCGGCTCGGCATATTCGCCCTGCTCGGTGAGCCGCCAGGACCGCGACTCCCAGTTCAGGTAGTCGCGGCCGTCGTGGGAGACGATGATCTGCTGGCCGAACCGGTAGTCGCCGTGGGGGCCGCGGCCCTCACCCTCACCGCGCCAGACCCCGACGAGGGGCAGCAGCGCCAGCAGCGCGTCGTGCAGGCTGGCGCCCACCCGCAGGTTCGCGGTGTCGGGGGGCAGCGGCAGGTCGTCGAAGACCGGGATGTTGCGGGCCGCCGTGGTTTTCGCACGTTCGGCCGCCGCGGCCACCGCCCGGTCGGCTGACCCGGGTGTACTCACGAGTCGTCGGATATCAGCCGGTACACCGCGTAGAGGGCGAACCAGGTGATCATGACGACGCACGCGACCAGCAGGATCTCGTAGAACAGGACCACGCGATCGAGTCTAGTCAAGCCGGCCCGACCGAAGGCGCCTCAGGCGACCTTGACGTCGACCTCGTGGACCCCGGCGCCGTGCGGCGCCACCACGGCGTCGCCGCTGCCGATCGCCGACAGCGCGCGCACCGTCCAGGATCCCGGGGCCGCGAAGAACCGGAAGTCACCCGTGGCCGACGCCACCACCTCGGCGGTGAACTCGTCGGACGCGTCGAGCAGCCGCACGAACGCGCCGCCCACCGGCTGCCCGGAGCCGTCGACGACCCGGCCGGTGATCACCGTCTCCTTCTCGACGTCGACACCGGCCGGCAGCGTCTGTCCTTGCTCGGGTGCAGAGCACATATCAGCTTCCCAACTCGATCGGGGCCCCCACGAGAGAGCCGTATTCGGTCCAACTTCCGTCGTAGTTCTTGACGTTCTCGTGCCCGAGAAGCTCGCGAAGCACGAACCANGTGTGCGACGAGCGCTCCCCGATNCGGCAGTAGGCGATGGTCTCCNTGGTGCCGTCCAGGCCCGCCTCCGCGTACAGCTTGGCCAGGTCGTCGTCNCGCTTGAACGTGCCGTCCTCNTTGGCNGCCTTGCTCCACGGCACGTTGATCGCGCCGGGGATGTGGCCGGGCCGCTGGCTCTGCTCCTGGGGCAGGTGCGCGGGCGCCAGGATCTTGCCGGAGAACTCGTCCGGCGAGCGCACGTCGACGAGGTTCTTCTCGCCGATCGCCGCGATCACCTCGTCGCGGAACGCGCGGATGCTGTTGTCCGGCTGCTTGGCGGTGTAGCTGGTCGACGGCCGGTTGACGGCGTCGGTGGACAGCGGGCGCCCGTCGAGCTCCCACTTCTTGCGGCCGCCGTCGAGCAGCTTGACCTTGTCGTGCCCGTACAGCTTGAAGTACCAGTACGCGTACGCGGCGAACCAGTTGTTGTTGCCGCCGTAGAGGATCACGGTGTCGTCGTTGGCGATGCCGCGGTCGGACAGCAGCTTCGAGAACTGCTCGGCGTCAACGAAATCGCGCTTCACCGGATCCTGCAGATCCTTGCGCCAGTCCAGCCTGACCGCACCGGCGATGTGCCCGTTGTCGTATGCGCTGGTGTCCTCGTCGACCTCGACGAAGACGGTGTTGGGTGCGTCGAGATTGCTCTCTGCCCAGTCAGCCGTGACCAGGACGTCGGAGCGGGCCATGAATTTCCTTTCGGTTGCTTGCCAGAATCCAGAATCCAGAAATCAGGAAGGTCAGGTGACGGACGCCGGTCTCCGGCGGAACCGGGCCACCGGCGGGTACAGCTGGCACCCCAGGCAGATGCCGAACGCCGCGTTGAGGAACGCCGCGACGAGCGCGAACGCGGTCGCGATCTCACCGAGCAGGGCCAGTCCCGTCGCGAAACCTATTACCCCGGCGACGGCGAAGACGAACCCGACGAGCTGGGCGAACTTCAGCGGCGCCACCGGCTCGCGCGAGGTGACCGGGCCGAGCCGCGGGGCGACCAGCCCGGCGTACACCCGCCCGTACGGGCTCAGCCGCGGGCCGCGCAGCGCGCCGATCGCGAACACGACGGCCTGCAGGAAAAGCAGCACCGCGGCGGCCAACGCGCTGAACGCGGCGACGACAAGCGTGGCCACCAGGACGGCGCTGGTGACCCAGGCGGCGAAGCGGGGCCCGCGGACGTCCACCTGTTCGGTGTTGGTCGGCATCGAGGTACTCCTGTGCTGACAGAGCTGGCAAGGGACAGGCCAGAAGGGCCGCAGACGAGCGTTGGCTCAGCGGCAACAGCAACAGCAACAACCCGCGACGCGGCACAGATCTACTGCGCGGCGCTTGGTGAGCATGGGCTCCAGGCGGGCGGACACGTCGGCCAGCTTACCTAATCGAGGTGTGGTGAAGCCAACAGCGGTTGCAGCGCCGCCCGGAGGTCGGCGGCCCGCGGGACTCCCGCGGTCCGGTAACGCTGCCGCCCGTCGGCGTCGAAGATGAACGTCGTCGGCAGCGACAACACCGAAAGCCGGCGCGCGGCAGCGGGATCGATGTCCATGTCGATCTCGACGTGCGCCACCCCGTCCAGCTCGCCGCAGACCTGGTTGACCACCCGTCGCACCGCGGCGCACGGCCCGCACCACACCGCGCTGAAGTGCACGACCGTCGGACCCGTCCCCGACAGCCCCAGATCTGTGGTGTCGAGTTCGATGCGGTTGCTCACCTGGCGTAGCACCCCCGACCGGCGCCGGACCACCGTACCGATCACCGCCGCGACGGCCAGCGCCGCCGCGACGACGGCCAGCGCCACGATCAACGAAACGCTCATGACTGCCTGAACTGATCGAGGGCGACGGTTAGTCCCTGTGCGATTCCTTCGACGATCACGTCGGATCCGCGGGCGCCTTCATGGGTGGGCGCGACGCCGAACGGCAGCCGCTGCCCGGGCAGGCTCGTGGTGAACGCGGCCAGCACCGCGTCCATCTTGTCCGTGGGCACCCGCGCCTCGGCGGTGCCCGCCCCAGTGGTCACGCCGGTCGCGGTGAACACCAGCGTCGAGTTGTCGGGCCCCGCGGTGGACAGGTCCACCAGGACGCTGACCCGCGTGTGGAAGTCCGCGGACTTGGGTGTCCCGGTGAACACCAGGCCGGTGCTGCTGGAGATGCCGGACTCGGTGGTGCCGCCGGTGGCGCCGTTGGTCTCCTTCGAGGGCGCCTCCACCATCAGGTCACGGATGTCCATGAACCGGCCCAGGTGGGTGGAGTCGATGATGATGCGGCTTTCGACCTTACCGACGGGCAGCGGCGCGTTCGGCCGGACCAGCCACGACGCCTGGCTCAGGTCGACCGAGTGCAGGGTGGCCTCCAGCGACGCCTCACCCACCCGGGCATGCTCGACGCCGTTGGCCTTGAACTCGACCTCGTTGTAGCGATGCCGCAACGCCTGCGAGATGAACGGGAACCCGATGATGCCGACCCAGGGGTCGAACGACAGCCCGGCTTCGCTGCGCAACGTGCGCGCCATCCGGTATTCGGCGTAGATCGCGGTTCCGAAATCCACCCCGACCGCGCCGGCGGCGAGTGCGACGGCGGTCACAATCACGGTGATCAGCAGCGCGCGCACCCGGACATTCTCGCTCACGGCCGCGCCACTGCCGCCCCGGGGACGGCTAATTCGCAGGTGGCACGCTATCGTTAGAGGACCGCAGCCCGGCAATCGGGCCTACCTCGGTCGTACGTCGCGAAGTCGTACCACCCGCGTTGGAGGGTGTGTTGGATCTCCTGCTGCTCACAGTGGACCCCCATCCGGAGTCGGTGCTGCCCGCGTTGTCGCTGTTGCCACACACCGTGCGGTCGGCGCCGACGGAGGTGTCCTCACTGNTGGAAGCCGGCAACGCGGACGTGGCGATCGTTGACGCGCGCACCGACCTGGCGGCCGCGCGCGGCCTGTGTCGTCTGCTGGGCACCACCGGGACGTCGGTTCCGGTGGTGGCGGTGGTCAACGAGGGCGGACTGGTCGCGGTCAACGTCGAATGGGGGCTGGACGAGATCCTGCTGCCCGGCACCGGGCCCGCCGAGATCGACGCCCGGCTGCGGCTGCTCGTCGGCCGTCGCGGCGGCATGGCCAACCAGGAGAACGTGGGCAAGATCACCCTCGGCGAGCTGGTCATCGACGAGGGCACCTACACCGCCCGGCTGCGGGGCCGCCCGCTGGACCTGACCTACAAGGAGTTCGAGCTGCTGAAGTACCTGGCCCAGCACGCCGGCCGGGTGTTCACCCGCGCGCAGCTGCTCCAGGAGGTCTGGGGATATGACTTCTTCGGCGGCACCCGCACCGTGGACGTCCACGTCCGGCGCCTCAGAGCCAAGCTCGGCCCCGAGTACGAGTCGCTGATCGGCACGGTCCGCAACGTCGGTTACAAGGCCGTGCGGCCGGCGCGGGGACGGACCTCGCCGGCCGACGCCGAGCTCGTGGACGACGACGCGTTCGTCGCCGCCGACGGTGTCCCGGACGGGGTGTCGGAAGCCCTGCGCACTCCGTGACGGACCTCGGCTGGCGCTCCGCGGCCGCCGTTCCCGAACAACAGGTCCGTGACCTGATCGCGGCGGCAACCCGCGAGGACGGCGTCGCTCCGGTCGGCGAGCAGGTGCTTTCCGAACTTGGCTCCGACCACACCGCGCACCTGCTGGCCGGCGATGACCGCCGCGTGGTCGGGTACCTCAACCTCGCCCCGGCGGGCGGATCGGCACCGCCGATGGCTGAGCTGGTGGTTCATCCGCTGTCCCGCCGCCGCGGTGTCGGGTCGGCGATGATCAGGGCGGCCCGGGCGAAAGGTGGTGACAGCACCCGGATTTGGGCCCACGGCACGCTCCCGCCGGCCCGCGAGACGGCCCGCGCGCTGGGCCTCGAGGCCGTTCGTGAGCTGCTGCGGATGCGCCGCTCGCTGCATGAGCTGCCCTCACCGGCGATCCCGGCCGGCGTGCGGGTGCGCACGTATGCCGGGCCCGGCGACGACGCGGAGCTGGTGCGGGTCAACAACGCGGCGTTCTCGTGGCACCCCGAGCAGAGCGGCTGGACCGTCGACGACATCGCCCGGCGGCGATCCGAGCCGTGGTTCGACGCCGGCGGCGTGTTCCTGGCGTTCGACGAGCGCACCGGCGCGCTGCTCGGCTTCCACTGGACGAAGGTTCATCTCGACGAGCCGGGGCTGGGCGAGGTGTACGTGGTCGGCGTGGACCCGGCAGCCGGGGGCAAGAGGCTGGGTCACGCGCTGACGTTGGTCGGGATCCGCCATCTGGCCGAGCGGCTCTCCGGCGACCCCGACCCGACGGTCATGCTTTACACGGAGGCCGACAACACCGCCGCCGTGCACACCTACCAGCGCCTGGGCTTCACGATTTCCGGGGTCGACACCGCCTATGCGCTCCGGTTCATCCCGCGTTCATCCTCACGGGGTAGGCAATTCACAGTCGGGACCTAGGTTCAGTGGCCGAGCAGCGACGGACTGCTCCGCGGAACAGCGGAACATGTTCCGTGGCTCGGCCTCGACCGGTGGCGACACTGCTGTCGTCACCCTGACTGTTGAAGGAGCTACGTGAAGCTCAACCGACCTGGCGCTGCGCTCAGCCTGCTGGCGGCCGGCGCCCTGGTGATATCGGCTTGCGGCAGTAACACCAATTCCTCGTCCTCTTCAGGAACGAGCGCGACGTCTGGCGCCGCTTCGGCGTCGGGTGTCAGCTGCGGGGGCAAGAAGACGCTCAAGGCCAGCGGCTCGACGGCGCAGGCGAACGCGATGACCCGGTTCGTCAACGCCTTCGAGCAGGCGTGCTCGGGGCAGACATTGAACTACACCGCGAATGGCTCCGGCGCGGGCGTCAGCGAATTCACCGGCAACCAGACCGATTTCGGCGGATCCGACTCGCCGCTCAACCAGGCCAAGGGTGAATACGACGCGGCCCAGAAGCGGTGCGGGTCCCCGGCGTGGAACCTTCCCGCCGTGTTCGGCCCGATCGCGATCACCTACAACGTCAACGGTGTGAGTGCGCTGAACCTGGACGGCCCGTCGGCGGCGAAGATCTTCAACGGCACGATCAAGACCTGGGACGACCCCGAACTCAAGCAGATCAACCCGAACACCAACCTGCCATCGACCCCGATTCACGTCGTCTTCCGTAGCGACCAGTCCGGCACCACCGACAACTTCCAGCAGTACCTCGACGCCGCCTCCAACGGCGCGTGGGGCAAGGGCGCGGGCAAGACCTTCAACGGCGGTGTCGGCGAGGGCGCCAAGGGTAACGACGGCACGTCGGCCGCGATCAAGAACACCGACGGGTCGATCACCTACAACGAGTGGTCGTTCGCCCAGGCGCAGCATCTGAACATGGCGAGCGTCATCACCTCGGCGGGTCCCGATCCCGTTTCGATCACCGCCGACACGGTGGGCAAGACCATCGGCGCCGCCACGGTCAAGGGTCAGGGCAACGACCTGGTGCTGGACACGGCGTCGTTCTACAAGCCGACGCAGCCCGGTGCCTACCCGATCGTGCTGGCGACCTACGAGATCGTCTGCTCGAAGTACCCCGACGCCGACACCGGCACCGCGGTCAAGGCGTTCCTGCAGGCCGCGATCGGCCCGGGCCAGAGCGGTTTGGCCGACAACGGCTACATCCCGATCCCGGACGCGTTCAAGCCGAAGCTGACCACCGCGGTGAATGCGATCGCGTGATTCGAGGTCGTGGTGGGCCTACAACCTGAGATTCGTCCCGAAGGGGCGTCGTCGAGCGCGACGCCCCTCGCGGGCTCGATAATCACCGACATGGTTGACGGCGGCGGCCCCGCGCCGGAGGTGAAAGCCACCGGCGGGGGCACGCGGCGGTTCGGTGACCGGGCGTTCAAGTGGCTCGCGATCGCCGCCGGCTCGACGATCGTCATCTCGATCGTGCTGATCGCGGTCTTCCTGCTGATCCAGGCGATCCCGTCGCTGCGCGTCAACCACGCGAACTTCTTCACCGCGTGGCAGTTCGACACGAACGACGCCAAAAACCTGTATTTCGGCATCCGCGACCTGTTCATGGTGACGGTGCTGAGTTCGGTGTTCGCGCTGCTGCTTTCGGTGCCGGTCGCGGTCGGCATCGCGGTGTTCTTGACCCAGTACGCGCCGGCGCGGCTGGCGCGGCCGTTCAGCTTGATCGTGGACCTGCTGGCCGCCGTGCCCTCGATCATCTTCGGTCTGTGGGGCATATTCGTGCTGGCGCCGAGGCTGTTGCCGATCTCCACGGCCCTGAACCGCAGCCTAGGTTGGTTGTTCCTGTTCAAGCAGGGCAACGTCTCCCTGGCGGGTGGCGGAACCATCTTCACGGCCGGCATCGTCCTGGCGGTGATGATCCTGCCGATCATCACATCGGTATCACGGGAGGTGTTCCGCCAGACCCCGAGTCCGCACATCGAGGCCGCCCAGGCCCTCGGGGCCACCAAATGGGAAGTCGTCCGGATGACGGTGCTGCCGTTCGGGCGCAGCGGGGTGATCGCGGCGTCGATGCTCGGGTTGGGCCGGGCGCTGGGTGAAACCGTCGCGGTGTTGATCATCCTGCGCTCGGCCGCCAAGCCGGGCAACTGGTCGCTGTTCGACGGCGGTTACACGTTCGCCTCGAAGATCGCCTCGGCGGCAGCCGAATTCAGCTCGCGGCTGCCGACGGGTGCCTATATCGCGGCGGGCTTCGTGCTGTTCGCGCTGACGTTCGTCGTCAACGCGGCCGCCCGCGCGGTCGCCGGCGGGAGGGTCAACACATGACATCGGCCACGCTGGACCAGCCGGTCAAACAGCGGGCGTTTCGTGCGATCAGCGTCGGGCGAAAAATCAAGAACAACATCGCGGCCGTCCTTTTTGTTGTCGCGTTTGTCATCGCGGTGATTCCGTTGGTGTGGGTGCTGGGCGTCGTGATTGCGCGAGGCTGGTACGCGGTGACGCGGCAAGGCTGGTGGACGCACTCGCTTCAGGGTGTGCTGCCCGAACAGTTCGCCGGCGGTGTGTACCACGCCATCTACGGAACCCTGGTGCAGGCCGCGGTGGCTGCGATCCTCGCCGTCCCGCTGGGCCTGATGGCCGCGGTGTTTCTGGTTGAGTACGGCGGCGGGCCACTGGCCCGGACCACGACGTTCATGGTCGACGTGCTCGCCGGCGTGCCCTCGATCGTCGCCGCGCTGTTCATCTTCAGCCTGTGGATCACCACCCTGGGATTTCAGCAGAGCTCGTTCGCGGTGTCGCTGGCATTGGTGCTTTTGATGCTGCCCGTGGTGGTGCGCAACACGGAGGAAATGCTCAAGCTGGTGCCCGACGAGCTGCGAGAAGCCAGCTACGCGTTAGGCGTTCCGAAATTCACGACGATCCTGCGCATCGTGGTGCCGACGGCGTTGCCGGGCATCATTTCCGGGATCCTGCTGTCGGTCGCGCGGGTGATCGGTGAAACCGCTCCGGTGCTGGTGCTGGTCGGCTACAGCCGGGCGATCAACTACGACATCTTCCACGGCAACATGGCCTCGCTGCCGCTGCTGATCTACACCGAACTCACCAACCCGCAACACGCCGGCGCCCTGCGGATCTGGGGTGCCGGGCTTACCCTGATCATCTTGGTGGGCGTCCTCAACCTGCTAGCCGCAGTCGCGACCCGCATCCTGATGTCCAGACGGTAAAAACCGATAGGAAATCGCATGGCAAAACGACTGGACCTCAAAGACGTCGACATCTACTACGGAAAATTTCAGGCCGTCGCCGATGTCGCGATGTCGGTGCCCCCGCGCAGCGTGACGGCCCTCATCGGACCATCCGGGTGCGGGAAGTCCACGGTGCTGCGGGCGCTGAACCGGATGCACGAAGTCATCCCCGGGGGCCGGGTGACGGGCTCGGTGCTGCTCGACGGGGAGAACATCTACGGCCCCGGTGTTGACCCGGTGAGTGTGCGCCGCACCATTGGCATGGTGTTTCAGCGCCCGAATCCGTTCCCTACCATGTCGATTCGCGACAACGTGGTCGCCGGGCTCAAGCTGCAGGGCGTGCGCGGCGGCAAGACGCTCACCGAGGTCGCCGAGCGGTCACTGAAGGGTGCCAACCTGTGGAACGAGGTCAAAGACCGGCTCGACAAGCCCGGCGGTGGGCTGTCGGGCGGCCAGCAGCAGCGGCTGTGCATCGCGCGCGCCATCGCCGTGCAGCCCGACGTGCTGTTGATGGACGAGCCCTGCTCGGCGCTGGACCCGATCTCCACGCTGGCCATCGAGGACCTGATCGCCGAGCTCAAGCTCGATTTCACGATCGTGATCGTCACCCACAACATGCAGCAGGCGGCCCGCGTCAGCGACCAGACCGCGTTCTTCAACCTGGAAGCCACCGGCAAACCGGGGCGCCTGGTCGAGATCGACGACACCGAGAAGATGTTCTCGAATCCGAGTCAGAAGGCCACCGAAGACTATATCTCGGGGCGCTTCGGCTGATTTGGCGGAATCGCCTGTGCCACAAGACAACTCGATTGAGCTCGCAGAGGGGGCGGTCGGCCCGCCGGGTCGCA
>JGI26341J46601_10000141_pt1 | contig 21493 bp, 25 predicted proteins | sample BogFormECP12_OM3_FD_46601 | JGI IMG/M metagenome (IMG submission 46601) | reverse complement strand
CCCAACGCGCAGAACGACTTACCGAGAATCGCGTCGGAGATGTCGAGCAGCTTGTCCAGATCTTCGGCGGTGCCGTGACCGGTTTCCAGCCGCTCATAGATCTGGCTCAGCCAGAAGGTGCCCTCCCGGCACGGTGTGCACTTGCCGCACGATTCGTGCTTGTAGAAATCGATCCACCGCCCCACCGCGCGCACCACGCACGTCGTCTCGTCGAAGATCTCCAACGCCTTGGTGCCCAGCATCGAACCTGCCGCGCCGACGCCTTCGTAATCCAGTGGTACGTCGAGGTGCTCATCGGTGAGCAGCGGAGTAGAGGATCCGCCGGGCGTCCAGAACTTCAGCTGGTGTCCGGCGCGCACCCCGCCGGCGTAGTCCAGTAATTCCCGCAACGTGATGCCCAGCGGCGCTTCGTATTGGCCCGGCCGCGTCACGTGCCCGGACAGCGAATACAGCGTGAAGCCAGGCGATTTCTCGGTGCCCATCGACCGGAACCAGTCGACACCGTTGAGGATGATCGGTGGAACGCTGGCGATGGTCTCGACATTGTTGATCACCGTGGGGCAGCCGTAGAGTCCGGCGACCGCGGGGAACGGCGGGCGCAGCCGCGGTTGGCCGCGGCGGCCTTCCAGCGAGTCGAGCAACGCCGTCTCCTCGCCGCAGATGTAGGCGCCGGCGCCGGCGTGCACCACCAACTCCAGGTCGTANCCGGAGCCGGCGATGTCGCGGCCCAGGAAACCTGCGGCGTACGCCTCGGCGACCGCGTTCTGCAGGCGCCGCAGCACCGGCANCACCTCACCGCGCACGTAGATGAAGGCGTGGCTGGCCCGGATCGCNTACGACGCGATGATCACGCCCTCGACCAAGAAGTGCGGGGTGGCCAGCATCAGCGGAATGTCTTTGCAGGTACCGGGTTCCGACTCGTCGGCGTTGACCACCAGGTAGTGCGGCTTGGCCGCGGCACCGCTGTCGCCCTGCGGGATGAACGACCACTTCGTCCCGGTCGCGAAGCCCGCCCCGCCACGGCCGCGAAGNCCGGAATCCTTGACTGCGGTGATCACGTCGTCCGGCGGCATCTTCAAGGCTTTTTGCAGGGCCTGGTAACCGTCGTTGCGACGGTAGGTGTCAAGAGTCCACGACTTGGGGTCGTCCCAGAAGCGGCTCAGCACGGGAGCTAATGGTGTCTGCGGCCCCATTACTGACCTTCCTCTGCGCTTGGCGCGGTCATCTTGCGTTCCTTGGCGACGTGCAGCCCGGCCAAGGTGGCGGCTCCCGCACCGCCCTGGCCTTCGTCGGGACGTGGGTCGGGGAAACCGGCCAGGATTCGCTCGGTCTCCTTGAACTTGCACAGCGGCGCACCGCGCGTCGGCGCCGGGGGTTTCCCGGCGCGCAGCCCGTCGACCAGCTTGCGTGCCGACTCCGCGGTCTGGTTGTCGTAGAACTCCCAGTTGACCATCACCACCGGCGCGAAGTCGCACGCCGCGTTGCATTCGATGTGTTGCAGGGTGACCGATCCNTCCGACGTCGTCTCGTCATTNCCGATGCCGAGATGCTCTTTGAGCGAGTCGAAGATGGCGTCGCCGCCCATCACCGCGCACAGTGTGTTCGTGCACACACCGACCAGGTAGTCGCCGGTGGGTCCGCGACGGTACATGGTGTAAAAGCTTGCGACAGCGGCGACTTCGGCGCCGGTCAACCCGAGCTGCTCGCTGCAGAACTCCACACCGGCCGGTGTCACGTAGCCGTCCTCGGACTGCACCAGGTGCAGCAGCGGCAGCAGCGCCGAGCGGGGATTGGGGTAACGGCCGATGATCTCCTTGGCGTCGACCTCCAAACGCGCCTGCACGTCTGCGGGGTACGCCTCCGGTGCGCCTTCGGTGACGAACTGGCCAGGCTCCTCGGGCGGCGGGCCGAGGCGGACGAACACCCGCTCGCCGCTGCCTGGCGCGCCGGGAGTCTGCGCTTCGGTCATCGGTCCACCCCGCCCATGACGGGATCGAGGCTGGCGACCGACGTGATCACGTCGGCGACCATGCCGCCCTCGCACATCGCGGCGACGGCCTGCAGGTTGGTGAACGACGGATCACGGTAGTGCACCCGGTACGGTCGGGTGCCGCCGTCGCTGACCATGTGCACACCCAGCTCGCCGCGCGGCGACTCGATGGCGACGTAGACCTGCCCGGCCGGTACCCGGATGCCCTCCGTGACCAGCTTGAAGTGGTGGATCAACGATTCCATCGAGCCGCTCATGATCTTGGCGATGTGCTCTGGCGAGTTACCCAGCCCGTCCGGGCCGACCTTCAAGTCTGCCGGCCAGGCGATCTTGCGGTCTTCCACCATGGTCGGGCCGGGCCGCAACTTGTCCAGGCACTGTTCGACGATCTTCACCGACTCCCACATCTCCTTGACGCGAATGATGTAGCGGCCGTAGGCATCACAACCGTCGTCCGTGATCACGTCGAACTCGTAGTTCTCGTATCCGCAGTAGGGCTCGGTGCGGCGCAGGTCATACGGCAACCCGGTGGATCGCAGACACGGCCCGGTCACTCCCAGGGCCACGCAGCCGGTCAGGTCCAGGTAGCCCACGTCCTTGGTGCGCCCTATCCAGATGGCGCTCTCATTGAGCAGGTCGCCCATGTTGCGCAAGAAGCCCTTCAGCTTCTTGAGGGCTTCGGCGATCTCGGTCTTCGCGTCGGGTGGCAGGTCCGCCGCGACGCCGCCGGGCCGGATGTAGGCGCTGTTCATCCGCAGCCCGGTGATCGACTCGAACAACGAGAGGATGATCTCGCGACCCTGGAAGCCGACGAACATCGGCGTCATCGCGCCCAACTCCATGCCGCCGGTGGCCAGGGCGACCAGATGCGAGGAGATCCGGTTGAGCTCCATCATCATCACCCGGATGACGTTGACGCGTTCCGGGATCTCGTCGGTGATGCCGAGCAGCTTCTCCACGCCCAGGCAAAAGGCAGTTTCGTTGAAAAACGGTGCCAGATAATCCATTCGGGTCACGAATGTCACGCCCTGCGTCCAGTACCGATACTCGAGGTTCTTCTCGATCCCGGTGTGCAGGTAGCCGATGACGCACCGTGCGTCGGTGACCGTCTCGCCTTCGATCTCCAGGATCAGCCGCAGCACGCCGTGCGTGGACGGATGCTGGGGTCCCATGTTGACGACGATGCGTTCGCCGGGTTCGCCCTTGCGGGCGGCCTCGACGATCTGGTCCCAATCCTGGCCGACGACGGCCACCAGGATTTCGCCGCCGCTGCCCTCGCCGTTGGGGGTAGTGGTCTCGCTCATCAGCTGTAGGACCTCCGCTGATCGGGCGGGGGAATCTGCGCGCCCTTGTACTCCACCGGGACGCCGCCGAGTGGATAGTCCTTGCGTTGGGGGTGTCCCTGCCAGTCGTCCGGCATTTCGATGCGGGTCAACGACGGGTGGCCGTCGAAGATGATGCCGAAGAAGTCATAGGTCTCGCGCTCGTGCCAGTCGTTGGTCGGGTAGATGGCGAACAGCGACGGGATGTGCGGATCACTGTCCGGCGCAGCCACTTCCAGCCGGACACGACGCCCGTGGGTGATCGAGCTCAGCGGATAGACGGCGTGCAGCTCTGCCCCGGTTTCGTGTGGGTAGTGCACGCCGTTGACACCCAGGCACAACTCGAAGCGCAACTGCGGGTCGTCGCGCAGTGTGCCGGCCACCTGTGACAGCAGCTCACGCCGAACGTGCACCGTGAGTTCGTCGCAGTAGACCACGACTTTCTCTACGGCATCTTGGAATTCGACGCCCTCGCCCTTGAGTGCCTCGGCCAGCCGATCGACAACCTCGTCGAAGTATCCGCCATAGGGCCGGGGGCTTCCGTCGTCGATCGTGACCTGGCGTACTAGCCGTCCGTATCCCGACGTGTCGCCGGTGCCGTGGACACCGAACATGCCTCGGCGGACGTCGATCACCTCTTTTTCGGATTGCTCGGCGGGCACGGGAGCGCCACCGACCTCGCTGGCTGCCCGCTTCGGGTCGTGCTCCGGTGAGCTCATCGCAGCAGTCCGTGCATCTCGATCGTCGGCCGGGCGGCCAGCGCCGCCTTCTCGGCTTCGGCGATGGCCAGCTCGCGGTTGACGCCCAACGGCATTTCCTGAATCTTGTCGTGCAGCTTGAGGATTGCGTACAACAGCATTTCCGGGCGGGGCGGGCAGCCGGGCAGGTAGATGTCCACCGGCACGACGTGGTCCACGCCCTGGACGATCGCGTAGTTGTTGAACATCCCGCCCGACGACGCGCATACGCCCATGGAAAGCACCCATTTGGGCTCGGCCATCTGGTCGTAGATCTGACGCAGCACCGGTGCCATCTTCTGGCTGACCCGGCCGGCAACGATCATCAGATCGGCCTGTCGGGGTGTCGCCGAAAACCTCTCCATGCCAAAGCGTGCGATGTCGAACCGCGGGCCCGCGGTGGCCATCATCTCGATAGCACAGCAAGCCAATCCGAATGTCGCCGGCCACAACGAGCTCTTGCGGAAATATCCCGCCAATTGTTCGACGGTCGTCAGCAAGAGACCGCTCGGCAGTTTCTCCTCCAGACCCACGTCTTACCTCAATCCCAAGTCAGGCCGCCGCGGCGCCACACGTATGCGTAGGCCACGAACACGGTGAGAACGAACACCAGCATCTCGACCAGCGCGAATACTCCTAGCTTGTCGTAGCTGACCGCCCACGGGTACAGAAAGACGATTTCAATGTCGAAGACGATGAACAGCATCGCAGTCAGGTAGTACTTCACCGGGAACCGCTGCCCGCTGCCCGCGTGCGGCGCGTTGGCCGGCTGGTCGCTGGGTTCGATCCCGCATTCGTAGGCTTCCAGCTTTGCGCGGTTGTAGCGCAGCGGGCCGATGACCTGTGCGATGGCGACCGAGCCGAGGGCGAAAGCAGCGGCGATCCCCCCAAGCACCAGGATGGGTAGGTATAAATTCATGCGGCGAAGACGCTCCCTCACTGTGGGTCTATGGGCTGACGGACTGTGAGCGCAACCACAGCCTAGCGATCTTGTGTGGACCCGCGCTCAGCAGTCTAGATGTGACCTCAACCACAGCCCAGTGGGTGGTCGGCCCGTCGAAGCATGCACCGGCTACGCGGCCATCTGTCGCCGGCGAGTTGCCAAGGGCGCCAAGCTATTTGGCACCTTGACGAGACGATGGAGTCATCGGGTGACGGGTTCAGCGGGCTGCCCGCGGCGGCCGGTGTCCCGTTGGGTTCTGGGTCCGCGGCCCAGCTAACGCACCGGAGGCCGCAGCAACTCGAGCACCGTTCGGCTGAGCCGGATCGGGTCGATCGGCTGCGGGACCGACGCCTCAGCGCGTGACCAGCTGGCCAGCCAGGCATCGTCGCGCCGTCCGGTCAGCACCACGATCGGCGGCCCCTGCGTGATTTCGTCTTTCAGCTGCTTCGCGATGCCCATGCCGCCCTCCGGGGTCGCCTCGCCGTCGAGAATGGCCAGATCAATGTCTCCGGCGTCCACCCGCTGGATGACGACCGGTCCGGTGGCCACCTCGACGTAGCTGAACTCGGGCAGCTCCGGGTGCACCCGTTTGCCCAACGCCAGCATGACGTCCTGGCGGGTGTTGGCGTTGTCGCTGTACACGAGGATCCGCAGTGGGCTGGTAGCAGACACGGTCCAGATGCTACTGCCCAGCGACTATGCGGTCCGCGCAGTGGGCCGATCGGTCTACCGTGGCGCCCGCACGAAGAGGGCGTCGGCCGACGCCGTCGCCGCCTTGGCGATCATGCCGAATCGATTCCAGCCCAGGCCGAACTGGGCCCGGTCGACCTCGAATTGCGCCGACACCCGCACGGAGCCGTCGTCGAGCAGGATGATCCCGACCGGTAGTGACACCGGGGCAGTGACGCCCTTGATGCTGAGGGTGGNGCGTAGATCCGCGGCGTTACCGGTGGTCGGCTCCAGCGCGGTAACGACGACGCTGATCTGCGGGAAGCGTTCNGCGTCGAAGAAATCGGCGGACAGCAGGTGCGCGTCGCGTCTACGGATTCCGGTCCGCAACGACGCCACCTGGATGTCGAGGCGGCCGAAGATGGCGCCCTTGCCGGTGATCTGGCCGTCGCCGCTGAGGCCGGTGAACCGGCCTTTGACGCCGATCAGGCCCCACATGTTCCTGATCTTGAAGCCGATCGTCGATCGTTCGGGAACGAGGTTCCAAACCCCTGCGGTGTCAGGATCGCTCAGCAGTGTTTCCACGGTGGTCATNTGCGCCNCTCCTCCTCATCGCTTCGCTCTGCATCGTCGCTGGCGCGTGTCATGTGCGCCGCTCCTCCGGTTGCCGGCTAGCTCATCAGCGGGGCGAGGTCGGCTGGGTCGAAGTACTCATCGATTCGGCTGATCAGGGCGTTAACCCCCACCCTAATCACGATGCAGACCCGCATCGCGATCAATGCGCCGTCTTGGCCGGTTGCGTGCAGGATGTGCTGCTGGACGAAACCGTGGGGGAACAGCTGGCGGTCGAGGATCTGGTAGCGGCGCTGTGTGGTGACACCGATGAACCAGCGCAGCACCTTCAGTGCCCGCTCTTTGTCGTTGTCCCGGCGGGCGCCCACCCGCCACACCGCGATGTCGTCGTCGAAGAGCTCGGTGAGCGTTGCCTCGTCGCTTCGCTCGATCGCCGCGAACAGTCGATCGGCCACCTCGACATGACTTGCTGACTGTGGCCGCGCGGGTCGGAGTCGGTAGCGGGCATTGGGTGTCTTTCTATTCGTTCTGGTAACCGGGATGCGCCACCGACAGTCGGTGACTCACCAACGCACGCAGAGCCGAGTGCACCTGTTCGCCCTGACCGTCCAGCACCCCGGCTCGAATAGCCGCAGCCAGCTGAGCTTCGTCGTCGAAGCCGACGTCGGCCAGGGTGTCCGCGACGTCGTCGGCCGGGTCGACGAGCAATTCACGCTCGACGATGCGCAGGACGTTGCCCGCGACCCTGGCATGGAAATTGACCTGGCCGGCGGTCGACTCCCGGACATCGGTCTCGAGGAACTCAGCGACCGCAGCGATGAGTTCCGCCGCGGTGGGACGGCCATGCAGTGGGTTGCCAGACGTGGCCCCNGACGTCATCAGGTCGGGGGTGCCTCGGGACCGCGATCCACCCCCGTGCGCAGCTTCACCGATGCCGAGTAGGCAAGCGTGCGGAAACGCAGCACCGGATCATCCGAGGGCTCGATGCCGTCGGTGACGCGCATCGGGTCGAAGACGACGATGTCACCGCCGTGCTCGCGTTGGGTCTCGATGCCGGTGATGTCGAGGGTCCCGACGGTGACGGTCTGGTGGCTGCGCCACGCTCTGGACGGATCGACTGTGGAATCGCCGTCGGCGGCGATCTGGACTTGGTAGGAGAANCGGACCGGTCCCGACGCGAGGCGTTCGTCGAGCTCTTCGATCAAGAAGTCCGCGCTCTTCGTCTTCGCGACGTCCGGAGACAGGAACTGTTCGCCCGCATCCGGATGCAAGTGGTAACGGACGAATCGCGCGCTGCCGTCGGCGGCGATCCAGCGGAAGGCGTGCAGCCCGTGGTACGCGACAGTGCCGTAGCTGACCGGCACTATGTTCGCGGCGCGCACGACCGGCAACGCGGACAGGAATCGGGGATGTGTGGCGATGTAGCCGACCAGACGTAGCGGAGCTGTGATCCCCGGCTTGCTCGCGCGCAGCAACGAGAGGAAGCCGTCGGGTGTGCTGGCCGGAAACAGCCGCGCGGTCTGCGTTGAGACGTCGGTCGTCGATCCGTCCGGCAGCGTGAACTTCACCGCCATCCCGCGTACNCCTGGCGCATTGTCCGGCTGCGCTGGATTGCCTGAGCCGCTGGAGAACCGGATCAGCGCCGGCACGGCCGAACCGGTCAGATGTGCGGCGCGGGAGAGTTGGGCGGCGTCGGCAGCGGCGGTGAATGTGCCGTGATAGAGCTTGCCCTTGGCGTGCAACGCCCGGTAGCCCGGTTGTGCGCCGCCGACCTCGCGGATCGTGTCGATAGCCTCGTCAGGAGTAACCACAGCGGCATCTTAAGCAGTCAACGGTCATCGGGAGCACCATTATCGAACAGGGTGAGCAGATCCCACTCGGTCTCACAGACTCGGCGGCCGATCGCGGCCAGCTCCACGGAGCGGGTCTGTCCGCTCAAGTGACGCTCCGCCTGGTAGCGGCAGATGACACCCCAGCGCAGCGTGGCCAGCACCAACCACCAGTGAAACGCCACCCGATCGACCTGGGCCCCGCCGGCCCGTTCGTAGCCGCGAAGAAAATCCTCGACGCTCCCCAGGCCGCCGGCCGCGCGGTCGGCCGGGGCGCCGAACCGCCAGGCCCGGATGCAGAACCACGCCAGGTCTTCATAGACCTCACCGATGTGCACCAACTCCCAGTCCAGCACGGCCGCCAGCTCGGACCCGTCGATTATGAGGTTGCCCATCCTGTAGTCGCCGTGCACCAGGCGCGACGCGGATGGCGCCGGCCGGTGAGCGGCGAGCCACCGAAAAGCCCACTCGAAGGTGGCGGTGGTGTCGCCCATGGCGTCGAGGCGTTCGCGCCATTCGGCGAGTTGATCCTGGGTGGAAAGCTTCGGGTCATTGGCCTCGGCCCGGTGGATGGCCGCCAGCGCTTCCGCACATTGAAGTAACAGCCGCGTCCGGCCCGCGGCCCCTTCATCTTTATCGAGCGTCCGCTGGATGCGACGGACGATGGTCTCGCCCTTGATCTCGTCGCAGATCAAGAACGGATTGCCCAGCGCGGCAGGCGAGTCGTCGGCAACCAGAATGTGGGGGACCGGCGCGCCGGCGGCCGCGGCGGCGGCCTGGGCGCGGGCTTCGAGCTCCATTCCGGCGTGCACGTCGTCAGGCGGGCCGATGCGCAGGATCAGCGAGCGCCGTTCGTCGGGTGTGACGGCATCGAAGGCCCACGTGGTTCGGCTGGCACCACCGGTCAACGCGCGCAGATTGTCGATCGTTACCTCGTCGCGCAGGATCGGGCGCAGCACCGCGGGCAAGCTNTCTTGCAGGCTCACTTTTGGCCGAATTTGAACAGTCGTTGCGCCACCCGGCGGATTTGGATCTCNTCAGCGCCCTCGGTGATTCGGTAGCGGCGGTGATGGCGGTAGATGTGCTCGAAGGGCTCGTGGCGGCTGTAGCCGAGGCCGCCGAAGATCTGCATGGCACGGTCCGCGGCGTCACAGACGAGTCGGTTCGCACGGTAGTTGGCCATCGACACCTTGTCGGACACCTCCATGTGGTGGTTGCGGTCCAAATGCCAGGCCGCGTACTGCACCAGCAGCCGCACCATCTGGGCTTCGGTNTGTAGCTCGGCCAGTGGCCACTGCACGGCTTGGTTGACCGCCAGCGGCTTGCCGAACACCGTACGTCGGCCGGCGTATTCCGCGGCTCGATCGATGCAGTATTGCGCCGCACCCAGACTGCTGGCCGCCTGCCGAATTCGGTTCTCGTGCAGGAATGTTTGCGCAACCTCCAGCCCGCGATCCACTTCACCAAGCACCGCGTCGGCGGGCACCCGGACATCGCTGAGCTCGACTTCGCCATGGTCGGTGGGCATGTTGAAGGTCCACCAGTAATACGGGACGGTGAAGCCCGGCGCGTCGGTGGGCACTAGGAACGCGGTGATGCCGCGGGCTTGTCCGGGCTTGCCGGATGTGCGGGCGAAGATCAAGTCATGGGTGGCGCGGTGCACGCCGGTGTTGAATCGCTTGGAACCATTGATCACCCAGTCGTCGCCGTCGGGTTTGGCATGCGTTTCCAGCCAGGTCGCATCGGAGCCGTGCTGCGGCTCGGTAAGCCCGAAGGCCATGGAGCGCTCCCCGGTGATCAACGCCTCCGACCACAGGGCGCGTTGCGCATCGGTGCCGAAGCGCTCCATCATGATCACCTGCGGGAAGTTCCCGACGATCGAAGACTCGTTCTGCAAATCGTTGTGCAGGCCAAGACCCTTGTGCGCCAAATGCTCCCGGATCACCGCCATGTCGACGTTGGTGCCGTCGCGGCCGCCCAGCGACGCTGGCAGCCCGTAGCGCAGCCAACCGGCCTTGTCCGCCCGTCGTCGCATCTCGGAGAGTAGATCCTCCCACTCCCGGGTCGGGATCCCGTCGTTGTCCCAATCGGTGCGGGCGTGTTCTCGACGCTGGTCGAAGTACCGCATGTTCTCGGCCTGCAGTGGGGCGATCTCACGTTCGATGAACGCATCCATGTCGGCAAGGAGCCCCGGAAGATGTTCTGGCAAAGTGAAATCCACTGTTCTCTCCCTCTAAGCGCCGTACAGGGTCTTTTTCCAGATCGTCGACAAGGTCGCAATGGCGTCTTCGTCGCTGATGTCAACGCTCAGGCTTCCAGGCCCGGGGGGCGTTACGAACACGGTGGTGAAGTTCTCGAACAGCAACGCGATGGCAGCGGCGATGTGCTCGGGATTGAGGTCGGTTGCGTAACCGTGCTCCTGTGCGCGCAGCACGGAGGCGGCGACGATGTCCATGCCGAACCGGCGAAATTCGTTCTGGACCGCGGCGAAACGCTGTTGGGTCGCCGCCAGTTGCGCGACCGCGATCATGATACCGATGTTCTGCTTGAACATGTTCCAGTAGCCGGTGACCACGGCGGCGAAGAACGCGTCGTCGTCGGGGGAGTCGGGCAGGTCGACGCTTTCGCTTGACGGTCTCACGATGTCGTGCAGGAACGACTCCGCCAGGGCGGCGAGTAGGTCTTCCTTGTCGGCGAAATACCGGTAGAAGACCGCCGCCGACTTTCCCGCCGCTGACGTGATGTCGGCCAGCGTCGTGCCGTGAAAGCCCCGCTCAGCGAAGAGCTTACGGGCAGCCTGCTCCAGGGCTGCCCGAGTCTGGCGGCCCTTGGCGGTCAGCGTCCGCGTTGCCTCCGGGGCCGGCATCACGCCCGGATCCGGTCACCGGCCCGCAGCAGAGCACCGGGCAAGTCATGGCCGACAACCGATTTCGCGACCTCGGCCGCGGTGATGGCGGCCCGCAGATCGACGTCGACATCGATGTCGCTGTCTCGCAGCAAGTACACCAGGTCCTCGGTGGCGATATTGCCCGTGGCGCCCGGGGCGAACGGGCAGCCGCCCAGTCCGCCGACCGATGCGTCCAGCCGGGTGACTCCGGAGCTGACCGCGGCGTAAGCGCTGGCCAGCCCGGCGCCGCGGGTGTTGTGGAAGTGTCCGCCCAGCGGCAAGTCGCCGATCACCGGACGCAGCTGCGCGATCAGCGAACTCACCCTACCCGGGGTGGTGGTTCCGATGGTGTCGGCGATCGAAAACCGGTCGACACCGCGATCGCGCGCTGTGGCGGCGATGTCGAGGACCCGCTGAGGCGGTGTCGGCCCCTGGAACGGGCAGTCCCATGCGGTGGCGACGATGACCTCGACGGTGACGTCGCTGTCGTGGGCGATCGCGACGATCTCGTCGATCTGAGCGGTGGCCTCCGCGCTGCTGCGCCCGACATTGGCGTTGCTGAATGCGTCGCTGGTCGACACCACGTATTCGATCGAGCGCAGCCCCGCGGCGACGGCTCGCTTGGCGCCGTTGGGGCTGGCCACCAGCGCGGAGAACTCGATGTCGGGATAGTTGCGCAGCTCGGCGGCAAGCTCGGCGGCATCGGCCATCGACGGCACCCTCGACGGCGAGACGAACGCGGTGGCCTCCACCTCGCGCACCCCGGTCGCGGCCACGGCCGCCAGCAGTTCCAGCTTGGCCGACAACGGGATTGGCTGTTCGATCTGCAACCCGTCGCGCAGCGACACCTCGCGAATATCGACGTGCTGGGTCATAACACCTCCTCGGCCCTTAGCTCTTCGAGCTCGCCGGCGGTCTTGCCGAGCAAACCGATGTAGACGTCGTCGTTGTGTTGTCCGGGTCGCGCCGGGCCGGCGTTGCGCACAGTGCCCGGAGATTCGGAGAGCATCGGTACGATCCCCGGTCCCAAAACGGGTCGCGCGAGTCGTTCGTCGTAATGCTCGACCAGCATGCCGCGGGCCCGCAACTGCGGGTCGTTGACCACCTCGGCGACCGTGTTGATCGGGCCGGCGATCACGCCTGCAGCGCTGAGGGTTTCGATGATCTCGCCCGGCTCCCGCTCGGCGGCCCAGGCACCGATGATCTTGTCGAGCTCGTCTTGGTTGCGGCCACGGGCGCCGTGGGTGGCGAACCGGTCGTCGCCGGCCAGCTCCGGGCGTCCCATCGCTTGGCACAGCCGGGCGAACACGGTGTCCTGGTTGGCCGCGATCACCACCCAGGAACCGTCGACGCTGCGGTAGATGTTCGACGGCGCGATGCCTTCCAGACGGGTGCCGGACGGACCGCGCACCACACCCCCGGCGTCGTAGTCGGGAATCGTGGATTCCTGTACCGCCAAGCATGATTCGGTCAACGCGACGTCGACGACCTGACCGTGCCCGGTGACGCCGCGGCGGTACAGCGCGGCCAACGCCCCCTGGGCGCCGAACATGCCGGCCAGGCTGTCGCCCAGCGACAGCGCCAGCCGCGGTGGCGGGCCGCCGGGGAAACCGTTGAGATGCCGCAGCCCGCTGGCCGCTTCGGCGACCGAGGCGTAACCGGCCTTGTGCGCGTCGGGCCCGGTCTGCCCGTAGCCCGACACCCGGACCAGAATGATGCCCGAATTGCGTTGGCTGAGCACGTCATAACCCAGGTCCCACTTCTCCAGGGTGCCGGGACGGAAGTTCTCCACCACGATGTCGGATTTCTCGACCAGATCCAGGAACAGCTCGCGGCCCCGCGGTCGGCGCAAGTCCAGCGTGATGGCCTTCTTGTTGCGGGCGTGCACGGTCCAGAAGACGTGGTTTCCGTCGACTTCGGCCTGCCCCCAGGTCCGCAACGGATCCGGCGCGCCGGGTGGTTCCACCTTGATGACCTCGGCGCCCATGTCGCCGAGCAGCCGGCCGGCAAACGGACCCGCGATCAGCGTGCCCAGCTCCAGCACCCGGACGCCGTCCAGCGGACCCGTGGGTGTCATTCTTTGCTCGCGAAGTCGTGACGGACCAGCCAATCGGTGACGACCTCGACGGCCTGACGTAACTTGTCGCGTTGATCCGGACCGGCGTAATAGTGCGTCGCGCCTGCGATTTCGTGGATCTCCTTGTCGGGATGGCCGATCGCCTCGAACAGCCGCCGGGTGTGGCTGGGTGTACAGGCGTCGTCGGCCAGGTTGCCGATCACCAGCGCCGGCACCGCGATGTCGCGTCCGCAGTCCACGCCGTCGCCGTGCGCGTCGTCGTAGCTCCACTGCGAAAGCCAACTGCGCAGGGTCGAGAACCGGGCCAGCCCGACTGGGCTCATGTTCACCACTTGAGGATCACCCAGATAGCACGTTCCCGGTGTGCGTTCGTTCGGGTCGACGTTCGGATCAAGCCACCGCGGGTCGGCCATGGTGCCATGCACGACGAATCCGAACTCGTCATCGGGGCGGCCGTCGGCTTTCAGGTCGGCCAGCTTTTCTTTGACCCATGCGGTGATGCGGCGATTGCGGTCGATCTGCGCTTGCCGATAGCGGGCCAGGAACTCCGCGCTGTAGGGCGGTTGATTGGGATTGGCCGGGTTGTATAAGTCCAGCTCCGGGTCGCGTTTGGTGGGGTCCGATTCGTCGAGAATCGAAGCGTCGAGCCATTCGGTCAGCGTGCCATGCCGGCTGATGTGCGCGGCCAGCAGCATGATGCCGTCGGCGCCGGGCAGATCCAGCTTGGTGAGATCGGGCCCGTCACCCGACGGGCTCGACGTGATGGTCGGGTGCTGGGCCTGCTGTTGGTAGAACACCGACAGCGAACCGCCGCCACTCCAGCCCGCCAGCACCACCTTCTGATAGCCCAGGCGTTCCTTGGCGTCCTTGATCGCCGCGCCGAGGTCTTCGATCACCTTCTCCATCAGCAGCGCCGAATCGGTGCCGCGGAAACGGCTGTTGCAGTAAATGACGTGGTGACCGGCTCGCGCCAATGCGTTGATCATCGGCAGGTACGCGCCGCCGCCGATCGGATGCATGAACACCAGCACGGTGTCCGACGGTTTGGCCTTCGGCTTGAGCAGATAGCTTTCCAGCACGGTGATCTCGGCCAGCCCGCCGTAGACGTCCCGGACGCCCGAATTGTTCTCGAACGCAACGAGATAGGGGATGCGGTCGTAGTCGTGCTTCACGGCTGTCGTCATTTGCGCCGCTCCTCCTCATCACTTCGTTCTGCATCGTCGCCGGCTGTCGTCATGAGTGCTGTCCTAGGTCGTGCGCCAGCAACTCGGCTGACGGCGTCAATCGGCGGCGGGTGTCGATGGCGATCACTTGCCAGTCGACGCGGGAATGCTCGTCGAATTTGCGGCGGGCGCGCTCTCGCGCCTTCTCCGGTGCGCCATGGTGAACCCCTTGCGGCGCATGCGTAATCAGGCCCGGAGGCATCGGGATGCCGTAGAGCGAGCCGCCGTGGAAGAACGCGATCTCGTCGTAGTCGACATTGCGGTGATACCAGGGTGTGCGCTCGGTGCCGAGGACGCCTTCGGCGGGCCTGGGTAGGAAGTTCATCACGTAGACGCCGGTGGCCTGCATGAACAAGTGCACGGTCGGCGGCAGGTGGACGCTGTCGGAGGTGATCACGTTGTAGTCGGCGATGTTGAACGTGAACGCGAAGTTGTCGCCGCGCCACCCTTCGACATCGATCGGATTATGTTGGTAGAAAAGCGTTGTCGGGCCACCCTCGTGGACGAGCCGGACCTCGTACTCGTCGCGGCCGTCGTCCTCGATGGGCTTGGGCTCGGGAATCACGGCCTGGGATGGGTCGAAGGGAAAATGCCGGCCTAGCGAACCGGGCGGCGGGACGCGGAACTCGTCGCTCGCCTCGATCATCAGCAACGTCGATTCGGCGTCGGGCAGCTGGCGCCAGGTGCATGCCTTGGGGATGTACACCCAGTCGCCCTCGCGGTAGGGCAACGGCCCGAACTCGGTCTCCAGCAGACCGCTGCCCTGGTGCACAAAGCACAGCAGATCACCGTCGACGTGGCGGGTGTAGAACGGCATCGGCGCCTGCCGACGGGAAATAGAGATGCGGCAGTCAGGGTTGGCGAACATCAGCAGCGGCCCACCGTTAACGTCGGTGGCGTCGCTGGGCTTGAGCTCACTGGACAGCACGTCGATAGGGCGCAGTGGACCCTCCGACCGGTACGCGGTGGGGTCGTGGCGGCGGTACATGTTGGCGGTCCGGCCGGTGAATCCACCGCGGCCCAGCTCGTCGTCTTTCAGGCCGTCGAGGTCGGCATGCAGGCGGCGTGGTGTCGTGCCTTTGCGCAGGTGGATGAAGGATTCCATGGCGTCTCCAAGGTTGCGACGGCATCCGGGGAAGCAGAACTAAAAGTGACATTACTTTCTCTTTTAGCCCGGCACAAGGGTTCGCGACGACACAGCCGCGGCCACGTCAGCTACGCGTGTCAGTCCCGTACGCGTAGGACGACTTTTCCTTTGGCGGTGCGATTCTCCAGCGATGCGATCGCGGCGGCGGCCTCGTCCAGCGGGTAGACCACCGGCTCCGGGGGAGCCAGCCGGCCGGAGGCGAGCAGCTGCTCGAGGTCGGCCCACTGCTCGGCCAGCGCGCCGGGGTGCGTGCCCGCCCAGGCGCCCCAGCCGACACCGACCACGTCAATGTTGTTGAGCAGCAGCCGGTTTACTTTCACCGTGGGTATTTCGCCGCCGGTGAAGCCGATCACCAGCAGCCGCCCACCAGGGGCAAGCGAGCGCAGCGAATCGGTGAACCGGTCGCCGCCGACCGGATCGACCACCATGTCGACCCCGCGGCCGTTCGTCAATTCCTTTGCTGCGTCCTTGAACCCGTCGGCCAGTACGACGTCGGTCGCACCGGCCGCCGTCGCGATCTCGCGCTTGTCTTCGGTGCTCACCACCGCGATGACCCGCGACGCCCCGAGCACCGTCGCCAATCGCAGCGTGGACGTGCCGATCCCGCCGGCGGCACCGTGCACCAGCACCGTCTCGCCGGAGTGCAGTCGGCCGCGGACGGTCAGCGCGAAGTACATGGTCAGGTCGTTGAACAGCAGGCCCGCGCCCGCGGTGAAGCTCACGTTGTCCGGAAGCTTGAACACGCGGTCGGGTGCCAGCACCGCGACTTCGGCCATGCCGCCGGTGAGCATGGTCAGCCCGACGACTCGGTCTCCGGGGCGCACGTGGGCGTCGTCGGGGGCGGACCGGACCACCCCGGCGATCTCGGCGCCCAACACGAACGGCGGGTCCGGCCGGTACTGGTAGAGACCGCGGGTGAGCAGCGCATCCGGGAACGCCGCTCCCGCCGCGTGCACCTCGACGACCACGCCCTCGCCGGTCGGTTCGTCGATCTCGCCTACCTCGACAGCGTCGGGACCATCAAGTCGAGTCAACTGTGCTGCGCGCATGCCAGCAGAGCCTACGACTGCTTAGAAGCCGCCGGCGACGCGGACCACGGCGCGGCCGGAGAACGCTCCCGCTCGCACCTGATCGAGCACGGCGACCACGTCTTTGACGTCGACGTCGCTGCTGATGGCGTCGAGATGGCGCGGGCGCAAGGAGTCACCCAGACGCGCCCACAGCTCGCGGCGCGGCCCGATCGGCATCTGGACCGAATCCATGCCCAGCAGCGCGACGCCGCGCAGAATGAACGGCATTACTGTGGTGTGCAGCGCGGGGCCGCCGGTCAAGCCGCTGCAGGCCACCGCGCCGCCGTAGTCGACGGCGCTGAGCACATCCGCCAGCGTCGCGCCGCCGACGCAATCCACTCCCGCCGCCCAGCGCGCCTTGGCCAGCGACCGCGGCTTGGCGTCCGGATCGGCGGGCAGCCGACCGATAACCTCAGCGGCACCAAGGTCTTTCAGCCGCTGCCCTGCTTCGGCCTTGCCGGTCGAAGCCACCACGTGATAGCCGTTACCGGCAAGCAGGTCCACGCTGACCGACCCCACGCCGCCGGTCGCCCCCGTCACCACGACCGACCCGGCGCCGGGTTTGACGCCCCAGTCGATGAGCGCCTGCACGCTCATGGCCGCGGTGAAGCCGGCGGTGCCGATGGCCGCGGCGTCGTGTGCACTCAACCCCTCGAGCCGCACAACCTGATCGGCAGGAAGCCGGGCGTATTCGGCGTAGCCGCCATGGTGGCCGGTGCCGATCTGGTAACCGTGCGCGACGACGGCTTCGCCGATGGCGAAGTCCGGTGACTGCGACTCGACGACCTCGCCGCTCAGGTCGACGCCGGGGACGACGGGATAGTCGCGCACCACCCCGCCGCCGGGCGTCAGCGCCAGCGCGTCCTTGAAGTTGACGCTGGAGTACAGCACGCGGATCGTCACGTCACCGGGCGGCAGGTCGTCGAGGCGAAGGGTCTCGACCGACGCGGTTATCCGGTCGCCATCCTGGCGCGCGACGAGCGCTTGAAACGTGTCCATTCCTCGACGCTAGCCTCACGGCATGGATTCCTTTCCACTTGGTCGCTTTTCGGTCGCGCGCATCGGCTTCGGTGCGATCCAGCTGCCCGGGCCCGGTGCTTTCGGGCCGCCGCGCGACCGTGACGCGGCGTTGGCCGTGCTGCGCCGGGCCGTGGAACTCGGCGTCGACCACATCGACACCGCCCAGTTCTACGGGCCGAATGTCTCCAATGAGCTCATCCGCGAAGCCCTGCATCCGTATCCGGCCGACCTGGCGTTGGTCAGCAAGGTCGGGGCCCGCCGCGACGATGCGGGCGGCTGGGTGCCGCTGGCCGAACCCGCCGACTTCCGCGCGGACATCGAGGCCAACCTGCGGACGCTCGGCGTCGATCAGTTGGCCGTCGTCAATCTGCGGCTGATGGACAGCGACCGCCCGGACGAGCGGTTCGACGAACTGCTCGCGGTGATGATCGCCGCCCGTGACGACGGACTGATCGGCGGCATCGGACTCAGCAATGTCACGCGTGAGCATCTGCTGTCTGCCGTGCAGCATACCGAGATCGCTTGCGTACAAAACGCTTTCAATCCGGTTGACCGGTCGGCGGCACCGGTACTGGACGAGTGCACGGCGCGCGGTATCGCCTTCGTCCCGTTCTTCAGCTTGAGGTCACCGTTTGCGCCGCCCGGTCAGGTGCTCGAACACGAAGCGGTGCAGCGGGCCGCCGCGCGCTTGGGCCGCAGCCCGGCCCAGATCGCGTTGGCGTGGGCGCTGAGCGTGGCGCCGAACGTGCTGCTGATCCCAGGAACCTCGTCGGTGCAACACCTGGAGGAGAACCTGGCAGTAGCCGACATCGAACTCGACGACGAGACGCGTGGGGAGCTGAACGCGATCGCCGCTTAGCCCCTGCGGCGCTTAGCTTTTCCGCGACCGGTAAGTGTGTGTGTGAGCCCGTCGATAATCAGTTCGAGTCCGAACGCGAATTCGTCTTCCAACGGCACCGGAAGGTGGTCCGCGACTTTGACGGTGGCGGGAAACTGGCGCGGGTCTAGGTCGTGGAAGACCTGGTTTAGCCTGGCGTCATCAAGGTCGCCGCTGGTGCCGGTGATCTGGATGGCAAAGCCCAAGATGTAGCGGGCGAGCGTCGCGTAGGAACGCGCGGCGAGCGCTGGCGGGAATCCGTTCTCGAGCATGATCCCGATCAAACCCTCTCGTGCCGCCATCGCGTTCGGTCCCAGGGGCACATCTTCAACCAGCAGCGGCGCCAGATTGCGGTGTTGGCGGAGTACGTCAAACATGGTGCGGGCAGCCGTTTTTCCCGCCTCCTGCCACGTCATTGTGCGCAGCTCCGTCGGATCTAGTTCGACGTTGCCGAACACCCGGTCGACGACGTGGGCGATCAAGTCTGCTCGGCTACCGAAGTGCCGATACAGCGTGGCGGTCCCCGAATCCAGCCGCTGCGCAAGCGTTCGCATCGACAGGGCGTCGGCCCCTTCGTCGTCGACTATCTGCAGAGCCGTCGTGACGATCCGGTCCAGTGGAAGGGGTGGGCGGCCGCGCGTGTGCCGCTGGCTGGTGGTCACCCGGCAAGTATGGCGACTCTTGACAGCCATCGCAATATCGGTAACACTGTATCCAATATTAATCGACGAGGACGGTTCACCATGCTGCTTCCACTCGCAACGGAGCCATTCACGGTTCCCACCGACCGCGACATGCTGCCTTCGGAGCGGCGCACTTTCGTGCGTACCCACCGCACCTGCGTCTACGGCTACCGGCGCTTACACGACGGGCCGGCCATGTCGATCGTGTATTACATACCGACCGACGACGACGAATTACTGGTGTCCACCATGGCGCCACGTGGCAAGGCCAAAGCCGTTGCACGGGACGGAAAGGTGAGTCTCTGCGTGCTCGACGAGCATTGGCCGTTCGCCTATCTGCAGGTGTATGCCGACGCAACGGTGGAGCGGGATCGTGACCTGGTGGTCGACGTCATGATGGCCGTTGCCGGTCGAATGTCCGGCGAACAACTTGGCGCAGAGGCCCGCCCCTTCGTCGAGGCAATGGCGGAGCAGGAGGACCGCGTCGTCGTGCGCTGCCGGCCCTACGAAACCTTCGCCCAGCCGCCACGGCACCTGCACCGCAATGACCAAGAAGAGCTGATCACCCACTGGGTGTCGGCCACCGTGCCGTGGGACGCCCCGGACCCTTTGTGAAGTCGGCTACTTTGTGCTCGTCAGCCGGGCGACGCCACGAAGGACGGATCGGCTGACGGTGTGGCGGAGTCGTTGAGCCGGTGACTGCGGAATCGGTTGCGGTGCCGCGCCGAGCTGCGGGAACAGCGTTAGCGCGTTGGTGCGCTCGATGGCGCCGCGGGTCGCGGCGTCGATCCCCGGGTAGGTCTCCAGCCCGGCCGCGAACAGCTTTCCGGCGGCAGTCGGGGCGAACGGAAAATCCGACCCGAAGGTGATGTGACCCGGTTTGGCGAAAGCTAGCAGCGTGGGCAACGCGGCTGCGCTGGAGGACAGCGCGGTGTCGAAGTAGAAACTGGCGAAGTCGTCGAGGACGTCGGCCCAGCTGCGACCGGTGTCGGCGGTGATGGCCACGGCCATCCGGTGACTGGCATACGGCACGAACCCGCCCGCGTGGCTCAGGATGAACCGGATCTTCGGGTAGCGGGTCCGAATACCATTGCGCACCAACAAGTAAGCAGCTCGGGTGGTGTCGAGCAGGAAGTCGGCCGCGAACGGCGGGACGCTGGGCACGATCGGTCCCGGTAGGTCGGCGGGGTGGATGAAGACCACTGCCGAGCGATCGTTGAGGGCGGCGAACAGCGCATCCTGCCCGTCTTCACCGAAATACGTTCCGGCGTTGTTGGCCAGCAGCACAACGCCATCGGCCTTCAGCTCGTCGAGTGCTCGAACCGCTTCCGCGATGGCGAGGTCGACGTGCGGCATTGGTACGGTGGCGAAAAACCCGAACCGGTCGGGTTGTTCTGCAGCCAGTTCGCCGACGTAGTCGTTGACGTCGCGCGCGAGAGCGGCCGCATCGGCCGGGTCGGGCAGGAACGCCGTGCCTGGTGTCGACACCGACAGGATCGCGGTACCGACGTCGAGCTCAGCCATCGCCTGCAACGACGCATCACGGCTCCAGTCGGGGAGTGCCCGTCCGCCGGCCTCGTCCAATCCCGCTTTCTGCAGGGCTTTTCGGTAGTCCGGCGGGATCGCGTGGTGATGGGTGTCGATTCGCAACATGGTCGCCTTCTCGTTAATCGTCGGGAATGCCAGCGTGCGCCAGCGCGCGGATGGTGTCTTCGCGACGCAGCAGCGACTGCGCCGCGGTCTTGANCTGGCCGAGTTTCTCGATGATGGTCTGCCCTTCGCGGGTGTGGCNCCAGATGCTGATGCCCCGATGNGTCGTGGGTTCCCAGGTATTTTCGTCGACGACGATCGGATTCCACCCTACTTCCCATTCGAAGCCCGAGGGCGTAATCGCGTAGTAGGACAGTTCCTTGTGGTTGCTGCCGGGCATCGGCAGCCTGCGCAACCTTGAGGATGCGCACCGCGCGGGTGTCACCGTCGTCCGAGTGGGCACGCACTGCACCGAAGCCGATGTCTCGGCCCGGCACATCGCGATGGCCCGCGACCTGGGTATGGACACCGTCGGCTTCCTCATGATGAGTCACCTGACCACCCCGTGGGTGTTGGCCGAGCAGGCGAAGCTCATGGAGGGCTACGGTGCTACCTGCGTTTACGTCGTCGACTCTGGTGGTGCGATGGCCATGCGCGACGTCGCGGACCGGGTCGACGCCCTGCGTCAAACACTCTTGCCGACAACGGAAGTCGGTATCCACGCCCATCACAACCTCACACTGGGTGTGGCCAACTCGATCGTCGCGGTCGAACACGGCACCCACACCCGAGCGGCATCCCCGTGCACGTCGTGGCAGGCAGCCATAAGCTCGACGCCCTAGCGGCGCAGACGCCGCACACCTTCAACTTTGGCGACGACCTTAATCGCGTCAACGCAACCCAACGGCCACCACGT
>JGI26341J46601_10000140_pt1 | contig 21536 bp, 20 predicted proteins | sample BogFormECP12_OM3_FD_46601 | JGI IMG/M metagenome (IMG submission 46601) | reverse complement strand
GCGGCCACCTACGCCGCGCTGCCGAGGAGCGCGCCGCGGTCACGCTGTGACGCGGTGCCGCCGCGCCCCCCGGCGCCCGGGGCCGCCGGGCCGGAACTGGGAGCCGACAATGCGGTCGTGATGCGCATCGTCGCCGAACGGCTGGGCGCCCGATGCTGATTCAACGGGCAACGCTGCTCGACGGCACGGTGGTGGACATCAGGTTGGGCCGGTTCATCGCCGAGGTCGCCGACCGGCTTCCCGCGCACCGGGGCGAGGACGTTCTCGACGCCGCACACGGCACCGTGATCCCCGGCCTGCACGACCATCACGTGCATCTGCGCTCCGCCGCGGCCGCACTGGAGTCCGTGCACGCCGGGCCGCCACACGTGCGCTGCCGCGACGACCTCGCCCGTGCACTGTCGGAAACCGAACCCGGCAACGACGGCTGGATCCGCGCGGTCGGCTACCACGAGTCCGTTGCAGGATCTCTCGATCGGGCGGCGCTGGACGCCCTCGCACCCCGGACACCCGTCCGGGTGCAACACCGCAGCGGAGCGCTGTGGGTTCTCAACTCCACCGGCCTCGCGGCGATCGGCATGGCCGACCACCCCGACGGCCGGCTGTTCCGCACGGACGGAGACTGGGCACCACCGCGGCGTGAACCGTCGCTGCGGCGGGTATCGCAGAGGCTGGTCGGGTTCGGAGTCACCGGTGTCACCGACGCCACCCCCGACCAGGGCACCCGCGACGTCGAATCCCTCGCGGCGGCTTGCCGATCCGGTGAACTGCGCCAGCGGCTGCACTGCCTGGCCTCCCCCGAGGCCCGCGACGTGGCCGGCGTCGCGATCGGGCCGGTGAAGATCATCCTGGACGACGCTTCGCTGGACTTCGACCTTCTGGAAAGCACGGCACGGCGATGCCATTCGCTCGGCCGCGGGGTGGCGGTGCACTGCGTGACCGACAGTCAGCTCGTCGTCACCATCGCGGCGCTTCAAGCGGTGGGCGCACACCCCGGGGACCGCGTCGAACACGCCGCGGTGGTTCCCGACGACTGCCTCGACGACCTCGCCGGTCTGGGCGTCACGGTGGTGACGCAGCCGAACTTCGTCGCCGAGCGCGGCGACGCGTATCTGTCGGAGGTTCCCGGCGAAGTCCACGGCCAGCTGTGGCGGCTGGGCTCGCTGCTGCGCCGCGGGATCAACGTGGCGCTGTCCACCGACATGCCGTTCGGAGACGGTGACCCGTGGGCGGCGATGCGTGCCGCCGTGCACCGGAGAACCCCGAGCGGGGCCACGCTCGTTGCCGCCGAACGTGTCTCGCCGGTCACCGCGTTGACGATGTTTCTCGGACGCGCGGACCGACCCGCGCGGTCACGGACGGTGGAGCCCGGGCAGCCGGGCGACTTGTGCCTTCTGGGCGCACCGCCGCGGGAGGTGCTCGGCGAGCTCGACTCCGGCATGGTGGGCGCGACGATCGTCGGCGGGGAGATCGCCTAGCTCAGCCGATCCTTCATCACCTTACCGGTGGCGTTGAGCGGCAGCGCTTCACAGAACTCGACGAATCGCGGAACTTTGAAGCCGGCCATGCGATTTCGGCTCCAGTCGATCAGCTCCTGCGCGGTGATCGGGCCGTTGCGCACCACAAATGCCTTGCCCACCTGCCCGAGCCGGTCGTCGGGAACCCCGATCACCGCGGCCTGCGCGACCGCCGGATGCTCGAGCAGGAAATCCTCGATCTCGGCCGGGTAGGCATTGAAGCCGCCGACGATGAACATGTCCTTCTTGCGTCCGACGATCCGCAGCCGGCCCGCCCGGTCGAGGTTTCCGAGGTCTCCGGTATGCAGCCAGCCCTGCTCATCGATCGCCGCGGCGGTGGCAACCGGATCGTCGAGATATCCCTTCATCACGCTGTAACCGCGCACCAGCACCTCGCCGTCCTCCGCGATGCGCACCTCGATCCCGTTACAGGGCATCCCGGCCGTCGTCGCGATGTCCTCAAAGGAGTCGCCGGGTCTGGACAAGGTGACCGTGCCCGCCTCGGTGAGCCCGTATCCGGTCATGATGGTCCGGAACGGGAGCTCACTGTGCGCGCGGCGGATGAGTTCGACGGGGATGTCGGCGGCCCCGGTGACCCCGGCACGCAACGTCGCCAGCTTCGCTTTGTCGCGCACCGACAGCAGCGAGTGATACAGCGTCGGCGGTCCCGGAAGCATCGTGACGCGCTCGCGCTCAATGAGTTCGACGACACGGTCCACGTCGAACACCGGCACCGGAAGCATGGTCGCGCCACGCATCAGCGACGTGATGCAGCCCGCCTTGTACCCGAACGTATGGAAGAACGGGTTGACGATGAGATAGCGGTCCCCTTCCCGCAGGTCGGCCAGGTCGCACCACTCCGCGTACAGCCGCAACGTCTGCAGGTGATCCATCATCACGCCTTTGGGGCGGCCGGTGGTGCCGGAGGTGTAGACGATGTCGGCGACGTCGGTGCCGCTGACCTCGCGCTCGAACGGCTTGCCGCTGTCGAGGAAGCCGGACTTCAGATCGATCGCGGGGACGCCGGCGGGGACGGCGAATTCCCTTCCCAGGAAACCCTTTTCGACCAGCACGGCCCGGGCGCCGCTGCGCGCGATGATGTCGGCGGCCTCCGCGGTCTTGAAGCGGGTGTTCACCGGAACCAGCACGCCGCCGGCGGTCAGCAGGCCGAACGCGGCGATGATCCAGTCGGCCGAGTTGGGCGCCCAGACGGCGACCCGGTCACCCTTGCCGATCCCCGCGCCCGCGAACGCGCCAGCGGCACGGCGGACGCGATCGGCCAGCTCGGCGAAGGTGAGCCGCCGCGCGCCGTCGACGACCGCCTCCGCGTCGCCGAAGCGGTCGCCGGCGCTGCGGACCATCTCCGGGATGGTCCGCCAATTCATACCGACACTAGCCTCGACAGGTTGCCGCCCATCACCTTCGCCTGATCGTCCTGAGTGAGGTGGCCCAGCGCGTCGGCGTAGTGGGTGGGCTGCGCCAGACCCTCGGGGTGCGGGTAATCCGAGCCGTACAGCACCCGGTCGACGCCGATCAGGTCGATCAGGTCGCCGATGCCGTCCTCGTAGAACGGGCTGACGTGGATGCGGTTCTTGATCTCCTCCACCGGGTCGCCCGGGAAGCTTTCGGGCGTCTTCTTGTAGACGTCGGCGAGCTGATCGAGCAGCGGGAACAACCACTTCGAGCCGCTTTCGATGACCGCGACCTTCAACTCGGGGAACCGGAACAGCGCACCGTGGATGACCCACGACGCCACCGCGTCCTGCACCGGCCGCCACTCGTTGAGCATCGCGAACGCGTTCGTCTGGAACGGCAGCATCTCCTGATCCCCGCCGTCCCATTCCGCCGTGTACCGGGCGTAGCCGCTGTCGCTGGAGTGCATCGCCACCAGCACGTCGTGCTCGACCACGCGCTGCCAGAACGGGTCGAACTCCGGCAGCGCGAACGACCGCGGGCCGCGGTATCCGGGCACCGGGGCGGGCCGGACCAGAATCGCCCGCGCGCCGCGCGACACCACCCAGTCCAGCTCCTCGATCGCCTTCTCAACAATCGGCAGGCTGACCACCGGGACCGTGAAGATGCGGTCCTGATAGTTGAAGCCCCAGGCCTCGTCCAGCCACTGGTTCAGCGCGTGCACCACCACGTGGATCAGCGCCGGGTCGTCGCGCATGCGCTCCTCGACGAGGCTGGCCAGCGTCGGAAACATCAGCGAACGGTCAACGCCCATGTCGTTCATCAGCTCCAGCCGCGGCCCGGGTTCGCGGAACGCCGGGATCGCCCGCATCGGCTCGCCGAAGATCTCGCGGCGACTCTTGCCCTCGGGGTTGCCGTTCTTGAAGTACTCCTCCATCGCCCCCGGCCGGGCCACCACGTCGAAGGTGGGGTTGGGGATGTAGTCGCTGATGTGCCCCCGGATCGCGATCTTCGTCCTACCGTTGACCTGCACGTACTGGATGACGTTCCGGTAAGCCTTGGGCAGGAATCGGGTCAGCGAATCCTGCGTCTCGTACAGGTGGTTGTCCGCGTCGAACAGCGGATAGGGCAGCTTCTCGGCTGGCATGGGATCCTCCATTTGCTATTTATGAGAACGATATTCTCCCCCACGACATATTGCAATATCCCTGCGTACCAGCTGTTTCTGCACCTTGCCGCTCGCGGTTCGCGGATAGTCGTCGACCTCGTAGCACTCCTCGGGCCATTTCTGCCTGGCCACGCCCGCCCGCTCGAAATGGTTGCGGATCTCCTCCAGCGTCGGCATCGGGTGACCGGCCCGGATGCGCAGCACGGCCGCGGCGTGCTCGGTGAACCGCGGGTCGGGAGCAGCCACCACCACCGCCTCGGCGACCGCAGGCATCGCCAACAGGACCTCTTCCACCTCGAGGGCGCTGATGTTCTCGCCGCCGCGGATGATGATGTCGGCCTTGCGGTCGGTGATGGTCAGATAGCCGTCGTCGTCGATCACCCCGACGTCGCCCGTGCGATACCAGCCGTCGTCGTCGAACGCGCGCCTGGTCAACGCCTCGTCGGTGTAACCCAGGCACAGGTCCGGGCCGCGGCTGAGGATCTCGCCGTCGTCGGACAGCCGGATCTCGACCCCGGGCCGGGGAATCCCGTCCGTGAACAGCCGCTTTTCGGCGGGTCCGTCGTGCGGCGTTGCCGTGATCGACGGGTGCTCGGTGCTGCCGTAGGACCGGAAGACGTGGACGCCGAGGTCGTCGAGCCGCCGGGTGACCGCGGCGGGCACCGTCGATCCGCCCAGGCCCGCGGTCTTGATGTGGCCGCGATGCTCGTCGGTGCAGTCGGGGTGGTCGAGCAGGCTGGTGAAGAAGTACGGCGGGCCGCCGCCGATGGCGAGCCCGTCGGTTTTCATCAGGGCCAGCACGTCTGCCGGGTCCCAGGTGTCGCACAGGTCGATCGACGCGCCCTCGAGCACCGGGATCAGAAAGGCGCCCAACATGCCGATGAAGTGCCCGACCGGGGCCGCGGTCAGCTGCCTGCCGCGATCGGGCGGATATCCGGCGAGCAACTGCCGCGACTCGCAGCAGAGCGTTTGATGACTGTGGATGACGCCCTTGGGGTCGCTGGTCGTGCCCGACGTGAACGCGATCAACGCCGGATTGCGCGGGTCGGTGGCGATCGTGCCCGACATCGGCTCCGCGGCGAGCAGGTCGTCGAAATCCCGGCCGACGAGGCCGACGACGGGCACGTCGGCGCAGAGATCCTCGTGGTAGGACATGCGCCCGAACCGCTCGGCGGTGATGAGCACGCGCGGCCGCGCGGCCGCCATGATGTGGCCGAGTTCCCTGCGGCCGTAGAAGTGGACGATCGGCACGATCACCGCCCCGAGGAACGCCGACGCCCAGAACGCGGCGGCGGCTTCCATCCAGTTGGGCAACTGGATGGCCACCACGTCACCGGGTCCGACGCCGCGGGCCCGCAACCCCGCCGCGAGCCTGCGCGCCACGCGGTCGACCTCGCCGAACGTGCCCGACCACGGCCGCAGCCTCGAGTGCACCCGGAAGGTCACGTCCGGGGCACTCGCAAGACCGCGGGCCAGCAGCTCGCCGATGGTGTCGCGGGTCCAGTGGCCTTCGTCCTCGTAGCGCTTGGCCAGCTCGACGGGAACGGGTCGCAGGGGAAGGCTCCGACGGCTCATGACGTCGGTGATGTTATTCTCCGCATACGAGAATGCCAATACCGCTTCCTGGAGAACGCTGCATGGTCGACCTCGAGCTCGAGCAGGGTCTGGCGGTGCTCACCATCGACCGCCCGCATGCCCGGAACGCCATCGGGCTCGAGACCATGGAGCAAATGGAGAAGGCGCTCGACGCGGCGGAGGGCGCCCGCGCTCTGGTCATCACAGGCGGCGGCGACCGCGCGTTCGTCTCCGGCGGCGACCTCAAGGAACTCAGCGCGATCAGGACCGAGGAGGAAGCCGCTGCGATGGCCTGGCGGATGCGGTCGATCTGCGACCGGCTCGCCGACTTTCCCGCCCCGGTCGTCGCCGCGCTGAACGGACACACGTTCGGCGGTGGCGCCGAGGTGGCGGTGGCCGCGGACATCCGGGTGGCCGCCGACGACATCAAGATCGCCTTCAATCAGGTCGCCCTGGAGATCATGCCGGCCTGGGGCGGCGCCGAGCGGCTCGCCGCGCTGGTCGGCACCGGCAAGGCGCTGCTTCTGGCGGGCTCGGGAAGCGTGCTCGACGCCGCCGAGGCGGAGCGCATCGGCCTGGTGGACCGGGTGTTTGCCCGATCATCCTTCGACGCGGGGTGGCGGTCGATCGCCAGGTCGCTCGCGAACGGCCCCGCGGGCGAGATCAAGCGCGTAATCTCCGGAGTCTCCGCCGACGAAGCGGTCGCGGCCTTCGCCCGGCTGTGGGTCGCCGACGCGCACTGGCAAGCCGCGGAGAAAGTGATGAGGCCCAGAAGATGACCGTCACCAGGAACGCGTTGGTCAGCGCCGGGCCGGCGGTGCTGTTGGTCGTCGGGTGTTGTCTGGTCGCGGCCGCGCCGGCACGGGCGGACGACGTCATGCACAGCGTCCGCTACACCGTCACCGCCGACAATCCGATCTACGCGGACATCCACTACCTGGACCAGGAGCCGGCGAACTTCGCCGACTACAGCCACAACCCGTACCAGTTCGTGCCGAACGTCCAGGCCGACATCGGCCCCGGCAAGCCCTGGACCTACGACCTCATGCTGGCGGACCCCTCCCAGTGGGCGTTGGTCACGGCCAGCGCCGGAACCGAACCCGGCGCGCCGAACTTCCACTGCCAGCTCGCCGTGGACGGGGTGGTGGTCGCGACCAAGGACGGCCCCAAGGGCGTGCTCTGCTCGCTACGTCACTGGTGATGCCGCCGGCTCGCCTTCCAGCCGGCGGAGGTAGCGCTCGACGATCGCGACCGTTTCGGCGTGGCCGGCCGACATGCCCAGTGTCTGTTCGATCACCAGCAGCTGCGAAACGCCCATCATGAGCACGATCGCGACGAGGGGCGGCAGCTCGTCGACGCTCGTTCCGTGGCGCCGCAGGGCGCTCGCCACCGCCTTGCTCTGCTCGTCGCGGAACCGTTCCGCGTAATAGGCGATCTCCGCGCGCAGTTCCTTGCGGTGGTTGGCCAGCGCGGTGAACTCCATCGTCAGCGCGGTGTCAGGGGACTCGGTATGAAACTTCCACAGCGCCCACAGCGGTTGGGGTGACTTCAGGATCTCCGATTGGAATTTGAGCCCCAGCTCGGCACGGCGGCGGAACACCGCCAGGAACAGGTCGTCCATCGTGCGGAAGTAGTAGTGCACCAGCTGGGGCTTCAGACCTGCCTTGTGCGCGACCCGGCGGGACGTGACCGCGGCATAGCCCTCTTCGAGCATCAGTTGCTCGGCCGCGTCGAGCAGGACGCCGCGGTTCTTCGCGTCCGGCGCCCCGATCCTGCGCGCCGATGCCATGCCGTCACTCCGCACTGTCGATGTTCGTCCGCCCGCGATGGTAGCCGCAGCGTCCTTGACCACGACCTACCACCATGCTAAGCAGGTGCACAGCATTTGACTCGCGATTCGACGTCAGCTCCGGAGGCAAGCACACCATGAGCAACTACGACTCGGTCGACTACTTCACCGATCAGTCGCTCGTTTCGGACCCGTACCCCTACTTCGACCACCTGCGTAACCAGTGTCCCGTCGTGCGGGAACCCCACCACGGTGTGGTGGCCGTCACCGGCTGGGACGAGGCGAACGCGGTCTACAAGGACACCGAGTCGTTCTCGTCCTGCGTCGCTGTCGCCGGNCCNTTCACCCCGATGCCGTTCGTGCCCGAGGGCGACGACATCTGCGCGCAGCTCGAAGAGCACCGCACCGAAATCCCGATGTACGAGCACATGGTCACCATGGATCCCCCCGGCCACACCCGGGCACGGTCGCTTCTCTCCCGGCTGCTGACACCGAAGCGGCTGAAGGAGAACGAGGACTTCATGTGGCGGCTGGCCGATCGCCACATCGACGAGTTCGTCGCCGACGGGAAATGCGAGTTCCTGGCGGCGTACGCCCGGCCCTTTTCACTGCTGGTGGTCGCCGACCTGCTCGGTGTCCCGGAGGAGGACCACGAGGAGTTCCGCGAGGCCTTCGGGGCCATGCGGCCGGGCTCACGGATCGGGGCGCTCGACCACGAGCCGATCGCCACCAACCCGCTCGAGTGGGCCGACGAGAAGTTCGGCTGCTACATCGAAGACCGGCGGCGCGAACCGCGCGACGATGTGCTGACCGCGCTGGCGACGGCGAAGTACCCGGACGGGTCGACCCCGGAGGTGTTCGAGGTGGTCCGGACCGCCACCTTCTTGTTCGGCGCGGGACAGGAAACGACGGCCAAGCTGCTGAGCGCGGCGCTTCGGGTGTTCGGCGACCGCCCCGATCTGCAGCAGAAGCTGCGCGAAGACCGCAGCCGGATCCCGACCTTCATCGAGGAATGCCTGCGCATGGAGAGTCCGGTCAAGAGCGTCTTCCGGCTGGCGCGCAAGACCACGAAAGTCGGCGACGTCGACGCGCCGGCCGGCACCACGGTGATGGTGAGTCCCGGTGCGGTCAACCGCGATCCGTGCCGGTTCGAAAACCCGCACGAGTTCTGGCTCGACCGCCGCAACGTGCGCGAGCACATCGCGTTCAGCCGGGGCATCCACTCATGTCCCGGCGCGCCGCTCGCGCGGGTGGAGGGCCGGGTTTCGCTGGAGCGGATCTTGGACCGGCTGGACGACATCACCATCGACGAGGCCGAGCACGGGCCTGCCGACGACCGCCGCTACACCTACGAGCCGACCTTCATCCTGCGGGGGCTGACCGACCTGCACATCAAGTTCACCCCGGCCGGGTGAGCGTCACGTGTCGCCGCGTACCCAGAGGGTCTGGCCGTTGGTCGCGAGGCAGCTCAGGAAAAGGCCGTCGGGCGACTGGGCCACGTAGTTCTCGTAGCCCACGCAGGTCGCGTTCTCGTCCTTGATGCCGGCCATCGGGGGCGACCGGAACCATCGGGGGTCATATCTTCTGGGTGAGCCGCAGAACACGAGCCGTCCCCACGAGGTGACTCCGAAGACGTAGTTGGTGGTGTTGTCGCACGGCGCGCCCAGGACGACGCCCGGCACGATCCCCGGTGTGCAACTGGGGTAGTCGCAAACGGTCGGCCCGGCGGCGGCGGGGGGCGCGGCCACCATCCCGGCGGTCAGCAGCGCGGCGGCGGCTACCGTGGCGAATCGCACCCTGATACTTTGGCATAGATTTGGCAGAGCAGAGAAGGAAATTCTCCATTTCGGAGAAGAGAGCTAATAGGGCGCTGTCCACGGTAATGACGTGCACGAATCGTTAGAAGACGCCGAGGCCCAAGTCGCGCGCGCGGAAGCCGCCGCGGAGGCCGCGCGGGCCCGCGCGGAGCGGCTGCGCCGTGAGGCCCAGGAGGCGCGGGGGGAGGCAGCCGGCGGCGACACGGCGGCCGGGGCCTCGCGCCGGCGGTGGCCGCGTCACCCGGGACGGCTGCGTCTCCCGGGGTGGCTGCGTCTCCCGGGGTGGGTGCGTCTCCCGGGGTGGAAAGCGGTGGCGGTCGGCGCCGCGATCGTCCTGGCCTGTGCCTTGTTCGCGGCCAGCGGTTACATCGTGTGGCAGCACCGCGCGGCCGTCGCGGACCAGCGCCGGATGTCCGAATTCGTTGCGGCGGCGCGCCAGGGTGCGGTCAACCTGATGTCGATCGATTTCAACCATGCCCAGCAGGACGTGCAGCGCGTGATCGACGACTCCACCGGCCAGTTCAAGCGGCAGTACCAAGACAACGCTCAAATGATGATCAAGGCCATGCAGGACGGCAAAGTCGTCACCAAGGTCACCGTGACCGGCGTCGCGGTCGAATCGATGAGCCGCGATTCGGCGGTCGTGCTCGTCGCGGCGACCACCGAGCGGCACAACGCGCAGGACGCCGCGGATCAACCCGCGACGTGGCGCATGACGATCACCCTGGACAGGGACGGCGGGCAGCCCAAGATGTCGAAGGTCGAGTTCATGCGCTGACCGCGCTCAGCCGACTCTGGTCAGCTCGAGGGGCATTTCGACCGTGAGGGGTTTGTTGAACCCGCAGCCGCCGCTGGCGCCGACCGTCTTGTCCGAGCCGGCGAAGTTGGTGGGGTTGGCCATGTCCGGCGCGAACATGAATGTCTGCTGCGCGGGGGCGCCGGTGCCGTCCAGGCACGGCTCCCAGTGCTCGAGCTGGCGGCGCACGTACCACAGCCCGTCATAACACTTGGCGCTCGCGGTCCAGCCCTGGCTGCTGACGACCTGCCCGGTGCAGTCCAGGTAGTCGGTGCACGCGGCGCTGACGGTCCAGGTGTCCGTGACGGTCTCCTCGTTGTGATAGGAGTCGTTGGTCTTGGCCCACACCCCGTCCGAAACTCTGGTGAAGGTCCCGTTGATCGGGGGATCGCAGATGGACGCGCCGGCCGGGGACGCGGTGGCGACACTTACGACGGTCGCGGCCGCCACCAGTGTGGCGCCCGCGATGGCGGGAACTCGCAGCATCGTTCGCTCCTCACGTGTGCGACGTCAAGATCAGGTCTTTCCAGGACTTTGGCGCTCCCGGGTTGACCAGGTCCGACTGCTGATAGGTCTGGCCGTCGGGTGTCACATACTTTCCGGTCTGGGGGTCGTACTGCGCGACGGCCACCGACGGACCCGGCGCGGAACCGTTGGTGCTGAACGCACTTGGTGCTGCCGGCGCGGCACCCGTGTCGGGCGGCGCCTCCGCCGGCGGCGGTGGAGGTTCTGCGGGGGCGGGACTCTCGGCGCTGCCCGGTGATGCTGCGGGCACCGCCGGTCCCGGAGGTGGTCCCTGCGGCGCCGGACCGGGAGCCGGTCCCAGCGGCGTTCCCTCGACCGGAAGGTGGTCCCAGCGGCGTTCCCTCGACCGGAGCGTATTCATGGTCNCCGAAGGTGACCCGGTCATCGGGCGGGACGCCCTGGGCGAGCAGGTTCGGGTCCAGCGGGGAGGGCCCCAGCGCATGTTGCCGCATGGCCAGCGGCTCGTACGGCTTGTCGCTGTCACAGATTTCGGCGGTCGGCGCACGCTTTCCGGGTTTGCCCATGCAGGGGTAGTTGCGGGCCCCGCGGACCGCGATCGGCGAATCCTGCGGCAGCTTGCAGTACAGGCCGTCCGGCGTGTCGATCTCGCTGGTGTCGGCCGGGGATCGCCATTGGCTCTGCGGCAGGAATCCGACCGTGCACGCCGGTGGATCGCTGACGGTGAGCGTGAAATCACCGATCGGTAGGCCGGTCGGGTTGTGGTCGGGTGCGAACGACTGAATGGTGGAGACGAACGGCGGGAACAGCACCAGGAGTTGCTCGATGCTGGGGTGGTATGTCACGGCGACCTGGCCGATGGTCGTGAGATTGGCCAGCAGCACCGGCAGCGTGGGCTTGACCTGGTTGAGCAGCCGGGAGGCCTCGTTGGCGGCGCCCGGCCCGTTGCGCAGCAACGTACGCACCTGTGGGTCGTCGGTCACCACCTGACCGGTCACCCCGGCGAGGCTGCGCGCCCAGGTCCGGATCGCGTCGGTGGTGTCGGCCTGCGAATCCAGCAGCGGTGCGCTGTCTTCCACCAGGGTGCGGCTGCGGTCCGACACGCCGTTGAGATCGGCGGCCAGTTTCGACGACGAGTCGAACAGCGACCCGAAATCGTAGCCAGCCCCGTTGAATCCCTGGAACGACTCGTCGAGCAGCTGGCGCACCTTGTCTTTGGGGATGCTCTTGATCAGCGCGCTGGTCTGGTCGAGCAGGGGCCCGACGTCCTTCGGGATCGTGGTGTCTCCCAAGGCGATCACCGACCCGTCGTGCAGATAGGGCGGCGAGTCGGTGCGCGGCCGCAGGTCGACGTACTGTTCGCCCACCGCCGAGATGCTGCGCACGTCGGCTTGCACGTCCGCCGGGATCTTCGGCGAGCTGTCAAGCGAGAGCGTGGCTTTCGCGCCGGCGGGCGTCAGCGCGACCGCGGTGACCTTGCCGACCTGCACCCCGCGGTAGGTGACGTTGGAAAAGCGGTAGAGCCCGCCGGTTGCGGGCAACTCCACAGTCACGGTGATGTGGCCGATGCCCAGCAGGGTCGGCGCCTGAATGTAGGCGAAGACCATCACGAGCACACCGATGATCGACGCGATCGTGAAGATGACCAGCTGGATTCGGACGAAACGCGTCAGCATCAGCGGCCACCCTCGTCCTTGGCCGGGAAGTCGGTGGGTACGAGGGCCTGGTTGACCGGCGGCAGCAGTTCGGCCGGATAATTCACCGGGACCGGCGGCATCGGCAAGCTCGACGACATCGGCACCGGGACATTCGCCTCCGGCGACGCAGTCCCGGGCACCGGCAGTGGACCTGCGGCGGTTATCGATGCCGGACCCGCGGGCGGCGGCGGCGGCGGCACGTCACTGCCTGCCGGCGGGACCGACAAGACGGCGCCGAGGGGATTCTTCGTGTAATACCAGTCGTAACCCGGATCCCCCGGTGCCGGTATCTGCTCGGCCCCGTCGAGACCCCACCGGGTGCCCAGGTACAGCGTTTTCCTGATCCGGGCAACGGTGAGATCGAACACCGCGAACAGGTTCATGTAGTCGCCGCGCACGCCGCGGTCGACGAGATTCTGGCCGAACGGGAACACCGTCGCGTACTGAAGCGCGTCGTCGAGGCCCGGGCCGACGTCGGCGAGCGCGCGGAACGTCGGTTCCAGGTTCTGCAGGTTTTTCACCAGGTCGGCCTGGGTGTCGTTGACAAGGCCGGTGGCGGTGTCGCTGAACACCCGCAGCTTGTCCAGCGCCGTGATGATGCGCGGCTTCTCCGCGATCAGCACGTCCAGCGCGGGCGGCACCTTTCGCAGTGCCTGGGTGACCACGTCGTGCTGTCCGGCAAGCGTGCTGGAGAACCGGTTCAGTTCCTGGATGGAGGCGATGATGTTGTCGCGCTGTTGGTCCAGGATGCCGACGAAGGTGTCGAGACGGGTGATCAGGTCGCGAACCGCGTCCTGGCGACCCGACAAGGCGGAGTTGAAGTTGTGGATGATGTCGCCGATCTGGCCCAGTCCACCGCCGTTGACGACGGCCGCCAGCGACGACAGGGTCTGCTCGGTCGAGGGATAGGTCGACGAACTGTTCAGCGGGAGCGTGGCGCCGGGTTGGAGCTGTCCGGCCGGCGCCTGGCCGGGCGGCGGGTTGAGCTCCAGGTGCATCGACCCCAGCAGGCTGGTCTGCCCGACAGTGGCCACCGCGTTGGCGGGCACGACGGTGCCGGGCTTCACCGAGACGTCGACCTTGGCGTGCCAGCCCTGCACCGTCATCTTGCCGACGCTGCCGACCACGACGTCACTGATCATGACCGGCGAATTGGATTCCAGCGTGCCGACATTGGCGATCTCGACGTGGTAGACGTCGGCGCCCGGCCCGCGTCCCACCGCGCCGGGCAGCGGAAGCGAGTTCAAGCCCTGGAACGCGCATCCGGTGACGGTGAGCATCGCGGCGCTGCCGATCGCCACCAGCCCGCGCAGCCTTTTTCGCCCGATCATGATGGTGGCGTCCCTCCGGCAGATTGCGGCGGCGGCGGGGTCGGTGCGGCGGGCGGCGGCGCCTCGGCCGGCAGCAGCATGTGTTCCACGCCGGGCGGTGTTACCGGCGTCGAATTGGGCGAGGGAGGATAGACCGCGGGCGACGGATTTGCCGGCAAGGGGGTGTACATGCCGGGCGGCATGGGAGGCAGGCCCGCCCCTGCCCACCCCGGAGGCGGCGGCACATCGTTGTTCAAGCCCGTGTACGCCGACACCGTGGGCGGCTGCTCCGGTGGCCCCGGCGGCGCGCCCGCACCGCCGGGTGCCAGGCTCGGGTCGGTGTAGAGGACATTCTGTTGGGCCGGCATCAGATACAGGTTGAATGGGAATGGCAGCTCGTTGAAGTTGAGCAACCGCAACGCGGGACCGAGGTACTGCGCACAGAGCTTCGCGGTCTCCGGCGCGGTGGTGTTTTCGATCGCNCCGATCCCACTGCAGAAGAACNNCACGGGATTCGCGAAGTTGCTCAGGNCAAACGATCCGACGACGGAACCGGTGTCGGCGTTGTAGTCGTTGTAACCGTTGGAGATCCCATTCGGCGCAACGTGCAGCAGTTCTTCGAGATCCATCCGGTGATCGGCGAGGTTCTGGGTGACGTCGGCCAACCGCTGGATCTGCTCGCCGGTCTTGTCACGGGTCTCCGCGATGAACCGCTGGACCTCCCCGACCGCTGTCGACAGGTTCACCAGTGCGGCGTCCAGGTCGGACCGGTTGTCGTTCAGCACGCTGGTGAGGGTCGCGAAACGGTCCTGGAACTGCACGATCTGGGTGTTGCTGTCGCGAAGCGCGGTGACGAAGGTCTGCAGGTTCTTGATAATGTCGACGATGTTGCCGCTGCCGTTGGCCAGGACCCGGCTGACCCCGGAGAGCTGGGCCAGCGTCTGGCGCAGTTTGTCGCCGTTGCCGTCGAGCGCGTTGGCGGCGCTGTCGATGAACCGCGCCACCGAGGTGGTCGAGACCTGGCTGCTGGGTCCTAAATCCGTTGCCAGCCGCGTCAGTTGGTCCTTCACCTCGTCCCACTCAACGGGTACGGCGGTGCGTTCGATCGGGATGACGGCGCCGTCGCCCATGGTGGGGCCGCTCGACCGGTAGGCCGGGGTGAGCTGAACGTAGCGGGCCGCGACGAGGTTCGCGGCGACGATCACGGCTTTGGCGTCCGCCGGGATGGGCACGTCGCGGTCGACGTTCATGACCATCTTCACCCGGGTGCCCTGCGGCTGGATGGACTTGATGCTGCCGACCTTGACGCCGGAGACCCGCACCTCGTCGCCGGGGTAGATGGCGGTGGCGGTGGGGAAATAGGCGCTGATCGTCTTGGGCTTCAAGACCGTGTCCCGCACGACGAAGATCGCGCCCGCGACGATCAGGCCTGCGAGGACTACCGCTAGTCCCGCGAGAAGTCGGTTCCGGCTCATCATTGGCCCCACTGCTCGTTCGGCTGCGGGATCCCGTTGTAGGGGAACGGCAACTCCGCGCGCGGCCCGGCGTTGTCAGGCGGCTGCCCGGCGTTCACACCCCTGCGGAACCCTAACGCGTAGTCCAAGAACGGCTGCAGGATCTGGTTCGGACTGAGGTTGGCCACAAACGCGTTGTAGTACGAGCCGTTGGCCACGAGTTCGCCGTTGGTGATTTCGTATTTCGCCAAACCGGGCAGTGCTTTGGCGATGTTGTCGCGGTTCTTCTGCAGCACCGCGGTCACCGAGTTGAGCTTGTCCAGCGTCGGTGCCAGCTTGGCTTCGTTGTCGTGCACCAGCCCGGACAGCTGCTGGGCCACGGCGGAGGTGTTGGCCAGCAGCGACACGATCGCGCGGCGCCGCTGCACCAACACCTCGAGCAGGTCGTTGGCGTCGAGGATCAGGGTGTTGACCTGCTGGCTGCGCTCCGCGAGGATCTTGGTCACGTCGCCGGCGTTCTTGAGCAGGTCGCCCAGCGTCTGGTTGCGGGCGTTCAGCGCCCGCGACAGCCGCGTGACCCCGTCGAAGGTGGGTCCCAGCTGCGGTGCGATCTGGTCGATGGTCGCCGACAGCGTGTCCAGCGACTGGTTGAGCGTCTGGGTGTCGGTGCCGGCGATGTTGGTCGTGAGGTCGCTGACGGCCTCGGTCAGCGAGTAGGGCGAAGACGTACGCGATTTCGGGATGATGTCGGACGGATGCATGCTGCCCGGGCCCGCCGATTCCAGCGTCAGCACCCGCTGGCCCAGCAGCGATCCGGTCCGGATGTGCGCGGTGGTGTCCGACCCGAGCTGAATCTTCCCGGGGACGGTGAATGCCACCAGGGCGTCGCCGTTGCGCAACGTGACGTCCGACACCGTTCCGACTTTGATGCCCGACACCGTCACGTCGTTGCCCGCCGCGAGGCCGCCGGCTTCGGCGAACAACGCCTGGTACCTGATCGCCGTCGCCATCGACCACAGCCGCTGGGGCTGAAGGCCGATCGCGATGACCAGCACGATCAGGACGACGCCGATCAAGCCCGCCCTGATGAGGTCGGATCCGCGGTATTTCAGCATCAGGGTTCCGCACACCTCCCGGTTTCCTGCTTGATCCACGGGAATACCGCGGTGCGTCCTGACAAGTCGGTGACCCGCAGACTCAATCCGCAGATGTAGTAGTTGAAAAAGCTGCCGTACGAGCCCAGCCGTACCAGCTTGCGGTAGTTCTCCGGTGCCTTCACCAGTGCGGTGTCGAGTCGATCCTTGTGCTGGTCGAGCAACGGGGCCAACCGGTTGAGCTGATCCACCGTGCCGGCCAGCGGCGGCCGGGCGTTGCCCAGCAGATCGGCCAGGGAGGCAGTTCCGTTGTCGAGGGATTCGATGGCGGCCCCGATCGGATCACGGTCCTCCGCGAGTCCGGTAACGAACCGCTGCAGCCGGTCCACCGTGCCGGAGAACTTGTCGCCGTCCTTGGCGAGGGTGTTCAGCACGGTGTTCAGGTTGTCGATCAGCTGCTGGACCACCTGGCTGTTGTCGGCCAGGGCGTTGGTGAACGACGACGTTTCCGACAGCAGCGACCGCAGGGTTCCGCCCTGGCCCTGCAAGACCTGCAGCAGGGATTCGCTCAAGGCATTGACGTCTTGTGCATTCAGGCCCTGGATCACCGGTTTCAGCCCGCCCAGCAGCAGATCGAGGTCCAGCGCCGGCGCGGTGCGGTCGATCGGGAGCTGCGACCCGGGCGGCAGAATTCTGGTCGATCCCGGGCCGTCGAGCAGCTCGAGATAGCGATCGCCGACCAGATTGAGGTAGCGCACCGCCGCCTTGGTGCCGGTGGTGAGCACGATGTCGCGGTCGGCGTCGAACTTCACGAGCGCGGTCTTGTCCGGGCGCAGCGACACGCTGTCGACCGTGCCCACCCGGATACCGGCCACCCGCACGGTATCTCCGGACTTGAGCCGCGACGCGTCGGCGAACACCGCCGAATACCCGTTCGTGGAACCGGTGCGGTACTGGCCGAAGATGAAGAACAGGAACGCGGTCAGCACCGCCATCACGATCGCGAACACCGCGAATTTGATGAGCGTCCGCGACACGCCGGTCATCCCGGTTGCCCGATCTGTGCGGTGTTGCGCGGCGGCCCGTCGATCGGCCCGAAGAGCCACTGCTTGAGGGCATCGGAGTTCAGCAGAATTCCCTGGTTTCCGTACTTCGACGGGTTGGTGCCGACGTCGGCGATGACGTGGGGCGGACGGGCCTCGAAGGGCACGCGCGGAAGGTCGGCGACGCATTGGGGGCCGCCCTTTGCCGCCACCTTGGGCAGGTCCGTCGGGTACCGATAACGCTCGATGCCCAGCGTGAAGCTGGCCGTCGTCAGGATCCCCGGAACCGGCAGTGGTTTGCCCCACGCCAGCGGCACGAGCCCGGCGATAGAGCAGTACAGCGCCTGGTTGTACTGGTTGGTCAGGTCGGTGGTCGGCACAAGCAGGTGCAGCAGGTCGGTCAGGGGCCGGCGGTTGGCGCTCACGACGTCGTTGCCGATGTCGGCCAACCCGATCGCACTGACCAGCAACGCGTCCAGGTTCTGCTGCTCGTCGACGAACGTCTGGCTGATCCGGGTGGCGTTTTTAGCGGCGGTGACGAGGTCCGGCGCCGCATCCGCATAGGCGGTCAGCACGGCGGGCGCGACCGCGAGGTCGTGGCTCAGCGCCGGCAGACCCGGCTCCAGCTTCGCCAAAAACGAGTCCAGGTCGGAAAGCGTCTGGCCGATCTCCCCGCCCCGGCCGTTCACCGCGGACGCGATCGCGCCGAGGGTCTCATTCAGCTTTGCGGGGTCGATCTGCGACAGCACCGAGCTGAGTTGCTCGAAGACCGTGTTGATCTCGACCGTGACGCTCCCAGCGTCGAGCACCTGCCCGGCGTACATCGTTTTCGCCACCGGCTTCTCGGGTGGGACCAGCTGAACGAATTTGGCGCCGAACACCGTTGTCGATGCGATGTCCACGAGCACATTGGCCGGAATGAGATGCAGCTGGGAAGGATCCATCGCCAGGTGAAGGGCGGCCTGGCCGTCCGGCAGCGTCTGGATCGAGGCGACCTTGCCCACCTGCACGCCGCGCATCTTCACCTTGGCGTCCGGGTTCATCACCAGCCCGGCGCGCGGCGACAACACGGTGACCGGCACCGTCGAGGTGAAACCGCCCCGGAACAGCGTCGCGGCGATCGCGATGATCGCAAGGATCACCACGATGGTGGCCAGGCCCAGCAGCGGGCGCACCATAGTCGGTTTCATCGGCCGTCGTCCCCTACCCCGACAGGTTGAAGTTGCCGTTGGCGCCGTAGATGGACAGGGAAACCAGCAGTGTCACCGACACCACCACGATCAGCGAGGTGCGCACCGCGTTACCGACGGCTACCCCGACACCAGACGGGCCGCCGGTGGCGAAGTAGCCGAAGTAGGTGTGAATCAACAGGATCGTCAGCGCCATCAAGATGGCCTGGAGAAACGACCACAGCAGGTCGATCGGGTTGAGGAAGGTGTTGAAGTAGTGGTTGTACAAGCCACCGGACTGGCCGAACAACACCACGGTGGTGAACTGGGAGGCCACAAACGACAAGATCACCGCGATCGAGTACAACGGCGTGATCGCAATCATCCCGGCCACCAGCCGGGTGGACACCAGATACGAAATCGGCCGAATCGCCATCGATTCCAGCGCGTCGATCTCCTCGTTGATGCGCATCGCGCCCAGCTGCGCGGTCACGCCCGCGCCGAACGTGGCTGCCAACCCGATACCGGCCACCACCGGCGCGGAGATCCGCACGTTGATAAACGCGGCGAGGAACCCCGTGAGTGCCTCGATGCCGATGTTGCCCAGCGAGCTGTACCCCTGCACCGCCAGCGTGCCGCCGGCGGCCAAGGTGAGGAAGCCGACGATGACCACCGTGCCGCCGATCATCGCCAGGGTGCCGGCCCCCATGCTGATTTCGGCGATCAGCCGGATGATCTCGCGCCGGTAATGGGTGGCCGCAAACGGCGCCCCGGCCAACGCCTTACCGTAGAACAGCGTTTGATCGCCGATGCGGCCCAGCGTGCCGACCGGCCGCTCAATCGTGCGGAAGAACCGCGGATAGGTGGCTCGCAGCGTCACCGCCTACGCCCCCTCACTTGACCGTCATCCGAATGCCGATCGCGGTGACCACCACATTGACCACAAACAGCGCCATGAACGCATACACCACGGTCTCGTTGACCGCGTTGCCCACCGCCTTCGCGCCGCCGCCGGTGATCGTCAGCCCGCGATAACAGGCCACCAGACCGGCGATCAGGCCGAACAGCGCCGCCTTGACACACGAGATGATCACCTCGGGCACGCCGGTGAGCAACGTGATGCCCGCGGCGAACGCGCCGGGGTTGACGTCCTGGACAAACACCGAGAACGTGTAGCCGCCCAGGATGCCGATGATGCACACCAGGCTGTTGAGCAGAAGCGCCACCAGCCCCGACGCGAGCATCCGCGGCGTCACCAACCGCTGCACCGGATTGATGCCCAACACCTCCATCGCGTCGATCTCCTCGCGGATCGTGCGCGACCCCAGATCCGCGCACATCGCGGTGGCGCCGGCGCCGGCCACGATCAACACCGTCACCAGCGGCCCGACCTGGGTCACCGCGCCGAAAGCCGCACCGGCGCCGCTCAAGTCGGCGGCCCCGAGTTCACGAAGCAAGATGTTGAGCGTGAAACTCACCAGCACGGTGAACGGAATCGCCACCAGCAGTGTGGGTGCCAGCGACACCCGGGCCACAAACCAAGCCTGCTCGAGGAACTCCCGCCACTGAAACGGGCGGCGAAACACGAACTTGATCGCGTCCGCCGACATCGCGAACAAGCCCCCCACCGCCTGCATCGGCCCCGAGAAATCGCGCCCCAGCGAGATACCCGGCGACCAGCGCTCCGGCCCTTTACCTGCCATCGGCTGCGGGTCCTTCCAATATCGTGACGGCCGACACCGCGGTCGGGCCGCCGATGTTGTGGGCCAGCGCAATTCGTGCGCCGTCGACCTGGTTGACCGCATCGCCGCGCAGCTGGCCGAAAAGCTCCACGCACTGCGCCACTCCCGTCGCGCCCGGCGGATGACCCTTCGACTTCAGGCCCCCGCTGGGGTTCACCGGCAACGAACCGCCGATGCTGGTGACTTCCGCCTCGGCGAGTTTGTAGGCACCGAATCGCTCGGCGAAACCGAGGTCCTCGTAGCTCATCAACTCGATTCCGGTGAAGAAGTCGTGGACTTCGGCGACGTCGACGTCCGAGGGCGTCAACCCGGCCATCGNGAACGCCTGCTTGGCGGCGCGGACGGTGGCAGGGAACGTCGTCATGTCGGACTTGTGCTGNTGCATCACAGAATCCAGCCCGAGCCCGACACCGCGGATCCACACCGGGCGGTCGGTGAAGCGGTCGACAACGTCTTCGGCNGCGAGCAAAAGCGCTGCCGCACCGTCGCTTTGCGGCGCGCAGTCGTAGACGGAGAACGGCGTGACCACGATCGGCGCGGCCAGGGCCTGCTCGACGGTGATCTCGTAACGCAGTCGCGCCTTGGGATTGTTGACCCCATGGTGGTGGTTCTTCACCGCCACCATCGCCATGTGCTCCCTGGTGGCCGGCGACTCGTGCAGGTAACGCGCGACGTGCAGGGCGAAGCCGGCGGGAGCCACCAAACCGAGCGGATAGTCCCAGGCCATGTCGCGGGTCATGGCTTCCCACTCCCACAACATGTCTTTGGTGGAGGTCTCGCGGAGTTTGTCGGCGCCCATCACGAGCGCGACGTCGCATGCGCCGGACGCGACGCCGAACAGCGCGTTGCGCACCGCGTCGTTACCGGTCGCGCAGGAGTTCTCGACGCGGGTGACCGGCAACTCGGGCAATCCGAGCGTGTCGGCGAGGATCCCCGACGGGAATCCGTCCGTGGTGCCCATCGAGCCGAACCAGGCCGCCTGGAGCTCGGTCTTGGCCAGCCCCTTGTCAACGCTGGCCGCGCATTCGGCGAAGGCCATCGGCAGCAGGTCTTTGATGCCGAGGGCGAAGTGCTCCGCGAAGGGCGTCATGCCGGCGCCGACAATGGCAACGTTTTTCATGCCGGCCCCTTTCGCGCTTTGCTGGCGAGGACGTCGGCTACCGCGGGGGCCGGATTGGATCTCACGCCGTCTTCGTGGGTCACGCGATTATGGCTCACGCTGCGTCCCTTTCGGGTGCAAACGCGAAACCGTAATCGGGAACGCCGGATCTCACAGCGACGCGGCGCAGCGCCAGGCGACCGCGGTCGCCGATGCGCACCGTCCCGGCCTCGGCGCCGGTCACTTTCGCCAGCGCCCGAACACCCACGCCGTCGAGTTCGACGATCACCAGGGAATAGGGAGTCTTCAGCCCCGGAACCGGAATGTGAACGGTCACCTCGGTGTAGACGGTGCCCGTGCGGGGAAGCGG
>JGI26341J46601_10000137_pt1 | contig 21687 bp, 21 predicted proteins | sample BogFormECP12_OM3_FD_46601 | JGI IMG/M metagenome (IMG submission 46601) | reverse complement strand
CGCACTCGAGCTCGCCAATGTGGCGGCGACCCTCGCGTCCGGTGGCATGTGGTGCCCGCCGAGCCCGATCGACAAGATCTTCGACCGCAGGGGCAACCCGGTGTCGGTGACCACCGAGCCCTGTGACCAGGTGGTGCCGGAAGGACTGGCGAACACGCTGGCGAACGCCTTGAGCAAGGACGACCAGGGCAGCGGCACCGCAGCGGGCTCGGCCGGCGCGGCGGGGTGGACCCTGCCGCTGTCGAGCAAGACCGGCACCACCGAGTCGCATCGGTCGTCGGGATTCGTCGGCTTCACCAACAACTACGCGGCGGCGAACTACATCTTCGACGACACCAGCACACCCTCCGGCATCTGTTCATTCCCACTGCGCAGGTGCGGCGGCGGTGACCTGTACGGCGGCAGCGAGCCCGCACGCACCTGGTTCGAGGCGATGACGCCTATCGCCACCGATTTCGGCGACGTGCATCTGCCGCCAACCGATCCGCGCTACGTCGACGGCGCGCCAGGTGGCCAGGTACCGAGCGTGTCCGGCCTGAATCTGGATGCGGCACGTCAGCGCCTCAAGGACACCGGTTTCCAAGTCGCCGATCAGGCGACATCGGTCAACAGCTACGAGCCTTACGGTGCCGTGGTGGGTACCACCCCCAGTGGTCAAACCATCCCCGGGTCGATCATCACGATCAACACCAGCAACGGGATTGCGCCGGCACCGCCGCCAGCTCCGGTGGAGCGCGGGCCGATTGGTGGGCCGGATAGGGTTCCGCAAGACAGCCCCGGTCCTCCCCCGCCGGCGGATTCGACGGTCGTCGACATTCCCGGGCTGCCGCCGATCACCGTGCCAGTGCTCGAACCGCCACCGCCGCCCGAACCACCCGGCTAGCCGAGCCAGAAAGGGTGCTCTCTCTCGACGGGTGCGCCATCTTCTGCCTGCACGACGAAGCGCAGCGACGCACCGGCGGCACCCGGCGCCTCGCGGCCGGTGACCTTGCCTGTGGGACGGCCACGTCGCGATGATTGTCGGCAGCGGGATGATGATCGAAGCAGGGTATGCCCACGCGGCGTGGCAGGCCGTTAAGTATCTGCCCGCGACGCGACGATGGGCCGCGTGGTGAATGAGGTTGCGTGGCGGCCCCGTAACAGGAGACCAAATAATGCCTGACAACGCGCAGAGTTGGCGTGACATCAAAGACCAGCTCACCGAGGATCAGTACGCCCACCTGGCCGCCCTGGAAGATGCCGGCGGTCAGCCGGACGCGCTGCTGCTCGAGGCCCGCGAACTCGCCGCCGAGAACGAGGCCGAGGACGTGGCCGAGGAGGTGTGGTTCGCGCAGGTCGAGCCACCACCGGAAGCCAAGCTGGTTTTCGGCTGGCAGTCTGATGCCGACGAGGGGTGGTTCCGTGAGTTTTCCTGCCTCACCACGCGCGTCGGTGGGGTCGCGATGCACGTGGCTGGCCGCCAGTTCAGCGACGACCGGTGTGAGCGACGGATCGACTTGTGGGCTGACGACCCCAGCAAGCTGACCGCGGCGCAGGGCCGCGAGCTCGCCGCGGCGCTCATCGAGGCCGCCGACATGATCGACGCCCCGGCCGGGGAGAAGGACACCGGCTAGACACCAAACACAAGTGTCGGCCCGTCTCGGCATGGGGATCATTGTGGCAACGGCAGCCCTGACCATCGCCTCCGGCAGCAGCCAACAGGCACACGCCGACAACACATTCGGCGGCGCCAGCGTGACGATCACGCAGTCGGCTGCGCCGTCCACGATCGACAAGCCGTCGGCTCCCAGCCATTCACCGGTGGCTATGGCCACGGATAGCGGAAACCTAAACATTCCCGGTCAAGAACACTTTAAGTGATGCACCGAACGTGCGTGGTGCGGGCGGGCGCTGACCATCGCCGCCGCTGTGCTCGGGGTCTGAGCGCCAAAACGCACGGTGGAAGCGTGGCAGCTTCCCCGCTATTTCGGATATCCGAAATAGCCCATATTGGGCATTGTGACGCCGCGTCACAGGTCGAAAGTCCCTGTTTGTTGGGTCGCCCCGGAGCGCAATGTAGAGGCAACGGTTAGAGGGGGTAGGGCTTAAGTGAGGACACATTGCCATGACCACCACCACCGCCTACGACGTCCCCGACTACCCCGCCGACCCGGAAGCCGCCGCGCTGGAGATGATCGTGCGGCTGCCCGAGCGGATCATGCACACCAACATGTTCACCGAGCCGCTCCAGGCCTACTGCGGCGCCCTGCACTTCGAGGGAGCTTTCGCCGGCCTGTGCTGGGCTGACGCGAAACAGGTCGCGGCCGCGGTGTCGTTCGACATCACCCAGCGCGACGACGCCGCCGACTTCCTGCGTAACCGGGCGCGCGATGCACTCGCCGGCACCGACAACATGGCGTGGGATGACCAGGATGGTGTGGTGCGGGCGCTGACCATCGCCGCCTCCGTGTTCGGGTTGTGAGCGCCGCGAGAGCCTGCCAACCCCCAGGAGCCACCCATTGACGCACAGCCCCCGACGCCGCCTGCACGTGGCGTGATCTAGCCGACCAGCTCGCCCCCGAGCAGATCGCCCGGCTGACCGATCCAGAGCAGCGCGTCGAGACTGAACTTGTCGATCTTCCCGTTCAGCAAGCCCCACTGCCGGGTCAACACCATTGCCGGGGGTGCGGACCTAAACGAGACCTAAACGACGGTCCCCCGATCATGGCTTCGCGCGATGTACGGCGGTGACGTGGTAGCCGTTGCCGGGGCCCGCGCTTGCACTGCTGTGGTTGCCGAACACCTCGGCGGCGTTGTTGTTGCCACCCCCGGCGAACGAGATGCCACGATGGGCCAGTTCGCCCTAGCATTCGACATCCAAAACGCTTCTGCCAGCGGATATGCCATGGGGCATGGGGTGCCCCCGGTGGGATTCGAACCCACACTGTCTGGGTTTTGAGTCCAGTTCCTCTGCCAGTTGGGATACGAGGGCTGACGGCCTCCCACCATAGAGGATGGGGTGGCCATGTCCGACGTCACGACCCCGCAGTCGCCTCAACGGTCGCGCCACGACAGAATGTGATCCATGACCGGGCCAAGCTCTGACGCGCACAAGCCGCGGCGCGTCCTCGTCGCCGAGGACGAAGCACTCATCCGGCTCGACTTGGCGGAGATGTTGACGGAGGAGGGTTACGAAGTCATCGGTCAGGCCGGCGACGGCCAGGAAGCCGTGGAGATGGCCGAGGAGCTCGAACCCGACCTCGTGATCATGGACGTCAAGATGCCCCGCCGCGACGGCATCGATGCCGCCTCGGAGATCGCCAGCAAGCGGATCGCCCCGATCGTGATCCTCACCGCGTTCAGCCAGCGCGACCTCGTCGAACGCGCCCGCGATGCGGGGGCGATGGCGTACCTCGTCAAGCCGTTCTCCATCAACGACCTGATCCCGGCGATAGAGGTCGCGGTCAGTCGCTTCACCGAGATCACCGAACTCGAGCGTGAGGTGGCGACGCTCGCCGAGCGGCTGGAGACGCGCAAGCTCGTCGAACGGGCCAAGGGCTTGCTGCAAACAAAGCAGGGCATGACTGAGCCCGACGCGTTCAAGTGGATCCAGCGTGCCGCGATGGATCGCCGCACGACGATGAAGCGGGTCGCCGAGGTGGTGCTGGAAACCCTCGACACGACGAAAGACACCCCGTCGGCCAGCTAGCCGCGGTTATCCAACATCACGCACTCCCGCGAACTGTTGGCTATGTTTACCGGAGCGTTGACAGCCCAACCCGGAGGTGAGACGTGCGCGGTCGTGCGACGCGGAGTGCTCTGGCACTGAGTTCTGCCGGATTAGTCGTGATAGGCGTGGCCGCCTGCCACCAGTCCTCACCGGGACAGAACAACTCGCAGACCAACCTGAAGATCGTCGAGCAAGTGCAGATCGACGAGAACGGCAAAGTGGTCAACGCAACCGAAGGCGCCGCATCCGCCGACCCGGCCGGGGACGGCAAGGCCACCTGCCCACCTGTCAACATCGCGATGGCCGGCGCGTTGACGGGTCCCGACGCCGCGCTCGGCATCAATATCAAGTACGGGGTGCAGCTCGCCGTCGACAAGCACAACGCCGCCAACCCCGGCTGCCAGGTGCAGCTGAAAACGTTCGACACCGAGGGCGACCCACAGAAGGCGACCGCCATCGCCCCGCAGATCGTCGACGACGCGTTCACCATCGGGCTGGTCGGTCCGGCGTTCTCCGGCGAAACCAAAGCGACCGGCGGCGTCTTCGACCAGGCCGGGCTCGTCGCGGCCACCGCGTCGGCCACCAACGTGACCCTGTCCCAGCAGGGATGGAAGACGTTTTTCCGTGGACTCGCGAACGACGGCGTGCAGGGCCCATCAGTGGCGAACTACATGAAGAACACACTCAACAACAACAAGGTGTGCGTCGTCGACGACAGCACCGACTACGGCTTGGGGCTGGCACAGACAATCCGGCAGACGCTCGGGCCTGCCGCCAACGCCAGCTGCAACATCTCGGTGAAGAAAGGCGACAAGGACTTCTCGGCCGCAGTGACGCAGGTCAAAGGCATCAACCCCCAGTCGATCTTCTACAGCGGGTACTACGCCGAGGCCGCTCCTTTCGTGCAGCAGCTGCGTGACGGCGGCGTGACCGCGACCTTCATCGCCGGTGACGGCACCAAAGACCCCGAATTCGTCAAGCAAGCTGGTGAAGCATCCAAGGATGCGCTGCTGTCCTGCCCCTGCGGCCCGGCGAGCAAGTCGTTCGCCGACGAGTACACCAACAAGTTCAAGCAGGAACCCGGCACCTACAGCACCGAGGGCTACGATCTGGGCACCATCCTGCTCAAGGGCATCGACTCAGGGGCCATCACGCGGCCTGCGTTGCTCGACTACGTTCGCAACTACAACGGCCAGGGCATCGGGCGGAAGTACCAGTGGACGCCCGACGGTGAACTGACCACGACGTTGATCTGGATGTACAAGGTCCAGTAGCCGCTGACGACGGGACGCGTCCGAGACCGGAAGGCTCGGACGCGTTGTCGTAACCGAGGAGCTGCCAGGGGATGATCGACGACTGCATCGGCCACTGCGCCGTACACGCAGCCAATATCGGCTTCAACCTGGCCGGCTTACGAACCGGCTTCTGGCAGTTGACGATCGACGGGCTGTCCTGGGGGGCGATCTACGCGCTCGTCGCGGTTGGCTACACGTTGGTGTTCGGTGTCCTGCGGCTCATCAACTTCGCGCACTCGGAAATCTTCATGCTCGGTATGTTCGGGGCGTACTTCGCGCTCGACAAGATCCTTGGCTTCGCACCGAGCGGGAACGCCTACAACATGGGCATCGCTTTAACGGTTGTCTACCTGGGCATCGCGATGCTTTTCGCGATGGCGGTGTCGGGGTCGGCGGCCGTGGGTCTCGAGTTGGTGGCCTATCGTCCGCTCCGCCGGCGCAACGCGCGGCCGCTGACCTTCTTGATCACCGCGATCGGCATGTCCTTCGTGCTACAGGAATTCGTGCACTTCATCCTCCCGAAGCTGCTGCAGGGCTACGGCGGCAGCAACGCCCAAGAGCCGATCATCCTGGTGGTGCCGAAGACTCAGTTCGAAGTGTTCGGGGCCACCGTTTCCGACGTGACGCTGGTCATCGTCGCCGCGGCGTGCGTGTTGGCGGTACTGACCGATCTCGCAATCAACCGCAGCAAATTCGGTCGCGGTATACGTGCCGTCGCCCAGGACCCCACCACCGCAACGCTGATGGGGGTGTCGCGGGAGCGGATCATCACGACCACGTTCCTGATCGGCGGCCTGCTGGCCGGTGCCGCCGCGCTGCTGTACACGCTCAAGGTGCCGCAGGGCATCATCTACTCCGGCGGCTTCCTGCTCGGCATCAAGGCGTTCTCGGCGGCCGTGCTGGGCGGCATCGGCAACCTGCGCGGCGCGTTGCTCGGCGGCCTGCTCCTCGGTGTGATGGAGAACTACGGCCAGGCGCTCTTCGGCACCCAGTGGCGGGACGTGGTGGCGTTCATCCTGTTGGTGCTGGTGCTGCTGGTGCGGCCGACCGGGATACTGGGTGAAAGCCTCGGGAAGGCGAGAGTATGAGCTGGGCCCAGAAACTGGAACGCCCCGGCGACGTACTGCGGGAATGGTGGGGCGGGCTGAGCCGGGAAGCGAAATGGCTTGTCGGTCTTGTGGTTTTCGCGCTGATGGCGCTGCTGCCGCTGTATCCGCCGCCGTTTCTGGACACGCCTGGAATCAGCTTCGGCGGTGTAATGGCGCAGTTCGCGATGGTCGCGCTGATCGCGGTCGGGCTCAACGTCGTCGTCGGCCAGGCCGGCCTTCTCGACCTGGGCTATGTCGGGTTCTATGCGGTCGGCGCCTATACGGTCGCCCTGCTGACGAGCCCCGACAGCCCATGGAACAAGCTCGGGACGACCGGCTTGTTCAGCAAGGACTGGGCATGGCTGTCGTGTGTACCGATCGCGATCTGCGCGACGGCGATCGCCGGCCTGATCCTCGGCACCCCGACATTGCGACTGCGCGGCGACTACCTGGCGATCGTCACCCTCGGGTTCGGCGAGATCATCCGGCTGCTCGCCGACAACCTGCAAGACATCACCAACGGCTCGCGAGGGNTGAACCGGATCGCGTATCCGAGGCTGTTCCGAACCGACAAGGTGCCCGACGGCGTTTTCTCGAGCGGCAANGCCGCAGGTCACGCCAACTACGGNACCTGGTGGTTCTGGCTGGGCCTGATTCTGGTCGGGATCGTGCTGCTGCTCGTCGGCAACCTGGAACGCAGCCGCGTCGGGCGCGCATGGGTCGCGATCCGTGAGGACGAAGACGCCGCGGAAGTGATGGGCGTCAACACCTTCCGCTTCAAGCTGTGGGCGTTCGTGATCGGCGCCAGTATCGGTGGCCTATCGGGCGCGATGTACGCCGGACAGGTGCAGTACGTCGCACCGACCAACTTCAACATCATCAACTCCATGTTGTTCCTGTGCGCTGTCGTCCTCGGGGGGCAGGGCAACAAGCTCGGCGTGATCTTCGGGGCTTTCGTGATCGTCTACCTGCCCAACCGCCTTCTCGGTGTCCACTTGTTCGGCATCAACATGGGCGACCTGAAGTATCTGTTCTTCGGGCTGGCGTTGGTGATCCTGATGATCTTCCGGCCGCAGGGCTTGTTTCCGGTACGCCAGCAGCTCTTGGCGTACGGTAAGTCAGCGCGCGAACTCTTGCGTCGCGACCAGGCAAAAGAGGCCATCGCATGAGCGTGGAAGAAGTCGCTGGGTTACATCGCGAGGTGCATGCCGCCGAAGGCGAGATGCTTTTGGAGACAAAGGATTTGACTGTAAGATTCGGCGGCTTGGTCGCGCTGGACTCGGTGACGTTCGGGATCAGGCGCGGCGAGATCCTCGGGTTGATCGGGCCCAACGGCGCGGGCAAGACCACCTGCTTCAACGCGATCACAGGTGTTTACCGTCCAAGTTCAGGAACGGTGATCTTCGACGGTGCGCCGCTCGGCCGGATCAAGCGTCACCAGATCACTCGACGCGGAATTGCCCGCACGTTTCAGAACATCCGGTTGTGGGGTGAAATGTCGGCACTGGAGAACGTCGTCGTCGGAACCGACGCGCGACACAAGACGTCGGTGCCCGGCGCCGTCTTCCGATCGCCGCGGCACCGCCGCGAAGAGCATGAGGCGATCGAACGGGCGGTGGCGCTGCTGAAGTTCGTCGGCATCGCCAATCGCGCCGAAGAAAAGGCCAAAAACCTGCCCTACGGTGACCAGCGGCGGCTGGAGATCGCGCGGGCACTCGCCACCGAACCCAAACTGCTGTGCCTGGACGAGCCCGCCGCCGGGTTCAACCACAGCGAGAAAGCGGCGCTGATCGAGCTGATCCAGAAAGTCCGCGACGACGGCTACACGGTGCTGCTCATCGAGCATGACATGCGGTTGGTGATGGGCGTGACCGACAGGATCGTCGTGCTGGAGTTCGGCCGCAAGATCGCCGACGGGCTGCCCGCTCAGATCCGGGAGGACCCCGCGGTCATCGCCGCATACCTGGGAGTGCCAGATGACGAGCTCGAGTGACGCGCTGCTGGAGATTCGCGATGTGGTCGTGCATTACGGCCGCATCCAAGCCCTGCACGGGGTCTCGCTCGTTGTCCACGAAGGTGAGTTGGTCACGCTGCTGGGATCCAACGGCGCCGGCAAAACCACCACGATGCGAGCGATATCGGGTCTGCTGCCGCTGACGTCGGGCAGCGTATGGTTCGAGGGACGCAACATCACCAGGGTCAAGGCGCACAAGAGGGTTGCCTACGGGCTCATCCAGGCGCCGGAGGGGCGCGGTGTCTTCCCCGGCATGACTGTCGTCGAGAACCTCGAAATGGGTTGCTACGGACGCAAGTTCGGCTCGAGGGTTGAGCATAGCGAACGGCTCGACTGGGTGCTCGAGACCTTCCCGCGGCTCGCCGAGCGGCGCGCACAGGTAGGCGGCACACTGTCCGGCGGTGAGCAGCAGATGCTTGCAATCGGGCGGGCGCTGATGGCGCGGCCGCGGGTGCTGCTGCTCGACGAGCCATCCATGGGCCTTGCGCCGATGGTGATCTCGCAGATCTTCAAGATCATCTCGGAGATCAACGCGCAGGGCACCACCGTGCTGCTGGTGGAGCAGAACGCGCAGCAGGCCCTGAGCCGCTCGGACCGGGCCTACATCCTGGAGACCGGGACGATCACCCGCACCGGCCCCGCGCGGGAGTTGTTGGAAGATGACAGCATTCGCGCGGCGTATCTGGGCGTGGCCTAGTCATGAGCTCCAAGAAGCGACGTCTCGGCGGCACACAGGCTCTAGCGTGCGACGATGACTGCGGAGCCGTGGCCGAAGAGGCCCTGGTTGGCGGTGATGCCGACGGTGGCATCGTCGACCTGGCGGCCGGTGGCTTGGCCGCGTAGTTGCCAGGTGAGTTCGCAGACTTGGGCGATGGCCTGGGCGGGGATGGCCTCGCCGAAGCAGGCCAGCCCGCCGGAGGGGTTNACNGGGATGCGGCCGCCGATNGTCGTCGCCCCGCTGCNCAGCAGCGCTTCGGCGTCGCCTTTGGGGCACAGGCCCAGGTGTTCGTACCAGTCCAGCTCCAGTGCGGTGGACAGGTCGTAGACCTCGGCCAGGCTCAGGTCTTGCGGGCCGATACCGGCCTCGGTGTAGGCGGCGTCGAGGATGTGGTCCTTGAACACCCGCACCGGTGCGGGCACTGCCGCGGTGGAATCGGTGGCGATGTCGGGCAGTTCGGGTAGGTGCTGCGGATAGCGCGGGGTGACGGTGCTGACGGCGCGCACCGAGGGCACCCCGTGCAGCGAGCCGAGGTGGGTCCGGGCGAAGCCGGCGCTGGCCAGCACCAGGGCCGCGGCACCGTCGCTGGTGGCGCAGATGTCCAGCAGCCGCAGCGGATCGGCCACGACCGGGCTGGCCAGCACGTCGGCGACGGTGGTTTCCTTCCGGAACCGGGCGTTGGGATTGGCCTGGCCGTGGCGGGCGTTTTTGACCTTCACGGCGGCGAAGTCCTCGGCGGTGGCGCCGAACAGGTCCATCCGGCGGCGGGCCAGCAGCGCGAAGTACACCGGGTTGGTCGCGCCGATCAGATGGAAGCGCTGCCAGTCGGGGTCGTTGCGGCGTTCCCCGCCCACCGGGGCGAAAAATCCCTTCGGGGTGGTGTCGGCGCCCACGACGAGGGCGACTTCGCACAACCCGGCCAGGATGTGCGCGCGTGCGCTCTGCAGGGCTTGCGACCCGCTGGCACAGGCGGCGTAGCTCGAGGACACCGGTACGCCGGTCCAGCCCAGTTTCTGGGCGAACGTCGCCCCGGCGACAAACCCCGGATAGCCGTTGCGGATGGTGTCGGCGCCGGCGACGAACTGGATCTGGCCCCACGCCAGCCCGGCTTCGGCCAGCGCGGCGCGTGCGGCCACCATCCCGTAGGCGGTGAAATCGTTGCCCCACTTGCCCCACGGGTGCATCCCGGCACCGAGGATGTAGACGGGTTCGGGGGTCATGCGATGCTCCACGCGTAGACGGTCCGCTGGGCGCCGTCGTCGTCGCGATACAGCGGCTCGATCGCCAATTCCATCTCCATGCCCACCGCCAGATCGGCGGCCCGCGTGCCCGCCACCACCTTGCCGAGCACGATCAGCCCCTCGTGCGCCAAGGCCACCGCGGCCACCGCGAACGGCTCAAACGGGTCCGGTGCCGGATACGGCGGCGGGGGCGCATAGTGGTTTTCGGTGTAGCTCCACACCGTGCCGCGGCGCGACAACGCCGCCGCCTCCAGCGTGGCGCCGCCACACGCCGGGTTCGGGCAGTCGGTCGCCCGCGGCGGAAACACATACGTCCCGCACAGCCCACACCGGCTACCCGTGAGATACGGCAACCCCGAATCATCGAAATCCCACCAGCCCTCGATCGCCGGCTTCACGTCATCGATTGCTTCTGGCACGGCGCCAGCGTACCGACAACCGCCGCAAAACTGAAACGTGTTCCAGTTTGCGCACGGCGGGATCGAGGTCGCCGGCGAGGCCTGACCTGATGTCAGCGCGGATGCCTAGAGTTAAGCCGTGAGCCCTGCAAGGACCGCACCGGTCAAGACTTCCGCTGTCAGAGCGCAGACCGAGACCTCCGCCGATGACCGGCCAATACTGATGCTGCTGGATGGCAATTCTCTGGCCTTTCGGGCGTTCTACGCACTGCCTGCGGAGAACTTCAAGACACAGGGCGGGTTGACCACGAACGCGGTCTACGGATTCACCGCGATGCTGATCAACCTGCTGCGCGACGAGGCGCCGACGCATGTCGGCGCCGCCTTCGACGTGTCCCGCCAGACGTTCCGGTCCGACAAATACCCGGAGTACAAGGCCAACCGGTCGTCAACCCCCGACGAGTTCCGCGGGCAAATCGAGATCACGAAGGAAGTGCTTGTCGCGCTTGGCATCACCGTCCTGGCCGAGCCGGGTTTTGAAGCTGACGATGTGATCGCCACCCTGGCCACCCAGGCTGAGCAGGCCGGCTTCCGGGTGCTCGTGGTCACCGGTGACCGTGACTCGTTGCAGCTTGTGAGCGACGACGTGACGGTGCTCTATCCGCGCAAGGGTGTCAGCGAACTGACGCGCTTCACCCCGGAGGCGGTCGTCGAGAAATACGGGCTGACCCCGGAGCAGTACCCGGATTTCGCGGCGCTGCGCGGCGATCCGAGCGACAACCTGCCCGGCATCCCCGGGGTGGGGGAGAAAACGGCATCGAAGTGGATCGCCGAGTACGGATCGCTGCAGAGCCTGGTCGACAATGTCGACTCGGTGCGCGGCAAGGTCGGTGACGCGTTGCGCGCCAACCTCTCGCACGTGGTGCTCAACCGCGAGCTGACCGATCTCGTCAAGGACGTACCGCTGGCCCAGACGCCGGACTCGCTGCGGATGCAGCCGTGGGACCGCGACCACATCCACCGGCTGTTCGACGATCTGGAGTTTCGGGTGCTGCGCGACCGGCTGTTCGACACGCTCGCCGCGGTCGAGCCGGAGGTCGACGAAGGCTTCGACGTCCGAGGCGGCGCGATCGAGCCGGGCGGGCTGGTCGATTGGCTGGCCGACCACGCCAGTGACGGGCGCCGGTCCGGGTTGTCGGTGGTCGGCACCCACAGGCCCGCCGGGGGGGACGCGACGGCCGTCGCCATCGCCGCCGCCGATGGCGACGGCATCTACATCGACACGTCCGAAATGACGCCCGACGACGAAGCGGCGCTCGGCCGATGGCTTGGCGACGAGTCGCAGCCGAAGGCGCTGCACGAGGCCAAGGCGGCGATTCATGACCTCGCCGGACGGAGCTGGGCCCTGGCCGGGGTCACGTCGGACACGGCGCTGGCGGCATACCTCGTGCGGCCCGGTCAGCGCAGTTTCACGCTGGAGGACCTATCGCTGCGGTACCTGCGCCGCGAATTGCGGGCCGAGAACCCGGAGCAGCAGCAGTTGTCGCTGCTCGACGACTCCGACGGCGTCGACGACCAGGCGGTACAGACTCAGATCCTGCGGGCCCGGGCGATCGTCGATCTGGCCGACGCGCTGGACGCGGAACTGACCCGCATCGACTCCGCTGCGCTGCTCGGCGACATGGAGCTGCCCGTGCAGCGCGTCCTGGCCGACATCGAAACGGCCGGTATCGCAGTCGATTTGGACCAGCTGACTGAGCTGCAAAGCCAGTTCGCGGCCCAGATCAGGGCCGCCGCCGACGCCGCCTATGCGGTGATCGGCAAGCAGATCAACCTCGGCTCGCCCAAGCAGCTGCAGGTGGTGCTCTTCGACGAGCTGGACATGCCCAAGACCAAACGCACCAAGACCGGATACACGACCGACGCAGATGCGTTGCAGTCGCTGTACGAAAAGACCGGCCACCCGTTCCTGCAGCAACTGCTGGCCCACCGCGACGCGACGCGGCTGAAGGTCACCGTCGACGGCCTGCTGAACTCGGTGGCCCCCGACGGGCGGATCCACACCACGTTCAACCAGACGATCGCCGCGACGGGCCGGCTGTCGTCCACCGAGCCAAACCTGCAGAACATCCCGATTCGCACCGACGAAGGTCGTCGGATCCGCGACGCGTTCGTTGTCGGCGAGGGCTACGCCGAGCTGATGACTGCCGACTACAGCCAGATCGAGATGCGGATCATGGCCCACCTGTCCCGGGACGAGGGGCTCATCGAAGCCTTCCGCACCGGGGAGGACCTGCATTCCTTCGTCGCCTCCCGGGCGTTCGGCGTCCCGATCGAGGAGGTGACGCCGGAACTGCGGCGCCGGGTGAAGGCGATGTCGTACGGGCTGGCGTACGGTTTGAGCGCTTACGGCCTCGCACAGCAGCTGAAGATCTCCACCGAGGAAGCCAAGGTGCAGATGGAGCAGTACTTCGCCCGGTTCGGCGGGGTCCGCGACTACCTGCTCGACGTGGTCGACCAAGCCCGCAAGGACGGCTACACGTCAACCGTCCTCGGCCGGCGTCGCTACCTGCCCGAACTGGACAGCAGCAACCGCCAGGTCCGGGAGGCCGCCGAGCGGGCCGCGCTGAACGCGCCCATCCAGGGCAGCGCGGCCGACATCATCAAGGTCGCGATGATCGAGGTGAACGGCGCGATGCAGGAGGCCGGCCTGAGTTCCCGCATGCTCCTGCAGGTCCATGACGAACTGCTGTTCGAGATAGCGCCCGGCGAGCGGGACACCGTCGAAGCCCTTGTCCGCGACAAGATGGGCGGTGCGTATCCGCTGGACGTCCCACTGGAGGTTTCCGTCGGTTACGGCAGGAGCTGGGACCGGGCGGCGCATTAGTGGGGGCCGGCAGCCCGCAGATCGACGTTTCGGGAATACGCAGGCCCTGGTACCGGGTTTGGCCAGCATGTACCTAGTCGAGTAGCCTCGACAGGTATCCCTTTGTCCCTACGACCCAACCTGTCCGGAGCAACCCAACAACATGCCAAGCCCCTCCGTCACCTCGCCGCAAGTAGCCGTCAACGACATCGGCTCTTCCGAGGACTTCCTCGCCGCCATCGACAAGACAATCAAATACTTCAACGATGGCGACATCGTCGAAGGCACGATCGTCAAGGTTGACCGTGACGAAGTCCTCCTCGACATCGGCTACAAAACGGAAGGCGTCATCCCTTCCCGCGAGCTATCAATCAAGCACGACGTCGACCCGAACGAGGTGGTGTCGGTCGGGGACAAGGTCGAGGCCCTCGTGCTCACCAAGGAGGACAAGGAAGGCCGGCTGATCCTGTCCAAGAAGCGCGCCCAATATGAGCGCGCATGGGGCACGATCGAGGAACTCAAGGACAAGGACGAGGCCGTCAAGGGCACCGTCATCGAGGTCGTCAAGGGCGGCCTGATCCTCGACATCGGCCTGCGCGGCTTCCTCCCAGCGTCGCTGGTCGAGATGCGCCGCGTCCGTGACCTGCAGCCCTACATCGGCAAGGAGCTCGAGGCCAAGATCATCGAGCTCGACAAGAACCGCAACAACGTCGTGCTGTCGCGCCGAGCCTGGCTGGAACAGACGCAATCCGAGGTGCGCAGCGAGTTCCTCAACCAGCTGCAGAAGGGCGCGATCCGCAAGGGCGTCGTGTCGTCGATCGTCAACTTCGGCGCGTTCGTCGACCTCGGCGGCGTCGACGGCCTGGTGCACGTCTCCGAGCTGTCCTGGAAGCACATCGACCACCCGTCCGAGGTGGTTCAGGTGGGCGACGAGGTCACCGTCGAGGTGCTCGACGTCGACATGGACCGCGAGCGGGTTTCGTTGTCGCTCAAGGCGACCCAGGAAGACCCGTGGCGCCACTTCGCGCGCACGCACGCGATCGGGCAGATCGTGCCGGGCAAGGTCACCAAGCTTGTGCCGTTCGGTGCGTTCGTTCGGGTCGAAGAAGGCATCGAGGGTCTGGTGCACATCTCCGAACTGGCCGAGCGCCATGTTGAGGTGCCCGACCAGGTGGTCGCCGTCGGCGACGACGCGCTGGTCAAGGTCATCGACATCGATCTGGAGCGGCGCCGTATCTCGCTGAGCCTCAAGCAGGCCAACGAGGACTACACCGAAGAGTTCGACCCGTCGAAGTACGGCATGGCCGACAGCTACGACGAGCAGGGCAACTACATCTTCCCCGAGGGTTTCGACGCGGACACCAACGAGTGGCTCGACGGCTACGACAATCAGCGTGGGGAGTGGGAGGCGCGCTACGCCGAGGCGGAGCGGCGGCACAAGATGCACACCGCTCAGATGGAGAAGTTCGCCGCCGCCGAAGCCGCCGCGGCCGAGAAGCCGTCGGCCAACGGCGCGTCGCGCTCGGACGAGCAGTCCGCGGGCGGGTCACTGGCCAGCGACGAGCAACTGGCCGCGCTGCGGGAGAAGCTGGCCGGCAGCGCCTAACGGCGCCCGCGAATGCTCAGGATCGGGCTGACCGGCGGAATCGGCGCCGGTAAGTCGACAGTGTCTGAGACGTTCGCCGAATGCGGCGGTGTGGTTGTCGACGGCGACGTGATCTCCCGTGAGGTTGTCGCGCCCGGGACCGAAGGCCTTGCCGCGCTGGTCGACGCGTTCGGCGACGACATCCTGCTACCGGACGGTGCGCTGAACCGTCCCGCACTTGCCGCCAGGGCGTTCAGCAACCACGACCAACGGGCCACGCTCAACCGGATCGTGCACCCGCTGGTGGCGCACAGGCGTGCGGAGATCATTGCCGCGGTGTCCGAGGACGAGGTGGTGGTCGAGGACATCCCGCTGCTGGTGGAGTCCGGCATGGCGCCGCTGTTCCCGCTGGTCGTGGTCGTGCACGCCGACGCGGAGCTGCGGGTGCAGCGGCTCGTGGAACAGCGCGGCATGAGCGAGCAGGACGCTCGGGCGAGGATTGCAGCGCAGGCCAGCGATGAGCAGCGGCGCAAGGTTGCCGACGTATGGCTGGACAACTCGGGCAGCCAGGGTGAGGTGGTCAAGCGGGCCCGCGAGCTGTGGTACAACCGGGTGCTGCCGTTTGCCCATAACGTGCGTAGCCGGCAGACGGTTACGGGTCCGGCGACGGTGGTGCCGGCCGACCCGACTTGGCCTGACCAGGCGCGCCGGATCGTCGAGCGGCTCACGACCGCTTGCGGTTCGAAGGTGCTGCGCGTCGACCACATCGGTTCGACAGCGGTGCCCGGCGTGGACGCCAAGGACGTGATCGACGTGCAGGTGACGGTTCCGTCGCTAGCGGTCGCCGACGAACTGGAGGATGCGCTGACCGTGGCCGGTTATCCACGCATTCAGGGCGTCACCAGCGACGTGCCACACACCAGAGATCGAACCTTGTGGCAGAAGCGACTTCACGCGGCCGCCGATCCGGGTCGGCCCGCGAACGTCCATCTGCGTGTCGACGGCTGGCCGAATCAGCAGTTCGCGCTCCTGTTCGTCGACTGGCTGAAGGCCAATCCCGCTGTGCGCGAGGATTATCTGGCGGTCAAGCGGGCGGCCCAGGCTGCGCCGCAATACGCCGAAGCGAAGGAACCGTGGTTTCTCGACGGGTACCGCCGCGCGTGGGAGTGGGCGGGCTCGGTTAATTGGGCGCCGGCTGGCTGACGGGGCTCGTGTTGACAACGTTACCGTCGCCCGCGTTGGACAACGGAGCGCCGCAAGCCAGTACGCCATACATCGGGTCGTCGCTGGCCGGGGTCAGGCGAGGGCCGATGAACTGATCGGCCTTTGCGATGGTGGCGTCGTCGACCAGGATTTCGCAGTGCAGGTTGGCCGAGTAAGGCCATTGGATCGAAACCTGCATGCCGGCCTGCTGTGGATCGGCCAGTACCGCGTCGGCCTCGAAGGTCCGTCCCGGCAGCATCGTCGGGTTGGAGCTCTGCACCTGGGTGTCGTTGATCTTGTAGGTGATCGTCGCCCCACGGGCGAGCCCGTCGACCCGGGCGCGGTACGTGACGTTGTGCAGCACATCGTCGGCCAGCGCCGCAGCGGGGATTAGCTGGCCACCAACGAGTACCGCGGTCAGGCAGGTCGCACCGAGCAATGCGCGCGTGGTCGGCCTCATGTCGCGGAGCTTACGCCTGCAGCCACGTCGGGGTGCAAGCGGTTGCCAGATACCCCAGGGTGAAGATTGTGGTGGGCATTGCTGTCGCAGGTGGCCGGCCCGCGATTGCGGCGCCGCGCTGAGAGGTTTTGTGGCAGAGGGTGACTGGAGGATGACCGCTGCCGTGCCGTCGGAATCTGCTGTGCTCTAGGTCTTTCTCTGGGGGGTAGCAGGTATGTGCGACCTCCTGCTATCCGGTGGCCGTCATTTGATGCCAGCCCTGACGACATCGCCTGGCGTAGGCGGGATTCTAAAACCGGCTCTAACACGACCAGCCTAGCCACAAGAAGGGCCACGTCGCCGCGCCCAAGCGGCCCGCACAGAGGAGTTTCTACCATGAAGCGCTTTACGATCGGCGCTGCGATCGCCGGGATGCTCGCTGCCGGTTCTCTGGCACTGGCCTGCACCGCCGATGCCACCGCAATCAGCGGTTCATCGGCCTCCGACGCGATCAGTCAGCTGCGAGCACAGGGGTACAACGTGCAGCTCAACACGAATGGCACAGTTGATGTCCCGCTGTCGGAATGCACGGTTTCCGGCATCCACGGACTTCCGCAAACGTCCCCGGTCGGCCAGCCGGCCCACACCACACAACTGACGACCGTCTACGTCGACGTCGACTGCCCGCCCGACAACTAGCCGGCGGCGGGCGGCATCAGCGGGTCTCCCTGGTTACTTCGTCAGCGTCTTTGTCGGTGCGCAGGCCGATGTAGCGCGGGTGACGCAGCTTGCCGTCACGCGTCCATTCGGTGAATCCGACCTGGGCGACCAACTCCGGACGCACCCACGTCGCGCCAGGCTCGCGGACTCTCCCGGGAGTGAAGGGCTGTTCTTCCTGCCTGATGCCCGACAACCGCTCGTGTAGAGAGTCCAGCGTCGCGTCGTCGAAGCCGGTACCCACCTTGCCGGCATAAACCAGGTCACGGCCATCGTGGTAGCCGACCAGCAACGCGCCCAGTCCGACCCGGCTGCCGCGGGGGGCGGTGTAGCCGCCGATCACGAATTCCTGGTCGCGTACGCACTTGAACTTCAGCCAGTTCCTCGAGCGGCGACCCTCGTAGGCGGCACCGGCCAGCTTCGCGATCACGCCCTCGTCGCCGCGCTCGCAGGCCGCGTGGTAGGCCATCTCGCCTTCTTTCCAGCGGTGGGTGGTGTACCGAAGCGGATCATCAAACTGAACGGCGTTGCGCAGGAGCCGCTTGCGCCAGATACACGGCAGCTCGGTGGTCGCATACCCGTCCAGGTGGAGCAGGTCGAAGACGTAGTAAAAGATGGCGATCCGAGACGCCCGGGCGTGCTCCGGGTCCATGATGCCCAGTCGGCCCTGCAGACGCGCGAAGCTCGTGCGCCGGCCCTCGAATGCCACGACCTCGCCGTCGACGACGAAGCGGGAGGTGTCCTGCGCAGCGAGCGCGTCGGCGAGTTCCGGGTAGGTTCCGTCGAGAGGTTGACGATTGCGGGACAGCAGCCGCACATGGTCGCCGTCGCGAAACGCCAGGCAGCGCATGCCGTCGAACTTGCGCTCGAAGATCCACGCGGGATCGGAGAAGCGCTTATCGGTCAGCGTGGCCAGCATCGGCGGGCGCCACGACGGCACCGGCTCTGCCCGAAGCGCAGCGCGCAGGTCGTCGGGCAACCGATCAAGGGTCACCGGCCGCGCCACGTCAGCTCCATGCCGTTGCCGGCCAGCCACTCGTGAAGGTCGTGGCCGCTGCGCGCCAGGCCGTCGATCGCGTTCACCGCCCGGTGTATCGCTCGCTCGACGGTGCGGCTGCCGAGCAGCCCGTGATGGTGCGCGTCGAGCAGATCGTCGATGTCGAGCAGATCGGTGCGCAACCCGGTATGGACGACCAGGTCGAGGTAGTGGTCTTCGGAGCGCCACACCGCTTCGCCGGGAGTGAACTCACCGACGTCGAGGTAGTAGTCCTGCTCGCGTTCGTGGCCCGGGTTGAAGTGGAAGATGTTCGCCCGCAGGCCCAGCGACGGCAGCAGCCACGACTCGAGGTAGTGGAACTGGGCCCGGCCGGGTGTCGGGCGTGCCATATACAGCCCCCACGGCCGCACGGTGTACAGGTCGACGGCCCGCACGATGCCCTTCGGGTCGGTGTTGGTGCGCGCCACTAGGTCGAACGTCTCGTGTTTCGGCGGGTGGATAAAGTCAGCATAGGCTCGGATAACGCTGAAATGACAAACACCAGCAGACCTTCGTTCAACCACAACGACTTCTATCACCGGCTCCTGCTGCGCACACGGTGCCGGTGCAGTGCGACCACGCTCTGGACAGCGGCTGCGGCACCGGCGTGTTCGCCAGGAAGCTGGCCCGACACGCACGATTTGTCGAAGCCGTTGACAAGGCTGCCGACGTGGTTGCCGACGCGTGTCGGCAGTCGATCGGCACCCGAACCTCGCTTACATCCAGGCAGATTTTTCCGACTACGACCTCCGCCCCACCGGGTACCAGTTCATCTCGTGCCTGGCGAGCCTCCACCACATGCCGTTCGCCGAGACCGTCTCGCGGCTGCGCGATGCATTGGTGCCCGGAGGCGTGCTCGTGGTGCTGGGCTGCTACCGCACGGCGACGCTTGCGGACTATCTGCACGACGTGGTGGCGGTGCCCGCGAACCTGGCGGCCCGAGCGGGTGTCGGAATGGCTGCGGTTCTTCACGGCGATCGCGGCATCGAATCGGCCACCGCACCGATCAGCGAGCCGCAGATGTCCTTGCTCGAGGTCAGGGCGGAAGCCTCGCGGCTCCTTCCCGGAAGTGAAACTCGGCGTTGGTTGGTCTGGCGGTACACACTCGTCTACCGACGCCGGGAACGTGTCGGTGACGACGCCTACCCTGGACCACATGGCTTTCGCGACTGAACACCCCGTGGTGGCGCACTCGGAATACCGCGCCGTCGAGGATGCCGTGCGCACGGGTGGCCGCTTCGAGGTGGTCAGCCCGTATACGCCCGCGGGCGACCAGCCCACCGCGATCGACGACTTGGAGCGTCGCATCAAGGCGGGGGAGCGCGACGTGGTGCTGCTCGGTGCCACCGGCACCGGCAAGTCGGCGACGACGGCGTGGCTGATCGAGCGGGTGCAGCGGCCGACGCTGGTGATGGAACCGAACAAGACGCTGGCCGCCCAGATGGCCAACGAACTGCGGGAAATGTTGCCGAACAACGCTGTTGAGTACTTCGTTTCGTACTACGACTACTACCAGCCCGAGGCGTACATCGCGCAGACTGACACCTACATCGAGAAGGACAGCTCGATCAACGACGACGTCGAGCGGCTGCGGCACTCCGCGACTTCCAGCCTGCTGTCGCGCCGAGATGTGGTCGTGGTGGCGTCGGTGTCCTGCATCTATGGTCTCGGTACACCGCAGTCTTACCTGGACCGTTCGGTGGAGCTGCAGGTGGGGACCGAGGTGCCGCGCGACGCGCTGCTTCGGCTGCTGGTCGACGTTCAGTACTCCCGCAACGACCTGGCGTTCACCCGCGGCTCGTTCCGGGTGCGCGGCGACACGGTCGAGATCATCCCGTCGTACGAGGAGCTCGCGGTGCGCATCGAGTTCTTCGGCGACGAAATCGAGGCACTGTATTACCTGCACCCGCTGACCGGCGAGGTCATCCGCAAGGTCGATTCGCTGCGCATCTTCCCGGCCACCCATTACGTGGCCGGCCCCGAGCGGATGTCGCACGCAATCTCGACGATCGAGGAGGAGCTGGCGGAGCGGCTGGCCGACCTCGAGCGTCAGGGAAAGCTGCTGGAGGCGCAGCGGCTGCGGATGCGGACCAACTACGACATCGAGATGATGCGCCAGGTCGGGTTTTGCTCGGGCATCGAGAACTACTCGCGGCACATCGACGCGCGTCCGGCGGGCTCCGCGCCGGCCACCCTGCTGGACTACTTCCCCGAGGACTTCCTGCTCGTCATCGACGAGTCGCACGTCACAGTGCCGCAGATCGGCGGAATGTACGAGGGCGACATCTCGCGCAAGCGCAACCTGGTGGACTACGGCTTCCGGTTGCCGTCGGCGGTCGACAACCGGCCGCTGACGTGGGAGGAGTTCGCATCGCGCATCGGGCAGACGGTGTATCTCTCGGCCACACCCGGGCCGTACGAGCTGAGCCAGTCCAGTGGCGAGTTCGTCGAGCAGGTCATCCGACCCACCGGCCTGGTGGATCCCAAGGTCGTCGTGAAGCCGACCAAGGGTCAGATCGACGACCTCATCGGGGAGATCCGCAAACGCGCCGAGGCCGACGAGCGGGTGTTGGTCACGACGCTGACCAAGAAGATGGCCGAGGACCTCACCGACTATCTGCTGGAGATGGGCATCCGGGTGCGTTACCTNCACTCCGAGGTCGACACGCTGCGTCGCGTCGAGCTGCTGCGCCAGTTGCGACTCGGTGAATACGACGTGCTGGTCGGCATCAATCTTCTGCGTGAGGGTTTGGACCTGCCGGAAGTATCGCTGGTGTCGATCCTCGACGCCGACAAGGAAGGGTTCCTCCGGTCATCGCGCAGCCTGATTCAGACCATCGGCCGCGCCGCCCGCAACGTGTCCGGCGAAGTTCACATGTACGCCGACAACATCACCGAATCGATGAAGGAAGCCATCGACGAGACGGAACGGAGGCGGGCCAAGCAGATCGCCTACAACAAAGAACATGGAATCGACCCGAAGCCTCTGCGCAAGAAAATCGCCGATATTCTCGATCAGGTATACCGGGAGGCCGAGGACAGCGACACCGTCGAGATCGGGGGTTCGGGACGCAACGCGTCACGTGGCCGTCGCGCCCAGGGTGAGCCGGGCCGGGCGATCAGCGCCGGCATCGTCGAGGGCCGCGACACGTCGAACATGCCGAGGGCTGAACTTGCCGATCTCATCAAGGATCTCACCGACCAGATGATGGCTGCTGCGCGCGATTTGCAGTTCGAGCTGGCGGCACGTATCCGGGACGAGATCGCCGACCTGAAGAAGGAACTACGGGGGATGGATGCCGCGGGGCTGAAGTGACCCACCCCAGGCTCTTGATCTGAACCATGGTTGAGCTTCTACGGTGTGAGACGTGAGTGATG
>JGI26341J46601_10000136_pt1 | contig 21793 bp, 29 predicted proteins | sample BogFormECP12_OM3_FD_46601 | JGI IMG/M metagenome (IMG submission 46601) | reverse complement strand
TAAAACCGGTCTTCTAACCCTGGAAACTTAGGGAATGTCACGGAAACTTGTCTTGAATTGTTATGACCGAATTCATCCCGTAAGACTGCTTTGTAGTCTCCCAACGATATCAACACAAAACACAATGCTGACTCGTGGTTAAACCCTTTGTAACTGACATTGAACTGATAGGCCTTGTCTAGTAAGAACTTACAATACTCAGAGTTAAACCGGACTTTGGCTCCTGCTTTAAGTCTCTTGAACTTAGCTTGGGTCATTGGTTAGGCTCCATATCAGTTAGATCGCCTTCTTTTATAACGAAGAATCCATCTGTTTGTTTCACGATATAGAAGTATTCATCTTCTGACTCAAGCATGTTTCTTAAGTCTTCTCGCGTTAATATCTGAACTACCATTCCTTGCTTGTATTCTTTCACTTTCCACCTCCAAAAAACACTTGGTAAAGACTCCGACGCTCACGGAGTAAACTGAACCGGGATTCGAACTCATAACTCACAGTCTTAAGAGTCTCGAGGTCATTCGCCTCTACTTCGAAGAACAACTCCGGACTCCCCGTGATCGAGTACAAGCTTAGCACGGTTGACTTATACGTGTAAACAGAAAAGGTCTTCTCCAACGCGTTAGGTCTACCGAACATAATGCTAAACGAGTCAATCGTAGTCTCAAGGTCATTGACTACGATGTTATTCTCGAGTCTGTCCACAGTATTCCCTTTGTCATTGACTTTAACGGTCAACTCATGGGTGTTCTCTCGGAGCCTGAAGACATCTACGTTAGGAGCCTTCCAGAACCAGTCAGTCGAGATAGCTGCATCGATGTCGACCTGGCCGTCGTTGGCTAGTACATAGTCTTCGATGTCTTTCCAACTGGCTTCGAGGACGTAGTACTTCTTTTCAATTTCTCTGTTAGACTTGTTCATTTTCCCGCCTTGTCGAACTTGACTAGTAGTATAGCACAGTTCGCAATGATGTGTCCGAGATGGGAGACTCCAGAGTCTTCTGCTAGTTTTTCTCCGGACTTATAGGCTAATAGGTGGCGTTCTAACGCGTTAAGGAAGTCTACGCGCTCCATGTCGACGTCTCGCCACTGTTCGGGACCATACTTCTTAGCTCCGTATTCCATCGCCTTGATACCTTCAATAACCGCTTCATAGGGAAGCAGGTTGGGGCGAATCTTACTGGCTTTCTTGGTGTACTCGTCATTGGTATTGGGTTTAGTACGGCTGCACATTATATGCCCATCTTCTCCACAATCTCTACACCGAGACCCTGCTACAACAGTAACTCCAGAAGTCTCTTTTTTAGACTTATCCATAAGAGCCCCTATCCTGCTTACACCATCGTGTATACTCTTGGCGTACTCGTCATTGATACCGGGTCTAGTACTACTGCACATTTTATGCCCATCTTCTTTACAACAGTATGTACAAAAACCTGTAGAACCGTGCTTAACACAAACAGGTATCACTTCGCCTCCTCATCATACTTTAACAGATACTTGAGGATCTTGGTAGCGGATTCTATAGTATTCCGTCCTACCAGCCTGCGGTTGCAGTAGTAGCACAACAATCCACGGACCTTGCCGGTTTTGTGGTTATGGTCGACATGTAACGAGTTCTTAAAGTTAGACTGGTGTTTCTTGCAGATCGCACACGAGTGATTTTGTGTTATTAATTGGTGTGCATACCACAACACTCCAATACCATACTTAGTCTGAAGATACTTATCCCTGGCGTTGATAAATACTTTGGACGACTCTTTCGATTTCTTCAAGGCTCTTTCCTCCACCCATGAAGTCTTTGTTCATCTCGATCAACCAAGTCCTGGTGAATGACAACTCAAAACCACGATCCCGAAGAGCATTACAAACACTAACCAAAGTATGGTGTCGATTACCCACTCGGACTCTACCAAGCTTGGAATTAATATGGAAATCGCTGAATACACTAACCATATTATTATTGGACTGCATAGTGCCAGTAGAACTAGGGATTCTTGTAACTGGACGTTGGTACTTAGCATGGACTAAGCTGACCCCTGGCGTGGACTCAACCAGTGTTTTCCGTGCTCCAGTTTTCGCATGGACAGTTCCGGGTAGTCGGAATAAATGGAGGTGGGTATAAATTCCCAGATCTGCGTATGGGATGTGTCCTTTAACCCAGGACTTGTCTTGTTCTGGTAGTATATGGGTAGGACTCGAATCCCTCTGTATACTAATGTGAAACCCACGATTGCCAGTAAACCACACGTCGTAACTAACGCCCATTCCATCTAGTACTCCTTTTGTCTTACTCAAAGTTTCTTTTGAGTCGAGGTCGATCCAGAGTCTTTCGCTCCAGACACTACCTTTAAAACCCGCCGTAGTTCCCGCCGTGATAATACCCTTGGCCGAATCCTCAGTAATCTGGTAGAGACTCGTGAAGCCTTCCAGAGTACTAGTCTCACCAATATTAACGATAGTAGGAGCACTACCGTAATCGGGACGGCTAGACCACACAACACAATTATAGTTAGTTCCGTGGTCACTCACAGCCCCCCCGACAACTTAGTTACTCCGTATTGCCGTACGTAGTCACTGGGTGCATACAACAACGTCAGGATTTCTTTACGTACAGAGTTCGATGCTGATTCGTCTACGTCTACTGCCGCGGGCTGGGTAATCAAGGGACACTTGTACCACTTTACTTTAACAGACGTGAACAATAACTGTATAGTCTGCGGGGCGGTTGTACCCTGGAGACTTGGGTCACACTTAACCCGTACTAGACTGTCTGCGAATTTCAGTTTCACAGCTTCTTCACCGCGCATCCAAGCTTCGTCATGAATGAAGGCTTGGTAGTCCTTGAGTTTCATGCCTACCCGAGCGGCAATGTGTTCATCGAGTTTAGTCACACTTGTCAGTAACTCTAGTGCTCGGGTTATTAGATTGCCGGGCACTTGGCCCGACAACCCCTCAGCATACGCCCGATGAGACATCATAGTACCGGACTCTAGAACGTACCGCTTGCCCAGGTACTGCGAGATGATGAAGCTCATGCTTGCTGAGAACATGGAAATTGTGTCGACTCGGTGCCCTAGCCCGTTGACAGTCTCGATTACTTTCTCCCCGTCTGTAACACTCCCACCAGGAGAGTTCAAAGTCAGATACACGGGACTAAAGAACCCAGCTGTTCGGTCTGCTTCGATTAACTGAGCTTGCAATCTAGCCGCCGTTTCCCCATTAATGGCTGTTGACAAACTTACTGTGTTGCTCGAGCTAAGCGTAATCGTTCGTATACCCTGGTCAGGTACATTGGCTGCTACACCTGCTAATGCTACTGCTCCTAGTAATGCTAACGTTAACGGTTTCATTCGTCTCCTTTAAGTCCAGCTAGTGTCTGGAACGTTTTTGTTTCCGCTTTGATTTTGACCGACAATTGCAAGTCTTGGTTAACTTCTTCCAGCGCTTCTTCATAGATTTCTTTGAGCCTGTGTACTTGATCACTTGGTACCTGGTTGGACGTAGAATCGTGGCAGTCAAGTAGGACAGGCTTAATGCCAATGCCTCTCTCCGCGCACTTCTTGTATATCTTAGTGACCCATAGTATAAGTACGTCATGTGCACTAGATTGTATAAATCGATTGCCCAGGTCTTTGTACTCCGGATCAGGGACTTGAATGATTCTACCAATGACATTCCTAAGATACCCTTCATTTCGGTTTAGTTCTCGAAGCCGGTCGTTAAACCGTTGAACCTTCCTGAACTTCTGCCAATACCGTTTGACGTACGTCCTAGCTTCATCTAGTGTAGTAGGAAATCCTTGCCGTGTCAAGTTCTTTGAAACGGTGAATTCAGTGCCTGTGTATTGTACAGCTAGTTGGATGACCTTAGCTATACCGCGCTGTTTGGAGAATCTCTCTTTAACTGTCTTAGTTATAGGCACATTAGGGTTATAGCCGGAGTGTAGCTCTCGGTCATGGGGGAAGAGTTCTAACGCGAGGTCGAGGTAGATGTCTCCGAGTCCTTGACCGAATACTTTAGTAAGGCTTGGATCGTCTGAATAATGAGCAGTGATCGTAGGTTCAATAGCTGATAAATCAGCATGAACCCCGATATACCCTGGGTCACATTTAAGGTGTTTTAGGAGCCTGTGTTCGTTAAAAGGAGCGTTAAGAAGATAAGGCTTGAAACCAGACAACCGATAGGAGACAGTTCCACAGATGTTAAATCCAGGATGAAGTCGACTGTCAGCAATACTACTGTTAAGGTAAGCATTACCGAAGCTAGTGACAATTGTGTTAGAGGACTCATACTTCAGGTATCCCTCGAGTGCTTTGCGGATTCTAGGATCTGTGACATTTCGTAGAGCCTGCGTAATTGAATCTGCAGACGTACTAGCTGATCCACCTGGAGTTCGTTCAGAAACTTCGAGTCCAAGGACGTCAAAGAACAACTCCCGTTTATGACTGTCAGAGTTCCAGTTAAACCGCTCCCATTGCTCGGGATGGTTTCGGTAAAATACTTTGTTATATTCTCGCTGATATTCAGTGATCTTACGATCCGCCCAGGCTTCTTCAAGACTTGTTACCTCTTCTTTCAACAGTCGGTTAGTGCGGGCCTTAGCTGCCTCGGACTCTTTAGTTAGTCTGTCTACAGCCTTCTGAAGTCCTGGTCTGTCTACTAGAATGCCCTCTTGGGTGTTACGCTCTAGCAGTTGGTTGTACTCCATCATGAGGTCCATTGCCCACTGGTAGTTGTTGAATTTAAACCACTTATTCAGTTTGTTATATAATTGAAAAGTAGACTGAGCATCCAAGCAAGCATACTTAGCGAGACTATCGACAGATGCAAGATAGTGTTCACCTTTTTTGAGACTTCCGCCTTTCGCTTCGACTTCACGCTTTAGCTCCGTTTCATTCGTTTCCGTCCACCCGAGGACTTCTTTTTGGGCATCTTTGAGACCATACGGACGGGGTCCCGAAGGAGCAGAACAGAGATGCCAACCGATACGAGTATCGAAGATCCAATTAGACTGAATAGAAAAATACTGGTCAATAAAACGTTTGTCATAAGTAAAGTTATGTCCTATTAGAAGATGTTCTTTCAGAAAACTCGAAAGCAACTCCTTCAACTCTTTGTTTACAACTTCTACAAATTCCCCTAAAATAAATTGAGTTATCGGAATATAAAGTGATTTTAGATTTATTGAAAAGGAAATTCCCAGAAGATGCGTATCCTTTGCAGTTTCCGTGTCGCAAGCTACCGGACCTGTCCAATCCTTGATTAGTGAGAGGAATTCTTGACTTGTCGTTATTGTCTTCCATTCCACCGGTCCTCCAAGGGTAACAGGCTGGGGTGTACGCGCCACTCACACACAATCCCATTTAATTGGCCAGAACCTGTTGATACTACTCGTTAGCTGCGCGGTCGGTCTGAATCCACTCAGACGCTACGACTCGAACTTTGTAGAATCCCTTACCCGCTTTAGAAGTTCCGCTTCCATCGTGAGTAACTGCAACGTTTGCGCCTTTAGGAACGTTGTTGAGCTCGTCAGCCAAGACCTTGCTTCCGCCGATTGCGACAGTTCCTTCATCAGTCTCAATGAGAAACTTAGTTTCGGTAAGATTTTGTTTCATTCCATTCTTACGAGTGATCTCACGGGTCTTGGTATAACTGCCTTTGTATGTACCAATGAGTTTGTCACCTTCACCGAAGTAAGCCGACTTTGGACCTGCTTTTTCACTCAGTGGCGTGAACTGGTAGAACTTCACGATAGGATCGAAGTTCTGTCCTGTTCCTCCGCTACGGGACTTAAGCTTGGACTCGTCGATACTAGTCAAAGCTTGTTTGGTTTTAGCTGCAAAGTTACCTGCGTTCATTATTTAACTCCATTCATTAGTTTTAATACCTCTGTTAGTTTCGAGAGCTGCTCAGTCAACGAGGCTTGTTGATTAAGCAGTTTGGTTACATCTTTTTCTGAAATCTCTGGAAGAATTCTCTCCTGAACTCTCATCCAGAAGTCCTTAGCTGTCTGTAACAGCTTACCCTGGTATTCGAGGTCTGGCAATACTTTAATTACTACCACGTCACTTTTGTCATCACCATCCCACGAACCGTAGTAACACACTGTATCACCTGAAATCATCAACTGCTGCTGAATCTGTGGAATGTAGTAGTCAGGTACTTTACCCTTTAAAGCTTTACTGTGTGCTTCTTTACCAGGGCACTTTATTTCGATAATGCACTGATTCTGATCATTACGTCCGTCATAACTAGCTCTCAGAAATGGATAGTCGTCATGCTCGGCTGCACAATCCTCGAAAGTCATACCGAGTTGAGCTTCAAGTTTCTTACGAGCCTTAGGTTCTAGCTCAGTTCCACGACGCATAGCTGCTAATGCGAACTCATTAGGGGGAGTACGTTCTGCTAACCCAGTTTTAGTCAACCAAAGCTCAAACGGAGTCTGCCATGGCGACTCGCCCATGAACACTGGGGCGTCACTGGCACCCAATCCTTTACCCCGCCACTCACGCCATTGTTTAGTACCTTGTTTTAAGCTTACAAGTCTCATGCAACTAATGTATCATGTATAAACCTAGATTGCAACCGCCATTCGTAAATAAAGGGAAAAGAAATAGTTGACTTTCTCTGTTTTCCATGTTATAAAGAGACATCCGCGGGCAGCCGGGGTAGAATACAGTACTGTATACAAAGGGACGCTACCACGCAGTGTATAACAGTTAGACACCAATTCACGATTCATAAACTGCAAACTATGTGTCATTTTTCCCTTGACCACAGCAAGGCGATAGTATACAGTTAATACATGAATCGGAAACAACGCCGAATGGCGGACTCAAACAAGTTTAAGAACAGGATGGAAAAGATGCAAGACAAGCTTAAAGCACTGGTAGACAAGCATGCTCAACTTCGATTAGAACTCGGTAACCTTGAGATTGGTATTTCTCGAGCTAACGAGACTAAGCCTTTTATTTTAAATAAAATCAAAGAAGTTGAGACTCAGTATGAGCAATTGAAAGCTCAGATTGACAAAGCCAACGCGTCTGTAGGAGCTGAGCCTCCAATCCCCGAAGTTGGGTTGACTGAGGACACTAAACGAGAAATGGCCGAAGCACTGAAAGGACAGTCCAATGAAGCTACTGATGCTCCTGCACAGCCTGCTAGCGAAACTCCTGCGACGTAACCTCAAAGCTACTCCTAAGGCGGTTATCTCGGCTCAGATGAATGAACCCCGCCCGTTGCCTATGGGTATGACTGAGTTCGAGGAATGGAGTAACCGGATTATCTCTGGAGCTATGGTCACTGCTACTATCGAAACCCAGAAAGCAACGCTTGCGAGTATGATCATGCACCTCGGTCCAACTGAGGACCACAAACCTGATGCATACTTCATTCACTCACTGCGTAAGCTCGCAGCCAACCAAGTAGCGAACGAGGTCTTTACAGTAATTCGTACACAGGTCAAGGAGCGACTGGCCCAACAAGAACAAGCCTCTAAGGCTGCTGAAGCGACACCGGGACTAAGAGCAGTGCCGAATGGGCCCTTGGAAGACTAAGGAACTAAAGGAACTATACCTAGAATGGGAACAGCGCCTAAAAGACTCCGGGTTCGAGGACGCAGAGCAGACAGTCGGAAACGACCGAGTGCTCAAGCAGTTCTCCACCAACTTCTCAAGGCAAGAGCCAATGGAGCAGACGTTAGCACGTGGGAGGTACTACGACTTACTCCGACATCAATTGAACTCCGTCAGGTTCAAGAATCCGATACACAAGTACGTGATGCACAGGACTGCCGACGGTGCCAAGAACTCGGAGATACACGCCGAGTTACTAAGCAAGGGCCAGTCGGTGAATATTCACACCGTTTATTTGATTATCCGACGATACGAATACTTATGGGGGGTGCGTAAGTGGACGGCCAAGGAAATGGGACTCAAGAAGCTCCCAAAGCGTCGTACTCGGTCTTGAAGTATGACGGTTATAGCTTGCCCGAACAGTATAAAGCATTGGTATACAGCAAATGGCTTAGAAGTCTCAGGTATGGTAATGAATACTTTAAGTTAATTGATCAAGAGTCTTACTTTAAAGTATATCATCAGTTTATTGAAGTTTTACTAGCACACCATAAGACTATAGTTCGATTGGCAGTGATAACAGACAGCCCAGACACGGTATTAGGATTTAGTGTTATGTGGCCAGGTATCCTGCATTATGTCCATGTTCATGCCGATCAACGTAAGCAAGGGATAGCCAAGACACTTTGCAAAGACTTTAAAACGATTACACACATAACTAACGATGGACTTAAAATTTGGGGTAAGTATCCTGAAGTTAAGTTCAACCCATTCGAGGTAGTATGAGTAAAATACTAGTCCAATTCGCTAACCTGACTAAGCCGTTGTTCTTAAACCGTAGGAACTTTGGTGAGAAACTGAATACAACAATCGATGTAATGCTTGAGTATGACATGAATCGAAAAGAGCTTTATGTTGGATACAACGGCAGAGTCGCGGTGATACCTAGTAGTAACATCGCTAGCTTCGAGCCAGTCAACCCAGCAGACATAGGATACAACGGTAAAGGATTCGTACCGGTTAAAACCCATACACCACAACCTATGGTTGCTGACATCGGGTCAGCCCAAGTATCAACCCCTCATGGTTATGTGTTCGAAGGGCCTGGTAAGGGAAAGACTAACTCAAAATGAGCGACAAACGTAAACCAACGCCCGAGGAGGTCCTAGCCATGCAAGCCCCTAGTACCCGTGCGTTGTTGACTGACAACGTAGACAAGGCCAAGGCTTACTTTAAAGGATTAGACTCTAAGATCTTTGTCACCCAAGAAGACATGGATTCAGGGAAAGTAGCTAAGCCTAAAGAGATGTCTAATCAAGAGGTAATCAACGGTGTGATACACAGACAATACCGAGCCGGTATCCAAGGTAAACCCGGGTATCTAAGTAAGATGTGGAAGCAAGGTAATGCTAAGTCATCTAAAGAATCCAAAGAACGCGCGATAGAAGCCTATATGAACGCACCCGGAGTCACCGCCCCTAACTTTGATTCATTATTTACCAAAGCAAAGAAACGGGCACAAAGTATATTTAGGATTAAACGAACAAAGGACAAAGTATGACCGAACTGAACTTCTTAATCAAGTTACTGCTAGACTCTAATCTAGACACTGACACCAAGAAACTAGTAGCTGACCGTATTCGTGAAGTTGAGAGCATGCTTACACAGCCTATTGGTTATCAAGTGGCTAGTAATATCACTAGACAGTCTGGTGTGACTAATATCCAGGCGCCGAGTATGCAACGAATACTAGAACAAAACCCTGACCTGGCTCCTGTTGCGATGCCCGTGAATACTAAAATCATCCCTCCTAAAGAACAAGAAATCGTGATGCCTAATGGATCCAGTATCAAGGGCCCGAGGAAGTGGTAATGCCTGACTCCACTCCAAAGTATATTAATGTAGCCCAACCTGATCCTGACAAAGAATTCATGCGTACGAAGGGCAGGGCTAAGATAAGTATTGGAAATATCGAGGCACGATTGATTACCATACTTTACAGAGAATCCAGAGCGTTGTTAGCGGAGTCCTTAGAAGGGAAGTTGAAGAAGAGTTCAGCTGAGGATCTTGCTAGGTATGCGAAACTGATTAAGGAATTGAAAGCTGAACAGAAGAAAGAAGAATCAGAGTTCAGTGTGGAACAGTTACAGGGGATTGTTGGGGATAGCGAGAAGACTTAGTGTTTAGCTGTATAAAATCAGTCAGAATCACTCCCAACCGCCTCCCCACCCGCCCCAGGCCCTGAAACCAACCTAGAAAACAAGGCCCAGCACCCCGTAGCGGGCTCTATCGCCTAAGAGATTGGGGGAAGTCAAGGGTATTCCCACCAGTTACCCAGATTGTTTGCAGTGTAAGTACTTGATATCAGGTGCCTGCCAGGGATTCGTAATAATAATGAAAATAGTTGAATAATAGTGCTTGACACAGGGTTCTCAGATTGTTATACTGGAGCAACCAGCCCCCACAAGAACGAAACTAACCTAGGATTGAATCGAGGTTAGGGATTGATTATACTATCCGGTTAGGCGTTAGTATACAGTAACTGNATCCAGTACAGTATACTAGCAAGGGGACGGGAGCGAAGACAGTNCCTTTAAGCCATAGTGTGTTCACTTTATAATGAACACTCGGCTACGATGAACAGTACGGCGGCGTCCTTAGAAGGGATCGAGGTTAGCGCGGGATCAATGCATGATCCGGTTAGAGGAGAACTCTTTCAACTACAGGGAAGTAAGACCGCCTGTACCCTAGTTTAGATTATCGCCCAAACAACAAGCTATAGTTGTCCTATCGTAGACAACTTAAACCAACACCGCCCGACAACAGTATGGATCCAGTAAGAGCCAGAGCCCTCCTAGCCAAGCGCCTCGCCTCCCAGATCAACCCCGACCGTGTCCTAAGCCTNGCATTCGAATCCCAACGCGGGTTCATCACAGACCCACACAGGCATAAGGCATTATGGTGTACACGCCGCAGCGCGAAGTCGTACACTGCAGGGCTCTATTTAGTCTACGAGGCTCTGAGATTCCCCAAGTCTAACTGTCTCTTCATCGGGTTAACCAGACAGTCAGCACTCGACATCGTGTGGAAGGACATCCTGAAGGACATCAACCTCAAGCTTGGGCTCAAGGCTAAGTTCAACGAGTCCAGGCTGACGATGACCCTGACTAATGGAAGCGTCATAACGATCACAGGAGCTGACTCCAGTGACGATGAGATGAACAAGCTCCTAGGTCGTAAGTACAAGCTAGTGTGCATCGATGAAGGCTCGACCTACACTATCGATACCAGGAAGCTCGTGTACGGTATCCTAGGCCCTGCCATGGCTGACTTACAGGGTACTATCTGCATGCTCGGTACGTCCAGCAACTTCACCCGTGGGTTGTTCTACGACATCACGGTTGGCAAGGAGCGAGGATGGAAGCTGTTTCAGTGGACAGCGTTCGACAACCCACACATGGCAACCCAGTGGGCTAATGATCTAGCAGAGATAGACGAGCTCAGGCCTGAGTTCAAGGAGACACCTCTATACAAGCAATGGTACCTGAACCAGTGGGTCATCGACACGGACAAGCTAGTGTACAAGTTCAACGAACACAAGAACATGTACCACGACCTACCCAAGTCATTGTCCCCGACAGGTTGGACCTACGTACTCGGGGTAGACACCGGTTGGGAAGATGACAACGCGTTCGTACTAGTAGCCTTCCATGACAACGACCCTGTGCTCAGAGTAGTCAAGACATTCAACAAGAAGCACATGACGTTTGACCAGGTCGTGAACAAAATCAACGAGTTCATGGAAGACCCGGCTCACTGCCCAGTCAAGGTAGTCATTGACGGCGCTAACAAACAAGGCGTTGAGTCCATGCGTCACCGGAGTAACATCCCGTTCGAGTACGCCGACAAGCGCGACAAAGCTACGTTCATCGAGCTACTGAATGGTGACCTGGCCCAGGGTAAGGTAAAGGTATCGGTGACTTGTACCGACCTAATCAACGAAATGATGGGGCTAGTCTGGAAGACCGAGCCTGGCAGCGACCGCATCCTGATTCCGAAGAAAGAACACCCGAGCCTACCCAACCATCTCTGCGANGCGTTTCTTGTACGCNTGGCGTAACGGATACCACTACCAGTTCACTGAAGCCCAGGAAGTCATCCCGTTGTACTCCAAACGATGGTACGAAAAGCAAGCTGAGGGGATGTGGGAGCGTGAGCGTGAGAGACTGACTACCCAAGACCAGCAAGGTGACTGGCCGTCTGATCCAATGGATTCTGACCCTTTGGACACAATTCTTCACAGATACGGTATTAAAAAGCCACAATAACCCGGATTTCCCTGGAAAACTGCATTTCCTGACGTCTGCATCTTATGGCAAATATACTCTTCCTTAACCAACCTTACGTCTCCGTAGGGTTGAGTACTTATACATTCACCATTCCTTCCGACGGGTTATACACTGTAAACTTCTCCGCTACGGTCCCCCAGGCCGACCCCACAGGCGACGGCGCAGGTTCGGGCCAAGGGCTTGGTTCTGGCAGAGGCGGTGGAGACCAGTACGGATTCGCTAAAGGCGGAGGCGGGCTCGGTACCGGTTCTGAAGGCCAAGGCTTTGGACCAGACAACTCCGGATACCAGCAACCTCCTGCAGCAGGCAGTAACGCCACATCAGGTCCTGCAGTCAATTCCAGTCTAGTCGTTCTCGTCAAGCAGAACGGAAGCACTAAGCTCACAGCTCCTGCTATCGCGGCCCCCGAACAATCCAGTCTTAACTTCAAGTTCTTACTCAACTGTTCCGCCTCGGACACGATTGAGATTGACATGACTTCCTCCAACGCTGCAGACAACTTACTGAATTCAATTAAGTCGTCCGCTTCTATCGATCAAGGACTCAACTAATGGCTAACTATTCCCAAAACTTAGTGTTTTCTGGACTCGGTACACTCAGTACTGTAGTTCCTTCGGCAGGGTTGTACCTGCTCCAAGGGCAACTCTCGATTCCTACCCTAGTAAGCGGCGGAGGAGTCTCCGCTTGCCTCGTGACTATTAACCAGAACGGCAGCCCTGTCTACACAGGCCAAGCCGGTGCCGAAGGGTTCCGTGCTGAGATCGCATGCTCAGCTCTAGACACCCTGGCAGTAGTTCTTAGTTCAGCCGCTGCAGCAGACCAGCCGGCAAACTCGATCAAGATGAATGCTCAGTTGAGTCTGGGAGGCTAAGATGCCGTTACTCAAAGGTAAATCTAAGAAAGCATTCTCCAAGAACGTCGAGACCGAGATGGACGCAGGTAAGCCTCAGAAACAATCTTTGGCCATTGCCTATGCCATGAAACGTAAGTATAATAAGGCTTACGGAGGATATATGGCAGACGGCGGAAAAGTGGATCGTTTACATCAAGGAGCTAAAGAAGCTCGTAAGTACTCTTCTCAAAAAGAAGAAAAGGGAGTACACGTTCCTAGACTCCCTTACCCTCACTCTAAAGACTCAATGGGAGAGTCTTATGCAGGGTATTTAGGTAAAAGCGGTTCTGGAGTAGTTCCTAAGACCGGTAAACACCTATCCAGAGAAGACATGCTGGAGCAGTCCAAAAACGAACATAGAAGCGTATTGGACGAGATTCGTTCCATGGTTTCTCCCAATCTTAAAGCAGAGGGTGGACCCATTTCTCAACCCAGACCACAACTCCCAGCATCAGATCAAGACCGCAAGAAAGTTCAAGACAGTTTCAATAAGGCGCTAGGATCCGGTACAACGAAACCTTCAGGTGTATTGGGATTTGCTGAAGGCGGAATGCTTACAGACTCTGGTTACCAGTCCTCGTGCAACGAACACTGTGAATCCCCCTGCATGGTTCACGAACAAGCTGAACCTGTCAATGCGATGCTCCCTGAAGACCCCCCTCACTCTGAAGGACGTGCATTGTCCCTGAATCAACATGGCGCGTCTGATGAAGGTGCCGGAGACATGGACTCAATTCATCCTCTGATCAAGAAAATCATGATGAGCAGGGCCAAAGGGTACTCTGAAGGCGGCAAAGTCGCCAACGAAGACCACGGTCCAATGGACTCTCGGCTAGCCGGTTTCAAGCAGAACGAATTCGACGACTTGGCTCTACGAGACGACCTCGAAGAATCCTACACTGGGAAGAACTCCGGGGACGAGCTTGGCGATGCCCAAGAAGACTCTGACCGCAGAGACATCGTATCCCGCATCATGAAGTCCAGAGCTAAAAAAGACCGAATGCCGCGACCGGCGTAGGAGCTTTGTGATCGACAATCTAAAAGACCTGGAGAAACTCCTGAAGCTCTGCCGCAAGCAGGGAGTAACAGAGTTGTCTTTAGGACAAGTATCTATTAAACTAGGCGATCTACCCCAAGAGCCCGGTGAGCAGACTCAGTACCAGTACGAGGAAGCTCAACTCGACCCGTACGCTAACTTTCCCCCAGGACTACTTACTCCCGAGCAAGAAGCATTCTATGCCAGCGGCGGGATTCCTTCAGAAGACCCGTTCCGAAAGGACCGGAACTAAGTGAAAGTCCGTCCTTCAAAACCCACCGAAGCCCGGATCGTCATGCAGACCCGTGCCAAGCAGGACGACGCTGCTAAGGGCGTACTCGCTGAGTGGTGGAAGGCCGAGACTAAAGAGCAACTAGCTTCAGAACTCTGCGGAACCGCTGCCTATCTCAAAACCCTACAGACCTATCGCATGCGCCAGTTAGCGGTGGACGTCCGACTGTATGCCGGGTTAAGTGTTTATTCTTATGCAGGAAGTAACGTTTCTAAAATGGATCGGACAAAAACTTTGCCCGACGACCGTCCGACGTTCAACCTCATCCAAGCCTGCACAGACACACTAGTCTCTCGACTTTCCCAGGACAAGCCCCAGCCTAAGTTCTTGACGGACAACGCGGACTATCGCCAACGACACCTTGCTCAACAGCTCAATCGGTTTGTCTTGGGAGAATTTTACCAAACCAAGGCCTACGACAAAGGTGTCAAGGCCTTACGCGATTGCATCGTCATGGGAACCGGGGCCCTTAAGGTTTACCGAGGGGATGATGACAAAGTCTGTATAGACCGGGTATTGGCAACGGATCTCTTCGTAGACGACAACGACTCTATTAACGGTAACCCCCAGCAATTAGTACAGCTTAAGTTAATGGACAGGGACAAGCTACTGTCAGACCATCCCAAAGGCAAGGGTGTAATCGAAAGCACTCCCCAAAGTTATCCTGACAACGCCCCGGACTCTGGAAGAACTACAGCTGACCAGGTCTTAGTAGTTGAGGGTTGGAAGCTAGCGTCTGGTCCAGACCCCTCCGCTCCCGGTTACGTTCCTGGTAGACATACTTTAGCTACCGTTGAAGGACCGATCTTTGATGAAGAGTACCACAAAGTAAAGTTCCCGTTTGCTTTCATGAACTATTCCGACCCGTTCTTGGGATTCTGGGGCCAAGGACTCGCTACCCAGCTCTTCGGAACCCAGTTAACCTTGAACCGAATCATGTACGTCATCGCCAGGGCCATTACCTTGGTAGGCGTGCCTAGGGTTCTCCAAGAACAGTCCTCCAAGATCACGGCTCAGAGCCATAACAACGAGATCGGGGTCATAGTGAAGTACTCCGGCACCAAACCTGAGTACATTGTAGCCCCGATCAACGCCCCAGAGATGTATCAAGAGCGTGACAGACTCATCCAGTACGGTTTCCAGCAGTCAGGTGTGTCTGCGATGCAGGCTACGTCCCAGAAACCCGAAGGTTTGAACTCCGGTGCGGCCATTCGTAGCTACGACGACATCTCTAACGATCGATTTTCCCTGTTATCCAAGAAATACGAGCAGTTATTCATTGACCTCGGCTATCTTGTGACCGAAACGGCGATGGAAATCGCTGAAGAGACCGGAAGTTACCAAACCGTGTACCCAAACAAAGATGGTACGAAGGAAATCGATCTTCCGAAGATGGATATCCTTAAAGACCCCTTTGTTATCCAGTGTTTCAGTGAATCCTCGCTTCCCCGAACCCCTGCAGGCAGGATTGCGACTGTCACAGAGATGGTTCAGTCTGGAATGTTGACCGTTAAAGAAGGTCGAAGGCTCATGAGAGTTCCTCAGGACCTTGAGCAGAACGAAAAGCTCGACAATGCGTCTGAAGAGCGCATTTTCAAGATCCTTGATGACATCGTAGCTGACGGCAAGTACACGATGCCTGATCCATTCTTGGATCTGGAACTTGCAACCCAGTTAACTGTCCAATATATCAACCTTTACCTAGCAGCCAAGCTAGAGGAGAAGAAAGCGGACATGCTCCGAGACTTTTTCTCCCAAGTACAGACCTTAAAACAGGAAGCTATGCCGCCCCCGATGCCGGGGGCTGTACCCACGGCTAATCCGATGCCGACTCCTGTATCGCCTTTAGTCCCTAACTCAGCTGCGCCTTCACCGGCTGTAGCTTAACCTGTAACATAAAAGTTTTTATGTTACATTCAAAGTAACCCGAAGTAACGGAGATAACATGAAAATCACCCCTATGGCATCTGGCACTAGTATTGCCGGAGCCAACGTGTCCACAGAACAAACCAGTGAATCCCGGAAGTTAGCAGCTACGAAAGCTTTCCGAGGCGAGACACCCGTGAGTATCGCTGAATCCGATACTCCAGTAGATCCAAGGATTTCTCAAGCTCAGAGAGACATCCGTAAGATAACTATGAAGACTAATTCTACCCCTGAACCCCGGGAAGACTTTTACCCGTCAATTGAGCAGCCCCAAACCCAACCCCAGAGTTCCCAAACTGCATCTTCTGACGCCACTGTAGAGGCCAAGGCGGTCGAAGACACGAAACCCCTTGATCCCCAGCAAGCCGACCTTGCGAAAGCACGTCGGGCTCTCCAAGTAAGAGAGAGACAGATCGCTGAGCGCGAACGGGCGCTAGAGTCCAAGGCAACCCAGCCTGACCTAATGTCCCGGCTCAAAACGACTCCACTGGAAGTTCTACAAGAGGCCGGCGTTACATACGACGACCTCACAGAGGCTATCCTAGCCAACCAATCTGGTCTAAACCCCGAAATCCAAAAGCTTAAGCAAGAGCTCAAAGCTACCAAAGAAGAAATCAGTAAGACACTTAGCGAACGGGATTCCCAGCAAGAACAACAAGTTTTCGCTGAGATGAAACGGAACATCACCCAGATGGTCGCTTCGAATGACGAGTTTGAGCTCGTTCGTAGAGCGGGTATGGAAGATGAGGCAGTAGACCTAATCCGACGTACCTGGAAGGAATCTGGAGAAGCATTGACTGAAACCGATGCACTTAAGTTAGTTGAAGAAGAACTGACTAAGGAATACCAGAGCCTCTCGGAAGCAAAGAAATTTAAGGCTACCCAGCAGGTAGCCGCAGCGCCGATTAAACCGGCGATGAGAACTTTAACAAGCCAAGGAGCCGCGACACCGCAAATGTCCCGTAGGGAACGAGCGATCGCAGCCGCCCGAGGCGTTTTAAAAAGGTAAGTAAATGGCGATCAGCCCAGTATATGCTAATAGTTCGAACCAGATAGCAGCTCTGAAAGAGCTCTATGTGGACGACAAAGACTACATGAAAAATATCGTGTACGCCAAGAACCCTTGGCTCGCGATGATTCCTAAGAACGAGAGCCCGGACGGGTTCGCGGGTAAGTACATCCCGGTTCCGTTGGAATACGCAAACCCTGCAGGCCGTGCGCACGTTTTCGCGAACGCACAAAACCAGCAGACTGCGTCCAGCGTAATCTCGTACTTCGTGTACGCGATTCAGGACTACCAACTAGTCACGATCACGAACTTGTTAATGGAACAAACTAAGTCCAACGCCGGCGCGTTCGTAGACGAAGCGTCTCGCACCATGGACAACGGGTTCCGTAACATCTCGAACAACATGGCGTTTGAGCTCTTCTCGGGCGGCACAGCCTCTCGCGGAGTGATCTCGTCTGCTGGCGTGTCCTTGGTTGGCTCGACTCTGAGCTTGACTCTGAGTAACTCTCAGCAAGTAGTTCAGTTCGAAGTTGGCATGACCCTCCAGGCTTCGGCCACGGACGGTGGAGCTGCTCTTCAGAACACCCCAGGCACGATTGATGCTATCCAGTTGACTTCGGTCAACCGTGGAACCGGCGCAATCTCGGGTACGGTTGTTCAAGGGGCCCCTGGTTCTAGCTGGGGCGCGGGCGACTTCCTCCAGGTTCTCGGAGACATCGGTATCGGTGGATCGAGCACTCAGGCAGGGTTGTTAGGGTTGTCCGGCCTCGCGGCTTGGATTCCTAATTCGGATCCTCCGTCGAACGATAACTTCTGGGGCGTTAACCGCTCAGCAGATCCTACGCGTCTAGCCGGTCTCCGGTACAACGCGTCGGCATTCAGCATCGCTGAAGGGTTGACTAACGCACTAGCGTTAGCTAACCGCGAAGGCGCGGCTCCGGATCTAATCGTCATGGACTTCGTGTCCTACTCCACGCTTGTCAACGAGCTTGGGGCCAAGGTCCAATACGTCCAGCTTGAGCACGATGAAGTTGAAGTCGCTTTCGAAGCGATTCACTTCCACAGTGCTTACGGCAAACTCCCGGTCATGGCTGATCGTAGCTGCCCTCCGCAGACTGCGTACTGCTTGACCACGGACAGCTGGAAACTCCGTACCTTAGGCAAGGCGCCCCATATCCTTACCTACGGAATGGAAGGTCTGGAAGGTCTCCGGGTTGGTAATGCGGATGCTCTTGAAATCCGTATCGCCTATTACGGGAACTGTATCTGTTCAGCCCCAGGTTATAATATGGTTGTAAGTTTAAGTGCTTAAGTCACTTTAACCGATAGCTTACTACAAGGGATAGGGACTAAAAATCTTATCCCTTGTTTTTTGTCTTCTAATAGCATATTATAAGTACATGAAGTATTGCTCTAAATGTAAGGTTGCTAAACCTGAGTCTCAATTCTTTAAAAGTGGTATAAATCCTTCTGGTAATACCAAATATAGAGGTGACTGTAAGGAATGCTCTCAAAAAGATATGTACACTTGGAGAGAGCGAAACAAGTCCCATTACAATAACTATGCGGCAATGTGGCGTGCAAAGAATCCTGAAAAACAGATGGCTAACGATATACGAAGTAAGTACGGTTTGGAGTTAGATCAATATAAGAAAATGTTGGAATTACAGGACTATAAGTGTTCTATTTGTGGCAAGGACCATACCCCCTCTACTAAAAAAGGGCGCCTATCAGTTGATCATGACCATAAAACTGGTAAGATCCGTGGTCTTATTTGTCTGAACTGTAATGCAGGTCTAGGCAATCTTAAAGATGATATAGAAACTGTGAGTGCCGCCCTTGAGTACTTGATAAAGTATTCCTAATATCCCCTAATATCGCTGACGTTGCCCTACACTGCATTCTCTGACCCCTACGAGGCTCTAGGATACCCTGGGGCGTACTGCTCGGCCAGGAAAGCCATCCCAAGGCACCGTTAGGCGCAGCCGAGAGAGAAATTGCCTAACAGAGGACTCAAAAATGTCAGTTCAACGCGGTAACGGCCAAAACGGCGGCCATTTTTACTCGAATATCACCCAGCCTGTTAAAATCGACCTCAACTTCGTAGTTGACTCGGCCAACGGAAACGGCTTAGGAATCCGAAGCTTAAAGAGCAACGGATATGTCCACAACGTATTCATGCACACTTCGGCCAGCCCAGGCACGAATAACGGTCAAACGAACCCCAACCCTGCGTCAGGTTTCGCGTTGATTCAGCTTAAAAGCAACTACCGGTATTACCTCGGTGGAACGTCTGGATTTGTCAGCCCAGTTAGTGGAAGTCCTCTGACTTCGGTTACCCAGCACAATGCGTATATCATCGTTAGTCTTGGAACAGCCAGTCTTGCTCAATGGCAGGCTAAAGGGCTTCCTCCTGGGTTGACTCCCGCTGTCGGTCAGAGCTTCATCGCAACGGCCACTGGAACTATCGGAGGCTCGGCTGCTGTTGAAACACCTTCGGTATCCGGTATCACCTCGGTTGAAGTCGTAGGCGATCCTAACCAAAGCATCAGTAACTCGAACATCGCGGCCAATGGCGGAGCGTATCTCTTAGTTCAATTCTTGTCTGCAGGCAGTCCAACAGCTCCCGCGGACGGCAGTGTTTGCGGTATGTCGATTTACATGGACATCAGTTCGGTCACGATCGACGGATTGTAAGGGGTGGCTAAGTGGCTATCCCATATCAACCTCAATCGCTAGACGCACAGCAGGCTGACGGAAACATCCTATTAACGTGGACGGGAAGTCTGGGAGCCACAAGCTACCAACTTCAGCGTTCCACGGACGGGGTGAACTTCACTAACCTTGCTTCCGTACCCTCAGTTCAGTACACGGATGCTATGCCCGGAATTGGGATACTGTACTACTACCAAGTAGCAGCGGTAAACATCTCAGGTACCAGCCCGTACTCCAGCGTCGCCACAATGGTCGCAGCCCCTCCCGGGGAGATGTCACTGGGAGAACTCCGACTTAGGTCTAAGCAGACCGCAGACCGGGTTAACAGCAACTTCGTCACAGACTCAGAGTGGAACTCGTTCATACGCCTCGCGATGTACGAACTCTATGACCTTCTGATCACTACGTATGAAGACTATTCGATAGCCCCGTACGCGTTTATAAACACCACGGGTTCAGTCCAGAACTATGCTATGCCGGATGGTACGAACTATCTGGGCGGTGTTTTAGGTGGAAGCACCGGAGCCCCTCTTCCTGCATTCTACAAACTAGTGGGNGTTGACCTTGGAGTCAACACTTCAAACAACGCTTGGGTAACCCTGAACCGATACGACTACATCGACCGTAACGCTTACGTNTATCCNAATAGTACCAGTACTATCTACGGCGTATACAACATGCGCTACAGACCTATGGGTGGNAACGGNGGCGGACCTGGTACGATTAACTTCATCCCTACTCCAGCCGGTAACCAGCAAGTCCGGTTAACGTACGCTCCCCGGCTTCCATCGCTCCTAGCAGACACAGACGTCACCACGATTGGATGGTCTGGTTGGCTTAGATACGTAATCGCCCGGACTGCGAAGTACGCGTTAGACAAAGAGCAAGACATCGATACTACGAAACTCACAGAAGAAATCGTTTTCTTGAAACAGCGAATTGAACAGTCCGCCAGCAACAAAGACTACGGTCAACCTGACACGATCTCTGAAACCAGGAAAGACTCTGTGTATGGCGGAACCGGTTGGGGCCAAGGCGGCGGTCAGGGAGGCTGGTAGTGGCACTCCCCCTAAAACTTCCTTGGGACACGGCTCAGACCCGGTGGAAGTCCCAACTTGATCCAGTCCTAGCAAGTCCCCTGAACCAAGGGGTGTTGCTTCCTAATCTTGTTCTAGTAACGGGGGTTAACGTAATCAACCATCTTCTGGGTAAAACCCCTACTGGTTGGTATCTGACCGACATACAGGGCGCAGTTTCCGTGTACCGTAGCGCAGCATTCAACCCTTTGACACTGACTCTCACAGCAAGCGGACCTGTGGTAGTTAGTCTGGCGGTATTCTAATGGCAGACACTATATCACCCAATATGGGACTAGTAATCCCGGGTGTTGGAACTGAACCAAGTCCTACGTGGGCCACAGACCTTAATAGTTCTCTTACAATTCTCGATGCCCATAACCATACTCCGGGTTCTGGAGTTCAGATTCCTCCGTCTGGGCTGAACATTAACTCGGACCTTACGTTCAACAACAACAACCAAACGATGCTCAGAAGCTCTAGATATGCAGTTCAGGCATCACCGTTGGCAGGAGCATTGGACCTTGGTTGTGTCTACGTTTCCGGAGTAGATCTTTACTTCAATGATGAAAACGGAAACCAGATTCAGATCACTAAAGCCGGAGGTATTGCAGGTACGTCCGGTAGCATAGCTAACTTAACATCCCCTGCTAGTGCCAGTTATGTTTCAGGTACTTCAACGTTTGTGTGGCAGTCAGCCGCCAACACAGCAGCTAACATGGACAATGGTTCCGTTACTATACGTAAGTTGACTGCTTCGAGCCCTGGTATTACATTAGCTCCTCCAAGTTCTTTGAGCTCAAACTATACTCTCACACTCCCCCCAGCACCCCCTTCAGTAAACTCTGTTCTAGTAATGGACAACAGCGGGAACGTGACGACTACCGCTGTTCCAGACAGCTTGACTGTTACAAACGGGATAACT
>JGI26341J46601_10000131_pt1 | contig 22057 bp, 18 predicted proteins | sample BogFormECP12_OM3_FD_46601 | JGI IMG/M metagenome (IMG submission 46601) | reverse complement strand
TGCGTGGTGAGGGAGTCTTTAGGACAAAACAAAAAGCGAGAGCAAAAGCAAAGGCAGCGGACAGGAGTGTCCGCTCCGCATTAATTATTTATTGTGGTTGTGGTTCGTGGGCCATGGCGTAGTATCCGGCGCGGGTCTGGATTTTGTAGCCCTGTTTGGATTTGATTTCGAGTTTGCGATAGCTGCCGTCGAGTGCAGTATTGGTGGAGGTATAGCCGATGTTGTACTGGCTGCGGAGTTCGGCCGAGATCTGGTCGAAAGCTTCTTTCAGTTTGTCAAACTTGTTTCCCACGTTGATGACGCGGCCGCCGGTGGCTTCGGTGAGCTTGCGCATTTCTCCTTCGCCGCTATAGCTCATGCCCATGCTGTAGTAGCCGCCGCGATCGGCGCAGAGCAGGACATAGACGATGGCATCGGCCTTCTGCGCGGCCTCGATGGCATCACGGATTTTGAGTTTGCTGCCTTCGTCCTCACCGTCGGTGAGCAGGATCATGGCCTTGCGGCCGACTTCTTTGGCGAGCATGTCGTGGGCGGAAAGATAAACCGCATCATAGAGAACGGTGCCGGGAGCGTTGTGTACCGGAACCGGGCCTTGTCCGAGGCCGGGGATTCCGCTGCCGCCGCTGGAGACACCGCTATTGATCTTTACTTTGTTGAGCGCCGCTTGCAGGCGGTGAACGTCACTGGTGTAGTCCTGAATCAATTCCGACTCGACGTCGAAGTCGATGACGTAGGCCTCGTCCTTGGGGGTGAGAACCTGGCGCAGGAAGGCGCCGCCAACTTCTTTTTCCATGTCGAGGACTCGAATCTGGCTGCCGGATGTGTCGATCATGATACCGAGGGTGAGCGGGAGATTGGATTCGGCGGTAAAGTATTTGATGGTTTGCGGCTTGCCGTCTTCAAAGACCTCGAAGTCGTCTTTGGTTTGGTTGGGGATGAGCGCGCCGTGCTTATCTTTGACGTTGAAGAAGACGCCGACCACGTTGACGTTGACTTTCAGGGTCTGGTCCGACTTCTCGGTGTCGGATTGTCCGGCGTTGGATTGGGAGGGTTTAGAATCCTGAGCCGAGGCGGCAGGAGGGAAGGCTGACAGGGCAGCGATGAAAAACAGGATCGAGACAGCGGAAAGTTTGGGCAAAAATCTCGGTTTCGCGGATAGTTTGGGCACGAATGATTCCCTCTCGAGGTTTTTGTTAGTCTAGTCCTTGGGAGTTAGATGCACCAAATGGGTTGGTCCAGCATCCCAAGCTGGTAGAGTGGCTTTATTTTTTGCAGCTGGAAGAATTCCGGACAAGGAACGGAAGGTGACTGTGAGGAAGCAGACCGAGCCTCAAAAGAGAGCACGGACGAGCGTAGCCGGATGGATGGCCACCGTTCTAGTTGCCGGATGTGTCGGCGGATTCCTGGGCATCGGCGCTGCCAAGGGTGCGGCGCAAGCTTCTGGGGGGCAAACACCGGCCCAGCCTGCGCAGACCCAGCCCTCGCAAAGCCAGCCGGCACAAAATCAGCCTTCGCAGACTGACAACATTCCGGATGCGCCGANGGTGCAGCCTTCGGCCACGCCGCCGGAGCCCTCTCCGATTCCCAAGCCGGAGGAAAAGAAACCGGCGACCGAGGACAAGAATCCGTGGACGAACCAGCCGAATACGAAGCCAGCCGAGGCGAACCCATTTCCGGAGGACGACAATACTCCGGCGCCAGCGATGCCTCCGGTCAAGACAGTGCCGCCGGGTACTACCGCGAAACAGCCTCCGCGCTCTCAGGAGCAGCTTTACACCTTTGTTGTGCATACCAACTTTGTGCAGGTACCGGTCACGGTGAAGGACCGCGAGGGGCGGATGGTGGATGGGCTTCTGCCCACGGACTTCAGCGTCAAAGAAAATGGGACGTTGCAGAAGTTAACCTTTTTCAGCAGTGATCCTTTCGCTCTGTCGGTGGCGGTCGTGTTGGACCTGGGGATGCCGGATGCGGATGTCCAGAAGGTGAACCAGACCTTTTCGGCGCTGGTGGGTGCGTTCGCGCCCTATGACGAGGTCGCGCTCTACACCTATAGCAGCACGGTGAGCGAGGTCAGCGATTTTGCCGGGGCTACCCGGAAACTGACGCAGCTATTGAATCAAATGAAGACGGAACGCGGGCACAATAACGGAGTTCCAGTGCTGAGCGGTCCGTTGGCGCCGAATGGACCGATTGTGAACGGGGTCCCGGTGGGCAGTCCGACGCAGCCGGTCTACACGCCGCCGAAGGAAGCGCACGTGTTGAACGACGCTATCTTGAGGGCGGCGCTCGACCTGAGCAAGCGGGATCGCACACGGCGGAAGATCATTTTTGTGATCAGCGACGGACGGGAGTATGGCAGCGAGGCCAGCTACCGGGATGTGCTGCGGGTATTACTTACGAATGAGATTCAAGTGAAGGCGGTGGCTCTTGATACAGGGGCGCTGCCGGGGTACAGCAAGATCGAGCGGCTGCATTTGCCGCACGAGGGCTATAGCGACATCCTGCCGAAGTACACGGCGGCCACCGGCGGCGGAACGCCCTATAAGGAGCTCACGCAAAGCGCGATTGAAGACAGCTACGCTCAGGCCATGGGAGACGCCCGCAACCAGTACACACTGGGCTATACGCCCGCCCGCCCGAAGACGCCTACGGCTTCACCGTACCGAAGCATCGAGGTGCTGGTGAACCGGCCGGGGCTGAAGATCTACGCCAAAGATGGATATTATCCGGCAGTGGCGGCGCGGTAGGTACGGATTTCTGAAAAATCTTCGAAGATTAGCCTGCTTTGGAACAGCCTTTTGGCCGGGGGTCACCTGAGTAACCTGCCGGGCACCGCGCGTGTGTGATATAAAAGCCGCGAGCCCCCAAAGGGATATTTTTGCGCGCGGAAGCCGCCTAGCAAGGTGTGCGACCGACGCATATTGAGGAAAGCCTTGAGTTTCATCAACTTCGCAGCCCGCGAGATTAATTGCAAAATCGTGTATTACGGCGCCGGGCTGGGCGGCAAGACCACGAACCTGCAGGTGATTTACCAGAAGACCGCGGAGCAGCAGAAGGGGAAGATGATTTCCCTGGCTACGGAAACGGAGCGGACGTTGTTCTTCGATTTCCTGCCGCTCGATCTGGGCTCGGTGCGGGGGTTCAAGACGCGAATCCATCTTTATACGGTGCCGGGGCAGGTTTTCTATGATGCCAGCCGTAAGCTGATTCTGCGTGGGGTGGATGGGATTGTTTTCGTGGCGGATTCGCAGGAACAGCGCATGGACGCGAACGTGGAAGCGCTGGACAATCTGATGTCGAACCTGCAAGAGCACGGCTACGACTTCAACAAGATTCCTTACGTGCTGCAGTTGAACAAGCGGGACCTGCCGAATATTCTCTCACCGGAAGCGCTCAACAAAGAGCTGCGCAAAAAGAACGAAGCGGTGGTGGAGGCGGTCGCGTTTCAAGGGGTAGGCGTGTTTGAGACGCTGAAGGAAATCGCCAAGCAGGTGTTGACGGAGCTGAAGGCGGGCGGGTAAAAAGCAGTTTGTAGTTTCCAGTTTCCAGTTCGTCTTTCCAGTTCATCTTTCCAGTTCATCATCCCACACCAGGTTTTTCCGTCACTCCGTTTCACTTACTTGGTATCATCTCGAAGCGCAGCGGAGAGATCTCTTTTCTTCCCCGCTAACAACACTCCAAGGAGACCCTCATGGCACGAGTCACCGGAATCGGCGGCGTCTTCCTCAAAGCCCGCGACCCCAAAGCCCTAGCCGCCTGGTACGCCCAGCACCTCGGCATTCAGCTCGCCGACTACGGCGGTGCCAGTCTCCTCTGGTCCGACGAAGTCCCCGCCGGTACCGGCCAAACCGCCTGGATGCTCTTCCCCGACACGACCAACCACTTCGGCGCCCCCACGCAGCGCGCCATGATCAACTACCGCGTCGACGATCTCGAAGCGCTCCTCACCCAGCTCCGAGCCGCCAACGTCCCTATCGACCCCAAACAGGAATCCTGCCCCTACGGCCACTTTGCCTGGGTCACCGACCCCGAGGGCAACCGCCTCGAACTCTGGCAACCACTCGTCGAGACACCGTAGGGCGAAGTCTCGCTGTCCATTTCCTCGCAGGTGCCACGGATGATGCTCGAGCCATGACTGTGCTTTAGACAATTCGTCTAGAATGGCAGGCTCGGAGCGGAGATTCCAGAAAGGGCGAGCCAGGCGGATGTCCACGGGTGGAAGATGAAGAAAAGTGTTTGGAGAGCGGTGATCGAAGTGGGATTCATCGTCTTCCTGTTTTATGCCAACCTTCTGATGGGAGAATTCGAACGCTCTGGGATGGGGCGGAGAAGGGGATTCGCGTGGGCGATCGAAGATGTGTTTACCACGACTAATTTTGTGATTGCCATGACCGCGGCGCTGCTCGGCTATGTCCTGTTTGAGTTTCTGAGAAAAAGATTTTAAGCGTGCGATACGGCGTGCGATGGAGCGCTCACCGACGGAGCGCTGATTCGTCTAGAATGGCAGCCGCACACGGCTTGCTGTTTGGATCAAGATTGTTTGAAAGGGGCATCATGCGCAAGTTAATAACTTCGTTGTTCATGTTGTTGTTTTCTTTGTTTCTGTTTTCGCAAATTTCGTTTTCGCAGGGTAGTTCGGAGCACGGAATTGACGTCACCGATTTGGATCGGAAGGCGGATCCTTGCACGGACTTCTACGAGTTTGCCAATGGGACGTGGCGGGCGAACAATCCGATTCCGGCATCGATGNCGCGGTGGAGCAAGCGGTGGGCGGCGGGAGAATCGTCCAAGGACAAGTTGAAAGAAATTCTGGAGGCCGCGGCCGCCGACAAGAGCGCGGCGAAGGGCAGCACGGAGCAGATCATTGGCGACTACTACGGAGCGTGCATGGATGAGTCGCGAGTGAATGCGCGCGGCATGGAGCCGCTGAAGCCGTGGTTCGCGCGAATCGATGCGGCCAAAGATACGGCGGACTTGCAACGGGTGATGGAAGATATGCACGACATACTGGTGGCGGATCCGTTTGCGTTTGGAAGCCAGCAGGATCCGCATAAACCCTCGTGGGTGCTGGCCGATATTGGCGCGAATGGGCTCGGGTTGCCGGATCGCGACTATTACCTGAAGCCGGAGGCGCGCTTTAAGGAAGCCAGAGAGAAATATGTCATACACATTACGGCCATGTTCAAGCTGGCGGGATGGGACGAGAAAAAATCAGCGGCGGCGGCGCTGACCATCATGGGGATGGAAACGAAGTTGGCCGAGGCGTCGCTCGATAACGTGACGCTGCGCGATCCGGCGGCGACGGACCACAACACGACGTTTGCGCAGTTGCAGGCGATGGCTCCGCATATTGACTGGGCGGGATATTTCAAGCACAAGCAGATTCCGCAGGATGTGGATATGAATGTGGACCAGCCGAAGTTCATGCAGGAACTCGACCGGCAGATTCACGAAGATTCATTGGCGGATTGGAAAGTTTATTTGAAGTGGCACCTGTTGAACTCGACGGCGAGTTCGCTGTCGGCTCCTTTTGTGGAGGAAGATTTTGCTTTCAATGGAAAGTACTTGAGCGGCACTACCGAGATGAAGCCGCGCTGGAAGCGGTGTGTGGAGTCGACGGATCAGTATCTGGGTGAGGCGCTGGGGCAAAAGTATGTGGAGAAATATTTTCCGCCGGAGGCCAAGGCGCGCATGCAGGAGATGGTGCGAAATCTGCTAGCGGCGATGCGCGATGACATCCTGAGCCGGCCGTGGATGAGCGATGACACCAAGGAAAAAGCGATGGCGAAGATTGCCACGTTCAATCCGAAGATCGGGTATCCGGATAAGTGGAAAGATTACAGCCACGTGGAGATCCGGCGGGATGCGTTCTTTGAGGACACGATTGCGGGAAGAAAATTTGTGGAGCAGGACGATCGTTTGACGATTGGCAAGCCGGTGGATCGCGGGCGGTGGGGGATGACGCCGCCGACCTCGGATGCTTATTACAATCCGCTGCTGAATGAAATTGTTTTCCCGGCGGGAATTTTGCAGCCTCCGGCGTTTGACATGAAGGCGGTGGATGCGGTGAATTACGGCGCGATTGGGGTTGTCATCGGGCACGAAATTTCGCACGGGTTCGATGATCAGGGGGCGCAGTTTGATTATCTGGGACGGTTGCGCAACTGGTGGACGGATGCAGACCTGAAGCAGTTTCAGGCGCGAGCGGCGTGCGTAGCCGATCAGTTCGATAATTACTTCATCGAGCCGGGTGTGCATCATAACGGCAAGCTGGTGCTGGGCGAAAGCATTGGCGACCTGGGCGGAGCGAAGGTTGCGTTTCTGGCCTATGAGAAGTCGCTGGAGGGCAAGCCGCGTCCGGCGGACATTGATGGATTTACTCCGGAGCAGCAGTTTTATATTGCGTGGGGACAGTTCCGCGGAGATGAGATACGGATCGAGGCGCAGCGGCTGATGATCCAGACCGATCCACATCCGATCGCGAAATATCGGGTGATCGGGCCGCTTTCGAATCTGCCGGACTTCCAGAAGGCGTGGAGCTGCAAGGCAGACTCGGCCATGGTGCGGGCGGAGGGAAAGAGATGCGACGTGTGGTAGGCCGGCGTAGACGCGCGCTCTTAAGCCCGTAGCCAGACTTTGTAGCGGTATTTGATTATTTTCTCCTCTCCGGCTTTCAGGGTGACTTCCCAGGTTAGGCGGGAGAGCGGGTTATCGACGGCGATGGCCTCGGCCAATTTATCGGCCTTGCCGTCGTCGGTTTGCGACTCCACGGTACCTCGAACGCGGTCGGCAATGCTCAATCGGACTTCTTTACTCTTATAGTTCTTCACGGTAAGAGTGCCTTCGACCGTCACTTCGTCGTAATTGTGGTTGCGACGCCGCTGGATATCTTTTTGGCGATCGACTTCGTTCTCTTCATGAGAGGCGCGAATGTCGGTGGCGATGGTCAGCTTCAGACTTGAGGTAGCGCTCTTGGGCGTGTAGGGCATGGTGTCCTGCGCGAGGGGCTTGGTACCGGAGATGACCATGGTGGGCGCGCTGGTCCAGGGAAATTTTCCGGTATTTTTCAGCCGCAGGGAGTGCCAGATATTGTCTTTCTGGGAGCGATCCGTTCCCGGATTCGGGATGTTCTGAGGATTACCGAAGCCATCGACGCGCGGCTGGTCTTCCAGGTTCCATTCATAGATGTGTTCGTAGTTCACGGTTTCGGCGAACACGTTGTAGGTGGCGCGCTCGCCTCGCGCCAGGGTGACATTTTTTCGGTTGTACAGGAAGAGATCCTCTTCCTGGGCTCCTTGTAATTCTTCGACGCCGGACGCCAAGCTTGGCGCTGCGGCATCTTCGGCGGCAATCACGCCGCCGATCATCTGGCCGGTGAGCGCGTTGGAATAGCGTGCGTTTGTATTATCTTTGCGCGAGGCCGCCTGCATGAACTCGAGCAGGCTCTGCTGCAGCGCCATGGGGGAAGGGATGTTGGAGTAGGCGAAATTCGGGACGCCGACGACGAAGAAGAGTTCGGCATCCTTCAAATCCTCGGCGTCGTTGACCAACACGGATTGCATGGTGATCTGCGCGGTTTTGTCGTCCTGCAGGGAGATGAGATAGGAAGGAGTCCAGCCCAGGCCGTGTTCCAGATATCCCATGGTGAGGTTGGCGTGTGCGGTGGCGCCCTTGATTTTGAAGCGGAGCGCTTTGCGATCTTCTTCCTGTGGGCGGTCGAGGATGGGGTTCTCCGGCAGAATTACGCGCGCAATGTTGTGGAAGTAGAGAGCTAGAAGTTTGCCCTCGGATTTGAGCAGGAGATATTCGGGCATGGCCGGCTGAGGCGGGGGCACGGGAATCGGATAGAAATTTTGGTCGGTGGGATTCGGCGGCGTAGGCGGCGTGCCTGATTTTTCGGTGTGCCGGAAGCCGACGACCTCGCCCGTGTACTCTTTTTGATTGTTATCGATGACGGTGACAACTTTGCCGGCGTTGGCGAGCAATACTTCCGCGAGTACCGTGAGGTTTTGTTGGGCTGAGACTTTGTAGTGGTGGGCGACGACCTCGTCCAGGGATGTGCTGGTGTCGTTCGGCGCGATCCATAGGGAACCGAGGGTTGCGTTCGGGACGGGAGAAAGATTGCCGACGCCGTTTTCCAGGCGCACGTCTCCTTGTTTTACGACGAAGGCCAAGCCATTCTTGAAGGCAGCGACCGCTGTCGTCTTAAGGTCGGTCTCGGGCGCCTCTCCGGAATGAGCGGCGAGGGAGCAGGCAAGGAATGTGCAAGCGAGCAGAGCGAAGCGGCGCGGGAATTTCATCGGGACCTCCGAGAAGCAACCGACCATGATTATGGGTGGGGAATAGAAGGAGAGCGAGAGACAAGTAAGGTTCTGCCTTGGGGATGTGGCAAAAGCGCTAAGGAGCGCGCCCTCGGCCGCATGTCGATTACTGCCGTACTGACTCTTTCGGGCCATTTCCCTCGACACCCGCCTAGGCTACGATCAATCTGCCCGAATTTATCGAGCGAGTACGTTTTTGGGGAAGGAACGATCAGGCAGTGTTTATGGAATATACGGAGTTTGTAACCAGGCCGGTGACGGACCGGCACATCATCATCAAGCCCGAGCCGCATCCAGTAAGGCCGATAAGACCGACAGCGGTTCCTGAGGGCGGGGCCACGATATTGTTCGTATTGGCAGCGCTTACCGCAATGGTATGGGCGGGCGTCAAACGATATGGCGTACGGGTTGGTGGAAAAAATTAGGGGTCTGTTCTTTCTGCCATCGGGAGAGCTGAGCCGACGAGCGAGTGATCACGCTACTTAGCCTGATCGTTTTCGAGCTGCGACAGATATTTCTGCACCATAGCGACATCCTCGGGATCGGTGGCGAACTTCAAATATTCCCGCAACTGAGCAGTTGCTTCGGGACGATCGCCCTTTGCCGCGTAGATTTGCGCGAGCAGGAAGTGAAGCCGCGGATCGGTGTTATTGCGATCGATCGCGGTAGCCTTCAAGGCACTCTTTTCCGCTTCGGGTAGATGATGCAAGTGCAGGTTGGCCTCGGCATTGTAGGCATAGGCTGCTGGGTCGGCCGTGGGGTCGATTTCGAGGGCGCGAGTGCTGAGCCTCAGCACGTTGGGCCAATTCTCGGAGCGAGCGGAAATATCGGTTAGGCAAAGGTACGCGGGCAAGTAGTGGGAACTCACGGTTAGAGGGCGCGAACACGCATCCTGGGCTTCTTCAATGCGCTGTTGTTTTTGCAAGACCTGACCCAGCAGAACCCAGGCAGCGGGATAGTTGGCGTCCTGCTTCACGGCCTTGCGGAGGTGGCGCTCGGCGTCGGCAATTTTCTTCTTCCGGAGGGCGGCGCAGCCATCTGCATACTCCATTTGCGTCTTCACCGGAACTTGCAAATCTGCGACTTCGACTGTGCCCGCCTGCAGACCATTCAATGGAGGAAGGAAGCAATTGTTTCCAGTTGGGTTTCTTGGCAGAGCCGAACTTTCGTTGTTACTGTAGAGCACATTGGTTTGATCTAAAGTGGATGGAGATTGCATCGGGACTGGAGCCGATGCGATGGGTGGAGGGGACGCGCCTTTCTTCTGGGCCTGCGCCGGCGTTCCTCCCATTAGGATTGTGACTGCGCACGAGAAAGTCAGGGTAGAGAGGCTAACGCGAGGAGCAACCGATCTCCGTTTCACGAGTCACCTCCGCTGCAGCGTCAAACATTGCGTTCGACGTTGGGCCGTGGCCTTTTGATCTTCTAAAATTGTAGCCCGTTTCCTGCCTCCTGGTCTATCCGGACGTTTAAGAGGCAATGGAGCGTGGGCCGGTCCTGCTTTCTACTTTGCCGATTGCGGGAGCAAACCAAGCTCCCTCATGAATCTCAGCTGGTCGAATTCGCTCCATTCTTCAGTGATTTGTCCGTTCACAATCCGCCAAATCGTGATGCCGCGGCCGTCGATCTTTTTCCCGGTCGCGGGAAGGCCATTGCCTTCACCGGTATTCGTGCCGGTTACGCCATAAAGCACGGTGACCAGATCGCCTTCGGCGATTTCCTTCAACACCGTCATTTTTAGATCGGGGAATGCGAGCTTCCATCCGCGCGCGGCGTCCTGATCTTCTTTGAGGCCGGCATCGCGATGGACACCATGGTTCACGAAATTCGTGGCATAGATTTCGTCAGCCACGTCAAACTTGCCCTGGTTGAAAATCTCGTCGAACACACGACGGGCAACAGCTTTGTTCTTTTCCAAAGCATTGGGGGGCGCTGCCGAAGCCGGTAAAACTGCGAACATTAGCGCAAGCAAAGTAAAGAGGACGCTATGAACTCTTATCGTAGTTCCAGCCATGTGGCCTCCTGGTTTACGGCAGGTCCGACTGTTCGGAATGCCGACAAGGCCAGTATCGGGTCTATACCTAGGTATAGGGTCAAGGGAAAGTTTGAGGGCGGATTTGCGTGATCTAGCGGGCTTTGGCCGCTCTTAGCTTCATTGCGGCGGCTTGAACTGGTTTTGGCGGAGCATTGAGTCCCGCACGAATTTGCTTCAATGCCTGCTCCAATTCTTCGCGCAGTTGAATGGAGGCACGGATCTGCTCATTCATGGCCTGGAGTTTGCTCTCCCCCAGTTTCAACGCCTGGCGAAGGCATTCGCGAGAGCCTTGCTGGTAGGGAGACGCGGCACCCGCGTCAGTGGGCAAAACCCATAGCTGCAAGACGCGGCGAATTTCAGCCAGCTTGAAACCGAATCGCTGCATCTTCTTAATCACGGTTACAATCTCAAATTCGGCCTCGGAGTAAATACGGTATCCCGCGGCCGTCCTGCGTGGCGTGCGCATCAAGCGCCGCCGTTCATAAAAGCGGATCGCCTGCACGCTGACGCCGGCCCGCTTCGCGAGTTCCCCGATTCTCATACGCAATGATATCAATGGCGGTAAGCGGTTGGCGCTTATTGGGCTTCCTCCCATAGGCGCTAACTTAAGCGGGAGTTCCTTTGCCCGGCCCTCCGTCATTGGGAAATCGGCTAGCGACGACTGGAACTTCCAAGCAACCGGGCGTATCGGGCACTTGGACGCTAACGTGCATATGGGAAACTCAGACTTCTCCGGCTTATACTCGTCGGCGGGTCAGAATGCGTGTCTGCGCGAGGTCGGGATCGGCAAATGCATGAAATCCGTGAGCAGCTACTTTCACCCTCGAAGAGGAATTCTCCGTGATCATTGAGGTGGAAATCTTCTTGCTTCTTTTTCTGTTGGGGATGTTGGCATGCTTCGGCGTGGCGGCGGTAGCCGAGTTTTGGTCCAGTCGGAAAGGAGTGGGGCTGCTGTTGCGAATGATCCAAATCGTGGTTGGAATGATTGCCGTTTTTGCTTTACCGTTCGGATTCTTGGGAAACACTGGCCTTTCTCGCGCCTGGCTGAGTTGGACGATGGTGTGCGTCTTACTTCTGGTGGGCGTCTTATCTTTGTTCAGCAAGTATGCTTCGTCAACCGCGCTGATTTTTGTGCTCCTTGGGAATGGAATACTGGCGTTTTGCTGGTACTACAATGGCGCCTATCATAATGTCACCGATGACCGTACCGACCGCATTCACTGGGCGGATGAATGGCACACTGAGGTCATATCCTCTCCCCCGACGTATGGCCAAAACGGAGCCGTCTACCTCCTCAGGCCAAATGACCGCACAAGTCCAAAGGGATTCTCGCTAGTGTCCTTAGGGGCGCAGTGGCAATGGGAGATTAGGCCGAGCGGCGGAATCTGTACATTGCCGGCCGTTGCCGACGATGGGACCGTTTTTTTTGGAACCGGCACGAACGACGACTCTTCCCACGGTCTCTACGTGGGCCAAGGTTCCGTGTGGGCAGTTTCGCCCGAGGGCAGGAGGAAATGGACGTATGAATTTCCGCCAGCAACCTTTTTCCGCACGCGTGATTTTGGCGGTGGAGCCGTTTTTCCGCCTAAGTCGCCAGCCTGTAGCCAACCTGCAGTTGCGGCAGACGGGACCACATACTGGCTGGGTCATGGTGTCTATGCACTCACCAGCGACGGGGCTCTGCGATGGGCGTTTGATCCCGGCGAGGACTTCTATGCCCTCGCAATCGCCGAGGATGGCTCAGTGTACGCACTCGCCGACGGCACCCTTTTCACGCTCGCGCCGGATAGAACACAGAGATGGAAATACTCCTTCGAGGAGTCGAAATATTCTGCGGGTGAACTTGCGGTCGGCACAGACGGCACCGTTTTCTTCACAAATAGATATTCCGGAGGCCTGAGTTCGCAATTGTTCGCTCTGACCCCTCAAGGGATGCTGAAGTGGCGTATTGAGTCCTACGACCTTATGGGCGGCCCGTTAATAGCATCCGACGGCACTGTGTATATCACCGTATCTATACATGTGGAGGGCGACGGAAACCAGAAGCAAGTCGTGGCCTTCGATCCCAATGGAGAGGCTAAATGGAATACCCCGAACGGAAGCAGTCTGTTGAATCTCGCCTCCGATGGGACGCTCTATATCTGCTATGTTCGTGATCTCTTCGCAATCAGCCCTCGCGGGAGAATGCTCTGGAAAGCGAACCTGCCCAACGATCCGTCCATTCACATTCCGACGAACGCGGTGACACTTGCGCCGAATGCCAAATTTTATATTGGGGACTTCCTTGGCCGACTGGGCACGCTTGACGTGCCCGCAGCATTGGCAACCTCCGGCTGGCCCGCTCCGTTCCACGATGCCCGCAATACTGCCCGCGCTGGAGCGCATTAGAATGCAGCGCCTCAGCTCAAGGGCTTAAGTTAGCGCTTATGGGCTTCCTCGCGGGCGGTTGACTGCAACCATTACCGAGCAGAAAAAGGGGCGCCGGAAGTTCCGGCGCCACGAGGCTCGCGAGATGCGGTCAAGCGAGTTTTGTAAATTCGAAGAAAGTTTATTTGCTCTCCGCAACGGGGCTAGCGCCGTAGTCGCGGCGATTGTTGACGGCGGTGCGCGCGGCGCGGGCGGTCGGCATATTGGCGGCCGCGGCTCCGTAGCGCTCCAGCAGAACGGGCGCCATGGTGTTTTCGGCCTCCTTGACGAAGATCATCTTGTTCTCGGAAGCCATGTCGACGCGGACGAAATCGCCCAGTTTGACCTGTCCNGTAGCGACCAGGTTGGCTAGCGGGAAAACCAGATTCCGCTCGATGGCGCGCTTCAGGTGACGGGCGCCGTAACGCGGGTCGGTGCCTTCCTTCAGGAGAAACTGCTTTACCCCGGAGGTGCAATTGAAGACGAACTGGTTGGCGCCGGCGGCCATGAGGACGCGCTGCTGGACCATGCCGAGTTCGATCTCGAGGATCTGGGCGAGGTGCTCGTCTCGCAGAGTTTTGAAGACGACCGTCTTATCGATGCGGTTCATGAACTCGGGCGTGAACTTGCGGCGAGCGGCTTCGACGGCGGTGCGCTGAATCTTGTCATCGAAATTATTGTCGACTTCCACGGCTCTGGGGGCGAAGCCAAAGCCACCATCGATCAGATCGGTCATCTCACTGGCGCCCAGATTCGAGGTCAGGATGATGATGCATTGCGAAAGATCGACGCGGCGATTATCGCCGAGGGTGAGCGTGGCCTTATCGAGAATGCCGAGCAGCAGTTGCCAGAGAGAATCGCTGGCCTTCTCGATCTCGTCGAAGAGCAGAATCGAGAGCTTGAGTTTCTCGGTGAACCACTGGTTCAGGGCTTCCTGCGTGAGAAGCGGATGAGTCTCGCGATGGCCGAGGTAGCCCGGAGGGGAACCGATCAGCTTGGCGATCTCGTGCGAGTGCTGGAACTCGGCGCAATCGATCTTGATGCAGGCGCGCGAATCGCCGAATAAAGCCTCGGCCATGGCTTCCACCACGCGGGTTTTGCCCGAGCCGGTAGGCCCGAGGAAAAGCAGGTTACCCACGGGACGTCCGGGAGCATTCAAGCCGGCCAGAAACATCTGATAGATTTCGGCGACCTTCTCGACGGCCTGATCCTGGCCGACGATCTTACGGCGCAGGGCGGCTTCAAACTCTCCAGCATCGTTGCTGCGGCGGTTCGGATCCAGGACGGTAGCGAGATTCGTTCTCATAAGGTCATTGGTCCGGCTTGCACCGGGCGATTCGTTCCTTTTCCAGGCCGTATCCTCGGCCTTGGCCAGAGTTCAAGGATCCGGNCCCTTTTTGCGACTCCCCATTTCCTATAGATGACAAAAAATGTCACTTGGAAACTTGTCGCTTGCCAGGCCCGATGGCGCGTCCCTGATGCCTTAGGAATAAGCAAGCCGCTGGCCACGGTTGACGGCTAAATTGTGGAAGCGAAAACTCTCTAACGGCAGGAGTTACGTGCCCGGCCCCAAGATTAGAACAGGCGGCGATGAAAAGATAAAGAGGCTTAGGAGAAATAGTTTGCGCATGAGGGAAGGGACTATTCCGGGTGGGTCTTGGCGCCGGAGAGAAATCCGGCGGGCAGCTCTTGGAAGTTCTTCTGAGCGCGATGCGTTTTTCCTATGCTTAAGGATGAGGGATGCATCTTCCGCGAGCTTTCGCGACTCGAACAACGGGGAGATGACCGCTAGTAACTAGCAGGTCGGGAGCGCGAGCGATAGCATCGCGATTGGGGCGTTCCCGGAGGGTCTCTTGCGTCGCTCGTCAATTCTAACCATCTCAGCAGTTTCGTGTGTGCTGTTCGGCGTGGCCGCGATGCGGCTGAACTTGCGGTTCTCGTCGGCTCAAGCAGCGGCGCAAACCGCACAAGCGATTCCGGCCGTGGCGGCGGCGACGCCGCAGGGCGAGCATCTGGAAGCGGTGAAGGCGACGCTTCCGACAACTTTGAAACCAGCGGATATTCCTTCACCGCAGGTTTCATCGCTTCCCGGAACGCTGGTTTACAGCGCGAAGCGCGGAGACACGATTCCCGGCATCGCTCATCAATACTTAAAGAACACCTCTTATCTGACGTCGTCCGAACTCGCCGATGCGATCCGCGGAGCGAATGGGAATCGACCGGGCAACATGCTGAAGGCGGGAGAGCAGATTTCCATCCCGGGCATTCTTCCTGCGCCGATCGTCGAAAAAACTGTTCCTGTGGCCAAGGATTTTGAAGTAAGGGCGATTTACCTGACCGGCGTGATGGCGGCCAGCGATCACGGACTGCGTATCATCCGGCACTGGCGAGAGGTTGGCGGCAATGCGGTGGTGTTCGATATTAAGGATTCCGATGGGAGCGTGAACATTCCGTTCGAGCATCCGCTGCTCGGCAAGCACCAGGTGTATATTCACGATCTGCCGAAGTTCGTTCACTTCCTGCACTCCGAGAACATGCACGCCATCGCCCGCATCGCCATCTTCCGCGACGAGCGCATGGTGGTTGAGCATCCCGAACTGGCGGTGCAGTCGAAGAGAACGAAGCAGCCGTGGCGCGAGAACGGGAAGCTGGTGTGGACTGATCCTTCGCAGCCGAAGGTGCAGGATTTCGATATCGCGCTGGCAAAGTTTGTGGCGCAATCCGGAGCGGATGAAATTCAGTTTGATTACGTTCGTTTTCCGGCCGAGGGCGATCAGAAAGACGCGAGCTTTGTGTTCCAGAATGAGCATCCGAAGTGGCAGCGGTCGGACGTGATTACTGACTTCCTGAAGAAAGCTTATGCCGAGTTGCACCCTACCGGCGTGTTGTTTTCGCTGGATGTTTTTGGCGTGATGGCTTGGCAGCGAAGCGTGGATCTTTCACACACGGGGCAGGACATCGTCGGAATGGCGAAATACTGCGACGTGCTCTCGCCTATGATCTATCCCTCACACTTTTTTGGCATGGATAACATTGAACACCCCGGCGACGCGCCGGAGCATTTCATTGGCGAGTCGATGGAGCGCTTCGAACTGATCACGAAGGGCAGCGGAGTTGTAATTCGGCCGTGGCTGCAGGCCTTCCACTGGCGGACGAAAACGTATTCGCCGGAATACATCAAGGTGCAGGTCGCGACCGCGAAAGAAAAAGGTGGCATTGGATTCTTGTTCTGGAACGCGGCCAACGACTACAGCAAGCCGTATGTGGCGATGCCGGAGATGAAGGCGGCGAAGGACAAGTATTTCCGTGGAGATGAATTGTCCGGCGCGGCGGTGAAGGCGAGCCTGACGCCTGCGGTGGTTCCGCCAGCGCAATAACTGCAATCGGCTGATACTTCCTGCGAAGAGCGATCAGCTCTTCGCTTTTCTTATTGAGATTCCCAGGTCGCGCAGTTGTGCGTCGCTGACGGGAGTAGGGGCGTCGACCATCAAGTCGACGGCGCGGGCGGTCTTGGGGAAGGGAATCACTTCGCGCAGGCTTTCGGCGCCGGCGATGATCATGACGATGCGGTCGAGGCCGAGGGCGATTCCGCCGTGCGGGGGCGTACCGTACTCGAGGGCTTCAAGAAAAAATCCGAAGCGGGCACGGGCTTCGTCTTCGGTCATGCCGAGGGCGCGGAAGATGCGGCTTTGCACGTCCTGGCGGTGAATTCGGATTGAGCCTGAACCGAGTTCGGTGCCGTTTAGAACCACGTCGTAAGCGAGTGCGCGGACGGCGCTTAGCGGCGATTGCGGATCATTCACGGACTCGACGCCGGACTCGAGCAACTTCATATCTTCCTCATGCGGCGAAGTGAAGGGATGATGCGCCGCCATCCACTGCTTGGCTCCCTCGTCCCACTCGAACATTGGGAAGTTTGTGACCCAGAGAAAACGAAAATCCTGAGCGGGGTCGCCGGTCTTTTTGAAAATGCCGTGACGGTCGGCGTACTTCTGCGCCAATGCAAGGCGCAGCAGGCCGGCGGAAGCGTAGATGGCGAGCTCCTGCGGCGTGACTTTGCGATGCGCGGGCATGGCGGTCTGCGGGCCCGACTGCGCGGAGCCGGCGACGAGGACGATGAGATCGCCTTCCACCGTACCGGTTTTCTTGGTGGTCGCGGCGGCGGCCTCGGGATATTTGTTGGCGATGCGTTTGAAATCTTCGAAAATCTTTGCGCCGCCTTTGGAGTGAAACATCGGCTTGATATCGTCGCGCTCTTTGCGTGAGAGTTCGCCGACGTTGGGCGTGCAGATGGCGATGACCGGCAGATTCGGGCTGATGGCGAGTTCCTGCAAGTTTGCGGGGGTGAAACATTCGCGAACGTCGGTGAAGGCGGGGAGGCGTAGATCGGGCTTGTCGATGCCGTAGAGGCGAATGGCTTCGTCGTAATCCATGCGCGGGAACGGAGTTTTGATTTCGGAGCCGGCGGCGCGGAAGGCGGCGGTGAGAAATCCTTCGACCACTTCCCAGACGCGCTCGGGCTGGGGATAGGTCATTTCCAAATCGATCTGGGTGAACTCGGGCTGGCGGTCGGCGCGGAGATCTTCGTCGCGGAAGCAGCGGACGATCTGAAAATATTTATCGAAGCCGGAGATCATGAGGATCTGCTTGAAAAGCTGAGGCGATTGCGGAAGCGCGTAGAACGTGCCTGGCTGGACGCGGCTGGGGATCAGATAATCGCGTGCGCCCTCGGGGGTGGAGCGGGTCATGAACGGGGTTTCGATTTCGAAAAATCCCTGCGCGGAAAGATAGTCACGAATTGCTTTTGCGACCTTGTGGCGCGTCTCGATGTTGAACTGCATGACGTCGCGGCGAAGATCGATGTAGCGATATTTGAGGCGCGTCTCTTCGTTGGTGAGGGCGGTGTCGCTGGGCAGAAACGGCGGCAGCTTCGATTCGTTGAGGATTCGCAACTCTTCGGCGACCAGTTCCACTTCGCCGGTCGGCATATTGCGGTTTACGGTGTTGGGATCACGCAGTTTGACCGTGCCCGTGACGGCGATGACGTATTCATTGCGCAGCGCCGCGGATTTTTCGTGGATGGCGGCATCGCGCTCGGCGTTGATGACCACCTGGGTGATGCCGGTGCGGTCGCGCAGGTCGATGAAAAGCAGGTTGCCGTGGTCCCGGCGGCGGTTGACCCAGCCCATGAGAACGGCTTTTTTGCCAGAGTCGGAAGCGCGGAGTGCTCCGCACATATGAGTTCGTCGAAGATCGCCTAGGAAGTCGAGCAAAGTGTGTCCTTACAGTGAGAAATGCGGATGAACGCCGAACCTAGGATTATAAACGGTGGGAGACGGGCGCAGAGCATCCAGGGCCAATGAATATCGTCTCGTGCCCTTTACGGGATTAGCGGTGTGCGCGATTTATTTCTTGCTGGCTTTTCCGTCCATCACGGTCGACCACTTGGTTCCATCTTGTGACATATCGAAGGTGAAGTTGTAGGCCGTGGGCGAGGTGATCTTCATGATGAAGCGGCCTTTCATGGTCATGCCTTCCATCTTTTCGTCGCTGGTCCAAGTCCAAGTGTCGCCATCGACGGTGCCGCGGGAGTCGTCAAATTCGCCGAAGCTGTTGAACTCGCGGTAGGTGTAGGCTTTGTCGTCGGTGGAGTATCCCAGCACGGAGAGGCCCACGCCGTTGCCCATCGAGCTTTTGTAATCGGAGTGGCAGATGACGTAGAAGCCGCCCTCCATCCACTCGCACTTTTCGCTCTCGGTCATCGAGCCGCCGGGGCCCATCATACCCGGCTTCATGGTGCCGTCGAGACTCCAGGTGCCCACAAACATGTCCAGTTTCTTGAGTTCGGGACCGGGCTTGGGAGGCGGCGTTTGGGCTGAGGCCGCTGCTGACATCAGGACTGCCGTGAGAATGATTCCGAGGGTTTTCATGGTGCCTCCTGAGCGCGTTCGCACTATCGGTTCGACGGCAGCGACATTCTACCGTTAGCGGCGGAAAGGTCAATGGGAAATCGAAAGTCCCGTATGGACTGCGCGGCTTAAGCAAGCGCGGCTGCTGCCGATTCGTCTACCAGTCACCCCAATGCGCGGCGGTGGCCTGATGAAACTTCAGTTTCCACTGATCTCCGTGCTTCACCCACACTGAACTGAAGTGTTGATAGCGCGGGGGAGGGCCCTGATCCTCTTCGGGGGCCTCGCGCACGATGGCGTCGTAGGTGACGATGGCGCCGTCATCGCCAAGCGCTACCACTTTGATGTCGTAGGGCGTCAGTTCCAGCAGGCCTGTATCGCCGAGATTGTCGACTGCCTCCTGGCCTTCGAGCAGTTTGCCATCGACGCCGACCAGTGAAAAGTCCGGGGTTAAGGTGCGCTTGAAGAAGGCGCCATCGTCCTTCTTCTTAGCCTCGATCAGAGTTTTCTCGTTGGCGATTGCAGTTTGCTCCAGTGCGCTGGGAGCTTTGGAGGCGGCTGGAGTCTGCGCCGCGAGCTGGGTGGCGGCGATTAAGCAAGATAGAAATGCATAGCAAAGCCAGGAAAATTTCACACGACCCCCTTCGATCGAGTTCTAAACTGAGATTCCGGGCAGACCATCGATGCTGCGCTGGTTCTTCCGTTCACGGTAAGCCTTCAGGCCCTCGGGGCCCTGCTTGCGGGCCCAGGCGTTAAGCTGTTCGCGCTCGCCATCATACTTGAAAAGCGGGACGCCGTAGCCGCAGGAATCGGTGACGCGGGTGAGTTCGACGACGATGATGGAGCGGGCGTTCTGGTGGGCGGGAAATTTTTCTGCGAGTGCGGCCTCCTGGTGCAGTTCGACCACGCGGCCGTGGCCGTAGAGACGGAAAATACTTGGCGGACCCTGGAAGGCGCAGAACATAAGGACGATCCTTTCGTTCTCCTTCAAGTGGGCGATGGTCTCGACGCCGCTGCCGTTGAAATCGAGGTAAGCGACCGTAGTGGGGCTGAGAATGCGAAATGTGTCGAGACCTTTTGGGGACAGGTTCACATGGCCGGCGGGATCGACCGGCGCCGAGGCGACGAAGAATATACGCTGCGCTTCGATGAAACGCCGGGCAGCATCGTCGAGCATGGAACGGGTTTGGCCCATGGTTATTCCCGAATCTTCCGCGGCAGGTCCGCGCGAGGGACGGAAATCTGTTCGCCGGTTGACAGATTCTTTAGCGCGAATGTGTTGGCCTGCACTTCATTCTCGCCGACGATCAAAATGTATTTTGCTCCCGCCTTGGTGGCGGCCTCAAACATTTTCTTAAGCCGAAAACTGCGATCCCCGAGCTCGATGGTTAACCCTTCGCGCCGCAGATCCTTGGCCAAGCGCAGTGCACTTCGGTTCATTCCCTCACCGACTGGCGCGATATAAGCGTCTACCCTCTGCGTGATCCCAGGTACTCGCTCCTGTAGAGCCATCACCAGCCGGTCTTCACCTATGGCAAATCCGATGCCGGGAGCAGGCTGCGGGCTACCGAGCAATTCCGCAAGCCCGTCGTATCGCCCCCCGCCAAGGATCGCGTTCTGTGCGCCGAGGGCGCCGTGAGTGAATTCAAATGCAGTTCGAGTGTAGTAATCCAATCCGCGAACGAGCCTAGGGTTGATCTCGAACGCAACTCCCGCTTGTCTTAAAAGCGCTTGGACGTTTTCAAAGTGCTCTCTGCTTTCTGGTCCCAAGTAGCTACTAATGATTGGCAGCGTTTGAATAGTCGACTGATCTTCGGGGACTTTGCAATCAAAAACGCGCAGAGGATTGCTCACGGCTCGGCGCTGGCAGTCGGAACACATATTCGCCACGACGGGTTCGAGCGCTTTGCGAAGCGCATCGTTGTATGCTGCTCGATCCTTGGAATCGCCGACGGAGTTAATGTAGAGGGTGAAGTCAGCGATTCCGAGGCGGCGCAGCAGCGTATCCAGCATCTCTAGCACTTCGGCGTCACGGAGCGGTCGCTCGCTCCCCGCCGACGCTGGCCCAATCACTTCCGCACCGATCTGGTAGAACTGACGGTAGCGGCCTTTCTGCGGACGTTCGCGTCGAAACTGCGGTCCAATGTAGTAGAGCTTGTTCAGACCACGGTCCCAAAGCTTGTGTTCGATATAAGCGCGGACGACTCCGGCCGTGTTCTCGGGGCGAAGGGTGAGCGATTGCGGCGATTCGTAGCCCTCGGGCCAGTCAATGATCTGAATCTCTAGGTTTCCGGGCGCAAGTTCGCGCGCTGAGCCCGCCTGGTCTTCGGGGACAGCGAGCGCCAGAATTGGCCGCTCGCCATGTTCCTTCTCCCAAAACATCTGCCATTCGCGCAATTGCAACAGGACTCTTGGTTCGAACTCTCGTTTGACCTCAACAATAGTGGGAGGGGCGTTGTGCCGGTACGCCACGAAATCGGCATGCCGATGCCCGAGTTTCACTTCGGTTTGAATTTTCTCGTAATTCTTCGCGTATTGCAGAAGCCAAGCACGCTCAAGGATCCTGCCGGGACTGTGCCCGCGATCCCACCACGTGTACATCTCTTTCGAAACGATGTCGGTTTCTTCGCCTACGCCGCGGGCGAAGAGTTCCGTGCTCTCGAAAATCGGAGTGCGGATTTCCTGGAAGTTGTAGGCGCGGAAGACATCGCGGGCGACAGACTCGACGAAGTTCCATAGCGCGGTGTCGGGCGGCAGAAGGTCTCGGGTTCCTCGGACAGCTTTGATCATTTATGAAGTTCTCAGTTCTTATCGTTAAGGGCCAAGGGTCCCGAAGGGACCTCCGATAATGGCCCACCACCTTAGTGGCGGGTTACGCCCAGATTCCGTGCCGTTAGGCACTACTGAAATATCCCGTAGATTACCTTCAGCCGTCCCTCCGGGACGGTATTCCTACATCCTCATTATTACCCGGCGTTGAAACGCCGGGCTATTGTCAGTCATCCCTTCGGGACGAATCTTCATTTGCTGTGCGCTCGGGCTGGCTGAACTCAGCGCTCGCGCAAGTAATCCTCTTTGTAGCCCAGATAATTTGTGGCGTAGCGCATGATCATCTCGTCTTCGCCATCCTCCAGTTTGCGACGGAATTTTCCGGGAGAGCCCATCCACAGCGACCCGGGCTCGACCACCGTACGCTCGGGAATCAGAGTACCGGCGGCGATGATGGATCCTGCGCCGATCTTCGCACCGTTCAGAATGACGGAGCCCATGCCGATGAGGCAGCGGTCCTCGATGACGCAGCCATGCAAAGTGGCGGAATGGCCCACGGTGACAAACTCGCCAACCGTGACGCCGTAGATATTTTTCATGCCGTGCAAGACGCTGCA
>JGI26341J46601_10000130_pt1 | contig 22147 bp, 21 predicted proteins | sample BogFormECP12_OM3_FD_46601 | JGI IMG/M metagenome (IMG submission 46601) | reverse complement strand
AGGAAGCCTGTGCCGTAATACGGAGCCGCGCCGAGAGAACCGCCACCAGGGAAACTCACAACGTGCATCTCACCAAGGCCAAGCGTGGTAACAACNCCATTACCCGCCGCGGCAATCACGCCGGCAAAGCCGTGCTGGATGCCACTCCCTTGGAAGACGAGAATATCCGCACCAATGACAGTTCCGTTAAATGGCGTGGCAAAGGGTTGCTGAAACGACTGATCCGACCCGGTGCAGGTCCCCGAGAAGTAAGCGTCCTGTGTGGACACATTCTGTTGAGCCGCAGCTCCATGAATCGAAACCGCGAGCGCGGCGGCGATGGTCAAAAACAATCTTCTCATCTGATCCTCCTTTTGATGCGTCAGTATAATGGAGCCCCACCAGCCCCAGGCCTGCTTATGCAGCTCCTAGGTCACAGGATACGCCCCGCCCGTCATACGGTCGTCAATCTTCAGAGGACGGTCGCTAGGGTCCTTGCTGCACCGCAGTTATTGCTTCGGCGCTTGGTGTCTCGGCATTCATCATCAGCGCAATTTGTGTGACTGGCGAAGGCCGTCGGTTACTACGGTTACGGCACCTACGCGTTGGTCAGGCGCGACGACGGCCTTACCGGCTACGCGCTGTTTTCGAACGTCTGGAAAGACGCCGACGAACACGAACGCGAGACACGCGAATTCATGGCCGGCGTCGACTGACGGATAACGGAAATTCACGCGCAGTTCGAGAAGCAACGCCAGGAACACGAGGCCTTCGTCGAACACGAACGGCAGTGCGCGGCCGGCAAGCTGTCGATCGGCATGAGGCGCGAGGAGGCGCGCCGCGCCTGGTGCGAGCCCTACACGATCAACACGACCGAGACGGCTTCGGGCACCCGCGAGCAATGGGTCTACCGCTACCGCGGGCAATATCTCTATTTCGACAACGGCCTGCTCGTCGGCATCCAACGCTGAGGGCGCTAAATAAAATGGCCGTGATCGACACCCTGAAGCTGGCCCGTGCGGAGGCTGCGCGACGGGCCATCGACGAAGGTTATCTGCCGAGTACGCCGAACTGATCCGGCGGCCGGCGCCCGAGGCCAATGCGCGCTGGGTCGAGGCCTGGATGCGGCGCGAGTCCGGCACCCTCGGTCACCGCTCGGCCGACCACTTTCGCCACGAGGTCGCGGGCGCGCTCGACGGGGCAACGCCCTTAACCAATGAACATCATACAGCTGGCTGGGGCGGGAGGATTCGAACCTCCGTATCGCGGAATCAAAATCCGCTGCCTTACCACTTGGCTACGCCCCAAGCGCCTCGGCAGGTTAACCGCAAGGCGCCCCTCCAGGCAACAAGACCGCCGGCGGAACCCTCGCCATGTTGGCGTCAAGATCGAAGCCTATCATGGGCGCGAGGTCGGGATCCTCGGATACCGTCCGGTCGGGTCGGGGGAGCGGGCCGCGCAGCCTCCGTCGCAGCGCGTCGGGACGGGAATGAGTCCAAGCCGCGAGATGGCGGTCGGGCTGCCATTTCCCGGTTTTTTCCCGGTTACGGACGATTTTCCCGGATTTTGGCACCAGGAAATTCCCGGTTTCGAGCGCCGGCCATGCGCGGTTGCTTCTATACTAAGCAATTGATCCAGCGTTGTTATTCGCAGCGACGCCAGGCGATTTTCGCGCCCGAACGCGTTTTTTTGCGGGAATTTTCCCGCTTTAACCGGGAATTGGGAGAGCCTGTCCAGCGACGGCCTCTCCCCTGACCAGACCGCCGGCGGCGCACCACCATTGGGGCTCGGCCGCGGCGAGTGCCACGCGCGCCTCTTCGGCCGCACCGCGATCGCGGAACAGCGCGAAGCAGGTGGCACCGCTGCCGCTCATCCGCGCGAGCAAGGCGCCGGGTAGCCGGGCGAGCCGGCCTAGNACCGCGTCGATTGCGGGCACGAGACCAATCGCGGCATCGGTCAGGTCGTTGCGCCGTGTCATCAGCGCCCGCGCCAGACCGGCGGCGTCCCTAGGCATCGGCGCGAACCGCCCAGCCTCATAGAAAGGACCGGTCCGAGCCGCGAATACCGCGGCAGTCGGCAGCTCCTTGCGTGGGTTGGCAAGCAATATCCCAGCTTCCGGCAGGTCTGGGGCGGGCTCGATCCGCTCGCCGATGCCACCGAGCCAGGCGGCGCGTCCGTACAGACAGGCGGGGAGGTCGGCGCCGAGCCTCGCGCCGAGGCCGCCGAGCGCCTCTTCGCCGATCGATAGCCGCCACAGAACCGCGAGCAGCCGCAGCACCGCTGCGGCATCGCTCGACCCACCGCCGATCCCGGCGGCAACCGGCAGGTTCTTCTCCAAAAGCAGTGCCGCACCCCGAGCCGTCCCGGTGTGGTCGGCAAGCTGGCGAGCGGCGCGCAGCACGAGATTGTCCTGCCCCGAACTGGCAAGACCGGCCGCCTCCGGCCCGGTGATCTCGAGCGACAGTGTCGCAGCAGGCTCGGCGGTGATGCGATCGCCGATATCGGCGAAGGCGATCAGGCTGTCGAGCAGGTGATAGCCGTCCGGCCGCCGGCCGATCAGATGCAGGTAGAGGTTGACCTTTGCCGGAGCAAAGGCCGTGATCGCCATCGCGGGGTCAGCCGCCGCCGGCCCGATTAGGGGACACGAGACCCCGGTCGAGCTTGGCTTCGATCGGCTTGATCTCGTCCGCCTCCGGTCCGAATTGCAAGGCTCGCCGCCACTGAAAGCGCGCCTCGATCGGACGCCCGCTTTGCCAATAAGCGTCACCGAGATGGTCGTTGATCGTCGGATCTTCGGGCACCAGCTCGATCGCTTTCTCGAGATATTCCACGGCGCTCGAGTAATCGCCGAGCCGGTAATGCGCCCAGCCCAGGCTGTCGACGATGTATCCGTCCTCGGGGCGCAGCTCTACCGCTTTCTCGATCATCTTGAGGCCGCGCTCCAGATTCTCGCCTCGGTCGATCCAGGAATAGCCGAGATAGTTGAGGACCAGCGGCTGGTCGGGCTTGAGCTCGAGTGCGTGCAGAAGGTCAGCCTCGGACGGCTTCCATTGGCCCGAGCGTTCGAGCGCGATGCCGCGGCTATAGTACAGCGACCAGCGCTCCGGCATGCCAGTCGCCTGAAGGCGCCGGATCGCCTCGTCATAGGCATCGACCGCCTCGTTGAAGCGCTTCTTGGCGCGCAGCAAATCGCCCAGCTGCATGTTGGCGCCGGCCCGCGTCGGTGCTTCGGCCGACATTTCTTTCAACTGAGCGATCGCCTCTTCGGTGCGATCGAGCATCTCGAGGTCCGCGGCGACGCGCAAGCGCGCTGACCACGAATAGGGCGAGCTTGGCGGGATTTGTGCAAGGATGGCGAGGCTTTCCTCCGGCTTGTTCTGGGCGCTAAGCACGTCGGAGAGGAGCAGTTGAGCGAGTGTCAGATGTGGGCGCAACTGGAGGGCGCTGCGAGCGTAGAGCAGCGCGAGATCGATCGTCTCGGGCTGGTTGACGACGCTGGCCAGATCAAAGAGTGCCTCGGCCAGGCCCTCCTCGGCGGTATCGATCAGGGGTAGGGGCGGCTCGGCCGGCTTGCGCGCCAGCACCGATTCCGCCAGCTCGCTTCCGGCATTGTCCTTGATGAACCGTTGATAGAGTGTTGCTGCTTCATCGGCGCGACCGTGGCGCTCGTAAAAATTGGCCATCGCGTCGGTCAGCCGCCAGTTGAGCTGGCCGGTCGCCTCGAGCGTCTTCTTAAAGTTCTCTTCCGCCGTTTCGGGTTGTCCGGCGAAGTCGTAGAGCAGACCGAGCTGGTAAAATTCGAGCGGGGCGAAACCATTGAATTTGTCGAGCCGGCGCAGCGCGGCATCGGCGCCGGCAAGGTCGCCCATCGCCATCCGCGTCCAGCCCAGTGCGAGCGGGGCGAGGAAGCGGTGCACGCCATCTCCCGGCAGTGCCTCGGCGCGCGCGAGTGCGCCGGCCTTGTCACCAGCCTTGACGCGGTCGATCAGCAGGACGAGCTCGGCAACCGCATCCGTCGAATCGAGCGTGAGCTCCTGCTCGGCGAGCGAGCGCGCCCGATCGAACCGGCCTTCGCTCGCCTCCATCAGAAACGTGCGGCTGATCAGCTCCGGCGATCCGGGATCGGTCTTGAGCGCGTCCTCGTACCACGACGCGGCGGCCGCATAGTCGCGCGTCTCCTGCGCATGCCGGCCGGCCAAATAGGCGCCGGATGGCGNCTCGATATCTGGCGTCGCCTCGCTCGGCGCGGCCACGGCAAAAGCCAGCAGCAAACCCGCCAAACCCCTGATCCCNAAAATCTCCATCACCTTTGCATTCATCTATCTCTATCCACTTGCCCGCCTCACATATTCGGGTAATTGGGCCCGCCGCCCCCTTCCGGCACAACCCAATCAATGTTCTGCTCAGGGTCCTTGATGTCGCAGGTCTTGCAGTGAACGCAATTCTGCGCGTTGATCTGTAAATACGGGTCGCCCGTCACCGCCTGCTGCACGATCTCGTAGACGCCGGCGGGACAATAACGCTGTTCCGGCGAATCGTAGAGCCGATAGTTGACCGCGATCGCCTTCGCCGGATCGCGCAAGCGCAGATGCGGGGGTTGGTCCTCCTCATGATTGGTGTTCGAAATGAACACCGAGGAGAGCCGGTCGAAGGTGATCTTGCCGTCCGGTCTGGGATACTCGATATGCCGCGCCACGCTCGCCGGGGTCAGCTGCAGGTAGTCGGGGTGGTGGTGGATGGTCCAGGGGGCAGCACCACGCAAGACGTAGGTGTCGAGCGCCGAATAGGCGAGACCGGCCCACAGGCCCCAGCGGAAACTCGGCCGGATGTTGCGGACGCGGCGCAGCTCCTCCCAAACCCAGCTCTCTTCGAGGGCGCGCCTGACCTCAGCGCCGGTCTCTCCGGCGAGCCGCCGAAACACGGTCTCGGCCGCAACCATCCCGGATTTCATGGCGGTGTGGTTGCCCTTGATCTTAGGCACATTGACGAAACCGGCAGCGCAGCCGATCAGCGCGCCTCCCGGAAAATCGAGTCGCGGGATCGATTGAAAGCCGCCCTCGTTGAGCGCGCGCGCTCCGTAGGCGATGCGCCGGCCGCCCTCAAAGACGGGGCGGATCGTCGGGTGGGTCTTGAACCGCTGGAATTCCTCGAAAGGATTGAGGAACGGGTTCTTGTAATCGAGCCCGATCACAAAACCGACGGCCACCTGCCGGTTCTCGAGATGATATAGAAACGAGCCGCCATAAGTGGCTCTGTCGAGCGGCCAGCCGACGGTGTGAACGACGAGCCCGGGCTGGTGGCGGTCTGGTGTCGCCTCCCACAATTCCTTGATGCCGATCGCATAGGTTTGCGGATCGATGCCGTCGCGCAGGCGGAACCGCTCGACGAGTGTTTTGGTCAGCGAGCCGCGGCAACCTTCGGCGAACAGCGTCTCTTTGGCACGAAGCTCGACCCCGGGCTGAAACCGATCGGTTGGCTGACCGTCCTTGCCGATGCCCATGTCGCCGGTCGCTATACCCTGCACACGTCCAGCGGCGTCGTACAGCACCTCGGCCGCGGCGAAGCCGGGATAGATCTCGACACCCAGCGCCTCGGCCTGCTGCGCCAGCCAGCGGCATAGATTGCCTAGGCTGATGATATAGTTGCCGTGATTTCGCATCTGCGGCGGCGTCGGCAAGCGCAGCGCGCGGCTCGCGGTCAACAGCAGGAAGCGGTCCTCGGTCGCGAGAGTGACGAGCGGCGCGCCCTGTTCCCGCCAGTCCGGGATCAATTCGTCGAGCGCGCGCGGCTCGAACACTGCACCCGACAGGATGTGGGCGCCGACTTCCGAGCCTTTCTCGACGACGCAGACGCCGAGCTCGCGCTCGGCTGCGGCGGCGAGCTGCTTCAGACGGATCGCCGCCGCGAGGCCGGAGGGCCCTGCTCCGACGACGACGACGTCGTATTCCATCCGCTCGCGCTCGATCCGCTCCTCGGCCACGGCTCTTTCCCCGGCATTCGCGGGACGACTATATCGGATCGCCGCCGCTCGGTCGCGATGGTAGCATTAGCGGGATGACGTCTCTCGCCACGCCGCCGAAATTGGACGATCGCGACGCCGCACTCGCGCTGTTGCGCTGGTATGTCGAGATGGGGGCGGACGAGGCGATCGCCGACCAACCGGCGAACCGGTTCGGACCAGCGCCGGCAGTCGCGGCCCCGATAGCCCCTTCGGCGCCGCGCCCACAAGCCGCCCCCGCGGTCCCAGCAGCGCCGCCGAAGGCCTTAACCGAGTCCCTGGCGGAGGCTGCCCAATCGGCGCGCCGGCTCGCCGCCGGCGCCGAGTCGGTGTCGGCGCTCGCCGCATTGATCGCCGGCTTCGACGGCTGCGGCTTGAAGCGCACCGCGACCAACACGGTTTTCGCCGACGGTAACCCGGCGGCCCCCGTCATGATCATAGGCGAGGGCCCTGGTGCCGATGAGGACCGCATCGGCCGCCCGTTTGTCGGCCGCGCCGGCCAGCTGCTCGACCGCATGCTGGCGGCGATCGGGTTGGACCGCCAAAGCGTGCATATCACCAACGTTGTCTACTGGCGACCGCCCGGAAACCGTACGCCGACCACGGCCGAGATCGCCTCCTGCCTGCCCTTTGTGCTGCGCCACATCGCCCTGGTGCACCCCAAGCTTCTCGTCCTGGGCGGCGCTACCGCCGCCAGCGCGCTGTTGCCCGGCGGCCAGGGCATCACCCGATTGCGCGGGCGCTGGTTCGACCTCGAGATCCCCGGGCTCGCCGAGCCGGTGCCGACCCTGCCGATGTTCCACCCGTCCTTCCTGCTGCGCACGCCGGAGCGCAAACGCGAGGCCTGGCGCGACCTGTTGGCGTTGCGCGCCCGCCTCGACGAGTTGCTGCGCAACGAAGGCGAGAAATGACACCAAGCGATCCCACCACGAGCCTTCCCGATCGGGCGAAAGCGCTGCTCGATGCCTGGTTCGGGCCGCCGGGTGATCCCAACCGCGAGCGTCAGCGCGAGATCTGGTTCAAGAGCACCGCCGAATTCGACGCCTCTTTGCGCGACGCCTTTCTTACCGACTACGAAGCCGCCGCCGCCGGACAACTGCCCCCGTGGGAAGCTCTGCCCGAGGGCGCGCTCGCCCTGGTGCTGCTGCTCGACCAGATCCCACGCAACATCTTCCGCGGTACCCCGCACGCCTATGCGACCGACGCTGCGGCGCGCGCCGTCGCCGACCGGGCGCTCGAACAGGGCTTCGACCGGCTCGTTCCGGCGGTTTGGCGGTTGTTCTTCTACATGCCGTTTCACCACAGCGAGGATATCGCCGACCAACGCCGCTCGGTCACTCTGTTCGACGCGTTACCGCGCAATCCCGATCGTCGCCTTTCTTTGCGTCGTTACGGGCGCCCGTACGTCGAGATCATCGAGCGGTTCGGACGCTTTCCGCACCGCAATAAAATCCTCGGCCGGGAGTCGACCCCGGACGAGATCGCATTCCTCGCGGAGCGGGACAAAAGTGCTCTGCATGCGCCGACGGATAGGAGGAGCTCATCATGACCGATCAGACTTATGTCTATGCCGGTGTCGGATGGTGGCGGGGCGGCACTCGGGGCGGGGTCTTTCGCTTGGCCGTCGGTGACGGCGAATGCCGCCACCTGACCCGGGGCTTGCCGCAGGAGACGCACGTCCAGGCCGTTACGGTTCACCCGGAAAATCCGGAGACCGTCTACATCGGCACCCAGGACGGCCCTTATCGCAGCGCCGATCGCGGCGAGCATTGGGAGCGGCTCGGCTTCCCCGATCGCGGAGTGCAAGTCTGGTCGATCCTCGTCGATCCGAAGCACCCGCGGACCCTCTACGCTGGAACCTCGCCGGTCGCGGTCTACCGCAGCGAGGACGGCGGCGACAATTGGCGGCGGCTCGCCGACCCGCAGATGCCCGACCGGGTCAGGATGCCGTTCGACTGCCGGGTCATGCGGCTCGCCAAGGCTGCCGACCATCCGGCCGAGATCTATGCCGTGCTCGAGGTCAACGGCGTCATGCGCAGCCTCGACGACGGGGAGAGCTGGCAGGATTGCAGCGAGGACCTGATCCGGCTCGCCGGCCGCGATGCCAGCCCCCGAGACCGCGAGGGGATGCTCGATGGCCACGCGCTTTCGGTCAGCACCGCCGGGCCGAGCACGGTCTTCGTCGCGGTGCGCAAGGGCCTCTTCCGCAGCGCCGACCGCGGCGAGAGCTGGCAGGACATGGAAATCGGCCGCTTCTCGCCACTCCGCTACGGGCGCGACATCCGCGTCTCGCCGCACGACCCGCGCGTGCTTTACGCCTGTCTCAGCCCGGCCGCGCAGAGCACCGACGGGGCGCTCTACCGCAGCGAGGATTTCGGGCACAGCTGGCAGCGCTTCGACCGCGGGGTCAAGGCCGAGGCCACGATGATGGGTGTGGCACTCCATACCCGCGATCCCGACCAGGTCTATGGCATCACGCGGTGCGGTCAGGTCTTTGGCACCCGCGACGGCGGCCGCAGCTGGCAGGAGCATCGATTGCCGCCGGGTTGCGAGGATACCTACGCGATCGCCTGCGCCTGACGGGCTGGGGGCCCCCAAGCTCATCCCGGGCGCCCAAAGCCGAGCAGACGGGCGGCTGGGGTCACGGTCCAGCCTTGCACGATCAACGAGGCGATCACCAGGATGAAGATGCTGGCAAACAGGCGCTCGTCGCGATGTGGATCGGCCGATCCGGGGATGATGCTGAGGTAGATCGGAACCGCCCCGCGCAGCCCCACCCAGGAGGCGAAGGCTGTCTCACGCAGGTTGAACCCGAACGGCAGCAGACAGATCAGCACGGCCACAGGCCGAGCCACCAGGATCAGCACGGCGGCTCCGATGATAGCACCGGGCAGATGGGGCGGCAGATCTTCCGGGGTCACCAAAAACAGCACGATCTGCGCGAGCCAGGCCATACCTTCGAAGAAGTGCTCGACCTCCTGTCGCGCGCGGTGTTGGGTGGCGCCGGTGATCACCGCGGCCACGAAGGTCGCGAGGAAGCCGCTGGTGCCGAGGAGCTCAGCCAGCCCGAACACGGCGAGCCCGCCGGTCACCACCGGCTGTCACTGCGACACCGATTGTGGCCAGCGCGGCAGCCGGCCAGAGCGCGAGCCGCAACATCGAGACCGGCGTCTTGAGCCCGCCCTCGAACAAGATTACCGCGAGCGCCACGCTGCCGATCAGATAGGCCGAGGTGAAGTCGTCATACGGAATGCCGAGCACGTGTTCGTCGCCCGCCAGCATGCCGAGCGCTAGGAAGACCAGCAGCACGTGCGCCCCGAGGCGCCGCGAGATCACTCCGGCGGCGATGCTCAACAGGCCGAGTACGCCGCCCAGCAATATCAGCTTGTGCGACTGGGCCATCGCCGCGCGGCCGAGTGCGATGAGCTGTTCACCCGTCATATCGCAACCAGCATAGGCCTTTGCCTATATCGTCGGCCGCCCCGCTGCGACCTCAAAAATCTTTGATCCGTGGAGCCGCAGGGTCGATAACCCCATCCGGAAGAATGGCCGGTCCGTCTGCACGGGAGTCATCGATGGCCAATATCGAAATCCAAGTGAATGCGGTCGAGCCCTTTGCCGAGGGCAAAGCTTTCGGCGAGGCCGGTCCCTATCTGCGCATCCGGGGCGTTGCCAGGGGCGAGCTCGACCCGGCGGCGCCGCAGAACAAGGTCATCGTCGATCTCGACAAGGCGCCGCGGAACCCGCGGGGGCTCGTCGAATACGAGACCGATTTCTTCATATTGCGGCCGGCGAACCCCAGCCGAACTAATGGGGCGCTGGTCTACGACGTGACCAATCGCGGCTCGAAGCGGATCTTCCAGCTCCTCGACGACTCGCCTAGCGCTCCGGTCGACGCCGCGAACGACCCGAAGACCGCGCGCGAAGCCGGGATCGGCTTTTCGCTCGGCCGCGGCTACAGCCTCGTCTGGTCGGGCTGGGATCCAGGCGCGCCCGCTGCCAACAACACCCTGACCGCGCGCTTCCCGACGGCAATGGAAAACGGCCGGCCAGTCACCGGCCGCATCCGCCACGAGTTTCACATCGGCACCCGCGCGCCGGGCAAGGGCGACATCGTTCGGCTCTCCTACTCGGCCGCCTCGACCGACACCGGGCAGGCACGGCTGACCGTGCGCGACCGCGAAAGCGACACCCGCAAGGAGATCCCGGCCGATTTTTGGGAATTCGCCGATCCTCAGTCGATCCGGCTCTTACCCGAGGGCAGCCTGTTCGCGCCGTTCAAGATTTACGAGCTGTGGTACGAAGCGACCGGGTCCAAGGTGCTCGGCATCGGCTTTACCTCGGTGCGCGACCTCGTCTCGTTTCTGCGTTACGAGCGCACCGACCGCAGGGGCACACCGAACCCGCTGATCACCGAGAGCATGCCGACCGAGGGTACCGGCGTCCGCCACGCACTCGCCTTTGGCGTCTCGCAGAGCGGGCGTTTCCTGCGCCATTTCCTCGAGCTCGGCATGAACGACGACGGGCATGGGCGCCGCGTGTTCGACGGTGTCCTGAGCCACGTCGCCGGCGCCGGCAAGGTGTTCGCCAACCACCGCTTCGGCATGCCGGGGCGCACCGCCACACAGCACGAGGACCGTCTCTATCCGGAGAATTGGTTCCCGTTCGGCAACGCCGTGACAACCGACCCGTTCTCGCGCAAGACCGGAGCCATCCTTCAGGGCCGGCCGACCGATCCGCTGGTCATCGAGACCAACAGTTCGACCGAATACTGGCAGAAGGGCGCCTCGCTCGTGCACACCGACCCGACCGGCCGCCACGATGCCGATTTGCCGCCCAATGTCCGCGTCTACATGATCGCCGGCACCCAGCATGGCGGGCGCCCAGGGGTCGATCCGAGCCCCGGGCCTTGTGTGAACCCGCGCAACCCGCAAAGTGCGACCCCGGCCTTACGGGCGCTGTTCGTGGCGCTCGAAGAGTGGGTCACCAACGGTGTGGCACCGCCGTCGAGCCGCGTCCCCCGGATTGCCGACGGCACCGCAGTCGCGGCCGAGAATGTCAGAATGCCAGCGGTGCCGGGCTTCGCCGCGGCACCCGGTGCCAACCAAATCGTCCCGCCGGTCGATTGGGTCGACCCGCCGGCGCGCATCGACAATGTCTATGGCGCCCATGTGTGCGCGGTTGACACCGACGGCAACGAAATTGCCGGCATCAGATTGCCGCCGATCGCGGTGCCACTCGGCACCTATACCGGATGGAACGTCTACCGGGCGCAGCCCAGCGAGCTCGCCGACCGCGACGGCTCGTTGATCCCGTTCGCCCGAACGAGGGCAGAGCGCGAGGCGGCCGGCGACCCGCGGCCCTCGCTCAAGGAGCGCTACGGCAGCCGCGCGGCCTATGTCGCCAAGGTCGAGGCGGCGGCTGCGGCGCTCGTGGCCGAGCGCCTGCTATTGCCGGCCGACGCCGCGGCTTCTGTTAAGGCGGCAGAAGAATGTGATCGATTTCTGAGTGACAGCCGTAATGCCGCGACAACGGCCGAATTTTTCGCTAAGGCGCGCACTTTCAAATTGTGATGAAGATGTCGAGCTTCGTCCGGACCGCCGGGCGATCTCGTCCGACAGGGCAATGCCTGCATGTCGGATTGGCCGGGCCTGAGTGTCGATGCCACGGATACGGCTGGTCAAGATCTCGCCGGTGATCGGCAAGCTCGAGGGCAGAAGGACGCTGGTCGGGAACGGCCGCACGCGCGACGTGATCGGACAGACGATCGCCTGGCCGGTGTTCTCGGTGAACGCGGCAGGAGAGATCACCAGAGCCGGACGCCGGCCTGCCTGTTCCCGACCCTTGGTCGGGTCGAAATCTGTCCAGATGAGATCGCCTGTGTCGGGCAAATAGGCCGAAGCCGTCATTCTTCTACGACCTCACGACCGACATCAGGCCCCCAATCAAAGGCTCCCGCATAAGCTGACCGCCACTCTTCAGGGCTCTTCCCGCGAAACAGCTCCTCTAAGGTGAAATGCGGAACCGCACGACGGATGACGATTTCCCCGTCATGCGTCTCGATATCGAGACGCTCGCCGTTGCTGAGCCCAGCGGCCTTCACGATCTCGCTCAGGAGCCGAATGGCCAGTTGTTTTCCCCACCTGCCAATGGTGATCTGCGGCACCCTATCCTCCATCTAGGTGGGATACTCGTATCATATCTTTTTTGAAGATTCTGGGCTTCAACCGAAGCAGCATCGCCGCCGACCAGCCTTAGTCGGTAAAGCCTTCCCGGAGCGGTCGCTCCGCTCTGCCGAACCAGGGTATCCTCATCCGAAAAGAGTGTTGCTCGACGATCCGCGACTTGTGCTGCGGCGGCGGTCGCGGCAGCATCGCGCCGCACCCGCGAACCCAGGGTGACAGATGGAGGGGAGGATGCGTTTGTCCGGTTTCTTCGCAAGCACGGTTGCGGCGGTCTTGGCCGGCGGACTGACCGTTTGGGCTATGACACCCGCCTTCGGTCAGGTCCTGATCGTCGGCAATGACGAGAAGCAGGGCTGGGACGAAAACGCCAAGCCGATCTTCAAGGAGCCCGGTCACGACACGCTTTCGGTCATCGACATCTCCAAGCCCGAAGCGCCGCGCATCGCGGCGACCATTCCGTTGATCAACTCGGTCGTCGGCCCGCCGACCAACCTCGCGATCGACCCCTCGGGCGAAATCGCTCTGGTCGCCAACTCGCTCGAGCCCGTAATCCAAGGGTGGGGCCATCGGCTGGAGCCCGACAACAAGGTCTCCCTGATCGATCTGAAGGCGGCCCCGCCTAAGGTGATCGGTACGATCATGGTCGGGAAGCAGCCTTCGGGTATGGCGATCAGCCCGAAAGGCGACTTGGCGCTCGTCACCAACCGTGCCGACGGCACGATCTCCGTCCTGTCGATCCGCGGCAAGGACGTCCTCGTCGTCGACACGGTGATGGTCGGAGCGGCCGCCGATCAGGTCTCGGCGGTTGCGATCACCCCCGACGGCAAGCACGCGTTCGCGGCCAAAGCCGCCGCCAACAAGGTCGCCTTGCTGTCCATCGACGGCGACAAGGTCACTTACGACAAGCGCGATCTGCCGACCGGTATCTTTCCTTACAATGTCGCCGTAACGCCCGACGGCAAACTGGCGCTGACCGTTGACAACGGCAACGGCGGGGGCTCCGACGGCAATGCGAAGACGGTCAGCGTGATCGACCTCGAGGCAGATCCCCCGCGGGTCATCGACCACGTGACCGTCGGGGATTCACCAGAGGGGCTCGCGATCAGCCCGAAAGGCGATCTCGCCGTCTCGGTCGAGGCGCGCGGCTCGAATATGCCCAAGACCGGCTTCTTCTATCACCCGACGGGGGCCGTCACCGCTCTCAAGATCGACGGCAAAAAGGTCACCAATGTTGGCGAGGTCAATGTCGGCGCGCTCCCCGAAGCCGTCGCGTTCAGCCCCGACGGTAGCTACCTCTATGTCGGCAACTTCATCGACGGCGATCTGTCGGTATTGCATATCGACGGGACCCAGCTGGCCGACACCGGACAGCGTTTCAAATTGCCGGGCCATCCGGCCTCGATGCGCGGCGGCCCGCAATAAGCCGAAGTGACCAATCCGCTCCTTACCCTCCACGACCCCGAGATGGCGCGGCGGTATTATGCCGAGGGGCAGTGGCGGCATGACACGCTCTACACGCTGTTGTGCGATCACGCGGCGCGACGGCCCGCCGCCTTTGCGGTGCGAGATGCGCAACGACGGCTCTCGTGGAGCGAGCTGCGCGCCCTAGTCGATGCCGTCGCCGCCGATCTGCACGCGGCGGGCCTCAAACGCGGCGAGCGGGTATCGGTCTGGCTGCCGAACCGGGTCGAGGCGGTCGCAATCCTGCTCGCCTGCTCGCGCCAGGGCTATGTCTGCAACCCGTCTCTGCACCGAAATTATACGGTCGGCGAGATCGTCGAGCTGCTGAGCCGCATCCGTGCGGCGGCGTTCTTCGCCGAGCCCGGCTACGGGGCCGACGCGGCCTCCGCTGACATCTTTGCTGCCGCCGCGACCCTGCCTTCGCTGCGCCGAATCTACACGCTCGGGACCGGCCCGCGCGATGCGGCACCCTTTGCTGCAGCAACGGCACCTTTTCCGCTACCGCCCGCCGACAACGATCCCGACAAGATCGTCTACCTTGCCTTCACCTCGGGCACCACCGGGACCCCCAAGGGTGTCATGCATTCGGACAACACATTGCTGGCGAACGGCCGAGCGATGGTGGCCGATTGGCATCACGACGAGCGCACGATCCTGCTGAGCCTTAGCCCGATGAGCCATCACATCGGCACGGTCGCGATCGAGCAGATGATGGCGGCGGGGCTCGAACTGGTGGTCAATGCGCCGCCGCCCGACATGACGCCGCTCGACTGGATAATCGCGACTGGCGCCACCTATGTCATGGGCGTTCCGACCCACGCGATGGACATTCTGGCCGAGATGCGCCGCCGGCGGCTCGACCGGCTCGGTAGGGTCAAGGTGTTCTATATGGCCGGCTCGCCGATCCCGCGCGAGACGGCACAGGCCTTCCTCGATCGCGGGGTGCTGCCGCAGAACGTCTATGGCATGACCGAGAACGGCTCGCACCAATACACTTTGCCGGACGATGATCCACACACGATCGTCGAGACTTGCGGGCGCGCCTGCCGCGCCTACGAGATCCGGATCTGGGACAAGGACAACCCAGACGCCCAAGCGCCGCCGGGTGCCGTCGGCGAGATCGGCGGCCGCGGCGCCTGCCTGACCTTGGGCTATTTCGACAATCAGCAGGCGACCGAGGAGTCGTTCAACCGTTTGGGCTGGTTTATGAGCGGCGATCTCGGCCGGCTTGACGAGAATGGGTGTCTCGAGATCGTCGGCCGCAAAAAGGATCTGATCATCCGCGGCGGGCACAACATCCATCCGGCTCGGATCGAGGATTTGGCGATGCGGCATGCCGCGATCGCCCGATGTGCGGCCTTCCCGGTCGCCGATCAGCGGCTGGGCGAGAAGGTTTGTCTTGCGGTTATCGTGCACTATGGTGAGAGCGTCGAACCGGAGGAGCTGCTCGCCCACCTGCATCACGCCGGGCTGTCGCGTTACGACATGCCCGAATATTTCATCGCGATGGAGTCGTTCCCGCTCACGGCCAGCGGCAAAATCCTGAAGCGCGAGCTCGTCGAATGGGCCAAGGACGGCCGCATCATCCCGACGCCCGTGCGCTGGAGCGGGCGATGACGGTCCATCTGAGCCGGATCGACGAGCTGGCGCTGATCACTCTCGACCGGCCGGAGGTGTTGAATGCGCTGAACTTCGAATTGCTGCGCGATCTGGGCACCGCCATTGATCAGGTCGCCGGCGGCGACGCCCGTGCGTTGCTCGTCACCGGCGCCGGTGGCAGAGCCTTTTGCGCCGGCGCCGACATCAAGGAGCTGATGGGCCGCTCGCTCTCGGCGGCGCGCAAGGGAGCCGCCTTCGGGCAGGCGGTCTTCGCCAAGCTCGACGCGCTACCGATCCCCTCGGTCGCGCTGATCAACGGCTATGCCTTCGGCGGCGGACTGGAATTGGCGCTCGCCTGCACCTTCCGCATCGCCCTGCCCGGTGCCGGTCTCGGCCTGCCCGAGATCAAGCTCGGGCTGATCCCCGGCTATGGCGGGACCCAACGCCTGCCGCGGCTCGTCGGCGAGGCGCGTGCACTCGAGATGATCCTGACCGGCCGCACCGTCATGGCCGAGGAGGCCCTGCGGATTGGCCTCGTCAACCGCGTCGTCGACAGTGATGTGCTCGGAGCCGGAGTGAGTTTTGCAGGCGAGATGACGCGTTACGGCCTGTCCGCCCTCGGCTTCGCCCGCGACGCCGTGCGCCGCGGTTTGGCGACTTCGCTCAATGAAGGGCTCGGGATCGAAGCCGACCTCAACACCCTTGCCTTCCAGACCGCGGATGCGGCCGAAGGCATGAGCGCCTTCCTCGAAAAACGCCAGCCCGTGCTCCGCGATAAATGAGGAGCGGGCAATTCCCTGGTCAACGGGAAGAAACTGGCAAAACCGCGGTTTGGGGCCACTCGAAGACCGGATCGGCGCGGCTAAGTCATTGAGAATGCGCTAATTGAGGAGCAAATTCCCTAAGCTGGCGAATAGGGNAAAAAATCGCCCGATCAGCGAATTAAATCGCCCGATCAGCGAATTAAATCGGCCAATCAGGTAAACCCGTCTCTAAGAGGCCGACCGAAAATGGCGCTAATGTATCCACTCTGCTACCGTCACCCCCGCGAAAGCGGAGGTCCAGGTCGACCGCTTGAATCCTGGGGTTCCCCAGGCCCGACCCGGCACGTCTGACGCCCGTCACATAACCCCCCGGACAAGAGCGTGCAGACTCCGACGGCGAGCTAGGCCAGCCAGGTCGCGCCGGCAGCGAGAAAGCGGCCAGGAACTGTGCCTGTCTGTCGTTGTAGGGCAGTCGGCTCCGCGGCGAGACGGTGGACGATCTCCGCCACGACCGGGTCCCACTGGCGTGGTGCCGGCTGGCGGAACAGACGCACGGTAGGGTACCAGGGGCTGTCGACCCGATCGAGCAGCCAGCGCCAATCCGGGGCGAAGGGTAACATCAGCCATACCGGCCGGCCCATGGCACCCGCCAGATGGGCGATCGCGGTATCGACGGTGACGAGCAGGTCGAGCGCCTCGACAATCGCCATCGTGTCGTCGAAATCGGCGACCTCCGGGCCGAGATTGACGAGCGGCGCGCGCGCCCAATAGGCGCCAATCTGGGCCTGCGCCGGGCCTTTCTGCAGCGAGATCAGCGCCAGACGCGGCAGCTCGGCGAGCGGGGCGAACGTCGCGAGCATGATCGAGCGGTTGCGGTCGTTGACATGCGTCGGCCGCCCGGCCCAGGCGATACCGACCCGGCGGTAGCCGGCCGGCACCAGACACGACAGCCGATCGGCCCACGCCGCGACCTTCGCCGGATCGGCACGAAGATAGGGGATCGGCGCCGGGATCGTCTGCAATGTGGTGCCGGCGAGACGCGGCAGGCCGGAGAGCGCACAATAGGCGGCGAAATCGGGCTCGTTTTCCCAGTGGTCGAAAGTCGTGCCGACATAAGGTTGTTGCGCCACAACCGGGCGGATCTCGGAGCTGCAGGCAATCGCGATGTCGGGACAGCGTCGGGCCGCCCAAGGAATGTAGCGCGCGAACTGGATCACGTCGCCATAACCCTGGTCGGCGATCAACAATAGCCGGCCATTCGGCAACGGGCTGCCGTCCCATTGCGGCCGATCGGTCGGCGGCAATAGCTTCGGCGCATTGCCGAGGCGAAAACGCCACTCGTACTCCTCCCAGCCGCGGCGAAAATCGCCGCGCAGCAGCGAGGCCTCGGCGATCCCGAAATGCGCCCCGGCAAAGTCGGGGTCGAGGGCCAGTGCGCTCTCGGCGCAAAGGATCGCCTCGTCGAGCTCGAGCCGGTGGTAGTGGAGGACGCCGAAATTGTGATAGCAGTGCGGGTCGCGCGGCGTCAGCCCCACCGCACGGTGGCCGGCGGCGAGCGCGTCGTCGTAGCGGCCGAGGCTGCGATACACCTCGCAGATGTTGCGATGATAGAGTGCCGTCTCCGGTGCGGCGGCGATCGAGCGCTCCATCAGCGCCGCCGCCTCGTCGATCCGGCCCTGCCGGAAGCCGACGACGCCGAGGAGATGGAGCGCTCCCGCATGCTGCGGCGCCAACGCGAGGACTTGCGTGAGCGCTTCCTCGGCCTCGTTCAACCGCCCGGCCTGCTCGTGTCCCTGGGCGAGGCCGATGAGTTCGGCGATCCGATCCGCCGGCGCCGGTGGTACGGTTGCCGGCGAGGGTATCCGTGGGCCCGGCCGCTCCTCGCCGGCGCCGGCTTCGTCGAGGCTTCTGTAGCTGGCCATTACGCTATGGCAAGCTAGAAGGACAGCCGCACTATTTCTGGGCCCCTTGGCATCTGGGGTTGTGTATTGGTCATGCGTTCAAGGTCCGGGAAGCGCGATATCAGTCGACGGCATAGCCGAGACGCCGGATCATCGGCTCGAGGATCGGGATCACCGGCTCCAGCTCGTTCAGATAATGGCGATAGCGATAGCGCGAGCTGTCGTAGAGGCGCTCGGTGACCTGGGCGTAGCTGGCCGTCCGCGCATAGCGACGATTTTCCTGGAAATCGAGGCAGGATGGGTCGAACGGCGCGCCGATGAAATCGAGCATGCGAATCACACTCTCTTCCTGCTCGTCGACGATGTCCTCATAGCGGACCGGCAGGTAGTGCAATGTCATCTCGCTGCGGTAATGCTCGACCAGCTCCATGACCCGGACGTAGTGGCGCGCCGCCGTCTCCAGCGCATAGCTGCAATAGAAGCCGTGCGTCAAATGATTGGAGAAGACCGAGAGCACGACGTCGAGCGGGTGGCGCAGCACGTGGATCAGCGGGGCGCGCGGGAACATCAGCGCGATCAGGCCGAGATGGGTCTCGTTGAGCGGCATCTTGTCGGTGAACCATTGGGCATCCGGTTCGAGAATGCCGAGCTGCAATACGCGCTGCAGATAATAATCACGCAGTTCGTCGAGACCGTTGCAGCGGTCGCCCATCCACAGCTCGGCTAGCGCCTCGGGATAGGTCAGCGGGCTGTTCAGCATGCGCGGCATCGACCCGGTGATCTCGTTGACAAAGGGCAGCTCGTCGCCAGCCGAGATCTGCGGGTGGGCAGACAAGGTCTGCTCGACCAAGGTCGTGCCGGAGCGCGGGAAACCGAGGATGAAGATCGGCTGCGGCAGATCGTTGCGCGGCTCGGCGCGCGGCATGATGCGCAGCCGCGTCGCGGTGAAAAACCCCCGCGCGCGGTCGACTAGCTGGCGCGCCTGCTCGTCGAGGTAGACGAGGCCGCTGACCTCGCGACACAGCCGCTTGCCTTCGGCAAAGGCGGCAAAGGCCTCCTCCCAGCGCCCCATCTTGTCGAGCAGCCGGCCTTTTTCGAGGAGCTCGTTGGCGCCGAGCCCGCCGTCGCGGCTTTGCGCGGCGATCGTGTCGAGCAGGTCGAGCGCCTTCTCGTAGGACTGGATCCGGCTGAGGACGACGGCGCGCGACAACAGGACGCTGGAATTGCCGGGAGCAAGTTTCTCGGCGCGGTCGAGCAATTCGGCGGCGCGCTCGAAATTGCGGTCGGCTTCCTCCATCCGCGCCCAGCCGAGCAACGTCTGCAACACCTCGGCACCGGCTGCCGTCGCCTCCTCGTAGAGACCGCGCGCCTCGGCGATGCGGCCTTGGTTTTTCAAATTCCAGGCGAGATTGGCGAGCACGACCGGGTCGCGCCGTCCGGCCAAGGCGATGACCTTGCGGTAATGGTATTCGCCGACCCGGGGCCGGTTGGCCTCCGTCATGATCATGCCCATCAGGTTGTGCGACTGCGGGTTCTCGGGTGCGATGCGCACGGCGTTCCTGGCATGGATCTCGGCCTCGGCAATCGCCCCCCTTCCCAATAAGGCGAGGGTCAACTCGTTGGTCGCCCAGAAGGTATTGGGGTAGAGCGCCACGATCCGGCGCAACAACGTCTCGGCGGCGCGCTCGGCTCCGCCGGCGCGGCGGATGCGGTAGAGCAATGACAACGCGTCCAGCTGACCGGGTGCCAGCTCCAATACTTCGAGACAGAGCCTTTCGGCGTCGCCCGGATTGTCTTGGCGATGGAGCTCGGCAGCCCGCTCGACAACCGGCGCGAGCGGCCGAGCGGCCTCGGCCGGCGGTAATATCGCCGGGTCGAGCTGACAGCAGCGCACCGCCCGCAGCCCGCTGCCGCACGCACATAAACGAGGGTCCGAGGCCATCCTTGAATTCTAGCCTGGAGAATCGTAGAGAAAAAGAGTTCGAGAATCACCGCGGGGAGGTCAGGCGGCGAGCAGATCGACGCGGGATCTTCCTCTCGGCTCGGCTCCAGCCTAACATTAGACGGCCATCCAGGGAATTTCAGCAAAAATGCAGCAGGACAAGCTTGCTGAGCGGTTGTTCCGTCCGATCTGTCTGATGCAGCCAGAACGGTTGGCGCCGGGTGCTCGGGTCGAACACTTGCCGTTTGCCTTCTGCATAATCGATGCCGTCCGGCCTGAGGTGCTGGTAGAACTCGGAACCCATTACGGCACGTCGTATTGCGGCTTTCTCCAAGCAGTGAAGCAGCTGGGCTTGGCCCCCCGATGCTCTGGCGTCGATACTTGGCAGGGCGACCCGCACTCGGGTTTATCCGGGGAAGAGGTTTATGCCGAATTAGCTGCCTACCACGGTCCCCGCTTCGGCGCATTCTCGAGCCTGATCCGCAGCACTTTCGACGAGGCGGTTCGCGATTTCGCCGCAAGCAGCATCGATCTGTTGCACATCGACGGTTACCGGACTTATGACGCGGTCAAGCACGATTTCGAGACCTGGCTGCCAAAGCTGAGCCGGCGCGGCGTCGTCCTCTTTGCCGACACCGATGTCCGGGAGCGCGATCTCGGCGAATGGCGGCTGTGGGAGGAGTTGTCGTCGCGGTATCCTGCCTTCCGCTTTCAGCACCAACACGGTCTCGGCGTTCTCGCGGTCGGCGAGGATATGCCGGGCAGCATCCGGTGGTTGACGGAACTGGCGGCCGGACGACAACAACTGGCGGCGTATGTCAGGAGGTACTTTGCGGGTCTCGGAGCTGGGATTCGCGAGCGTCATGCCGCCGAGCAGCCCCGGGCGGCGCCAGCGGCCCGGGCGGAGCTCACCCCCGCGACGGACGAATTTGTTTGGCGCCGCCAGGCGCTCGAAGACGCGCAGCACAAACCGGGCGCGCCGCCGCAAAGCGTCATCGTGCTCACTGGGCGTTTTGCCTACAATTCCCTGGACGCCATGCTCCGACTGCTCGCGCGGCACTGGGCGGTACCGGTTGTCGAGGTCGATCTGTCGGCCGCTGACTGGCAGAATCAGCTGCAGCGTGCTTTGAACTCCACGCGCGTTCGATTTGTCGTCTCCCTGACCGGCGTAGGATTGCATCTGGTCAGCAATGGTACGAACCTCTGGCAGCAGCTCCGCATCCCGGTCTTTTGCCTGCACTTCGACCATCCCGCGTATTTCGGTACGCGGCATCAAAACCTGCCGGCGAACGTAATGTTGGGATACATGCACCGCGACCACGCAATCTTCCAGCGCGAATTTGTCAAGGCGCCCAACCTCGTCACCTCGATCGACTTCGGAATCCCCGATCCGCCGCCGGGTCCATTCCCGGCCGCGCGGTCCAACGAGCCCAAGGTGGTGTTCGCCAAGACCGGGAATGATCCGCGCGAGCTGGAGGCGCACTGGCAGGCGAAGCCGGTGCTCGCGCGTCTCATTCACGACGTGCTCGACGAGGTCGGGCTCGACAGTTGCGGTGCCTACCCCGCGGCGATCCAGAAGGTTACCGCCGCGCACCGGCTCGAAATTCAGCCGTTCGACAAGCTCTCACGCTTTCTGATTGCGCAAGTCGACGACTATCTGCGCCGCCGTAAGAGTACCTGGATNGCAACTGCGCTGAAGCCGTTCCCGGTGGACGTCTACGGTTCGCGCTGGGACCACGTCTCGGGCGACAGTGGACGCGCCCGCTTCCACGGCGCCATCGACTATGCGGAATTCGAGCGCGAGACCGCCGGGGCCGTGGCCAGCATCACGATGAACCCGAACATCGCGATGGGGGCCCACGACCGTTTCTTTACCGCGCTCGGCGCCGGCGTGATGCCGGTCAGCGATCGCAATCCATTCATTGCGGCGAAGTTTCCGACACTCCTGCCGTTCACCTTCGCCTTCGAAGACGGCGCGCTAGAAGCCGTTCTCGAAGAGATCTTCACGCACCCGCGCGAAACGCTCGAGGCGGCGCGTGCGGCGCGGGCTGCCGCGATGCCGCAACTCTCGACGCGGGAAACCGCCCGAAATATCGAAAGTTGCGTAGACCTTTTGGAATATTTCGAGTTTTCTTTCGAATCGCCGCAGGATTTCTTCTTTCTCTGACTGTCCGACCTGAAATGAAGCGAGTGTAATCAACAGCGTATCGTCACCCTCGCGAAAGCGGGGGTCCAGAGATGCTATGGGGCGAGCGGCGAGGACAAGGCATCATCGTCGCTGGATACAACCGACGGGGTGCCCCATGCCGCAGCCGAAT
>JGI26341J46601_10000124_pt1 | contig 22775 bp, 24 predicted proteins | sample BogFormECP12_OM3_FD_46601 | JGI IMG/M metagenome (IMG submission 46601) | reverse complement strand
AGCGAGATCGGGATGTCAGCGCCCGGCACGAACGTGCCGTCGGGCACCGCCCGTGCGGCGGGCTCGTGCCGGTGCACGCGCGCGCTGCCGCTGACCACCGTGAGCCCGGAAAGGCTGGCCTGCTCGACCGCCACCAGCGGTCCGGTCGTCGCGGTCTCTGCCATGGCGGCCAAGGCGAATAAACCGGAGCTTGCTCCGGCCGTCGGCAGCGCGGGCGGATCACCGGTACACAACTCGGCGGCCGCGCTGTGATCCACTCCCGCAAGCGCGGCGGGCGTGTCGAGCCAGGCCGCCGACAGGGAGGCAACGAGGCCCCGTTCGTGGAGCAGCCGCGGATCGCCGTAGTCATGTACCACGCCTACGGCGTTGCGCGTGCGAACCGGCAGGCTCCGGCTGACCCGTGCCGCGGTGCGCACCCACAACCCCCGGTCCGCGGTCAAAACCGCCGCCGCTCCCGCCGGGTCGAGGTCGACGCCGATGATCAAGGTGCGTGGCCGCGCCGAGCTGAGCGCGTCCACGGCCGCGGGCGCACCGCCGAGGCGTTCGTCGACTTCGAGCTCGGGATCCAGGCTCAGACCGGCCAGCAGCACCGCGGCATTGCTGCTTTCCAGCAGCGGCAGATCGCGGCTGACCAGGACGACCCGCTCCACCGCGGCGCTGCCGGCGAGGGCGGCGCGGCCCGCCTCGACGGCCAGGGTGATCGCGTCCTCGTCGTCGCCGGCGACCCGGTGATGCGCGGTGCCCCAGCACGGCAGGTAGGTTCCAACAGCGACCACGTCCACGTACGGCATCGGCGACTCCAGCGACCTAGGTGACGGCGCCGGCCGTTTTGAGCTCGATGATGCGGTCCCAGTCCAGGCCCAGTTCGGTCAATATCTCGTCGGTCTGCTCGGCGAATCCCGGGGCCGGTCCCGTCCGGGGTGCGGCGACGTCGAACTGCACCGGATTGGCGACCAGTTCCAGCTCGCCTGCCTGAACCAGATATTCGTTCGCCCGGACCTGGGAGTCCGCCGCGGCCTGCAGGGTGTCCTGGACCGGTGCCCACGGACCGGCGAGCGTCGCGAACCGCTCGCTCCACTCGGCGAGGGTCCGCGCGGCCATCGCCTTGCTGAGAATCTCCACCGCTTCGGCGGTGTTCGCGGCGATCTGCTCGATGCTCGCGAAGCGGGGATCGTCGGCGAGCTCGGCGAGGTCCATGTGGCGGCACACGTCAGCCCAGAACTTGGTGGGCTGCATCATCACGAACGAGATGTAGCGGCCGTCGGAGGTCGCGTACAGGCCCACCAGTGGGTTGATGGGTGAACCGTGCACACCGGGTGCGGGGGCTTCAAGCAGCCGGCCGAGGTGCTTGGTCAGCGCAACGGTGTGCCCCATCGCCCACAGGCCGCTGCCCAGCAGGGAAACGTCCACGATCGACGGCTCGCCGGTGCGCTCGCGCTTGAGCAGCGCCGCCGCGATGCCGCCGGCGAGGTTGGTGCCCGAGATCGTGTCACCGTATGCCGGCCCCGGCGGCCCGATCATCCCCTCCGTGCCCGGCGGGGTGATCGTCGCGGCGGTTCCGGCCCGGCACCAGAAGGCGGTCATGTCGTAGCCGCCTTTTTCCGCCTCCGTGCCGCGGGGACCGAGCGCGCTGCCGCGGGCGTAGATGATCTTCGGGTTGACGGCCCGGATGTCGGCGACGTCGATGCCGAACTTCTGCCGGTGTCCCGGCAGGAAGCTGGTCAGGAACACATCCGATCTGCGCGCCAACTCGTAGAGCACCTCGCGGCCCTCCGGCACCGACATGTCCAGGCCGATGCTGCGCTTGCCGCGGTTGGCGTGCTCGATGTTCGGATTGGGGTCGCCTTCCACGCGCAGCATGCCGGTCTGCCGAAGCCCGCGCTGCGGATCGCCGGTGACCGCGTGTTCCACCTTGATCACGTCCGCGCCCCATTCGGCGAGCACGGCGCCGCCGGACGGGACGAACCCGTACATCGCGACCTCGAGGACCCGGATGCCCTCCAGCGGCTTCATCCGTGGCCTTCTCGTCGCGCAAGCGGCTCATCGTGGCCTTCTGCTCTTCGCGCAAGCGGCTCATCGTGGCCTTCTGCTCTTCGCGCAAGCGGCTCATCGTGGCCTTCTGCTCTTCGCGCAAGCGGCTCATCGACCACGGTTGCGAAGGTCTTGGTTTCCAGGAACTCCTCGAGTCCGGCGGTTCCCATCTCCCTGCCGATGCCGGACTGTTTGTAGCCGCCGAACGGGCTGTCGGGGCTGAAGTAGTTGCCGCCGTTGATGGAGAAGGTTCCGGTGCGGATCCTGCGGGCCACCCCGATCGCCCGGTCCTGGCTGCCGAACACGGCGCCGGACAGGCCGTAGATCGAGTTGTTGGCGATGCGCACCGCGTCATCGTCGTCGTCGTAGTCGATGACGACGAGAACCGGTCCGAAGACCTCCTCCTGGGCGATCTCGCTGTCGGGATCGACACCGGCGAGCAGCGTGGGCGTGTAGAAGTAGCCGGGATCGACCTTCTCGCCGCCGGTGACCAGGGTCGCGCCCGCGGCGACGGCCCGCTGCACCATCCCGTCGACCTTGTCGCGCTGCTTGTCGCTGATGAGCGGTCCCATGTAGGTCTTGGGGTCGGCCGGGTCGCCGTAGCGCACCAGGGCGAAGTTGTTCTTGACCAGTTCGACGATCTCGTCGTGGTGCTTCCTGGGCACGAGGAGCCGGGAGGTGAGCGCGCAGCCCTGCCCGGCGTGGGTCACCATGCTGAACGCGGAGAACAACGCGGCGTTGGCGAAGTCGGCTTCGTCGAGGATGATCACCGCGGACTTGCCGCCGAGCTCGAGGAACACGCGCTTGAGGGTCTCGCTGGCCGCGGCCATGATCCGGCGACCGGTCGCCGTCGATCCGGTGAACGTCACCACGTCCACATCCGGACTCGTGGTGAGCGCGGCGCCGACCGCGGGGTCGGACGAGCTCAGCACGTTGACCACGCCGGCCGGGATGTCGGTGTGGTCGGCGATCAGCTCCCCCAGGGCGAGGGTGACGAGCGGCGTGTCGGGCGCGCCCTTGAGAACGACGGTGCACCCGGCGGCCAGCGCGGGACCCAGCTTCGCCAGCGCGAGCTGGTTGGGGTAGTTGTAGGCGATGATCGCCGCCACCACACCCGCGGCCTCTTTCTCGACCCAGCGGTGATGCTGCATACCGCGGCTGGAGATGTTGCCGAGGTCTTCGGTGAGCGGATAGGTCTTCAGCAGCTCGGCGTAATAGCGGACGATCTCGATCGGCTGGTCGAGCTGAGCGCCATGGGTGAGGGCGCGAGTGGCACCCACCTCGGCGATGGTGAGGTCGGCCAGTTCCTCGCGGTGGTCGACGAGCGCGCGGTGCAACTGTTCGAGGCAACGCACCCGCAGATCGGTGTCGGTCGGCCAGTCCGTGGTGTCGAAGGCGCGGCGGGCGGCGGCGACGGCCGCTTGCGCTTCGGCGACCCCGGCCTCGGGAGCGTGGCCCACCACGGCCCCGGTGGCCGGGTTGAGGGACGGGAAAGTCTTGCCGGTGGCGACGAGGCGGCCGTCGATCAGCAGCCGACGATCAGGCGCTTGATCAGACGCGGCGGTCGGATCCTTCGGGTTGGGATGGCCCGTGATGGTCGTCGCCGTGTCTTGTGGCGGCATCCAGCCTCCTCGGAGAATTGGATAACTTGATTCTCATCTGCGGCGAATCTTACATTCGCGTTCCGAGAACTCAACAAGGTTAAGCAAATCCAAGGCACCGGCCGAAACAATGCCTGACGTGCGAGACAAAGTGTTGGACAGTGTCTCGTCAGCCGGTTGCGCGGAACTCGACGCCGAGAGTAGGGTTCTCAAAATCGGAAGGGAGATTCTTTCCAGTGGATGGGATCGTGTCGTGAAGAACGCCGTCGTCACCGGGGGCGGGTCCGGAATCGGCCGGGCGGTCGCCGAGCGGCTGCGGGCCGACGGATACCACGTCGCGACGATCGACTTGAAGCCCCCCGAAGACGACGAACTCGCCCACGCCGCCGACGTGACCGACCGCGCCCAGGTGGACGCGGCCCTGGGCGCGATCCGGGCACAGCTCGGGCCGGTGACGGTGCTCGTCAACGCCGCCGGGCTCGACGGGTTCAAGCGGTTCCTCGACATCACGTTCGCCGACTGGCAGCGGGTCATCGACGTCAACCTCAACGGGGTCTTCCACTGCATTCAGGCGGTGCTGCCCGACATGATCGAGGCCGGCTGGGGCCGCATCGTCAACATCTCCTCGTCCAGCACGCATTCGGGAACGCCCTACATGGCGCATTACGTGGCGGCGAAGTCGGCCGTCAACGGGCTCACCAAGACGCTGGCGCTCGAGTACGGGCCGAGCGGCGTCACGGTCAACGCGGTACCCCCCGGCTTCATCGACACCCCGATGCTGCGCAACGCCGAAGCACGCGGGTATCTCGGGGACGTCCAGAAGAACATCGAAGCGACCCCGGTGCGCCGCATGGGCAGGCCCGAGGACATCGCCGCCGCGTGCGCCTTCCTCGTTTCCGACGAGGCCGGATACATCACCGGCCAGATCCTGGGCGTCAACGGCGGACGAAACACCTAACCAGGTCACAAAACCGGTCAAGAACCGGTCAAGAAACCGGTCAAGAAAGAGGAAGGACATCCTGTGGGACGCGTTGAAGGCAAAGTCGCATTCATCACGGGCGCCGCGCGTGGGCAGGGACGCAGCCATGCGGTTCGGCTGGCCGAGGAAGGCGCCCACATCATCGCCGTCGACCTGTGCCACGACATCGACACGATCGGATATCCCCTGGCGCGGCCGGAGGACCTCGACGAGACCGCGCGGCTGATCGAAAAGACCGGCCAAGGCGTGCTGACCGCGCAGGCCGACGTGCGCGAGGCAGCTCAGTTGCGCACCGCCCTGGAGAACGGCGTCGCCGAGTTCGGCAAGCTCGACATCGTCGTCGCACAGGCCGGCATCGCCGGCATGACGGGCGAGCCGCCGCTGCAGGCGTGGTGCGACGTGATCAACACCAACCTGATGGGCACGATCAACGCGATCCAGGTCGCGTTGCCGCATCTGGGCGAGGGCGCCTCGATCATCGCGACCGGTTCCACCGCGGCGCTGATGAACGTCCCCACCAAGGACAATCCCGGCAACGACCCGGGCGGCATGGCGTACATGACATCGAAACGACTGCTATCGCAGTACGTGTGGGACCTGGCGACCCAACTGGCCGTGCGGGGCATCCGCGCCAACGTCATTCACCCGACGAACTGCAACACCGACATGCTGCAGAGCGAGCCGATGTACCGATCGTTCCGCCCCGACCTGGAGCACCCGACGCGCCAGGACGCCGAGCCGGTCTTCGGGGTGCAGCAGGCGATGCGGATTCCCTACATCGAGCCCGAAGACATCAGCAACGCGGTGCTGTGGCTGGCCTCCGACGAAGCCAGATACGTCACCGGCATGCAATTGCGGGTCGACGCCGGCGGCTATCTCAAGTGGTACGACTACCACATCTGAGGTGAGGGAACAGTGAAGGTTTGGGTGGACGCACAGCGCTGCCAGGGACACACGCTGTGCTCGATGATCGCCCCAGATTCCTTTGCGCTCGACGACGTCGACGGCCATTCGTCGGCGGTCTCCGAGATCGTTTCAGCCGACCAGGAAGACCTGGTGCGAGAAGCCGCCCACTCGTGCCCGGAGCAGGCCATCTTCATCGAGGAGACAACGCCTTGACCGGCAGCGATCACGAAGAGCACCGCTATCACTTCGATCGGCACACGCCGGAGTACCGGCTGCAGTTCGAGAAGATCACCGAGGAGATGCACACGAAGTGCCCGGTGGCCTGGAGTGAGACCTACGACGGTCATTGGGTCGCGGCCGGCAGCCGCGAGGTCTTCGAACTCGCCCGCTGCCCGCAGGTCTCCAACGATCACGACATCAACGGCCAACGGCGGGGCTACAAGGGCATCTCGATTCCCTACGCGAAGCGGGTGAACGGCGTGCGCGGCGGGATCCTGGAAATGGACGAGCCCGAGCACCGCACCTACCGCAACGTGCTCAACCCGTATCTGTCGCCCGCCGCGGTCAAGCGCTGGGAGCCGTTCATCGACGACGTGACGCGCGCCTGTCTGGACGAGAAGATCGAGGACGGGCGCATCGACTTCGTCGACGATCTGGCCAACATCGTTCCCGCTGTGCTCACGCTCGCGATGCTGGGCATCCCGCTGGCGAAGTGGGCGGTCTACAGCGAGCCCACCCATGCCGCGGTGTACACCCCGGAGGACTCCCCCGACATCGAGCGCGTGCTGGCGATGCACCGGCAGATGGGCCTCGACCTGCTCACCAACATGATCGAGATCCGCGAGCACCCGCGGCCCGGCCTGGTCAACGCGCTCATCGGAATGCGGATCGACGGAGAACCCGCCCCCGACCTCGAGATCCTGGGCAACCTCGGGCTGATCATCGGCGGCGGTTTCGACACCACCACCGCGCTGACCGCCCACGCGCTGGAGTGGCTCTCGGAGCATCCGGACCAGCGCGAGGTGCTTTCGGTGAACCGGGACATGTTGCTGGATCCGGCAACCGAGGAGTTCTTGCGCTACTTCACGCCGGCGCCCGGGGACGGGCGCACGTTCTCCGGCGACGTGGAGGTCGAGGGCACGCACTTCAAAGAGGGCGAGCGCCTGTGGATCTCGTGGGCGATGGCCAACCGTGACCCGTCGGTATTCACGGACCCGAACCAGGTCGTGCTGGACCGCAAGGGCAACCGGCACTTCAGCTTCGGGATCGGCGTGCATCGCTGCATCGGGTCCAATGTGGCGCGCACCGTGTTCAAGTCGATGCTGACCGCCGTGCTCGACAGGATGCCCGACTATCGCTGCGAACCCGAAGGCACCGTGCATTACGACACGATCGGCGTGATCCAGGGCATGCGGCATCTGCCCGCGACCTTCACGCCGGGCGCGCGGGTCGGCGCCGGGCTGGCGGAAACCCTCGAGAAGCTCCAGCGCATCTGCGACGAGCAGGAGCTCGCCAGGCCGATCACCGAACGCAAGGAGGCGGCGGTCATCGACTAGCCAGTCGCGAGCGTGAAGCCACTGCGAAATTCTGCGCGGTGTTTCGCAGAGGTTTCACGCTCGCGAGCTAGCGCCGGGGGAGCCCGAGCACCTGCTGGGCGATGATGTTGCGCTGGATCTCGGACGTGCCGCCGGCGATCGTGCCGGAGAAGCTGCGTGCGAAGCGCTCGAACCAGCTCGCGAAGTAGTGATCGAGGTTCATCGGCGCGTAGGGGCCGGTCATCGCNGGGTGGGCGAGACCGTCAGGCACGGCCGACAGCGCGTGCTCCGTGGCGCGCAGTTCCGCTTCCGAACCGAGCAGCTTGAGCACCGACAGCGCGGGCACGTCCTCGTCGCCGCGCGCCGCGCGGGCCAGGGCCGCCGAGCCGAGCAGGCGCAGGGCCTGGTAGTCCATGATCGTGGTGGCGTAGTGGTCGCGTTGCAGCGCGCCGGTGGGCCGGAAATCGGCGATCACGTTGTCCAGCCGATCGGCGAAGCCGAGCCACATCATCGTGCGTTCGTGCCCGAGGGATCCGTTGGCGACCCGCCAGCCCTGGTTGAGCGGGCCGACCAGGTTTTCGGCAGGCACGCGCGCGTCGGTGAAGAACACCTCGTTGAAGTCGAGGTCGTCGCGGCCGCAGATGGACGGGAACGGCCGACGCACGACTCCCGGCGTCGCGGTGGGAATCAGCAACGCGCTGATGCCCTTGTGTTTCGGGGCGTCGGGATCGGTGCGCACGAAGGTCAGCAACACGTCGGCGTCGTGGGCGCCCGACGTCCACACCTTCTGCCCGTTGACCACGAAATGGTCGCCGTCGCGGACCGCCCTGGTGCGCAGCGACGCGAGATCAGAGCCGGCACTGGGCTCGCTCATGCCGAGCGACGCGGTGATCTCGGCGCGCAGGATCGGCACCGCCCAGCGCCGCTTCTGCTCGTCGCTGCCGAACGAAAGCAGCGACGCCGCGACGATGTTCACGCCCTGCGGGTTGAAGCTGTGATAGATCCGCCGCCGGCACAGCTCCTCGAGGTAGACGTACTGCTGCAGCACCGTGGCGTTGCGCCCGCCGAATTCCGGTGGCTGGGTGGGCAGCAGCCAGCCGTTGTCGAACAGCAACCGCTGCCAGCGGCGCGCCCACTGCGGCATGTGGGAAACCGACCGGGGCCGTTCCAGGGCTTGGGCGGCGGCACCGGGCAGGTGCTCTTCGAGGAAGGCCACGAACTCGGCGCGGAACTCCTCGACGTCCGCATCAAAAGTCAGCTGCACGGTACTCCTCTGCGATCAGCGCCCGGTGCTCGGCGGCGCCGCCGAGCATCAGCTCGCCGGCTTTGGCGCGCTTGAGCGCGAACTGAAGGTCGTTCTCCCACGTGAATCCCATCGCACCGAACGACTGCAGACCGTGACGGAACACCACCGCCTGGCACTCCCCCGCCGCCGCCTTGGCCATCGCGGCGGCGACGCGCCGCCGCGGGTCGTCGGTCGCGATCGTCAGCGCCGCGAAGTACGACAGGGCGCGGGCGCGTTCGATCGCCACGTGCATGTCGGCGGCCTTGTGCTGGATCGCCTGAAAAGACCCGATGGGGACGCCGAACTGGTGGCGGTTGCGGACGTGGTCGAGGACCAGGTCGAGGATGCGCTGGCAGGCGCCGACCATCGTCATCGCCATGCCGGTCAGCGCGACGTGACGGGCACGCTCGGGGTCGACGCAAACCCGCGCGTCATCGGGCACCCGGACACCGGGGAACGACACGTCGGCGACATGCAGCACCGGATCGAACACCGCGCTTCGCCGCGCGGACACCTCGCCGGCACCGAGAACGAACACCGCGGCGTCCGTCACCACCGCCAGCCGGTCGGCGCGATCGCCGTCGAGAACACGACGGGCGATGCCGTCCAGGACCCAACCCTCGGCGTCGCGGCGCGCCGTCACGCCGCCGTAGACGGCCGCGCCGGGCTGCCGGGGATCGAAGCGGTCGCCCGCCAGCGGGGCGAATTGTGTCATCGTCGCCAGGAACGGCGTCGGATCGGTCGCCCGGCCGAGTTCTTCCACCACGATCGCGAGCTCGACCGCGTCCTGCTGCTCGCCCAGTTCCGTCCAGCCCTGGTCGACGTAGACCTTCCACAACGGTGCCGGGTCGACGTCGTCTTCGGCCACGCTTCGAACCAGCGTCGACGGACATTGCTTGCCCACGGCGTCGCGCACGGTGTCCTGCCACAGGCGCTGATCAGCGTCGAACTCCAAGAGCATGCGCCGAGAATACCATTCTCACCGTTGCAAGTAACGATCTCACGCCNCGACAGAGGCGTCACCAGCGGGGACGCCNCGTTAATCAATTCGACCGGGTCCGGATCGCGAGAAGCCCGCGNAAAACGTTGGAGAACTGTATTCTTGCAACAGAAGAACTAAGCTTTACACTGGGAACGCGTCAGAAGGCTGCGCGACAAAAATCATTAGGTGCGCTAGAGGCCGGGGAGGACGGCGTCCGTGATCGAACACCACGACGGACATCGCACGCCGCTCGTCGACGCGAGCGTGCACATCTTCTTCAAGTCCAATCAGGATCTGCGCGGCGTCCTTCGTGAGCCGTTCAGGAGCCGCGGCTTTCCCGATTACGAGAAGGACTGGTACGGCGCGCCCGGTGGCGAGTACGCGAAGGGAACCCGCGGGCCGGACCGCGGCTATCCCGGCTCGGACCCCGATGTCGTGGCCGCGCAGCTGTTCGACGAGCGGGGCGTCGACGTGGCGGTCCTACACCCGATGACCCGCGGCATCATGCCCGACAGGCATCTGGGCACCGCCATCGCCGCGGCGCACAACGAGATGATGGTGTCGCGGTGGCTGGAATCGGCCGAGTACGGCGATCGGTTTCGCGGCACCATCCGGGTCAACCCCGACGACATCGCCGGTGCGCTGCGCGAGATCGACAAATGGGCCGGACACCCGCGCGTGGTGCAGATCGGCGTTCCGCTGCAGTCGCGCGAGCTGTACGGCAAGCCGCAGTTCTGGCCGCTGTGGGAAGCCGCCGCCGCCGCCAACCTGCCGGTGGCCGCGCACATCGAGATGGGCGAGGGCATCGCCTTTCCGGTGACCCCGTCCGGAAAGACCCGGACCTATGAGCAGTACCTCGGGTTCATGTCCCTGAACTACCTGTACCACCTGATGAACATGATCGCCGAGGGGGTCTTCGAGCGGACGCCGAACCTGAAGTTCGTCTGGGCCGACGGGGCGGCGGACCTGTTGACGCCGTTCATCTGGCGGATGGACTGCTTCGGCAGGCCGCACCTGGAGCAGACGCCGTGGGCGCCGCGGATACCCAGCGATTATCTGCCGGGCCACGTGTACTTCGTGCACGGCAGTCTCGACGGTCCCGGCGACACCGAGTTCGCGGGGGAATGGTTCGGCTTCACCCACAAAGAGGACATGGTGATGTTCGGCTCCAGCTACCCGCATTGGCACGCCGGCGATCCCGCCGTGCCCGCCGCGTTCTCGGCGGAACAGCGCGACAAGCTGTGCTGGCGCAACGCCGCCGAGCTCTACGGCATAGACATTCCGGCCGTGTTGGCCGCACAGTAGAAGCACCAGCGAAACCAAGGGAAGACGACGATGTCCGTGACACACACCCAAGAGCGGGTCCCGGCCGCCGAGCGCGTCGCTGTGCGGTGCGTCGACTCGGATGTGCACCCCGTACCCAAGCGCGGTCAGCTGGTCGAGTACATCCCGGAGCCGTGGCGCAGCAAGTATTTCCTGAGCCGCCGGGTCGGGGACACCATCTACTACGACGCACCGGATTACGCGCATTCCTACGCCATGCGGGCGGACACCTTCCCGCCCGACGGCGAGTTTCCCGGCAGCGACCCCGACATGGCGTTCCGGCAGCTGATCATGGAGGCCGGCGCGGACCTCGCGATCCTTGAACCCACCCACGGGGAGGCGCGCCTTCCCGAGGCGACCGCCGCCTTCTGCACCGCGACCAACGAATGGCTGGCCCACCACTGGCTGGACAGCCACAACAACTGGCATCAGCGCTGGCGCGGCTCCATCTGCGCGGCGATCGAGGACCCGGAGGGCGCTGCCCGCGAGATCGAGAAGTGGGCCGGGCACCCGTACATGGCGCAGATCCTGATCAAGGCCGAGCCGCGACCGTCGTGGGGCGACCCGAAGTACGACCCGGTGTGGGCGGCGGCCACCAAGCACGACATCACCGTGAGCTGCCATCTGTCCCGCGGCCAGTACGACACCCTGCCGATCCCGCCGGTGGGTTTCCCCAGCTACAACCACGACTTCATGGTGACCTACTCGCTGCTCGCCGCGAACCAGGTGATGAGCCTGATCTTCGACGGGGTGTTCGACCGGTTCCCGACCCTGCGGGTCGTGTTCGTCGAGCACGCCTTCAGCTGGATCCTGCCGCTGATGTGGCGGATGGACGCCATCTACGAGGCGCGCAAGCCCTGGGTGGAGATCAGGCGCAAGCCCTCGGACTACGTGAAAGAGCACATCAAGTTCACCACCCAGCCGCTCGACTATCCCGACGACAAGACCGAGCTGACCCGCGCGTTCCGGTGGATGGAAGCCGACAGGATCCTGCTGTTCTCCTCGGACTACCCGCACTGGACGTTCGACGACCCGCGCTGGCTGGTCAAGCACCTCCCCGAGGCCGCCCGCGAGGCGGTGATGTTCCGCAACGGCATCGACACCTACCACCTGCCGGACACGGTTCCGGCCCTCGAGGGCCAAGTACGGGTGTTCTGAGTGCCCGAACGAGTCACGCAGCCCCGGCTTGCGCAGGGGCGCGAGCATGTCGTCGCCACCGTGGACGAAATCCCGCCCGGTACCCACAAATTGGTACCGATCGGACGACACGGCGTCGGCGTCTTCAACGTCAACGGCACGTTCTACGCGATCGCGAACTACTGCCCGCACGAGGGCGGGCCGCTGTGTTNGGGCCGCCCCCGCGGCCGCACCATCGTCGACGAAAGCGTCCCGGGTGACGCGGNCATGGTCCGCGATCTCGAGTTCATCTTCTGCCCCTGGCATCAATGGGGTTTCGAGCTCGCGACCGGAACCACCGCGGTGAAGCCGGAATGGAGCATCCGCACCTACCCGGTGCGGGTCGTCGGTGACGACGTACTGGTGCAGGCCTGAGATGCCCGCCCGGCGCGGCGAGCGCTCCGTTGAGATCAACGGCGGCAACGTCGTGTACGAAATCCTTGGTAGCACTGGCGATTTCATCGTCCTCACGCCCGGCGGCCGGTTCGGCAAGGACATCCCCGGGCTGCGGCCGCTGGCTCAGGCGCTCGTCAAGGGCGGCTACCGGGTGCTGCTGTGGGACCGGCCGAACTGCGGGGCCTCCGACGTCCAGTTCTACGGCCAATCCGAGTCGCACATGCGGGCCGAAACGCTGCACGGCCTGATCAACGCGCTCGACATCGGGCCGTGCATCATCGCGGGAGGCTCCGGCGGCGCACGGGATTCGATGCTGACGACGATGCTCTACCCCGAACTGGTCACCAAGCTGGCCGTGTGGAACATCGTCGGCGGGGTGTACGGCACGTTCGTCCTGGGCTCCTACTACGTGGTGCCCAGCATCCTCGCCGTTCGCGGGCTCGGGATCGACGGATTGCTGACCGTACGCGAGTGGCAGGAACGCATCGAGGCCAGCCCCGCCAACAAGCAGCGGATCCTCGATCTCGACGCCGACGAGTTCCTCAAGGTCATGCTGCGCTGGCTCAACGCTTTCGTGTCCAAGCCGGGCCAGACGATTCCCGGGGTGGACGACGGGATGTTCGACAACATCAAGGTGCCCACGCTGATCATCCGTGGTGGCGAAAACGACTGGGACCACCCCAAGCGAACCTCGCTGGAGGTGAACTGCCTGATCAAGGGCTCCGAGCTGATCGATCCGCCGTGGCCCGAGGACGCCTGGGAGCGCGCGGCCGAGAAGCGCGCGCAGGGCAAGGTGAAGCGCTTCAACATGTTCGACACCTGGGTGCAGGCGGCACCGCCGATCCTCGAGTTCCTGGACCGCTGACATCCATGGGTGCAGCGACTTGGGTGTCACGCGGTCCGGATGCGGACCTCGCAGTTGAGCGATGCCTCGAGGGCCGTGTGGATGCGGCTCTCGGGTATGCGTTCCAGGTCGGCCCTGCGCAGCGTCACGTACACCACGTCAAAACCCTGGCCGCCGGGTTCACGGCTGATGTCGCCGGACAGGCCGAACCGTTGCAGGACGCCGTAGGCGTCGTCGTCGGTCCCCCTGCTCAGGTAGGTCGTCACGCCGGCGGCGGGTTCGGTGCCGAACGCCTTGGCGCACAGGCTGATTCCGGTCTGTTCNGGGTGGCTTCCGGCGATCAGCAACTCNACCTGCCTGCGCCCGACCGGCATGGCCGCCAGATTGTTGTCGACGACGCCCACGCCGGCATCGCCGGCCAGTTCGCGAAGCGCCGCCATGCCGTCGGCCAGCCGCGCCGGACTGAGGTCGCCGGCCGGGTCGACATCCACCCGCACGACCGCAGTTCTCATGTGCGAAAGCCTAACGAGAAGCAGGAATAGACAGTCATGGACACAACGGCCGCGCCGAGAATGGACCTCACGGTCGCCGCCTGGCCCGGCGGTGCTCCGCGCCTGCTGCGCCAGTCCCCGGACGTCGAGGACTTCGACAAGTACGTGCGGGCCGGCGGCTATCGCCGCCTCGCCGAGCCGGACGACCTGCTCAGCGACGTCGAATCGAGTGGATTGCTCGGTCGCGGCGGCGCGGCGTTTCCCCTCGCGGTCAAGCTGCGCGCCGTGCGCGACGCCGGACGCCGGGGTCACGAGACGGTCGTCGTCGCCAACGGCGAGGAGGGCGAGCCGGCGTCCATCAAAGACCGGTGGCTGCAACGGCACCGGCCCCATCTGGTGCTCGACGGGCTGCGCCTTGCCGCCCGGATCGTGGACACCGATCACGCGTATGTGTACGTCTCGGACGCCGAGGCGGCGCGCTCGATCGACGCGGCGCTGGCGGAAGTACACGAAGCCCTCGGCGGACTCCGGATCGACGTGCACACCGTCGACCCCGGATACGTCGCCGGGGAGGAGACCGCCGCGGTGCGTGCGATCAACGGCGGACCCGCCAAGCCGACGGACAAGCCGCCCCGCCCATACCAGCAGGGGGTCGGCGGGCTTCCGACCCTGGTCAGCAACGTCGAAACGCTGGCCAACCTGCCGTACCTGCATCGACACGGGTCCCAGGCGTTCCGTTCCGAGGGGACGCCGATGTCGCCCGGCACGTTCCTGATGACCGTCACCGGCGCCGGCAGGCCCCCGGGCCTCTACGAGATCCCGCACGGGCTGGCGTTCCGGGACCTGCTGGCGATGCACGGCGTGCCGGCCGACGGGATCCGCGGGGTGCTGATGGGCGGGTATTTCGCGGGTCTGCTCAACCGCGACGTCCTCGACGCCACCCTCGACCACGAGACACTGCGCCGGCTGGGCTGCGCGCTGGGCTGCGGTGCCATCTCCGTGCTCACCCACGACTGCCCGGTCGCCGTCGCGGCTTCGGTGCTGACGTATTTCGGCCGGGAGAACGCCGGGCAGTGCGGCTCATGTTTCAACGGCACCGCCGCCATGGCCGCCGTCGCCGAGGCGCTGCGCGACGGCGTCGCCACGGACGAGGATCTCGCCCGGCTGGAGCGCTGGTCGGTGGTGCTGCGCGGACGCGGCGCATGCGCAACCCTCGACGGCGCAGCGAACGTGGCAGCCAGCCTGCTCGTCCAGTTCCCGCAGGTGGTGGCCCGGCATCTGGAAGGCGATTGCCAGGCGTGCCGCGACGGCGCGTTCAGCGCGGTGCGGCCCTACGAGGTGGAGGCGGTGGCGTTGGCGTGAGGATCAAGCTCGATCGCACCATCTGCGACGGATTCGGCGCCTGCGCCAAGCGTGCGCCGGAGTATTTCTCGCTCGACGACTGGGGATACGCCTCGCTGATCGGCAACGGATCGGTACCCCAGCGGGACCGTGACGCCGTCATGCGGGCCCTGATGGATTGCCCGGTGCACGCGATCATCGAGCTGACCGGCGACGAACCGGTCCACGCCGAAGAACCGCCGGGCGGTGCGGACGTCGGGTCGGTGTCGGAACTCAAAACCGAGGAGAACGAAGCCGAGTGGGGTTTCACGCGCTGACAACGTAGATTCCTGATACCGGAAACTGGTAACGTGATTCTCATCACCGCTCAATGCGATGTCGCGCTGGAGGCTGCCATCACTCCCCTCATCCGCAGGACGCAATGTGGCTGACGCGCCGGGCCGGCCGTTGCCGTCGATCACCAGCGAAAACGAGTTCTTCTTCCGCTCCGGTGGCGACGGTGTGCTGCGCGTGCAGGAATGCACCCGCTGCAGCGCCCTGATCCACCCGCCTCAGCCGGTGTGCCGGTACTGCCGATCGCACGAGATGGGGGTGCGCGCGGTCTCCGGGAAGGCAACGCTGAGCTCGTTCACGGTCAACCACCGGTTCAGCCTGCCCGGTCTGGAGCCGCCCTACGTGGTGGCCCAGGTGGCGATCGTCGAGGATCCCCGCGTCCGGCTGACCACCAACATCGTCGAGTGCGACCCTGATGAGCTGGACATCGGCCAGCTGATGGAGGTCGTCTTCGAGAAGCTCGAGGACGTCTGGTTGCCGCTGTTCCGGCCGGCGGCCGAGGATGGCGAGCAACCCGCTCCCCTGCCCACGGACGAGATCGCGCCGGAGCGCTTCGGCGAGCATGTCCGCCCGATGCTCACCGAGGAGAAGTTCGAGGACAAGGTCGCGCTCACCGGGATCGGCATGTCGGAGATCGGCCGGCGCTTGATGGTCCCACCGCTGTCGCTGACGGTGCAGGCCTGTGAGGAGGCGATCGCCGACGCCGGCCTGACCATCGACGACATCGACGGGCTGTCCACNTACCCGGGCGGCGGTAATGTCGGCCCGTTCGGCGAGGGCGGNGTCACGGCGCTCGAATCCGCNCTCGGCATCCGGCCGACATGGCACAACGGCGGCATCGAGACATTCGGCCCCGGCGGATCGGTGATCGCCGCGATGCTCGCGGTCGCCACCGGGCTCGCGCGTCATGTGCTGTGTTTCCGCACGCTGTGGGAAGCCACGTACGCCGAGCTCGTCAAGCAGGGCAAGATCGCCCCGCCGGCCCGCACCGACAGCTGGTTTTTTCCCTTCGGCGCAGTCTCGGCGGCGCACACGCTGGCGCAGAACGCGCAGCGCCATTTCCACCGCTACGGGACGACCAGGGAAACGCTCGGCTGGATCGCCCTGAACCAGCGGGCCAACGCCCAACTCAACCCGACGGCCATCTATCGCAAGCCGTTGACGATGGAGGACTACCTCGACGCGCGAATGATCACCACGCCATTCGGTCTGTACGACTGCGACGTGCCGTGCGACGGAGCCGTGGCGGTGATCGTGTCCCACGTGGACGCCGCACGCGACCTGGCCAAGCCACCCGTTTTCGTCGAGGCGGTCGGGACGCAGATCATCGAGCGGCTCGACTGGGACCAGAGCACGCTGACGCACGAACCGCAGGCCCTCGGGCAGGCGGCGCACCTGTGGACACGAACATCCCTGCGGCCGGACGACGTTGACGTCGCGGAGCTCTACGACGGGTTCACGATCAACTGCCTGTCGTGGATCGAGGCACTGGGCTTCTGCGGAATCGGGGAGGCCAAGGACTTCCTCGACGGCGGGACGAACATCGCCCGAGACGGCGTGCTGCCACTGAACACCCACGGCGGTCAACTGTCGCACGGCCGCACGCACGGCATGGGACTGGTGCACGAGGCCGTCACCCAGCTCCGGGGTGAGGCCGGCGAGCGCCAGGTCGCGAATGCCCGCGTCGGGGTCGTCAGCAGCGGCGGCCTGACCCCGAGCGGTGTGATCATGTTGCGGGCCGCCACGTGAGCGCGATCGATGCCGTGGTGCGCCGCGTCGCCGATGTCGACGGCGTCCCGATGTCTGCATTGGTCGCCGAAGCAGCGGAACCCCGCGCGCTCGTCGTCGCCCTTCACGGCGGCGGGACGACGTCGGCGTATTTCGACTGCCCCGGCCGACCACGGCTGTCGCTCTTGAGGATCGGCGCGTCGCTGGGGTTCACCGTCGTCGCGCTCGACCGACCCGGCTACGGCAGCTCCGCCGGATACCCGGACGCCATGGCACGCCCCGGGCAGCGGGTGGACCTCGCCTACCACGCCGTGGAGGGGCTGCTCGACCGGGCTCCGCGCGGTGCGGGCATGTTCCTGTTCGCGCACTCGCTCGGTTGCGAACTGGCGCTGCGGATGGCGACCGACGCGCGTGGTGCCGACCTGCTCGGCGTCGCAATGGCGGGCACCGGCCGTCGACACAACGCCGCCGCGCGAGCCATCCTGACAGCGCCCGACCACGACGAGATGCGCCGCGGGTTGCGCAGTCATCTGTGGCAGCCGACGCATCTGTATCCCCCCGAGCTCGTCGGCGGTGCCGCGATCTCCGCGGGTGGCGCCCCATACGAGTCCGTTGTCGTGAAAACCTGGGCGAGGCAGGAGTTTCCGGCTCTTGCAGCGAAAGTGAGGGCGCCGGTGCAGTTCATTGCCGGTGACCACGAGAACGTCTGGGAATCGGGTCCGGCGGCGCTGACCGACATTGCGGACATGTTCACGGCCTCTCCCCGCGTCGTCGTGGGTGTGCAGGCCGAATCCGGACACAATCTCAGCGTCGGTCTCAGCGCCGCGGCATACCACCTGAAGGTCCTGTCGTTCGCCGAGGAATGTGTCGTCGCGCGCAAGGGCGCCTGCGTCGAATCGGAGGCCTGTTGATGCGCGTCGGATTCATCGGGCTGGGCAGCCAGGGCGGGCCGATGGCGCGCCAGATCGTCGACGCCGGCTTTGACACCACGTTATGGGCGCGCCGCCCCGCGTCGCTCGAGCCCTTCACCGACACCGCCGCGAAGGTCGCCGGGTCACCGGCCGAACTGGGCGCGGCCAGCGACCTGGTGTGCATCTGCGTGGTCGGCGACGCCGACGTCGAGGAAGTTCTCGGCGGCGACACCGGCGTACTCGCCGGGATGACGGAAGGGGGCGTGGTCGCCGTGCACAGCACGGTCCACCCCGATACGTGTCGCAAGCTCGCCGAGACCGCTGCGGCGAAGCGTGTCTCGGTGATCGACGCGCCGGTCAGCGGCGGCGCCCCGGCGGTGGCCGAACGGCGGCTGCTGGTGATGGTCGGCGGCGATGCGGACGTGGTGGAGCGCTGCCGACCGGTGTTCGAGACCTACGCCAACCCCATCGTCCACCTCGGCGGTCTGGGATCCGGACAGGTGACCAAGCTGCTGAACAATCTGCTCTTCACCGCCAACCTGGCGACGGCCAAGACCGCGCTGGCGCTCGGCGAAGCGCTCGGGGTCTCCACCGCCAGCCTTACCGAAGTGATCACGCGCGGCTCGGGGACCAGCGCGGCTCTGAACAGCATCGCAGCGCTCGGCGGCAGGCTGGACACCCTCACCCAGGTCGCCGGGGCATTGCTGCAGAAGGACGTCCGGCTGGTGGCCGACCTCGCCGAGAAAGCGCACGCATCGCCGGGCGCGGTGCTCGACGCCGCCGACGCCGCCCTGAAGTTGATGGATCACCCACGGTGACGCGCGTCGGCTTCGTCGGAACCGGGCGCATGGGAGGCCCCATGGTCGCCCGGCTCGCCGGCGCGGGCCACCGGGTGCGCGCGCTGGGCCGGTCGGCCGACAGACGCGCCGATCTCAAAGAGCTTGGTGCAGAACCCGTCANCACCCTGGCCGAGGTGGCCGAGGTCGCCGATGTCGTCATTGTGTGTGTCTTCACCGACGAACAAGTCAACGAGATCTGCATGCAGGGTGAGCTGCTCGCCCGCATGCCCGGGCAATCCGCGCTGGTGGTTCACACCACCGGGAGTCCCCGTACCGTCGAGACGATCGCGGCCGCCGCGCCGCGGATCGACGTCATCGACGCCCCGGTCAGCGGGGGGCCGCACGACGTGGCGGCGGGACGTGTGACGTTGTTCGTCGGCGGCTCCGACGACGCCGTGGCCCGAACCCGTCCGGTTCTCGCGTGCTACGGCGACCCGATACTTCACGTCGGGCCGACGGGCGCCGGACAACGCGTCAAGCTGATCAACAACGCGCTTTTCGCCGCCCAGATCGGGCTCGCCGCCCAAGCCGTCCGTCTGGCAGCGCGGCTCGGGATCGCCGAGGCGACACTTCTGGAGGCACTGCCGCACGGCAGCGCCTCCAGTCGCGCCCTCGGCAGCATCGCCGCCGCCGGATCGGTTTCGACGTTCACCCACGCCGTGGGCGAATTCATCGGCAAAGACGTCGCCGTGGTCAGAAGGACCGTTGCCGAACTCGGCACCGATCTGGGCGTCCTCGACGACGTCATCAACGTCTCGACCGCCGTCTGAGGTTTCACCGCGCAGCTGAGGAGGATGCAATGACCAAGGCAAAGCTGGTTTTCGACCCGTTCTCGGAAGAGTTCTTCAACAACCCGTTCGAGATCTACCGGCGCATGCGTGAGGAAGCGCCGGTGTACTACGACGAGGAAGAAGATTTCTATGCGCTGACCCGCCACGAGGACGTGGCAGCGGCGTTCAAGGATTTCGGGACGTATTCGTCGGCCCGCGGATGCGATCTGGCCATGGTGAGAAGCGGCGAGGTCCCCCAGAAGTCGATCATCTTCATGGATCCGCCCGACCACCGCCACATGCGCGGCCTGCTCAACAAGGCGTTCACTCCCCGCGCGATCCAGTCGCAGCGGGAAACGGTCATCGAACTCATCGACCACTATCTCAGCGCGGCCGATCCCGATCAGTTCGATGTCGTCCAGGACTTCTCCGGCCCGTTCCCGGTGGAGGTCATCACCCGGATGGCGGGGATCCCGGAGGAGTGGCGCCAGCAGGTCCGGCACTGGATCGACACCAGCCTGCACCGCGAACCCGGGCAGACCGAGATGGGCGAGGCCGGCATGAAGGCCACCATCGACAGCGCAATGTTCTACTACAACCTCATCCAGGAGCGGCGCGCGAACCCGCAGGACGACATGATCAGCCGGCTGATCGCGGCGGAGATCCCGCGCGAGGACGGCCACACGGGCAAGCTCGACGACATCGAGATCACCGGTTTCGCAACGCTACTCGGTGGAGCCGGCGCGGAGACGGTGACCAAGCTGGTGGGGACCGCGGCGGTGGTCTTCGCGAAGAATCCCGACCAGTGGCAGAAACTGCTCGAGGACCGCAGCAAGATTCCCGCCGCAGTGGAAGAGCTGCTGCGCTACGAAGGACCCGTCCAGTACAACGTTCGCTACACCCTCGGGGAGGCCCGCCTGCGCGATGGCACGATCCCGGCGGGCAAGCCGGTGTTCCTGATCGGCGCCGCGGCGAACCGCGATCCGGAGGCGTTCACCGATGCCGAAAAGTTCGACATCGACCGCGACCGCAGCGAGGCGCAGAACCTCGGCCTCGGGTACGGAATTCACAGCTGCCTCGGCGCGGCCCTGGCCCGGATGGAGAGCGCGATCGCACTGGAGAAGCTGCTGGACTTCATGCCGCGCTACGAAGTCAACTGGGACGGGCTGGAACGCGTCCACATGCAGAACGTCGCCGGCTACTCCAACGTCCCGGTCAAGGTGTTGCGGTGAAGGTGCAAGTCGACTTCGGGCTGTGTGAGAGCAACGGGGTCTGCATGGGAATCATCCCCGAGGTGTTCCAGCTCGACGAGCAGGACTACCTCAACATTCTCGACGACGAAGTGACACCGGAAAACGAGCACGACATCCGCGAAGCGGTCCGCCAATGCCCGCGGCAGGCCATCTCCATCGTCGAGGACTGACCCCGGAGGGTCTCACACAATGCGATTCGTGTTCGTGCACGGCGGCTTTCACGCCGCATGGTGCTGGAGCCGGACAATTACCGAACTGGAACGGCTCGGCCACGAAGGCGTTGCCGTCGACCTGCCCGGCCACGGCGCCCGGGTAGACGAGGAGTCGACGCTGGCCAACCGGCGGGAGGCGATCGTCTCGGTGGTGCGCGCCGGCGACGTCCTGGTGGGTCACTCGGGCGGCGGCTTCGACGCGACGCTTGCAGCCGATGCCGCAACGGATCTCGTGAGCCACATCGTCTACCTGGCCGCGGCACTGCCCCGTGAGGGGCGCAGTTATCCCGAGGCGATGGCGATGCGTGACGCCGAGGACGGCGAGTTCGAGGCGGACGTCGGAGAAATGTTGGGGTACCTGCACTTCAGTGACGACGGCGCGATGACGTTCGCCGACTTCGAAGGCNCGTGGAAGTACTTCTACCACGATTGCGACGAGGCGACCGCGCGCTGGGCCTACGAGCGTCTCGGACCGGANCGGTTCGGCGACACCACGATCACGCCGGTGTCGATTCCCCGATTCTGGGCCGCGGACCTGCCACGCAGCTTCATCCTCTGCCTGCAGGACCGGTCCATGCCTCGCTGGCTGGCCGACACCGTGGCGCGCCGGCTCGGCGTCGAGCAACTGACGATCGACACGTCCCACTCGCCGTTCATGAGCCGCCCGCGCGAACTCGCCGAGTTGCTCGTGCGCGCCACCACGACCACACCGGTCGGCCCGCTCGACCCCTACTGATCGGGCGCCGCGCGGAGATTACGCTGATCCGGCGCCGCGCGGAGGTTACGGCAGCCCGGCGCCGCGCGGAGGTTACGGCAGCCCGGCAACGATCACCGCGTTGCAGTCGGCCGCGGCCTGACGCAACTTGGCGGCCTTCTGGTACTCCTCGGACTCATACCAGGCGCGGGCGGCGTCCACCGACTCGAACTCCAGCACGACGGTTTGGTCGCCGTGCCAATCGCCTTCGAGCACCCGGGGCTGCTGATCGACCGACAGGACCGTGACGCCCTTCGTCATCGCCGCTGCCGCGGCCTTCGCGTAGGCGGCCATCCCCGCGGGATCCTTGATGGCCTCGGTGAGGATGACATATCCCTTCGGCATTCAGTCTCCCGTTGCCGGTGTGGTCTCGCTGATCGCCTGCTCGGGGCAGGACTCGATCGCCTCCCGGGCGGCGGCCTCCAAATCTTTCGGAACGTCGGGATCTTCCACCACCGCGTAGCCGTCGTCGGTCAGCGTGAACACCTCGGGGCAGAGCGTCACACACACGCCGTGCCCCCGACAACGCTGGTCGTCGACGCTCACCTTCATCGGCTCTTGTCCTGCGCGGGTGTGAACTCCAGATGCAATTCGGTAAGGCCGCGCAGGATGTACGTCGGAACGTACCGGTAGCGACGGTTACCCGCGGCGCCGTGCTTGCTCTCGGAGATCTTGATGTCGGTCGTCCGATCCAGGAGGCGCTCGATGCCCACCCGCGTCTCCGCCCGGGCCAGCGGTGCGCCGGGGCAGGTGTGGATGCCACGGCCGAAGGCCAGGTGCTGGCGGGCGTTCTTGCGCGCCGGATCGAACGTGTCGGGATCCTCGAAGCGGCGCGGGTCGCGGTTGGCGGCGCCGTTGCACACCATCAGCGTGGTGCCCGCCGCGAGGTCGGTCCGGCCGACGGTGGTCGGGACCCGGGACAGCCGGAAATCCCCCTTGACCGGGCTCTCGATCCGCAACGCCTCCTCGATGAAGTTCGGGATGCGGCTGCGGTCCTCACGCAGCAGCTGCTGAATGTCGGGGCGCTCGCCGAGCACCTTGAGCGCGGTCCCCAGCAGGCGCACCGTGGTTTCCTGACCGGCTGA
>JGI26341J46601_10000123_pt1 | contig 22789 bp, 24 predicted proteins | sample BogFormECP12_OM3_FD_46601 | JGI IMG/M metagenome (IMG submission 46601) | reverse complement strand
GACCTGGCTGCTGCGCGAACCAGGCTCGGGCACCCGGGCGACCACTACAGCCCTGTTAGAGGAGCTCGAGGTGTCGCCATCCAAGATGACGCTGGGATCGCGTGGCGCGGTGGTTGCCGCGGCGGTGGCTGGTCTCGGCGTGACCCTGGTATCCCGTCAGGCAGTCCGCCGCGAGCTGGATTCCGGCTTGCTCGTCGAGCTGCCCGTTGCGGGCACACCCCTCGACCGGCCGTGGCACGTCGTCACCCAATCCGCTCCCACCGCGCCGACCGAACTGCTCATCAACCATTTAATGGCGCATCGCGAACTCGGGTGGCAAGAGAACCACACCGATTCCCCACGAGGTCGGAGCCACCGCCGCACTTCCACCCCGGCGAGGGAGGGCGCGGGTCACTCACGCGCCGACCCTGGGTAGCTCTGACAACGGCCGACACCAGCGTGTCGCCCACTGGCCGCCAGTCGAACAGTCGCCGCAGCAGCCAACGCCCGACCCAACATCACTTAAACGAGGTGTAAGCAGTGTTCGCCGATCACACGACGCTCGTCCAGTTCCTCATCGAGGAGCGGCGGCGTCACCCGAGCGCGAGTGGGGATCTCAACGGGCTGATACTTGATGTGGCGTTGGCGTGTAAGGCGATCGCGAATCGGGTGGCACTCGGGGCACTCGGCGGGGTGCTCGGCTCTGCGGACCACACGAACGTGCACGGCGAAGTCCAGCAGAAGCTCGACGTCATTTCGAACGAACACTTCCTGCGTGCCACAGAATGGAGTGGGCGCGTCGCCGGAATGGTGTCGGAGGAACTCGAGCAGCCCTACCGGCTGCCCGCGCAGTATCCGCGCGGGAAGTATCTGCTGGCCTTCGATCCCCTCGACGGTTCGTCGAATATCGACGTCAACCTGTCCGTCGGCAGCATCTTCTCCATACTGCGGGCACCGAACCCCGGGACAGACCCGAAACCGGAAGATTACCTGCAGCCCGGCTGCAAGCAGGTGTGTGCCGGCTACGCGATCTACGGCCCGTCAACAATGCTCGTGCTGAGCGTGGGTACCGGCGTGCACGCATTCACCCTCGATCGGGCGCTCGGTGAGTTCATCCTCACCCGCGCGTCCATTCAGATCCCCCCGGCCGCCAGAGAATTCGCGATCAACGCCTCCAACCGGCGATTCTGGGAGCCCGCGGTACAGCGCTACGTCGCCGAGTGCCTGGCGGGCCGCTCCGGGCCGCGTCGCAAGGACTTCAACATGCACTGGGTCGCCTCACTCGTGGCCGAGACTCACCGGATCCTCACCCGGGGAGGAGTGGTTCTCTACCCGTGGGACTCGAAAGACCCGACGAAAGCGGGGAAGCTGCGGTTGCTCTACGAGGCGAACCCGATGTCCTTCCTCATCGAGCAGGCGGGTGGCTTGGCGAGCACCGGACGGCAACGAATGCTCGACGTGGTTCCCGACAGCCTGCACCAGCGCATCGCGTTCGTCTTGGGTGCCTCCGAAGAGGTGCAGCGCATCGAGAAATACCATAGTGAGAACAATCAGCCCGCTGATGTCTCGCCGCTCTACGCAGTCCGCGGGCTGTTCCGCGCCTCCACCGACTAGAGAGGGGAGAGCATGTCCCGTAAGCATCCGATAGTCTCGGTCACCGGCTCTTCCGGTGCCGGCACGACGTCCGTAATGCGCATATTCGCTCAGATCTTCCGGCGCGAAGGCGTGAAGGTTGCGTTCGTCGAAGGCGACAGCTTCCACCGCTACGACCGCGTCGAGATGGCGGCCGCGATGGGCGAAGCACGTGATCGTGGTGACCACGCATTCAGCCACTTCGGGCCCGAAGCGAACCTCTTTGATGAGCTCGAGGAGCTGTTCCGCGTCTACGGCGAAACCGGGACGGGCAAGTTCCGCAGGTACCTTCACGACGACGACGAAGCCAAGCCCTACGGACAGCAGCCGGGCACATTCACCCCATGGGACACCCTGCCCGCCGACTCCGACATGCTGTTCTACGAAGGCCTGCACGGCGCGATCGTCACCGACGACATCGACGTCGCGCGCCACGCTGACCTGCGCATCGGGGTAACCCCAGTGATCAACCTGGAATGGATCCAGAAGCTGCACCGAGACAAGGAGGTCCGCGGATACACCTCAGAGGCGGTCACCGACACCATCCTTCGGCGGATGCCCGACTATCTGAACTATATCTGCCGGCAATTCTCTCGCACCGACGTCAATTTCCAGCGCGTGCCCGTCGTGGACACGTCCGACCCGTTCATCGCCAGAACCATTCCGACGGCGGACGAATCCATGCTGATCATCAGATTTCGCGATCAACACGGAATCAACTTTCCCTATCTGCTCGCGATGCTCCACGATTCGTTCATGTCGCGCCCGAATACGATCGTGTGTCCCGGCGGCAAGATGGACCTGGCCATGCAGCTCATCTTCACCCCGATGATTATGCGGCTGATCGAACGACGCAACGCCGAACTCGAAGGCCGCTGACGTGGATTGAGGTAGAACGTGGGCCTGGAGGAACAGGTGCCGAGCGGTTTGCTATCCACCGTGGAGGGGTTGGCCGGTTATTTCCGCAAAGGATCGTTGTGGCCGGCGTTACCGAGTCGTGCAGCGGGTGTGTAACCGCCGCGGACTTCCCTGAGATCGGCCTCCGGGGGAAATGATCTGGAAAAGTGCTCGTGAGCAGCGCTTATCGCCGCTGAGTNGAGCAAGCGGCGAGTGCACTGTCGCTGCTAGCGCTAGCTGGCGAGAGATTTGACGCTTGAGTCCCCAAAAAACCTGTAACGGAAGTGTCAGGTGTGGCGTTGGCACTCGGGCCTCGTCCGGTGCCAAATCGATAGAGGCCGGCTCACCCACGACCGGCACGCCGGGAAGTATATGGGGAGATCACGGTCAGCGCCGGAGGGGTGGTCGGGTGGGTATGCCGCTTCGACCGACCATCAGTTGATCAGCCATCACAGCCCCAAGCAGCTCCGCAACCACCCGGCGTCGGGTGCCTCGGCGGAGTGTGCCCGCCGAGATCCGGCGATTGTCACCGACCTGTAGTGCGCCCCCGTCGGGGGCATTGCGTTTGGTGCCCCCGCTGGGGGCAGCTGTCATACCGCCCCCGGTGAGAACAGTGGCGGGCGCTCCTGGTTACGGCGGTTTCAAGTCGCGCGGACGCAGTCGGGACTTCTGCGCCATGGACCTGGACTCGCCACCTGTTGACGAAGCGCTCCGCTACCGTATGGCCTGCACTGTCGGTCCGACAAAGATCCTGGGGGTTTCAACATGGATTTCACTGCGCTGCACCGACTGCTTGGACTCGCACCAGGTCCATTCACTGACAACATGATCGACGATGCGGCGATCAGCCCCTTGGCGCCGTCGCAGACCGCCAACAGCGGACAGGACAGGCCGCGCTCGCGCAGGTCGGTGAGGAAATCCGCCCACGCATCGGTCGACTCGCCGGACCCGGGTGCGAGGCCGACGAACACCGGTTTGCCGCCGGTGGTGATGCCCCAAGCGGCGAGGATCGGCTCGGCCGACGAGCCGGGGTGCATGCGGAAGAAGCTCGCGTCGAGATACAGGTAATCAAGCGTGATCCCATCGAGTGGGCGGCGGGCCCAGGCATGGTATTCGTCGCGGATGGTCTTACAGGTCTCGGCGACGGTGGACTTGGAGATCGCGGCCTGATCGCCGAGCGCCTCGGCGACGGTGGCTTCCACGTCGCGGACGGACAGGCCGCGGACGAAGGAGGCGATCACCAGGGTTTCGAGGGCGTTGGTTTTGGTGACGTGCTTGCCGAACAGCCGAGAGGCGAACGCAGCGGTGGTGCCGCGCAGCTTCGGCCGCTCCAGGGTGACCGGGCCGGCGGCGGTCTTCACCGTCACCGGCCGATACCCGTNCCGGGAGCCCGCAGCCGCGTCGGGGCTGGTGGCGGCCCGTTGGTAGCGTTCACGGCCCAAGAACTCGGTGACCTCGGCCTCGAGGGCGGCTTGCATCAGCAGTCGGGCGCCGAGGCGGGCGACCTCCTCCAGAATCTCCGGCAGCTCCCGGCCCTCGGTGAACAAGGCGTCGATCTTGGCGTGGATAGGGTCGGTGGGCGATACTCGAGCAGGCACGGGCGGGGATCCTTCTTCGCAGACTTCCAGGTCGTGAAGCGGAACCTACGCCCGTGCTCTCTTTTACACCGAACCCCGGACGCGACCGTCACCGCGTTATAGACACCACCGGGCCTTCACGGATCCGGCCGGCGGCATCTGTGGCAGTGTGCCCAGGACCATGTCGCTGCGGTTGTCGGCCAACCGGACCAACCGGTGGTCGACGAGCTGCCCCCCGCAGCCGACGACGGACTGCGGTGACCCAGCGGCTGACCGGCGATGACCGCGCATCGATTCACGATCAAGCTCGATTAACAATGAAGCTGGCGGGACCTTCGCCGATGGACGCTGATGGATAAGGAGCATCAATGATTCCCGAGTCGAATAACCCCGATCGCGACTACCCACAGATGGTGGCGGAGCGGGGCCGGATCGAGCCCGCACCGCGACGAGTACGGGGCCGCTTCGACGACACACTTGTCTTCGACACGACCCACGCTCGTTACGTCTGGGAGGTGCCGTACTACCCGCAGTATTACATCCCGATTTCTGACGTGCGTATGGAGTATTTACTGGATGAGGACCATCCACAACGACTGCAACTGGGCCCGTCACGGCTGTATTCGCTAACGACCGGCCGGCGCACCCACAAGGCCGCGGCGCGTGTATACGATGCCGACGGGCCCGTCGCGGGCTTGGTGCGGTTCGAATGGGATGCACTTGACTGGTTCGAAGAAGACGAACAAATCATCGCCCACCCGCGCAACCCTTATGTTCGGGTCGACGCGTTGCGCTCGCATCGGCACGTCAAGGTCAGGGTCAACGGCGTCGTACTTGCCGACACCAGCAGTCCCGTCCTGCTTTTCGAAACGGGACTGCCCACGCGTTACTACATCGATCGCACCGACGTCGCGTTTGATCATCTTGAAACGAGCAACACCCAGTCCGTCTGCCCGTACAAGGGGATCACGTCGCAGTACTGGTCCGCGCGAGTCGGCGACAGCGTTGAGCCGGACATCGGCTGGGCCTACGACTATCCCACGAGCCAGGTCGCGTCGATCGCTGGCCTTATTGCGTTCTACAACGAGAAACTCGACATCTTCCTCGATGGTCAAAAACTACCGAGGCCCCCGACGCACTTTGTCTGACCGCGCGGCTATTCACCACGACGAGGTGACACCACCCGGTCTCCGCCCCGCCTCGACGTCGTATGGGACTTACTGCGCCAGCGGTGTCTAGAACTACCGCGTGCTCGCGGTCGCAAGCTTCTCAGTCGATCTCAGGGCGAGGAATTGGCAGCATCCGATGCCGAATCGAGGGCGTCACGACGTCGACGACGTCCCTGGGCCCTCGCCGCTCATAGGTTGCATCCGGCTCCTAAGGCGGCGCAGGGTGGGCCGCATGCCCCCGATGATCACTCGCCACAACCCAGAACAACTGCACAACCCACCCGGTTACCATCACGTCACAGTCGTCGAGTCCGGGCGTCTCGCGTTCCTTGCGGGGCAGTGCCCGCTCGACGCGTTCGGTGCGCTGGTCGGCGCCGGAGACATCGACCTGCAGATTGACCAGGTCGCCGCCAACGCCGCTGCGGTGCTCGCCGCGGTCGGCGCCCGGCCGGATCAGGTCGTCCGTTCGGTTATCTACGTCGTTAGCGATGACAACTCGGTTCTTGCCGCAGCCTGGCGCCAGCTCACCCTTTCGGTCATCGGATCGGCGTTCACCACCGCGAGCACGCTCCTAGGCGTGACGCGGCTCGGATTCTCCGGCCAGCTCGTCGAAGTCGACCTGACCGCTGCACTTTGACCACACGCCCCCTGGGTGTGCTGTTCGCCGACGTTGTTCATTCGATGGAGATCGCCGCGGCGGCTGGGTCGGAGCGGCTGCGCGAGATTATGACCGATCTGGTCAACCACGCAACGGTGGTGGTGCACCGTTACGGCGGCACGGTGGACAAGTTCACCGGCGACGGGATCATGGCGCTGTTCGGGGCACCAGTTGCAATGGAGGACCACGCTGTTCGTGCCTGTCTGGCGGCCCTGGGCGTTCAAGAGCAAGCGAAGCGGCTGGCCGTCGAGGTCCACGACCGTGATGGTGTGGAGTTGCAGCTGCGGGTGGGCTTGAACTCTGGTCAGGTGNTCGCTGGTGAAATCGGTTCCCGCCCATTGAGTTACACCGCGATCGGTGAGCAGGTCGGGTTGGCGCAGCGGATGGAATCGGTGGCTCCGCCCGGCGGGGTGATGCTCAGCGAAGGCACCGCGCACCTGGTCGAGCAAAAGGGCGCGGTGTTGGGTGAGCACGAGTTGGTTCATATCAAGGGTGGTGGTCCTCCGGTGCCCGCGCGTCGCCTGCTGGCGATCGAGCCGCGGCATGGTCTTGTCGGGCGCGTGCTGTCGAGCCTGGTTGGTCGGCGCTGGGAGATGGCCGCGTTAGAAGCCATTCTGGACCGCGCGGTCGATGGCCACGGGGGTGTCGTCGCTGTGGTGGGATCCCCGGGTATCGGCAAGACCCGGGTGGCGCGGGAGGCCGCGGCGATGGCCGCCGGTCGCAGCGTGGAGGTGTTTTGGACGTTCTGCGAGTCGCACGCCAGCGAGATTCCCTTCCATGTCGTGACGCGGCTGCTGCGCGCAGCGCTCGGGGTGGGCGAGCTGGATGGTGCGGCCGCCCGGGCTCAGCTGCGGGCCCGAGTTCCCGGCGCTGATGAGCAGGATCTGGTCCTACTCGATGATCTGCTCGGCATCGGCAACCCTGACGTCGAGATGGCCACGATCGACCCGGACGCGCGGCGGCGTCGGCTGACCGCGATGATCAACGCCGCGCAGCTGGCCCGCCCGCAATCGGCCATCTACATCATCGAGGACGCCCACTGGATCGATGAGATCAGCGAGGCGATGCTGGCCGACTTCATCACGGTGATCCCCCAGACCCGCTCGATGGTGCTGATCAGCTACCGCCCCGAGTACCAGGGTGCGCTGGCCCGGGTGGCCGGTGCCCAGACGATTGCCCTGGGCCCGCTGAGTGATTCGGAAAGCGGGGCGTTGATCGGCGAGCTGCTGGGGTCGGACCCCTCGGTCGGTGGACTCGGGGCGTCGATCGCCGAGCGGGCCGCCGGTAACCCGTTTTTCGTTGAGGAGATGGTGCGTGATCTGGCCGAACGTGATGTGCTGCAAGGGAAACGGGGCGCGTACGTGTGCCCTGGGGACGGCGCTGAGGTGGGTGTGCCAGCCACCCTGCAGGCCACCATTGCCGCCCGCATCGACCGCCTCGATGCGGGGCCCAAGCAGACGTTGAACGCCGCGGCGGTGATCGGGTCGCGCTTCGGTGGCGAGCTGCTGTCCAGCGTGGGAATCGCCCCGGTCCTTGACGAGCTGGTCACGGCGGAGCTTGTTGAGCAGGTCAAGTTCACCCCGCAGGCCGAGTATGCGTTTTGCCAGCCGCTGATCCGGGCGGTGGCCTACGAGTCACAGCTCAAATCAGACCGCGCCGAGCTGCACCGGCGGCTCGCAGCGGCGATCGAACAGAACGACCCGGGATCGGTCGAGGAGAACGCGGCGTTGATCGCCGAGCATCTGCAGGCGGCGGGCGAGTGGCGCGCCGCCTTTGGCTGGCACATGCGCGCGGGAACCTGGTCGACCAACCGCGACATTGCCGCGGCGCGGGTCAGTTGGCAGCGGGCACGCCAGGTCGCCGATCGGCTGGCCGCCGACGACCCTGACCGGATGTCGATGCGGATCGCGCCGCGCGCCCTTCTGTGCGGCAGCGCTTTCCGAGTCGGCGGGAGTATCGCCGATCTCGGTTTCGAGGAACTGCGTGAGCTGTGTACCGCTGCGGGCGACCAGGTGTCGCTGGCCATCGGCATGGCGGGGCCAGTGATCGCGCACATGTATCACGCCCACCATCGCGAGTCATCTCGGCTCGCCACGGAACTCGCGCGGCTGCTCGAGTCGATCGGCGATCCGACGTTAACGATCGCACTACTCGGCGCGGCGATCGTCGCCAAGTACGAGGCTGGTGAGATGGCAGAAGCCCTGCGACTATCGCAGCAGGTTATCGATCTGGCCGACGGCGACCCCGCCAAGGGCAACCTGCTCATCGGATCACCGCTGGCGATCGCGCTCGCACATCGGGGCGCGGCCAGAATGTACCTGGGAATTCCTGGATGGCGAGACGACTTCGACCAGTCCATCGCCATGGCACGCTCGTTCGACCCAGCGACCCGCGCGTTAGTCATCATGTACAAATACGTTCTCGGCTTTATGCACGGGACGCTGCTGCCCGATCAGGCCGCCCTAACAGACACAGCCGAGGCGCTGCAGATCGCGGAGCACTCAGGAGACAATTTCACGCTGGGCAGTGCTCGACTCACTCGAGGCATCACCCTGGTCCATCTGGACCCTCCACAAAGTGAGGTCGGCTTCGACTTGCTCGCGAAAGCCAGAGACATGGCCCTAAAAGAGCGATACAGCCTGAGTGCCGTGCCGATTGTCGACATCGCTACCGCCAGGGACAGGGCTCGCACCGGAGATGTAGACGGTGCCATCGAGCTGTCCCGGGCGGCCATCGACGTCGAGCTCGCCAGCGGCGAAGGGCAATGGTATGGACCGGCCATCACCACATTGGTGGAATCACTGCTGGTTCGTGGGGCCGACGCCGACCTCCGGGAGGCGCAGTCGGCGATCGACCGGCTGGCAGCCATTCCCACCGACCCCGGGTTGGTGCTCCACGAACTACCGCTGCTGCGGCTGCGGGCACTGCTGGCGAAGGCTCACGGCGACGAGGTGGCCTACAGGGACTTCAGGGACCGCTACCGCGCCATGGCGAGAACGCTTGGCTTCGAGGGGCATATCGCGTGGGCCGAGGCGATGCCATGACGGCGGTTGTATCTGTACCCCTATTGATCCGCGCGGCGTGCCCACAAATTGCCCACAATCTGCCCGCAGTTACACTTAACTACAGTGAGTTACGGTTATGTCTTTTCGCAGTTAGAGCGCGATTCGCCCCTTTGACGAGGTAGCCGAGTAGGGTCATCTGCCCTCCTGACGGTGCTGATCGGGCCTGCCGAACTTCTCGGCGCGCCCCAGTCGGCACAGCCTCATCCACTCGATGAGGCCCGCGACGTCGCGCCGGGACACCAGGAAGAACCAGCCGAACCGCAGCCACTCCTGTAACAGCAGCCGGCGCAGGCCCCGCTGCGACAGCAGGTAGCCGCGGTTGCGGTAGGTGAAGAATCGCTTGGTCGGGTTGTCGGGGTACTGGGTGTGCATCCGGCCGCCGAGGATCGGCTTGAACTCGTCGGCGCCGTGGGGGTGTAGGTAGGTGGCGTCGAGGCAGGTGCCGAACGGCAACCCCGAGCGCGCCAGCCGCCGGTGCACCTCTACCTCGTCGCCGCGGACAAACAGCCGCAGGTCCGGCACGCCGATCGCCTCCAGCGTGGTGGCGCGGAACAGCGCCCCGTTGAACAGCGACGCGATGCCGGGCAGTAGGTCCTGCTCGGGTGAGGCGCGCAGTTCGCTGACGTGCCTGCGCCACGCGACGCCGCGGCGCAGCGGGAACGCGAGGCGCTGCGGGTCGTCGAGGTCGCAGACCATCGGCGACACCTCGGCGAGCCCGTGGCGTCGGGCGCAGGCCAGCAGGGTGGCCAGCACACCCGGATCCTTCGGCCGCCCGTCGTCGTCGGCGCACCAGATCCAGTCGGCGCCCGCCGCCAGCGCGTGCAACATGCCGAGCGCGAATCCGCCTGCGCCGCCGAGGTTTCGGCGTGATCCGAGATATGTCGTGGGGATCGGTTGACCTGAGACCAGATCGCGGACCCGCTCGTCGGCGTCGTTGTCGACGACGATCATGTGGTCGGGTGCGCGGGTCTGCGCGGTGAGCGCGTCCAGCGATTTGCCCAGTTCGTCGGGACGCCGGTGGGTGACCACCACGGCGTACACCGTGTCAACCATCTGTGCCGGCATCGGCCAGGATCTCCGCGACGTGCCGGGCGGCGTCTTCGCCCTCGTAGGCACGCACGACCTCTTCGATCCCCCCGATCGTCTTGATGGTGCCGTGGTCGATCCAGATCGCGGTGTTGCACAGCCGCGCGAGAAACTCCGTCGAGTGGCTGGCGAACACCAGGATGCCGGAGCGCTCGACGAGCTTCTGCAGGCGCACTTGCGCCTTTTTCAGGAAGTCGGCGTCCACCGCGCCGATGCCCTCGTCGAGCAGGAGTATCTCCGGGTCGATGCTGGTGACCACGCCCATCGCGAGCCGCACCCGCATGCCGGTGGAATAGGTGCGCAACGGCATCGACAGGTACTCGCCGAGCTCGGTGAATTCGGCGATCTCGTCGATCTTCGACAACATCGTCTTGCGGGTCTCACCGAGGAAGAGCCCCCGGATGATGATGTTCTCGTAGCCGGAGATCTCCGGGTCCATCCCGACGCCGAGGTCGAACACCGGCGCGACACGGCCCTTCACGACGGCCTTCCCGCGGGTGGGCTCGTAGATGCCCGACATCAGCCGCAGCAGCGTCGACTTGCCCGCGCCGTTGTGCCCGACCAGGCCCACCCGGTCGCCGGTGCGCAGCGACAGCGTGATGTCACGCAACGCCTCGATGACGAGGACGTTCGACGTGTTACGTCCGATCGTGCCGCCGGCCTTGCCCAGGAACGTCTTCTTCAGCGACCGCGACTTCGCGTCGAAGATCGGGAACTCCACCCACGCGCCGACGGTCTCGATGCTGACGTCGTCAGCCGCGGGTCCGCCCTGCGGGAGCGGCCCGGGTTTGACGCCGTTGGCGGTCGGATCGAAGACGGACACCGTGCTCTGTCTACTACAGGTACTGTCCTGTTCCCGGGTGCATGGGAGCCTGCTGCGGTCCGATGCCCGGTGGCAGCGCCCCCTGGCGCATGTGCTCGAGCTGCGCCCGCGCCGCCATCTGCTGCGCGAACAACGCCGTCTGGATGCCGTGGAACAGGCCCTCCAGCCAGCCGACCAGCTGGGCCTGCGCGATCCGCAGCTCGGCATCCGATGGCGTCGCATCCTCGCTGAACGGCAACGTCAGCCGCTCGAGCTCATCCCGCAGCTCCGGGGCCAGCCCCTCTTCGAGCTCCCGGATGCTGGTCGCGTGGATCTCGCGCAGCCGGTTACGGCTGGCGTCGTCCAGCGGGGCGGCGCGCACCTCCTCGAGCAGCTGCTTGATCATCGTGCCGATCCGCATCACCTTGGCCGGCTGCTCGACAAGGTCGGTCACCGAGGGTTGGTTGTCGGAGGCGTCCTGCTGGCCGCGGGCACCGCCGGGGCCGTTGATGATCTCGATGTTGTCGTCGTCGGTGCCGGTACTCATGTCCTTACCTGCTCCCCTCAGCTCGCACCCGGTGTCGCACCCGGTGTTCCGGCCGGTTGGCTCCCACGCCACTCGTAGATTCGGGCCTCGCCGTTGTCGTAGATCTTGGCCCATGATCGTGACTTATCTAGTGACACTAGCCCGTCGGGCATCACGAACCCTCTGACCACGGGTGTGCTCGTCAAAACGTAACGGATGTTGAGTGCCCGCACCGCGTCCGCGACCCGCGGGTCGGTGTCCGCGTCGTCGGCGTAGGCCCAGAAGATGAAGCGGTGGTAGCCCGGGCCCTGCTGCACCGGGTAGTCGTAGTGCGTCCACAGCGGGTGCAGTCCTGCCACCGCGTACATCCACGCGGTGCCGTCGGTGTTGGCGTCGCCGATCAGTGTGTCGCGGGCTCCGGGCAGCGTGGCCAGGTATGCCATCGCGTCGAGGGCTTTGCGGTCCACGATCACCGAGTCGTACTTCTCGCCCATCAGGTAGCGGTGCCGCGGGAAGTAGTGCCAGGCGTAGCCGATGCTGATCCCCACCAGCAGCGCAGCGGTCACCGCGTACCACGCCCGCGGGGAAACCGTGGCTCGCCGCTCCACCAGCCCGCGCAANCCGTCCACCACCGCCGTGACGATGGTGACCAACGCGATGCCCGCCATCGGCGCCAACAGCAGCGTGACCACGCCCGAAAGCCGCCGCGGGTCGCTGTAGAACAAGTCGCTGAACCGAGCGGTGAGGCCGCCGATGACAGTCCCGAACGGCGCCGACGAATGCACGATCGCCGCCACCAGCAGCACCCACGCCGCCAGCGGCCACCAGATCTTGCGGATCAGCAGGATCACCCCGCCGACCGCTGCGAGCGCGATCAACGCGTACTGGACGCGGAAGTCGTTGAGGTGACGGGTGTGCTGGAAGACCGCGTCGAAGAGCGCCTTCTTCTTGCCTTCGTGCGTGACGAACGCGTGGCCGACGATGATCTCGGCCTGCCGCAGGATGCCGATGAATTGCGGCGTCAGCACCAGCACCGTCGGGATCCCGATGACGAGCAGCGCCGCAAAATCGCTGAGCCGGCCCCGCACCGGGTGCCACAGCCCGTCGAACAGCCACCAGGCCGCGACGAATAACACGACCACGACGCCGCCGGTGGTGTGCACCGAGAACACCCCGATCAGCGCGAGCACCGCCAGCGGGATGCGGTCAAGATGCCGCAGCGCCGAGACGATCAGCACCATGGTCGGCGCCGCGACGCCGTACGCCGCCAGGTTGGGCATCGCCGCGGTGTCGAACTCGACGTAGGGCAGCGCGGTGAACGACGCCGACAGCGCCGCCGCCGCGGCGGCCGCCCCGGCGGTCCGCCACTCGGGCGTACTGGTCCGCAGCAGATGCCAGGTCAGCGTCGCCGCGCTCACCGGAAACAGCCAGATCGCCGCGGCCAGCGAACTGAGCGTGTACGCCGTCGTCGGTGCCGCGCCGGTGAGCTGGCTCAGCACCGCGGCCAGGGCGTGAAACGTCGACGGGTAATAAAGGGGGTCGTGGGTTTCGACGTTGCGCAGTTCACCCATGTGCGTTGACGAGGCCTGACCGGTGTCGAGGATGTAGCGCACGGCGTTGGCGTGCCACACCGCGTCCCAGGTGCTCGGCACCGACTGCCAGTGCGGCATCCCGCTCACCGCGGCGTAGCCGATTGCCGCCGCTCCGAGCGCGACGCCGGCCGCCACCACGATCGCCGGCCCCGGCGACATCGTGCGCGCCTCGGCGTCGCGGTCGCGAAAGCGCGACAGCAGTGACCGCAGGCCGATCACCGCAGCGGTCACGACGGCCAGCGCGGCCAGCGCGGTCCATCCGTTCCAGGGAATGCCGAGAGCGCCGTAGGGGATGATGGCCAGCCCGACGACGCCGTACGTCGCCGCGGGCCCCACGGCGATGGCGAGCGGCCTCGGCAGCCCGGCCGCCAGCGCGACGATTGCCCCGGGGACGATCAGCAGCGGCAGCGCGACTAGCACTCCGAACCCGAGGCTCACTGGACTAGTATGGCTGGCCAGGTGACCTGGTCCATCTGTGCAGGATGTGACCGGAAGCCCATGACAAATGCGTCGGTTGTGTGCGATCTTGGACGCTCTAAGGTGGCTGGCATGGTTTTCGACGTCGCCAGGGTGCGGGGTTTGCACCCTTCGCTGGGCGACGGGTGGGTGCACTTCGACGCGCAACTGGGCATGCTGATCCCCGACTCGGTGGCCACCACGGTCTCGACGGCCTTTCGCGGGTCGATGCCCAACCCGAACGGTCCGTACCCGGCGGCGCGGCGCAGCGCCGCGGTCCTGGAAGCGGCGCGTCAGGCGGTCGGGGATCTGGTGAACGCCGACCCCCGGGGCGTCGTGCTGGGCGCCGACCGCGCGATTTTGCTGACATCGCTCGCGGACGCTTCGTCGTCGCGGACCGGCCTGGGTTACGAGGTGGTCGTCACCCGGTTGGATGACGAAGCCAACATCGCACCGTGGCTGCGCGCAGCCAATCGCTTCGGCGCGAAGATCAAGTGGGCCGAAGTCGACATCGAAACCGGCGACCTGCCCGCTTGGCAGTGGGAGAGCCTGATCACGAAGGGCACTCGGCTGGTGGCCATCACGTCGGCGTCGGCGACGCTGGGCACCGTCACCGATCTGCGCGCGGTGAGCAAGCTCGTGCACGACGTCGGTGGCCTGGTGGTCGTCGACCACTCCGCGGCCGCGCCGTACCGCCTGCTGGACATCAATGAAATCGACGCCGACGTGGTGGCGGTGAACGCGGTGGCGTGGGGAGGGCCGCCGATCGGTGCCCTGGTGTTCCGCGAGCCGGCGCTGATCGAATCGTTCAACTCGATGTCGCTGGTTCCGTACGCCACCGGGCCGGCGCGACTGGAGGTCGGCGTCCATCAGTTCGGGTTGCTCGCCGGGGTGGTCGCCAGCATCGAGTATCTGGCGTCGCTTGACGAGTCCGCGTCGGGTACCCGGCGCCAACGGCTGGCTGTGTCAATGCAGTCCGCGGGAATCTACCTGGACCGGGTGTTCGACTACCTCGTCGCGTCGCTGCGGTCGTTGCCTCGGGTGATGCTGATCGGGCGTCCCGAGGTGAACATCCCGGTGCTGACCTTCGCGGTCACCGACGTGCCTGCTGACCGCGTGGTGCAGCGGCTCGCCGACAACGGCATCTGCGCCATCTCCAACGTCAGTTCGCGGGTGCTCGACCTGATCGGGGTCAACGACGTCGGCGGCGCGGTCTCGATCGGGTTGGCCCACTATTCGACAACGGCCGAGGTCGACCAACTGGTGCGGGCGCTGGCTTCGCTTGGTTAGTCGCCGACCCGCAGGATGACTTTGCCGGTCACGTTTCCTGACGCCAGCAGTTTGTGGGCTTCAGCGGCCTGCTGGATCGGCAGTTCAGCGCCGATCGACGGCCGGACCCGTCCGTCGGCGATCATCGGCCAGACGTTCGACACCACCTCGCCCACGATGGCGCCTTTGCCGTTGGGGCCGTCCACGGGGCGGCCGCGCAGCGTGGTGCCGATCACGCGTGCCCGTTTGCTCATGAGCTTGCCGAGGTTCAGCTCGCCTTTCGTTCCGCCTTGCAGGCCGATCACGATCAACTGCCCGTCNACGGCGAGCGCGTCGATGTTGCGGTCCAGGTACGCCGCCCCCATGATGTCGAGGATCACGTCGGCGCCCGCGCCGTCGGTTTCCTCGTGGATCCGGGCGACGAAATCCTCCTCGCGGTAGTTGATGGCGATGTCGGCGCCGAGCCGCCGCGCCAAGTCGAGCTTCGCGTCCGACCCTGCGGTGACGGCGGTCCGGGCGCCCAGCGCTCGCGCTACCTGAATGGCATGGGTCCCGATGCCGCTCGCGCCGCCGTGGATCAGCAGCGTCTGGCCTTTCGCGAGGTGAGCGGTCATTGCGAGGTTCGACCAGACCGTGCAGGCCACCTCGGGTAAAGCGGCCGCGGCGACCGGCCCGACACCCGGCGGGACGGGCATCACCTGGGCGGCGGGTACCGCGACGAATTCGGCGTATCCGCCGCCTGCCAGCAAAGCGCAGACTTCTTGCCCGACGGACCAGTCGCCGACCCCTTCGCCGAGTTCGGCGATGTTCCCGGAGACCTCCATGCCGAGGATGTCGCTGGCGCCCGGCGGCGGCGGATAGTGCCCGGTCGCCTGAAGGAGGTCGGCCCGGTTGACGCCCGCCGCCGCGACCTTGATCAGCACCTCGCCCGGACCGGCGCGCACATCGGCCACCTCTTGCCACGCCAGTTGCTCTCCAGACCCCACCACGACCGCTCGCATGTGACCCAAAGCTACTAGCTCGTCAAATTTGGTCCGTGGTTCAGCGGATTGGACCTAGGATCTTCGCGCATGGAGGGGTTGATCGCCGGGCGCACTGCCAGCGAAATGCCGGGGTTGGACATTGCGGAATTGCGGTCTTGGCAGAACTTCCTGGAAGCGGCGCTGAGGTTGTCCGCGGCCCTGAACCGCAGCCTGGTCGACCTGCATCACCTGACATTGATCGATGTGCGGTTGCTGGAGATGCTCACCAAGTCGCCGAACGGTTCGGCGCGGATGGGGGACCTCGCCGAGGGGCTGCTGTCGTTGCCGAGCCGGATCACTCGCCAGATCCGTCGGTTGGAGGGCCAGGGTCTGGTCCGCAGGGAGGCCAGTCCCGACGATGGCCGCGGCGTGCTGGCAACGATCACCGATGAGGGCCGTGCGGCGGTCGGGCGGGCGATGATCACCTACGGCCAGGGTGTGCGTGAACATTTCCTGGGCCAGCTCTCCCGCCCGCAGGTGGCCGCGATGGGCGAGAACTGCCGGCGCATCAACGCCGCGCTCAAGGTCGCCGCGGCGCCCGCGCACCTCGGCCGGGCCTGACACCCCGCTACGCTTGTCGGCGGTGGCGTGGCAGAGCGGCCTAATGCACTCGCCTTGAAAGCGAGAGACGGCTAACACCGTCCGGGGGTTCAAATCCCTCCGCCACCGCCAGTTCAAGGGACCGAAAACGGCTCTGCCTGCGGAAAGACATCACTGTCGTTCACACTGCATCACCCAAATTTGTGGGCAGTTGTGGGCCAAATGTGGGCACGGGCAGCCAGGCAATGATTCCGGCGCATTCTCGTCGAGCTAATCGACACGCGCTGCTGCCCGGCGACCTCGAGGTGTGGGACGGCCACGTCGCGATGGTGGTCGGCAACGGCAGATGATCGAAGCCAGGTATCAATAGGGGTACAGCACGAGGACGCAGGTCATCAGAAGTGCGTGAAAAAAAGTTCTTGACACACCGGCGTCGAACACAGCAGGAGACAAAAACCCCCGTCAGGGGCCTCGTCTACAACGCTGTGCCCCCGCTGGGGGCATTCTGTATCCCGTGGCTCGCATCGGTGCTCGGCTAGGCTAGATGCCCTGCTGGAGGACGTCTGCGGTACGGCATCGTTCCTGCCAGGGGCCGCATGCAAAGGCAACCCTGCTGCCTGGACGCTGCTGCGGCGAAGCCATCCGGACGCATAGAAGCATGCACAGGCAGCCATCAAACCCGTGGCTTCACGGTCACGTTTCTTCTCTACAGGGTGCAGATGGACCTTGCTCGCGCACCCTGATGGCCAGGACGGTCCGGCACTCCGTACCCGGTTCGGCGCAGGTTGTGTGGTCGTTCGGAGGTCAAACCACGCCAACGAGACCCAAAGTCAGGTAGACCACCATAAATACGCCGAACAGGATGGCGAAGATCAGGAAAACCTTCGCGAACTTCATAGAGGGAGGAGCGGTTTTGAAGTCCTTGCCGCGCGGTGTGGGCGGTTCCCACCCCCGGCGCGGCTGACTACTGCTCATTGGTTGGGCCGCTTTCGCTCATGGCTGCTTAGGCTACTCGCGCAGAACGATCGGGGTGCTGAGTCAAATGCGTGGCGGCGGGTTTGACTCAGGATGCGCTGCTGCCCGGCGACCTGGCGGTGTGGGACGGCCACGTCGCGATGATCGTCGGCAACGGGATGATGATCGAAGCCAGGTGTCAATTAGGGGCACAGAACAATCGCCGTCATGGCATACCGGTGATCGTCCCGAACGTCGGCAGCGTGAGCTAGCGATGTGCCAGGCGGCAGACCGGACGAAGGTGACGGCATACAAACGATGGTTGCTGTGTCACCGGAGCGGTCACCGCCGGAGGCGGCGGGGCTACCTCGATGGTCTGCGCGTTCGGTCGTGGCAGCGCAAGCGGGGGCTGAGTCTCCGGCGCAGCCGCTTGCGGTGTGGGCGCCGCGGTGCCCGGAACGACCGTGTTCGCGCTGGTGCTTGGCCGCTGATCGACGGTCGGTCGGATGCTGGCTGCCAACGAGATCACCAGCGCCAGCACGCCCACCACGAAGATCGCGGTCAGTGAGCTGCCCACCAGCAGTAGCGATTTACGGTCTTGCCGGGCGTCATCGATAAGCACCAGCGGCGCGGCAACGTCGGTTGGACCGTCTGGGTCCTGGGAATAGGCCAAGCCGACGGTGGACACGTCGAATTGGGGTGCATTGGCCGAGGCCAGTGCCGCCCCGCGGGCCAAGGCGAGTTCGGGCTCCGCCGGGGCTATGACCGGCAGGGGGACTAGGTCTTCTAGGTGCGCCTTGACCGAGGTGACGTCTGCACCGGAGCCGACGATGAACATGCCCCGCGGACGCGACTTGGGGGCTTGCACGCCGGTCGCCATCTCGGCGAGCACGGCCATCGCGTCGGCGCTGTGCAGGCTGCGGCTGAGCACCTTGACAATCGAGCCGTCAGCGGTCTCGACCACTGCCAGTGTGGCGGTGTCCCGCTCAATGAGGATCAGGGCGGTCGTGTCATAGCCCACCGCGCGGCCGACCGCCTGGGCGAGCGCGCCTGCAGCGTGCAGCTCGGAAGCCAGGGCCACGTCTTCGATGCCGCGGGCGGCGAGAGCTTTGCGCAACTCAGCCGCTTCGGCGTGGTCGCTCCACGTCACCCCGGTGGCGACCAGGCGATGGCCGCTGGCGAGCGCGTTCTCGCGGGTTCCCAGGATTGCCGCGATCACCTGATCTGACGCGCTCGGAGTTGCCGAACCCTTGATGGCCGTGATGTCAAAGACGTCATGCTCGATGGTCAGGCCATCGGCTTGTTCGCCTTCAACCAGCACCATGCGGACAGTCGTGGGTGTCATGGACACACCGAGGACGATGTCCACAGGCCCTCCAGAAACGTTTGCTGCTCGGTTTTCCGTCTTCGCGTGCGCCGCCGCTCCGCGGGCTGGTCGACCACATTAGTCGCGTCGATTTCCATTCGTCGGTGTCCCAGTTCTCGAATGCGGTTCCGGTGACTGGTTCAACGTGGGCCTCGCGACCGAGGGTCACCACGATGTCGACGTCGCGAACGAGTTGCGGATCAACGGGCTTGGGCGTCTCGTCTCTGATGTCGACACCGACCTCAGCCAGCGACTGGGCGGAGAGCGCGTTGAGGGAGTTTCCAGGTCGTGTGCCCGCTGAGTGCACCTGCACGGCATCTCCGGCGATCTTGCGCATCAGCCCGGCGGCCATCTGGGACTTACCGCCGTTATTGACGCGGACGAACAGCACTGACGGCTTGCCCGTCGCTTCGGTCATGCGGGCTCCAATTAGTCGGCGGGGGTGATGTTGAGTTCGCCGAGCAGGCGGCGGACCCGCTCTTCGATGTCGTCACGGATCGGGCGGACCGCGTCGATGGACTGTCCGGCGGGGTCGGGTAGTTCCCAGTTCTCGTAACGCTTGCCAGGGAAGAACGGGCAAGCGTCGCCGCACCCCATCGTCACGACGACGTCGGAAGCCTCGACGATTTCGTCAGTCCAGGGTTTCGGAAACTCGCGGGTGATGTCGAGGCCGACCTCGGCCATCGCCGCGATGGCTGCCGGGTTGACCTCGTTCCCGGGTTCAGAACCGCCAGACCATGCCACGCCCTGGTCGCCCGCGAGGTGGTTGAAGTACCCCAGGGCCATCTGGGAGCGGCCCGCGTTGTGGGTGCACAGGAACAGCACGGTGGGTTTGGTGTCGGTGATCTTGCCTTCGACGCGGGCCAGGGCGTTAAGGCGTTGGCGTGCCCAGCGTTCGGCCAGCAGCGGCAGGAAGTTGGGGATTGTGGCCCTGCCTGCGAATTGGTCGTAGCAGGAGTGCAGGAACCGTTCGATGGTCTCGACACCGAAGTGTTCGCCGAACTCGGAGTGCAGTCTGGTCGCAGCGGTCCGTAGTGCGAGCCGCTGGTCGATGGACAGATCGGGGTGGTGGTGGGTGGCCAGGGGGACGGGACTGTCGGTCATGTCGAACTCCGTTGATCGGCGTGATGGGCATCGGTCTGGTGCGGGATGACGACGTCGTTTGCGGCGGCGGCGGCGTCCGGGTAGAGGGTGGCGATGAGCGCCAGTCCGAGAAAGCCTCCGATGACCTGAGCGGCGATAAAACCGGGCGCGGAGCCCGGCGCAATACCGGCGAAGCTGTCGGAGAAGATCCGACCGACGGTGACGGCGGGGTTGGCGAATGACGTGCTGCTGGTGAACCAGTACGCCGCGCCGATGTATGTGCCGACCGCTGCGGCGGATAGTGCCGCTCGCCCGGTGCGCGCCAGGGCGAAGATCAACGCGATCAGGCCCGCTGTGGCGACTACCTCACCGACGAGATGGCCTGTGGTGATGCGGTCCTTGGTGGCGATCTCGAACACTCGGCGGTCGAACATGATGTTGGCCAGGACCGCGCCGACGATGCCGCCCAAGGTCTGGGCGACGGTGTAGGAGGCGACGTGGCTGGCGCTGATACCCGTGCCCGCGCGGCGGCCCAGCAGCCAATCCGCTGCCGAGACGACCGGGTTGAAGTGCGCCCCGGAGACCGGTCCGAACAGCAGGATCAGCACGGCCAGGCCGAACACCGTGGCGGTGGAGTTCTCCAGGAGCTGTAACCCGACGTCGTTCGGCGAGAGCTGCTGTGCGGCGATGCCGGACCCAACGACCACGGTGACCAGCAGGGCGGTGCCGGTGAACTCGGCCAACAGCCGACGCGGTAGTGAGTTTGCAGCCATGACGGGTCCGCGCTTCGTCACAGGATGCTGGCCACCAGCAGGAGAGCCGCAGAGGTGGCCAGCAGCACCGGACAGACCTTGAACCACACGATTGGGGTGCGAGCGCCAGTGAGTGCGGTAAGNACCGCAAGNGCCACGAGCAACCCGGCGACGACGCGGTAAACGATGGCTGTGACCTGCGTGTGAGGTCCTGATACGGTGACCGCTACCACCGCGGCTGCCAGACCCCACATAGTGAAGGATTCAGCCAGCCACTCCTGGGTGAGGACGCGGCGGTTGTCCACCGTGATGGGCGCAAACCCTGCCACAACCTGTCTGGTCGGTACGGCGTGGGCGATCCCCCACACTCCGATGAGCGCCGACGCTATGTAAGCCAGCACCTGCATGAGACAACACCCCGTGGAGATNACGGTTCCGTGTTCAGCGGCAGGCCGTAGTCGCGGACTTGTCGCGCGATGGCTTCTCGGGGCTGTCACTCGCGGTGCAGGAGCATCCGCTTGTTGGCTCGGCGGCGAGCAGCTCGGGGCTGGTGCCGAAGGTCTCGGAGTCGGCCAGGACCGTGTAGACCTCCCACCGCTCCCCGGCGGGTCCGGTCACCCACACCTTGTCTTGGGTGGCGAAGCAACAGGTGGTTCCGATCTCCTCCTGGGTGAACATGCCCTCGCCAGCGAGGCGGGCGATTTCTTGGTGCACCTTGTCGCTGGCCTCGACCTCCACGCCGAGGTGGTTGACGGTGCCCCCGTGGCCTGGGTTCTCTAGCAGCACCAGTTTCAGCGGGGGTTCGGCGATGGCGAAGTTGGCATAGCCCTCTTTGAGCTTCGCGGGTGCGGTGTTGAACAGCTTGGAGTAAAACGTGACCGCTTCATCAAGGTTGTCGACGTTGAGGGCTAGTTGGATACGGGACATCATGACCTCCGCACCTGTTAGACATATGTCGCAGACGCGACCGATCCTGCCACCTCTTTGATATATGTCAATAGCCTGTGGCAGGATTGCTGGTATGCCGAAGACGCTGCCGATGGTCGATATTTCCGCGCCGGTGTGCTGCGCTCCTGTTGCCGCTGGCCCGCTCGATGACGGCGCTGCGCTGGAGATCGCCCTGCGTCTCAAGGCGCTGGCCGATCCGGTCAGGGTCAAACTGGTTTCGCTGCTATTCAGCTCACCTGCTGGCGAAGAATGCAGCCGCGACCTCGCCAGCGCCGTCAGCCTCAGTGAGGCCACGGTGAGTCACCACCTCAATCAGCTCCGGCGTGCTGGCATCGTGGAATCCGCGCGCCGTGGGATGAACGTCTACCACCGTCCACGGCGGGATGCGCTCATCGCCCTGTGCTCCGTGCTGGACCCCAATTGCTGTACCTGATTCGACGCGGGGCAGGTTCTCGGTGTTGGGCCCAAGGCCGGAGGCGACGACATGAAGACGACGACCAGAACGGGCGAGTGGTACCGGCTCAGGTTGGGCCACCACGCGATGAGCGTCTGGGTCGGCGACGACCGGGTGACGTACCGTTCCGTGGGTGGGACGCACGGATGGATCGCGGTCAACAGCGTGGCCGGAGCGGCACCACACCTAAGACACACAAGGCCCGTGCCCAACCTGGACCCGCGTACCCGGAAAGGAAAACGCAATGAAGACGCTTGAAGGCATTCTGGCTAAGCATCCGTTCTTTAGCCGGGTGGACCCGCGTTATCATCAACTGGTAGTCGGATGTGCGTCGAACGTCCGATTCAACGCCGGTGAGTTCATCTTTCAAGAAGGCAAAGAAGCCAACACCTTCTATCTCATCCGCGAAGGAAAAGTTGCGCTCGAAGTCGTTGCTCCTGGTCACGGCAGCTTGACGATTGAGACTCTGGGCGGCGGCGAGATGCTCGGATGGTCTTGGTTGATACCCCCTTATCGCTGGCGGTTCGACGCGCGCGCGGTGGAGATGACCCGAGCGATCGCGCTGGATGGCAAGTGCCTGCGCGCAAAATGCAAAGAGGATCACGAGCTGGGATACGAGCTGGTAAAGGAAGTGGCTTCGACTCTGGGCCAGCGTCTCGATGCGACACGATTTCGACTCCTGGACATTTACGGCCTCGCCTAACAACCTGATCGGGTGTGCGGGGACTCGCCGGAGCGGAGCCGCGGACCACCATCCTCGGCGATCCCCGCAAGACCCTCCACGCGGCCAAGGCAGCCGCGCATGCCGACTGGGAAACGGGGTTCCTCTGAGCAGGCGCGCTGATCCGTTTGGACGGGTGGTCAGTCCACTGAAGATGGGCAGCAATAGCGGGAGTTCGGTGCAACGATCATCGAGATCCTGGCCGCCGCCATCGCCGTTGTGGCGGTGCTGATGGTGCCCA